>Ga0268357_100403_pt1 | contig 57060 bp, 45 predicted proteins | sample BioMet10_FD_192466 | JGI IMG/M metagenome (GOLD analysis project Ga0268357, IMG submission 192466) | Sewage microbial communities from Oakland, California, United States - Biofuel 10 (Illumina Assembly) | ecosystem: Engineered > Wastewater > Sewage > Unclassified | place: USA: California... | reverse complement strand
TTCTTCGCAGGTTTCAATCCACACCTCGAGTTGGTGCTCGAGGTGACTTGACAGGTCAGTTGCCGAGCGAATTAAAAAAGCGTTTCAATCCACACCTCGAGTTGGTGCTCGAGGTGACCTTCGTCGCGATACTTGGTCTGACTCCATATATGGGTTTCAATCCACACCTCGAGTTGGTGCTCGAGGTGACCTTTGGTCCCGCTGTGCCGACGACCAAAATTTCTGTTTCAATCCACACCTCGAGTTGGTGCTCGAGGTGACTGCTCGTGCCAAGCGGAATCCAGATTTCTCCAATGTTTCAATCCACACCTCGAGTTGGTGCTCGAGGTGACTTGACAAGTGACCAACCAGAAACATCAGTTGAATAAGTTTCAATCCACACCTCGAGTTGGTGCTCGAGGTGACCAAGCCAGTGCAGTTAACTCAACCTGAACGTAAAAGTTTCAATCCACACCTCGAGTTGGTGCTCGAGGTGACCCAGACAAAGACAGACGCTTCGCCAGAACGAAACTCGTTTCAATCCACACCTCGAGTTGGTGCTCGAGGTGACCGGTCAATGAGACCGTTGTAACGATCACGGGCGTGCGTTTCAATCCACACCTCGAGTTGGTGCTCGAGGTGACGCCTCCAGTCTTTTGACAATCGCTTCATTCGCAACGTTTCAATCCACACCTCGAGTTGGTGCTCGAGGTGACGTCAGCTATACATACACTTCCCCTGACCTTGAAACGTGTTTCAATCCACACCTCGAGTTGGTGCTCGAGGTGACTTGAAATGTCTTGAGGGTCGCGGCTGGCTCATGGGTTTCAATCCACACCTCGAGTTGGTGCTCGAGGTGACACAAATACAAGAACATCACACGGTTATTCACAGTGTTTCAATCCACACCTCGAGTTGGTGCTCGAGGTGACAAATTTTGCCGTGCGACCACAGAGCCAGTGAATGGTTTCAATCCACACCTCGAGTTGGTGCTCGAGGTGACTGGGAACATGGCTACTGGGCCTGATTGGTTTCTTAGTTTCAATCCACACCTCGAGTTGGTGCTCGAGGTGACAATATGACTCCTGAGCAACAACAGTTTTTAATGGAGTTTCAATCCACACCTCGAGTTGGTGCTCGAGGTGACCCCTTATTTCGCTTCCACTGTTGCTATCCTCCGGTGTTTCAATCCACACCTCGAGTTGGTGCTCGAGGTGACCAAGCGAGAAGTCACAATATGACTCTTGACGACGTTTCAATCCACACCTCGAGTTGGTGCTCGAGGTGACTCCAGCCACCCGAACGGATTGCCTGCTTGATTATTGGTTTCAATCCACACCTCGAGTTGGTGCTCGAGGTGACTAGGACTTGCGGTTGCTCCTCCAAAAGCTCGGTAGTGTTTCAATCCACACCTCGAGTTGGTGCTCGAGGTGACGAACCAGCGCCAATACTTCATGGGTATGTCGCAAAGTTTCAATCCACACCTCGAGTTGGTGCTCGAGGTGACCAGCATGTCATGAATGGAATCCTTGGCTTCCGTGCGTTTCAATCCACACCTCGAGTTGGTGCTCGAGGTGACGGATTCCGGCAAGCTGGACTTTGGTTACACGCTTGTTTCAATCCACACCTCGAGTTGGTGCTCGAGGTGACATGAGCACCACTGGGAGAGAAGATCCCAAAACGCTGTTTCAATCCACACCTCGAGTTGGTGCTCGAGGTGACATAAATACAATCTATACTGCGCAGCCGATGCTTTGTTTCAATCCACACCTCGAGTTGGTGCTCGAGGTGACTGGAGAGAGAACTAAACAACGTCTTATTTCCTGCAAAGTTTCAATCCACACCTCGAGTTGGTGCTCGAGGTGACCTCTCCTCGTTTTCGCCCATAAACCGGCCCACGTAGTTTCAATCCACACCTCGAGTTGGTGCTCGAGGTGACGTCCCCGATTATGTATTCCAGCTTGTTCTCAAGCGGTTTCAATCCACACCTCGAGTTGGTGCTCGAGGTGACCTAGTGACAAGCCCGGCGACGTGCACCCCCGCCGTTTCAATCCACACCTCGAGTTGGTGCTCGAGGTGACGCAAGCCTATTGCGCGGGAATCGGTATTTTTAGTTGTTTCAATCCACACCTCGAGTTGGTGCTCGAGGTGACCCGTTAACTTCACCGGACCTGTCAAGGAAGAGCTGTTTCAATCCACACCTCGAGTTGGTGCTCGAGGTGACACATTTGCAACCGGCCTTTTGGTCGAATTGTCAATGTTTCAATCCACACCTCGAGTTGGTGCTCGAGGTGACTTGTATAAGTAAGTCAGCTCCTTGATTTGATCTTGGTTTCAATCCACACCTCGAGTTGGTGCTCGAGGTGACCATGTCGGAGAAATTCGGCGGCATGTTCATTGAGTTTCAATCCACACCTCGAGTTGGTGCTCGAGGTGACTCAGCAGAGCGACGTGAAACAGTTCAAGACCTCGTTGTTTCAATCCACACCTCGAGTTGGTGCTCGAGGTGACTCCAGTTGTGACTGCTGTATCAAGCAAGCTTGTAAGTTTCAATCCACACCTCGAGTTGGTGCTCGAGGTGACGACATGTTCTACCTGAGACGGCAGCAAAAATAAAGTTTCAATCCACACCTCGAGTTGGTGCTCGAGGTGACGTTGTTCGTGAGTCCGGCTGAGATAAACCGACTTGTTTCAATCCACACCTCGAGTTGGTGCTCGAGGTGACTCCTCTTTCTTGCCAGAAAGCACCTCTTTTATTTTGTTTCAATCCACACCTCGAGTTGGTGCTCGAGGTGACCGATGGAGCCGCAATCATCCATTCGGTTTTTGGTGTGTTTCAATCCACACCTCGAGTTGGTGCTCGAGGTGACAAGTTTGAGTTTACAAACATGCAACCTCCTTAAACGTTTCAATCCACACCTCGAGTTGGTGCTCGAGGTGACTTCAGCAGCGACTTCTTCAGAGGTTTGAACAGCGCGGTTTCAATCCACACCTCGAGTTGGTGCTCGAGGTGACCTCAATTGCATGAGCTTCCAACTGCGTTGTCTCGTTGTTTCAATCCACACCTCGAGTTGGTGCTCGAGGTGACCCCCAACAAAGCCTGCGCTAACATGGGAGCCGATGCGTTTCAATCCACACCTCGAGTTGGTGCTCGAGGTGACATACGACTTCGCAGGATGTTCTGTTGGTCTTGCGTGTTTCAATCCACACCTCGAGTTGGTGCTCGAGGTGACCCAGACCAAGATGTCCGGAACGAGCTGATTAATTCGTTTCAATCCACACCTCGAGTTGGTGCTCGAGGTGACCCAGACCAAGATGTCCGGAACGAGCTGATTAATTCGTTTCAATCCACACCTCGAGTTGGTGCTCGAGGTGACCAATTCAATGTCAATAGAGCCAGTATATACCGATGTTTCAATCCACACCTCGAGTTGGTGCTCGAGGTGACGTCATTGACTATGTTGGGACCGCAGTAACTCAGGGGTTTCAATCCACACCTCGAGTTGGTGCTCGAGGTGACATGGTCATAGTCGAAGTGGGGACCATACCCCGACGTTTCAATCCACACCTCGAGTTGGTGCTCGAGGTGACTTAGGTGTCCGCCAATCACCGGATCATTAGACGTCGTTTCAATCCACACCTCGAGTTGGTGCTCGAGGTGACCCACGCCGGCTTGCCGGCGGGGGTGCACGTCGCCGGTTTCAATCCACACCTCGAGTTGGTGCTCGAGGTGACCGAAACCTATCCTCCTTTTTAGTATGACTAAATATGTTTCAATCCACACCTCGAGTTGGTGCTCGAGGTGACTCCCGAAACCTCATGTCAAATAATGGGGACACGGGTTTCAATCCACACCTCGAGTTGGTGCTCGAGGTGACCTGACTGTAACCACGATCGGACTTGCATTTTGAATGTTTCAATCCACACCTCGAGTTGGTGCTCGAGGTGACTCCATTGAGCAAATAAGCCGCCATCTGCGCCAGATCGTTTCAATCCACACCTCGAGTTGGTGCTCGAGGTGACGTAATATATATCGACTCCGTTGGACTTGTCCGCAAGTTTCAATCCACACCTCGAGTTGGTGCTCGAGGTGACTAAATGAACAAGATAGCGAGTGCCTTAGGTCGGATGTTTCAATCCACACCTCGAGTTGGTGCTCGAGGTGACCCATAAAATGTATAGAGTATATAAGCTAAAAGGATGTTTCAATCCACACCTCGAGTTGGTGCTCGAGGTGACAATGTGTTGCAATACCCAAATGAGCTTATCAAGGGTTTCAATCCACACCTCGAGTTGGTGCTCGAGGTGACTGCGGCCTTACCTTAAGGCTGTTCTGGGCTGGTTTTCTAGTTTATTTCCGCGAATCCTACTAGTTTTTACTTTTCCGGGGTAGGTTGGATATTTCAAAGAGCAGCCGGAATGGGGTTATTATTGTGTTTTTCAGTTTCGCGAAAGGGTGCGTTTGGTTCCTTCTCTTGGGGTTCGCGGATGTGGGGTTAAAGGATGAGTGGTTCGCTTAGGTCGATGGGGGTATGGGTGCCGTGGTGTTCGATGTGTTGGGCGGCTTTTTCATCTAGAAAGTAAAATCGGAGTGAGTCTTGTGCTGGATCAATTTCTTTGAGGAGCCGGGCTCGGAGGATGATCCATTCTTTTTGGCCTACTTGGCATTCGAATACGGATTTTTGGACGCGTGTTCCGTAGTCTTCGCAGGCTTGAGCAACCCGGCGCAGTCGTTTTTGACCGGTTTTTTCGACGGTGGATACGTCATATGTTACGAGTATTAACATGGGGTTGTTATTTGGGGATGAAGGGGATGTAGGCTGGGATGTCGCCCCGGAGATAACGGGCAAGCACGCGGGCTTGGACGAAGGGAAGTTGCGCAATGCGCAGGTTTTGATCGAGCAAGGGGTGGTTGAGTTTTTCTTGTTTTCGTTCCTGGTAGGCTTTGATGACGAGTTTGCGTCCGGTGTCGGTGAATTCAACGGCTCCGCCTTCTCGTTGGTTGAAGTGTGTCTGAGAAATTTGCTGGCGGTTGATCAAGGTGATGGCAAGTCTGTCTGCGAGCCAGGGGCGAAATTCTTCCATGATGTCAAGTGCAAGGGAGGGGCGGTTTGCGCGGTCGACATGGAGGAAGCCGACAAAGGGATCGAGTCCGGCGGTGGTGAGTGCTGCAATGCAATCGTGACGAACGAGTGCGTAGAGGAAGGAGAGGAGGCAGTTGATGCGATCTCGCGGGGGACGGCGGTTGCGGGTGGTGAACAGGAAGTTGTCGCGTTGTTTTTTGAATAGGAGTGAGAATACTCCAAAGTAATGAGTGGAGGCCATGCCTTCGGTGCCGCGTATGGAGTTGGTGTCGTTTTGTCGTGTCAATTCGTTGATTTCCTGGGCGAGGGCTTTGATGGCTGTGTCGAGTTGTTGTTGTTCGTTTGGATTCTCGGTTTCTCTGGAGGCTCGGAGGAGGCTGTTTCGGCTGTTTTGGATTTTTCCGGCAATGATTTGTCGTGCTATGGCGGCGCATTGATTGGGGGCGTCAGCGGCTCGAAATTGGGCGCGTCTGAGCATGACGCTCGTATCGGCCACGCCTGTCATTCGGGCTTGAAGGTGGCCAAAATCGTTGAGGTAATTGACTGAGACGCCGTGTTCCCAACAGAGGTCGAGGGCTGGAGGGCTGATGGTGCTCGCACCGAAAACGCAGATGGATTCCAGGTGGTGAATGGGAACGGAGAGTTTGCGATTTGATTAAAAAGTGGAGCCAGTTGCCGGACTTGAACCGATTCCAGGTGGTGAATGGGAACGGAGAGTTTGCGATTGCCGGTTGATTTATCACGGGTGCGTTCTTCTGCCGGAAGTGTTTCGGGGTAAATCGGCACTTCAACCTGAAGTGTCAAGTGATCCCGACCAATATAGGTACCTGCCGTAGTGAGATAGAGGGTGTTTTGTTGAATGGCATCCATTTGTGGGTCAAGTTTTGAAAAGTTCACTGGCCAGTCGTCCGGCTCGCGACTGGGCTTCGGTGGCACGGGGTAAGCAGGTATTGAAGAGGGAGCATTCCTCACAGGCTGGTTTGTAAACAGCAATGGGAATTTTCTCTGAAGCGGCTAGAGTGTGCAATCTTATCGCTGTATCGGTGGTTTGGGTTCGCAAGGCTGTGGTGAATTCGACTTCGCGCCGACGTTTTGAATCAGCGTGAAAAACTGCACCTCGAGGGATGTGCTTTTGGAGCATTTCTTCAAGGCAGATTGCCTGGGCACAGAGTTGAACGTCGTCGTTTGTCCATTGCTTTCGCGGTCCAACTTTATATTCGACCGGGAAGAGTGTTCCATCTATCCATTGTTCAACGATGTCGCATTTTCCGTTGAGCCCGAGCTTGTCTGACCAAACAGGGAGTGCTCTGAGGAGGGTAACTCCTTTTGTGACTTCATAGCCGGGGAGATCGGCATTTTCATGTGCCACTTCTCCTCGTGCGGTATGTTCGTTTGCGGAGCGAATTCCTTCAATGACTTTAAGCGCGGCGCGTCGTTGACAGTAAAGCAGGTCGTTCAGGAGCGAGAGGGGGAGTGCCTCTCGCTCCGGTGAAGGATTTTTTTGTATTGGCAGTGTGTTTTTCTGGCTCACAAAAGTTCGATTAACTCAACTCCGGTTGGCATTTCCGTTTTATTGATGGTAACGAGGTAATCTGAAAAGTTACGTCCAACAGCAATGTCTGGTTTACGTTTGACTTCGATGCGTTCAAACAATTTGTGGGCAGGAGCGTTTCCAAGGATCGATTGGTGCTTGAATACGATCAGTTTTTGGGGAGCCATGGTGCCGCGTGATGCAGAGCGGTCATTGTCAAACATGAGCGTCAATGCCTTCCAGAAGAGGTCTAGGTCTTCATCTGAAAATCCGGTTTCGTTCGCCAGATTTGCGCTAATAAAGCCATGACATTGGTAGAGTCCGTAGGGAATGAGGTTTTTGCGGCCCATGGTCTGGTTCGGAGTATCGGCATCCTTGGCTTCGGTTGCGGCCATGCGTGTAATGCTCACGTCGAGCGGCAAAATGGGATCAATGCTACGGCTGAAGCTCAATTGAATCGGACCGCGTACTTGCCCGGCATTAGCCCCAGTGGACATGACGGCTCCAAAAGTGCGGACATCAAAATACCGTTTGCACATTTCGGTTCGGGCAGATTGGACTTGCTTGCGATCCGCAGTTTTTTTCTTTCCGTCCACGTCATTTCCTGCTGCTTTGTGGCCTTCAAGTATTTTATCGTTGAGTACTGATCCTTGTTGGACAAAAAGGTCAAATGGTGGTTGTCCGTTTTTGGCAAGGAGAACAAAGTTCCGAATTTTGCGTTTTAAGCAGACATCGGAAACCAATCCGTGCATATCTTGAGGATCAACACGTGGAGAATTGGCGGCATCAGGGTCGCCGTTGGGATTGCCATCTTTGCAGTCAAAGAGATAAACGAAGTCGTAACGATTGTTCATAGTGATATTTTCTGTGTATTGTTTGTATTATGTAAATTATTTAGCGTTTGCAATGGCTTGCTGTTCTTTTCGATCGTTGGATTGTCGGCGGTATTCTGCTTTCTGGTGGTAGTAGCCAAGTGCAAAGCGCCCCTGGCCTTCGAGGTCGAGTGTTTGTGGAAATTCAGAACCAATGGCATCGACAATGGTTTCAAAGTCTTTGCGGACATTTTCTGCGATTCCACCACCAGCTTTTGCAAGGTGGAATTGTGCATTACGGAATAGCCGCCCCATGACTAGGGATGGAGTTACGCTTGCGCTTGCGTAATAGCGTTCGACCACGCCGGCATTTACAGAGCCTTGGGCAAGGAATTGCAGCCGATCAAACACGGCAAATAATCGTCCGCAAAGATATGCAGGATCATGGGATTCGGAATTGAGTTGTTCGGTCATATTGTTATTTTCCTTTCGTTGACGGTTTAGGCGGTTGAGCACGGCTTTAGTAAGTGCCATGCGGGCTATATTGATTTTATCTTCGTCCACCTGCTGCCGACGCAATGCAGCCGCAAGCGCTGTTTCTGGCAACACGCTGCCTTGAAAGGCGGAGTGGAGTAATTGAGTTGAAATTTGGGGTGGCAATTCTTCCAGTTTGTCACGCACCATTGCATAAAGTAGCAGGCCGAACTTGAAGTCCGATCTGATGGCATTTCCCTCGCGTGTTATGATTGAAAGATCAATAAACCACTGGCGAATATTCGCTTGAACCTGTTCGAGAGTGGATTCCAGCCAGTCGCGGACAATAATGCGCCCCCCGTTTCCAGAGAGGCTGAGCAAATAATAGGCGTTTGAGTCGAGTTCAGTAGGGACAATTCCGGAATTCGGCGAACTGAGCAGGTTGTGAACATCTTCTGCGTTGGCCTGATTAACCAGTTCAAAGATGTTGTCAGAGACTGGTTTTCGGGTCCAATGGATATGAATGGCATCTTGAATTCGGTAGCCATGTAAAATCAGATCATCCAGAGCAGAGCGAAATTTTAATTCGGCATCAGCGCTGATGGCCGCATTTTGTGCCTGTTCGAGATTGTAACTTGTAAACGAGTCTTTATCAAAAGAGATCAAGCTTGTGCCAACTGCCAACCCTCCGGGAACTCCTTTTATTTTCTCCGTGGTATCCAGGGTGGGCCCTAGTTTTCCAGTGGCCAGACAGACGCGAATGTTCTGGGCTTTTGTTCCACGGGCTTTTTGCCGGCGTTGCCGCCAGAAGTTTTTTATTTCTTCGCTATCCAATAGAACAAGACCATCAACTTGAAACGTCGCATTGTCCGTGGGTTTCGCTTTAGCTTCGATCAAGGCAGAATGCAATTTCGCTCGCTCCTCAGGATAATCCAGCATTTGAAGCACGGCTTGAAGATGCTTGTTTTCACCAGGACAGGCGATGGCTGCCTCACGTAGCAGAGACTTGAAATAGTCATGCTGTGCAGCGCGGCGGTTATTGCCTTCATCCGCTTTGGGATTGGGCAGCGCCGCAGCGCGTTCCAGACTGTCACACAAAAAGTGAGAGCGTGGCTGTGTTGCGCTCGTCAGCAGCGATTGTTCTGTAAAAGGAACTTTCAGTTTTCGCGGCTGAGGTTTTTTTGCGTTTGGATCCTCATACAAGGGGATAACTTGTCCGCCGAATGTGCCAGATGCCGTTACTGGAATAAGCCAGTGAACTTTTCGAGGCTCAAAATCGGCATCGCCCAACCCCTCTCGTTCCGCATAGGCAATCAGTGCTTGAAGCATCATTTTGCACCTCCAATGAGTTGGGTTTTCATCGTTTCCCAAGTTGGCAGTGTGTCGTGTCCTTCTTCAACAAGATGGCCCTGATGCAGACTGGCTGGGAAAAAGCTGATTTGTGGACGGGCTTCGATCTTGCCTGATTTGTAGTCAGAGCCAATGTCCAAGTCAAAAACGTCGTAGAGCATCAGGCCCAAACTTGAATCTGGATTCAAACCGGTGGGGACATTCATGGCACTTGCATCCGTCAATTCGAAGTTTGCGGGAAACTCGCGGCAACCAAAGCTGGGTTGGTTGAAACATTGCCCTTTTTCCGCACGGCGAGAAAACATGCCGTAGTATTTACCCAGATTATTTTCGCCCGGTGGCTCATCCTCGGCTGGCGGTTTCTGTCGCGGTAAACTGGCCAGTCGTGTCAATGCCATGGAGGCTTCGATGACGTAATCAACGTCACGCAATGCCAGCGTGTTTCGCTGGGTGCGATCCTCTTCCACGTCGATGGGTTGAGGGTTGCGTCCTGAAGCTTTGGATTTAACTTCATTGCGACGAAACGCCAGAAATCGGATGGGCGTTCGCACGGCAATTCGGTGGATGCGCCAACGAAATTGCGGTTTGTATAGAATTGACTCCAATAATCCCCGAGCCGCTGATGGAGTGATAACGGGATAGCTCACGCGCTCGACTTTCATCTCCGGGCGAGTGAAACAGGCGAGATTTCCCCAAACGTGGAGGTAAATGCAATTAGTTGTCATAGTGGTATATTTATCCGTTAATTCATCTCAAAATATGCAAAAACGATTCTGCCAGGTTCATTTTGGGCATGGTGTTTTGCTATGCCTGAAGCAACCAACCGATTCACAACCTCACTCGCTTGGGCCAAGGAGTCTGTGTTGGCATACAACCAACAGCAAGTTGAGAAAGGCAGTTCTTCGCCATCGTAAGGATGAGTACGACGAGACATTCGTATCCCAACAAAACATGGTCTGGAGCAATGACAGATAGAAATTCGCCTTACCATGTCCTCGACTATTTTGTTTATATTCATCTTGCTTGCAACAATTTAATGGCATTAAAATGCCATTAATCAATGAACTTGCAAGGCTAGATTCATTCAGCGAGGTTATTGGCTCACGCCTAATGGCGAGGATTGAAACATTAAATTGTTGCAAGCCCTTAAAAAGCAACATCCTACCCAGTTGAAAAACTGGGTGGGAAATTCTTTGGAAAATATTATCATACCACCAAGTCTTCTGCCTCATGATGTGTTGCTCCAAGGTTTTCATCGTATTTCGAAGTCCAGTAATAGATTGTTTCATCTGGCGTTAAAGAGGTGATTACACCGGTTCGTTTCGCTTTTTCAAATTGGCCTACATAAAGGTTAATTGTAAATCGCTGGCAACGTCGGAATAGGCTAGCTTCACAATGGTATTGGGCTTTGATTTCTTTAATGAGTTGAATTCCCTCTCCCCAAGGCACCAGAACACCTCGTGTGTCATCAACGATCAATCGGGCTTTTTCCGCGGCCAGTGGAAAATCGAACTTCTTGCACGCTTCGTAAACCTCATCGGCTTCAGGTTTTTGAGGTCCGCTGATGCCATAGAGTTGGCGAAAATACTCCGAATACGTCTCGGGTTGATGCCATGCCACATTCGAATGCTCATCCAGAAACACATTTGTTACCGCAGCCGCTTGTGCATAAGCCCCAGGTGGCATTCCATCTTCTGCCGGACGGAAAACAGTTACTTTCCCTGGCTGTGGCAAGCGTCCTTCACGGTTGCAACGCCCCGCAGTTTGGATGATCGAATCCAATGGGCCCTGTGCCCGCCAGACAACGGGAAAATCAACATCCACACCCGCTTCGATCAATTGAGTGGAAACCAGACGACAAGGTTGTCTATTATTCAAACGGGTTTTGATTTTCTTAAGAATTTCCTGTCGATGGGCGGCGCATAACGAGGTGGAAAGGTGGAATGTGTTGCCATCATGCGGTAGCGCCTCAAACAGCGCACGGGCAGATGCCTTGGTATTGACAACAACAAGGAACTGCGATTCGTCCCGGAGGCAATCAGCAACTTCCCCCCACGTGGGACGCCAATCATTGGGTTTGCGAGTAATTTGAACACGCTTGAACGCTTCTGCCATGGCCTTGGGAGCGGAAGAAATTTCAACTGGATTCCATCCGCCATCGATCAGGTGCGCGGCGACATCAAAGGCTGGTTGTGTTGCAGTCATGAAGACGGCTGTCGATCCGCAAGGCTCTTGAGTGAGCCATCGAACTCCAGAAAGCAGTGATGGCACCTTGTCCCGAGGTAAAGTCTGGACTTCATCGAACAGAATTACAGAACGCGTAATGTTGTGAAGCTTTCGACATTTGGAAGGACGATTGCTAAAAAGGCTCTCAAAGAATTGCACCGTTGTGGTAACAACGAGCGGGGCATCCCAGTTTTCACTGGCAAGCCTTGCATGACGCAATCTCAATGATTCAGCGTCTTTCCCATAATCGCCTTGCAGCTCTGGTTGTGCCACTGCGCTGTGATGTTCCAGGACAAAATTCTCACCAAACGCGCTTTCAAACACACTGCGATAAACGGCTGCCGTTTGCTCAATAATGCTCGTATAAGGAATTACCACAATAATTCTGCGTAATCGCTGGGGGGAATCTTCTGATAAATTTGCATTATGATGTTCTATATGACGAAGAGCAAACGCCAACGACGCGAGGGTTTTGCCACTTCCAGTTGGCGCGGTTAAGGTAAAAAGCCCGGGAGAACGTTCTGCGGCGTGAAGGCAATCGTTCAGCAACCTGCGACGTAATTGATTAACATCTCCATTACTGGGTTTTGCATTCAAAAATGTGCGTAAATATGAAAGGGATTTTTTTGCATCCAAAACCGGAGCATCACGAAGAGCCGCTTGTGTAGAGTTAAAATGTTGTTCCGTATCCAAAAAATCCGCATCCACAAGGCAACTGAACAAGAAACGAACCCGCATTGCAGCGATGAATTCACGTCCAGCCGGGTTCTCCAAAAGAATGCTTTTCGGAAGAGTGAAATGATCTGCTGAAAAGCGATTCAAAAGTTCCTCAATTGTCTCTGGAAAATGATTTACAGCGGAAGCGCTGGTTGGAGAAGAGAGTTTGATGAGACGCTGTTTCCAGCATTCCATGCCGCTTTCTCTTGAAGTCGAGTTTCCGTGTAAGGCGGGTATTCCCGAATGGTGCCCCTCAATAGACAACGCCGCCGCCACGCGTCCCAGTTTCCAAGCCGTCATTGCCCCAGCTGACCAGTGATTGATGCTAATGGCTGCCCCATTGAGACGTTTTTTGAAAAGTGTGGAATATTTACCAAGATCATGCAACATCCCAGCAAGTTCTGCTTCAGATTGAAAATCTGTCCCTAATACGCTGGAGAACTTTTTCGCCAGTATTTTTGTGTTATGAAGGTGAACGGAAAGCAATTGCCATTTTCCTGAATTCTCAGGTAAAGACTCGCCGTTTTCGTCTTCGGCTGAATGTGCGTAAAAGTTCATGAAACAGCAGCGCGTAAATGAATTTGCAGTCAATTATTACATAGGTTCTATACTCTGCAAGTGTTTCCTAGTTTTTTTAAATCAACTCCATTTTCCATATGCAAAAGCCATTCAAAAACTCCACACCTGATCTACAGAAATCAGAAAGTTCAATAGACGGTTAAAATAAAATCCTTTGATCTCTTTCGAGTATTTTTAAATTTGATCGTAATGATTTATTACGAATAATAACTCGCCTTTTCCAATGTTTCCCCCGCTTTGAAATAGGCCGAAAAGGGTCAGTCAATGAGATTGTCTTATTTTCACTTTTCCTTTCTGAACTTGTATTGCTGGGATAGCAAGACCAGATAACCCCTAGCTCCCCATTTGTAGTCGACTGGCTATCCACTCCAGTGACATCGTTGTGTTGGCTCGCAACTCCATTGCCAGTCGCACTTTTCATTCATCTCCCTTTCGGACCAACGCCAGATTGTGCAAGCTCAGTTCCACCAACACCACTACGCCAACTTAGGGAAAGTCCGTGTGTCCACGCGACTACATGCCTCATGTATTTACTTTTTGACTTGGGTCGTGTTGGCGGCTGCCACAAGCGCAGGTCGTGATAGAACGCCTCCGGATGCCGGATCGTGTCCACCTTGAGTTTGATGAGGGCTGCGCTCATTATTTGCTGGAAAACCTCAACGGCTAAAAGAGCCCGCCGTTGAGAGCCTCATCAGTAATCTTTTTCCAGTCAATTGTTACACATGTTTGGCCAGTGTACCAGAGCCGGGAATCGTATGGAAAACCATGGATTGAATCAGTTCTACAGTGCTGCTGACATAGGGGGTGCAAAGGCCAGCACGCCGCAAGAGGTTGTAAACAAAATACCATGGAATTAAATCCTTGAAAAAGCCTTAAAGGAGACGGCGACAACGACAGTTTTGTTTCGCAGCCATTGGTTATGCAATAATGCGAATCAAAGTACCACGTAAAAATTGTCCAGTTGACTGCCTCTCAATACTTTGCATCATCACTGCCCCTTCGAATCCCTATAATGGCATGGGGTTTAAATCATTTCCACGGCTTACTGGATTTGAATAGCACGATAGAAACGGCATGGCGGCTGATTGGTTGCAACAGTCGGATCTACAAAATCGACAGTTCCATATTGATTTGTGATTATTGTCAAATTACTCCAATTAGTCAGATTTTCCGAAACTTGAATTGGTAAACCCTTTTTTGGGGTTCTTGCAAACTAAGCGTAAAAGGCTGGACAAAAAAGCGCGAAGTTTAAGTTAGCAACAAGAAATATTGGTTTCAGATTGTGGAGATGGTTGGCAATTAGGTTGGCATAGCTCTCAAAATCGACTCAGCCTGTTTTTTTAAATAAACCAAGGGCATTGTCTTAACTATCTATTTATAAATGGCTTCCGAGTGGTACCCCTGCCCGGAATTGAACCGGGATTTACGGTTTAGGAAACCGCCGCTCTATCCATTTGAGCTACAGGGGCAAACAATGCCAACGACGTTGATACGATGTAAGTTTAGGCCAGACCAGATTCCCATCGGACGTTGGTTATCAAAAGAGACTTATCATTATGTAATTCTGGTCGTCCCAACGCGTCGTCAGAAGGATATTTTGCCCATGCTGTTGCCTCGGGCAAGCTTATTCGCAATTCTCTCGGAACAATATATGAAAGAAGAATGGCATGTTAAAACGACATCGAGCCCTCATCCCGGAGGTGTGATTGTCATTGGAGAGGATGACTGGCGATGGCTTAATAATAGCCAAACATGGCCTGCGTATGCATAGATTCGCCTGTTTTTATGTGTTAGGACTAATAACGTAATAATGAATGTTTAGTTAGATTTTGAAGAAGACGTTGGACATGGACTAAAAACTCAGTTGCCTTTTTCAATTTCTGATAAACTAGAAGAGGGGAAAAGGGTATTCCCTAAAAAATTGATAGTAAATTTGTAACTTATATGAAAAAGGTTTTTTTGGCACTTGCACTCATCGGGATGATGTTCGCATCAAATGCTCGTGCGAGTATAACATATAGCGGTACGATTGTTCTCAAAGATGATAAGAGTGGGGATGGGGCGAGTTATACTGCCTACACAACAGCCTATGGCACAAGTTCTTTGAGTGGCACAACATTCGGAACTTTTTGCATCGAAAAGAACGAGTATTTTGACTATAATACCACGTATTACTACAACATTAATAGCTATGCAACAATGGGCGGCGTTAGCGGTGCGACGGGTGGCAAAGACTACTTGAGCATGGGAACTGCCTGGCTTTACTATCAATTCCGTTCTGGAACATTGTCCAGTTTTGTCAGTGGACCTGTCAGCAAGTCATTGTTACAGAATGCATTTTGGATGTTGGAAGGTGAATTAAGATATGGCCAAACAGGTTATTCGATGGATAATAAGTACATCTTAGCTGTCGAGAAGGCGTTAAATACATACAATCTTACAACAATTCAAAATATGAACGCGAATGGCGCTTATGGAGTTGTGGTATTGAATCTGTATGACAGATGGGGAGGGTATCATCAAGACCAACTGGGATTGGTTTCCCAGCATACGACTGCAGTCCCTGAGCCAAGCACTATTATTTCTGGCGCACTGTTGGTTCTGCCATTTGGCTTTGGAATTTATCGCTCAGTTCGTCGAAAAATTAAGAGCTAATTTGCTGATTCTGAATAAGTTTTTTAAAAAGCCAGTCTTTTAGCAAGACTGGCTTCTTTTTGTACTCTGGAGGTAAAGCATCATTGAATAGCCCCAAAAACTGGAGTTACAAGAAATGAATTTACGTAACATGCTAAGGGTTACCCTTAAAAAACTGAGATAAAGAGCGCCCTTAGCCGGAGAGACGTAGCGCACCATCCCCGAAGTAAGGCAAGAAGCAAGTCATTCGCTCATCCCAGTTTTATGGATTTTGGTGGCCAATAGAGACGCATCACCAGATATACTTTTTGTAAACGGTTAAAATACGAGCCGGACGGCTGCCAACAAGGTCAGAATAAGAGCGATACGTTCAAACACGCGTTGATTCATTCGTTTCAAAATAATCGGCCCCAGAAGTGCCCCTGGAATCATTGGAAGAAGCAATAGAGCGTCGATCTGAAGCGAATTCCAAGTGATCAACCCCAGATGCACACTGAATGGAACTTTTGCGGCATTGACCAACATGAAAAACCAGGCACCCGTTCCCACAAATTCCATTTTGGGTAAACCGACTGCCAGAAGATAAATAACCATCACTGGCCCTGCGGCGTTTGCCATCATTGTTGTGAATCCAGCCATGATTCCGCTAAAGGCAGCAAACCACCATGCGTGAGGAAAGCGTTCCCCCTTTTCACCACTTTGCCGTTCTCGCCAGATTTGTAACACCACCATCAACAGTAAGATGATTCCTATGATTCTCTGGATTTGAGGGCCACTGATTTTACCCAATGCAATGTAACCTCCGACCAATCCAACAGTAACCCATGGAAAAAGCCGCCAGAGTAGAGACCAGTTCGTGTGCTTGCGGAAAAACCCCACTCCAAACAAGTCTCCGCACAGCAAAAGCGGCAGAAGAGCCCCAGTTGAACTGCGCGCATCCATGGCGCTTGCAAAGAGGGCAGCAGAGAGAACGCCAATGCCAGCTATACCAGTCTTAGAGAGACCTGTAACAAAAGCGCCAATTCCAAGGATCACCCACTGAACTTCGGTCAAATGCACGGACGATAATTAAAGGGCAATGTTCCTGTTTGCAAGGCCCATCCTCTGCCTTGGAGTTTTTCATAAGACAGTCAGACAATGACACCTTACTTGTATGACTGACTAGGGGGAGAGAAGAGATGGTGCCCGCGACAGGACTTGAACCTGTACGATGTTACTCACTAGAACCTGAATCTAGCGCGTCTGCCAATTCCGCCACGCGGGCGCACCGTATTATCAACGACTTACAGTAATCTTTTTACTCTCATTTTCCTTTTATACCCTGCCTTTATATCCCGCAGATTTACTTCATGAATCCCGTATCAAAAGATCATCGCGAAACTTATAAACGGGAAGAACACCATTTTCCCTTAATGGCCTATGGCGTTCTTTTCCAAAAGTTCCGCACTTACTGCAAAACGTCAACAACGGCAATTACTATGGCAGAATCAAAGTCTCTGGCAAGATCATTCGTGAGAGCCTTCAAACAAAAGTGTGGAGCACCGCAAAACTTCGACTAACAGATTTTCTTAAAGAACATCAAGAAGCCAAAAGCCTGATCGCTCCCCCCACCTTTGCAGAGTCTGTTGAATTATTTAAAATAGACCTTCAAAACAACACGCTGATTAAGCCCCAAAGCAAACAATGCCGCTTTTGGTGTCTCTTGCGGATTGAACGTTCCTGGCCGGGGCTCTGAAAATTATGCTTTGATGAAATCACTGGTCATGCCTGTAAGTCAGGCGAAGAACGCATGCCGCTCCGCATGGGAAAATTTAATGCACAATGGCAGAACTCGACTTTTAACCTGTCCAGCTTTTCGGAAATCAAGTCAGGAGAAGTAAGGTGGCCTTGCTCTATCCAACTTCTCCAAAATTTTCCAATACCGATGATTTTCTACAATAATGTAAATGGGTCATCTGTTGTCGTTGTAGGCCGATTGAATTTATAATAGGCACATGAAAAATTCAAAAAGGATTGATAATTTATGAGGGTCGTCTTATTGAGTTCGTGCCAAACACGATGAATTCAGATCACAAGTCCAACTTTTTAACTGTTTTATTCGGCTGTATCTTTCGTTATGGAATTATTGTTTGTATATGTAAAATTGTAATCGATCTTCTATTCCATTGGAATCAACTCAAGGATGAAAACTTCTTATTTTCCATTGGTGAAGCTATAGCGTTTGGCCTTTTTATGAGTCTTGTAATAGCTTACTGTGACTGGCAAAAACAGAATAGAAAAAAATAAGGTGGTCTTGCTCTAGAATAATAAGAATTTTTTACTGGCCAATCATGACACAATTGATGCCAACAAGAATGAACGTTGGCTGAGGCTTCCGAAACCCTTCACAAGTCATTAGCTAGTGTTTATAGTTAAACCGGTGCTTGATCTGCTTCAGAACAATGACAGACCATGGGCCAATGATGCCATGATTTACACGTATCAGCTTCAACACCCAATTAACCGAAGTGTTAAGGACACTCTGTTCAATAGAGGTTAATCGTAGACGCATGGATGTTTTTCACTCTGCTCTTGTTCTCACTTGCAGAGTTCTTCTTTTGTGATGTCACTTTTTTGGTGTTCGGAAGGTTGAATTTGTGTTCCCCATTTTATGTCCAATATTACATGATTCGACGGACTTTTTTTACCTTATCGATGGTGCTATGTTTTGCAGCAACGCTTTGTTTGACTGCCGCTGAAGAGGGCATGGATCGTTTCTCGGTATCCCCCAACGATACCGGAGAAGCCTTGAACAATCCGGACATGGGGTGGACCTGTCATTTTTATTCGAATGTTCCGCAAAATTACGGTTCCAAGTTGGAGCCCTCCGATACGCTCGAGGATTTTCCTGGTGTTTCCACGGTTTACCTGCGCGTTCCGTGGGCTTTTATAGAACCCCAGGAGGGCAAATTCAACTGGGCCTTGCTTGACACTCCAGCTCAACGGTTTATTGCAAAGGGGAAACGCGTTGCGTTGCGCATCACTTGCTCGGAGAACTGGATTCGTTTTGCCACGCCCGAATGGGTTCGCAGCGCAGGCGCAAAAGGTTGTTTTTATGAATTTGGAAAAGGGCCCAGCACCAATGGTGCTTCGTGGGATCCCGATTTTGAAGATCCGATCTTTCTTGAGAAACTGGATCGTTTTCTCTCGGTAATGGCCGCCCGTTATGATGGTAATCCCAATGTTGCTTTTATTGACATCGGATCGTTCGGTCTTTGGGGGGAATTTCACACGCACATGAGCAGCCAGACTCCCGAGGATAGGGTGTTACCGATCATCAAGCAGCACATTGATCTTCACGTGAAGCATTTTCATCACACGTTATTATGCATTGGTGATGATGCTGTGGGGCACAACAAGCCGGGGCGTCATTTCCCGGCAACTGATTATGCCATTTCAAAAGGGATCACGTTACGCGACGATAGCATCATGGTTCAGCCTCCGCCCAACTCCTGGTATCACGCTGAGATGGCCCAGGAATTCTGGCCTCACTGGCCTGTTGTGTTGGAACACGAGCACTTCGGAAGTTCGAAGGCGAGGAACGCATGGGGGGACGGTTCGCTTTTGCTGAAGGCAGTCGAAGATTATCATGCGAGCTACCTTTCCATTCATTGGTGGCCACACGAGTTTCTTGAAGCCAATCGCACTTTGGTTGATCAGATTAATCGTCGGCTGGGCTATCGAATTCAACTTCGCTCAGCCTCCTGGCCAAAAACGGCCACCATTGGAAAGCCCTTTCAATTTGATTCAGCCTGGGCCAATGCAGGTGTGGCTCCCGCCTACCCGGGAGGTTTCATCGCTGTAACGTTAAAAGATGAAAAAGGCGGGCTGGTATCCGTCATGACCGACGAAAGTTTTGACATTAAAACCCTTAAAACGGGACCAACAAGTCAGGTGCCAGAACAGGCGCATTCGTCGCAATTAACTGCCGGACTGATCGCTCCAACTACAAAACCGGGGGAATACAACCTTTACATTTCAATCGGTTCGCGCGACGGAACCCCGACGATTGCCTTGCCTTTGGTGAATAATGACGGTCAAAAACGCTATCTCCTTGGCAAGATCACTTTAAAAGCCGAATAGCCTCTGTTTTTAGAAAATGGCGTGTTGTGAGAACCGTTTCCGTTCTTTTGACTGGTTCAACGTATCAGAACGGCATTCTCAATAGTCTTTTTGGATGCCTGGAGGATTTGGGCATTATCCTCTGATCAGTTTTCCGAGTCTGGCCGACTCGCTTTGATCATGGCCACCACTTTTTTTGCTTCGGTGTCTCCATCTGCTGCGGCACGATTCATTCTCATGTACATACTGCCAATCGCTTTGTGCACCTCACGCGCTTGCTCCTTCGTCAATTTTTTTTGAAGCAGTCGATCATATGTTTCGGCTGCACTCATATAATGGTTTTGCCCATCCTGCTTGACCGCTTCCTCCCACATATTCTGAACATCGAGATTAGCGTGCTCAAAGCAGGTGGCCTTATTCCCATTGCATGCCACTAAACACAGCGCCATCATACCCACTATTATTAAATGTCTTCTGGCCATAGCAGTGGAAAGACTACACTGATTTTTGAAATCAAATCCAGTATCGTCTTAGCACCGTCAAAAAATGAGACAGGTAAATTTAAGCGAAACTTAGATTGCTATGTTTTAAGTAGTTATGATTTTTGAATTCTGAAAAAAATCGGCATGTGTCTCAATTTTAGACAACTTTTTTTAAGAAAAATCAGGTCAGTTTTTCTGATTGCCAAAGACATTTTTCACGGCATCCAGATACTTCATACCGTTACGCGTATCGGGCTCCAGATAGCTTCCTTCAGTCCATTCATTCCAACAATTAATGTTAAGAATATGCGGTCCTTTGGGATCGCTTAAAAGACGTTCCTTTGCCATTTCAAGAGCTTTCTGAAAGCGTTCTGGCGTGTTTTGGCCAATCGTGTTTGTGAACGGGTAGCCGAAATTTCCAAACTCATCGCTCTGGTCACATCGCGGGCTGGGGTCCCATCCCATGGTGACATTTGGGAAATAGGGAATTCCATAAAGCGTTTTTGCCTTTGTCCAATAATCAAAGTAATTGTCACGCGCCTGATTGTAATCTGTTTGGAGATCGGTCAATGGCACATGATGAACCCAGACATACGAGGTCGCTGAATCAAAACCAAGATCATGAATGAGTTTTGGTAAATTTGCCGGTTTCTTTTCCGCAGGCAAAATGGGTTCTCCCCACGCAACTGCATTCAAATGTAATCCAGGCAACCCAGCCTTTCGCACCTTTTCACGAAAGCGATCCAAGGCGGCCCGAGTTGCCTCCACGGAGCCAAAATTCTCGAGCAGCTTGCTCAGGTCATAAAATGAAAAGTAAGGCTTGCCGTCAATCTTCCAATAGGATGGATGCAGGAAATACTGTTGGATAATGTGATCGCAAATGCGGTCAAACGCCGTTGGTGAAACTTTTCCGTGATAGAGAAGGGGACGTGTGGTTCCCCGTTTGTAGGGATGTAGTTCCTCCCAATCATGGTTGGCCCACATGAGGCCAAATTTGATTTGATTGACATTGGTTGCCTTTAGAAATCCACGGTCCAAACAATCCTGCAGGAACGGACCGTCTTCGTAGTAATACCAATCAAAGATGAAGGCATTGACACCATGAGTGGAGGCTGCGGAGATTTTCTGTGCCATGACTGCGGGATCGGATTCATCACCGCAGCCCCAGAGTGGCAGATTGGGTTGATGATGTCCGGGAAAACGCGGTTTTGCCACCTTGACCAATTCCCATTCAGACCAGCCTTTGCCCTTGTGAACGTCATTACGAGCATCCCCCGGGTGGTAATTGGGGAAATAATAGCTGGCCACAAAAATGGAGGAGCCGCCATTTGTCGTGTCTGCGGATACCGCAGATGAAACCATTGTCAATAGAACAGAAAAAATACCTGTGAATAATAATCCCGGTTTGAGGCATTGCGTTATTGGCATCCCTGTTTCTGGCTGCCAAAAGCAAAAATGTCAATTCCTGAACGCCTGAAATCAACGGAATCAAACACAGGAGTCAGATGTCGGGGAAATTTTTCTTTTGACAATCGGGGCAAATCCCGTGTGTAAGACTGGCGTCTGAATGGCGTTGGAGATAGGTTTCCACCGCTTCCCAATACCCCTTATCATCGCGGATTTTGTGGCAAAAACTACAGATGGGGATGAGGCCTCGAAGCGTTTTGATGTTTGCCATGGCTTCCTTGAGTTCCAGATTCAGTTTTTCAAGCTCCCGGTTTCTCTCACTCAAAAGGAAACGAAGACGGCTTTTTTCAACGTGAGATTGAACGCGAACAATGATTTCCTGGCGGTTGAACGGCTTCGTCAGATAGTCTTCTCCACCGGATTTGAATCCCTCGACAATTGCTTCTGTTTCGTGGCGCGCGGTAATAAAAACAACGGGAACACTTTTCAATTCCTCAATCGCCTTGATTTGGCGGCACGTTTCAAAGCCATCCATCCCAGGCATCGTCACATCCAAAAGAATAGCATCGGGACGCGCGTGTTTGAGAATACCAAGCGCCCCTGCGCCGCTGGTACTGCCCAAGATGCGAAACCCCTCCGGTTCGAGAACACTACGCAACAGGTTCAGATTCGCCGGAAGATCATCGACGATCAAAATGGTTCCTTTTTCAGCGTCGCTCGAGTTCATGGCTTCGATATTGCTTCCAAAACGGCTTCCATATCGTAATTCTCGGCATACAACTTCAACCGGGCGGCCAAGGCAGCCTCATCAGCGCCTATCACTTTCAACTTTTCCAGCAATGCGATGATTTCCGTTACGTTGCCAATCTCAGCCGAATTCCGAATGCCAGATCGGATTTCATCTGGGACATTTGCCTTTTGCCATTGACCATCCAGAGAATCATCTATTGGGAATCTATCGCAAACAAATTCGAGATGCAAAAGTTCACATAGAATTTTTACAACTGCATCCAATTTGATCGGTTTTGCGAGGAATTCATCAAATCCATCCTCAAGACATTGCTGGCGCTGATGAACCAAAACGGATGCCGAGGTGGCCACAAATTTTGGACGTTTGTCTCCAAGTCGTTGTTTGACTTCCAAAATGATCTCCCTGCCGCTACGTTTTGGCATTCGAATGTCCAAAAAGACGATATCTGGTTTTTCGTGATCGATCCTTTCAAAAGCCTGATCTCCATCTTCAGCCAGAGTCACCACCACACCAAGCTGTTCCAGCATTTGTTTCAGCACCTGTCTGTTATCTGAAATATCGTCCACCACCAAAGCTTGAACGCGGGGTCCCTTCACTTTTTGATGCCGGACTTGTAGCTCCGTGTCTGATTTGAACGAAGCGAGGTTGGGAATCGTCTTCAGTATTAAAACGAAAGAAAATCGTGCTCCCTGTCCGGCAAGTGATTTTACTTCCAAGTGACTGCCCATGATTTCAAGTTGTCTGAGTGAAATGGTCAGTCCCAATCCCGTTCCCCCCTTCTTTCTTCCCGCCTCACCCTGTGTGAACGGTTCAAACAAATGCGCTCGATCCTTCTGCGTTAATCCGAGGCCGGTATCTTCCACAACAAATTGAAATTCCAAATCGCTCGTGCGAGCAACCTTCAGGCTGACAGCCCCATGATCAGTGAACTTGATCGAATTGCTGAGGAGATTCATCAATACCTGACGCAGTTTGTTCTCGTCTCCAATCACAATCCATTTTTTCGCTTCAATTTTTTCACATTTCCATTCGAGCCCCTTTTGGTCACACCTTAGTCTGAACATGGCATCCAGACCGGAAAGCAGATTGTGAAGATCAAACGGGGCTTCGTTCAATTCCATCCTGCCAGCCTCTATTTTTGACAGGTCAAGAATATCATTGATCAAGGCAAGCAGATGCTGACCACTTCTGAAAATCGTATGAATTGATTCACGGTCAGCCGGACTCAGACGGTTGCTGGCATTCAAAATCTGGGCATATCCAATAATCGCGTTCAGCGGGGTGCGAATCTCGTGGCTCATGTTTGCCAAAAAAAGGCTCTTCGCCTGATTTGCCGTTTCTGCCTGAAGTTTTGCAACCTGCATTTCCTCGCTAAACTGGGCTAATTGGCGGTTCTTTTCCTCCAGATAAAGGCAGGTCTTTTGTTCCTGTTCCAACATGCTTTCGCGCAGTTCATGGGTCACACGTTGCTGGCGGTGATTCTGCTCTCGCAAATACAGCAGCCAGATCAGCAAAACGATCAATCCCAAAATGGCCGGAATGACCATAAAGGGATTCATATACCAGGGAATAAAAACGGCGAACTGGAGCCGGATCACATTTGAGCAATTCAAATCCCGATCAATCGTATCAGCCACAAGTTCATAGTTTCCCTTCAAATCAAACGTGTAACTCTGCCGTGATTCAGTCCTGTAATTCTCTGAAACCAACTCGGGGCGAAGTGAATCCCCGTAGCGAAAAAGCCGGGTCCGATAAAAGTGCTTGTTCGGGGGGGAAATCATGTCCGTCATGCCAAACTGTAGAACCACGCGTTGGCCAATTTCGAGCGACGGAATGGTGTTCCATTCGGGTAATTTGCTCGTTCCGACAGTAACAGACTCCAGTCGGAGCTTGGGTCTGGTTTTGATGGGGCGGTAGAGTATGACACCAGATCTTCGCGTGGCAAACCACATGGAACCGTCCTCATTCTCGCACATTCCCATTACAGAATTATCCTCTAACCCGTCCCTGGCATCGATTGTTCCATAACTATTATTGTTGAATACAACCGCTCCAAGATTTGCTGTTCCCATCCACATCCTGCCGTCGCGCGCTTCGTGCAGACACCAGATATGATCATCAAAAGGACTTTTTTGCGGGGGTTCCGGCTTGCCGATGCCGAACTTGAACATCCCACGTTTATCATAATAGTACAATCCCCCCTGAGTCCCCAACCAAAGCGTCCCCTTCCGATCCCGCATCATGCACCATACCCGAGTATTACCCAAAACTTTTGCCCCAAAATTCGTCCATTCATTGTCTTTGCAATAAAATAAACCCTCTCCTGTTCCCAACCATTTTCCCCCATCAGGATCAATCAAAATGCTGTAAACAGAATCACAGGTCAGGCCATTCCCCAGCCCCAAATGCTCGACACGGAAATCATCTGTCTTCAAATGCGCTGCCATCCCAGATCTCATTGGACTAGGTATTCGTATTGTACCCCCTCCAGCCCATCCATGACCGAACCAAAGTGAACCATCCGGCGCCAGGGTTGAACACAGCATCCATGTCTTTCTTGAAGGAACTACCGGCAAGAACTGTTTCCCATCGTAATGATACAAACCGGAATTCGCTCCAACCCAAACCGTCCCATCTCCGGGACTCACAAGTGTGCGAACATATTCCGCGTTCATCAACTCCTCGAAACGCCAACCATTAAATCGCGCTAAGCCCCCCCATTCCATGCCAACCCAAAGTCGATGATCCGGCGCATTCAACACAGTGAAAGTATGATTGTCCTGCAAACCATCAAGCGTCGTATAATTCACACAATTCAAATCCAACCGGGAAATTCCGTTGTCTGTAGCCAGCCACAAAACCCCATCCGGTTGTTCTTGAATTCCCCGAATGTCCCGTCCGACCAACCCATCGGCAGAGCCATAGTAAGTCACGTTCTTTCCCCGAACCGCGATGAAATGCGTCATGGCTCCCAACCAAATCACCCCATTCTTTGATACCCAAATGGATCGAATGGGCGTATCCAGTAAAACTCCCTCTTTTAAGATGGATACGCATGTTTTTCCATCCCATTTGATCACAGAATCGCGCACCACAAAATACAATTGCCCATCCGGGCCCTCGCACATGCACTGAATGTCTGATTCTTCACATTCCATTCCGTTTATCTTCAAGTCAGCCCTCTCAAACGCGGCTCCTTTTCTGTAAAATAATCCCATGCTTGTCGAAATCCATAGGCTTCCATCCCGTCGTTTCAAAATGGTGCTCGCCGTCGCTCCACGCACACCGTTCACGCCTGTCATCCATTGCGCCTGCTTGCCATCGCACACCACCAACCCCTTTGTTGACGCAGCCCAAACTTCGTTGCTCGAAAAACAACCAAGAACTAATCCATCCGTCACCCTTTGCCTTGATGAATCCTCAACTGAGGTTGTCTGTCCCTTGAAATAACGGAAAAGCCCTCGCGATGAGGCATACCAGATGGCACCGTCACTGGCCACCTTCACCGTATTAACAAAGTGCCCGTTTGAGTCCGGTAACGTTTGGAAAACAGACCCATCGAAAATGGAAACGCCTCCCTCCGTGGCAAAGGCAAATCGCCCATCAGACATGGGCGCCACATCAAACACACTGTCATGAGCCAGACCATTGAAAGTATTGTAATGCTGCCAATTCCCCTTTTTAAACTGCGGACAAAAAATATGAGCCGCAGCCGGTGGTCCACCACGAGTCACTCTCACCTTTCCCTCCTTTGCCGCCACAGGCCCCTGAGGGGTCAAACACCGCACTGTGTAATCGCCGGGAGCAAGATTCACAAAATGAAATTCACCTTTCTTGTTCGTCAACTTTTGCTCACTTGGCCATCCATCCCGAGCCACCTCAACTTCCACGTCTCCCAGCGGCGTCTGATCCAAATCCATTGCCATCACCTGTCCCGTAATGCTGACAGAATTTGACAGAACAAAATCCTGGGTAATCCGGCACCCCGGAACCAGATGAATATTATCCAACCTCGCCCCCATGTTGTTTACTGTGGCAGAAAGCACGACTTCTGCTGACCTGTCCACGGGATATATCGAGAACCGGTAATAGTTGCTATTAAGAATGACACAACGCGAAATGTTCGTTCCAAACTCCTGTAAAGCCATTGTCACCTTCTGCTTCACGGGGGCACCACCCGTTTCAAACAAATGCCCTTCTATAACAGCCCGCTCTGGCGGCAACACCTTCACACGCAACTTATGATCCGCCATCAACGCACTTACTTCCACAACCAAGAGATTTGTCCCAGGAACAATCTTGCCAACGTAAGAATGCAGCCGACGCTGGGTCAGCATGTCATTCACAACCGTCAAACCATTCGTCAATCGCACTCCGTTCAAATACATCCAATCGTTAGGATAAGTATAGAGATCCACCTCCACGTCCCCACCCACAGGATGTTCGATGCACGTTGCAAGAAACGCACTCTTCTCACCCGAATCCGAACGGTCTTCACTCCGGTAAACGACGGCAGTTCCTCCAGCAAAGGCCTTTTCCCATCGGTAAACCGTTCGATCCGGCCCCACGAGCTCATCTCCCACCACCAGATTGGACACCCCATTCACCCAATTGGAAATGACTCCACTTTGGCTCTTTGGCGGATGCGGATAAACGCTCAACCACTTCATAATCGGCATTCCATTCACTGCCTGAGCCGGCAAGGCATCTCCAGCCAACACTGTTCCACCCATTGCATTTAAAACCCCCAATACAAAAACCATCCACCTCATTCCCACCTTCAAACATTTGCTCCAAAAACAATGCCCCCTGACCGACATCAAAAGACATCGGTTGAACTGCTCAGCACGCAAATGCTGATGAAAGGGAAATGCCATACCATCATAATAATCGGCATGCCGTTCACTTTCAAGATGTCGCATTTACAAACCGTTGATAATCGTGGCTTTCCCAGCACGCATTCCTCCGCTAAGATGTCGATATGCGAACCGTCATCCAACGAGTCACCCAGGCGAACGTCACCATTGATGGAACCACCGTCGGTGCCATCCAACACGGTCTGCTCGTTCTGATAGCCGTTGAAGAAACAGACACCACCGAAGACATTGAGTGGCTCAGTGGAAAAATCGTCCGCCTCCGCATCTTCTGCGATGACCAAGGCCTTATGAACCGCTCCGTCCAAGACACCGGAGGCGACATCCTCGTCGTCAGCCAATTCACCCTCTTTGCCAGCACCAAAAAAGGGAACCGCCCCTCCTACAGCAAATCCGCCCGTCCAGAAATCGCAATTCCCCTATACGAACAATTTGTGAAAAAAATCAGCGCTGACCTTGGCAAACCCATCCAGACAGGACGCTTCGGTGCCGATATGAAAGTCTCCCTTCTCAACGACGGCCCCGTTACAATCATCATCGACACAAAACTCAAAGAGTAATTCCTAAACCAATCAGGAAACCAAACAAACCCAAGAACCGTTTAACTGCCTCCACCTCCCTTACTAACACTCAAAGCCAGACAACAGCTTCCTGTTTCATTGGGCCACACTTCCCCACCAGAACAAAATAGAGTCCAAACTTGACACCCACAAAACAAGATGCCACTTACTTGCCAACATCATTGACCACATTACCTATGCCAGATTCAGATCCAGCCCGGCGTTTCTACCAAGGCAGTGCAGGAAAGCAATACCACGAGATCAAACGCGGCGTGCCAGAGCAAGCCCTGCCCTGGGTCTTGAACTCCCGAGCCCAAAAATTTTCCCGCCACATCAAATCCAGCGACGTCGTCTTCGAATACGGCGTCGGAGCCGGATGGAATCTGGCCCAACTCCAGTGCGCACAAAAAATCGGATTCGACGTTGCAGACCACCTCACAGAACGAGTGCAAGCCCTGGGCATTAAATTCGTCTCCGACCTTGCCACCATTCCCGACAAAACAGCCGATGTTGTACTCTGCCACCAAACGCTCGAACACCTGTCCGATCCATTCAAAGCCCTGAACCAACTCCTTCGCATTGCGCGCCCCGGAGGCCACCTGATACTACACGTCCCATGGGAACGCGAACGCCGCTACTCCCAATACAATCCCCAGGAACCCAACCACCACCTCTACAACTGGAACGCTCAAAATATCGGAAACCTCGTCACGCTCACCGGCTTTCAAATCAACACCGTCCAAGTCCTTACATACGGATACGATCGTTTTGCAGCCGTCCTGGCCCTGAAAATGAAAATGGGAGCCCCAGGCTACCGTCTCCTGCGCCGGATTCTCATCCTCCTGCGCCCCCTCTACGAAATAGAACTCATCGCCGAGAAACCAATTGAGTGACGTTTAATATATTCACGGAAACACCTGAATCCAAAAAACATCCAAATCTTCTGCGACGAAAGAAGAAAACAGGCAAAAACCCCTGTTGTGGGCCAAAAGTACCATTGACACACGCCAAACGTAGCGGATAGTAACAACGTTGCCTTAGTGGGGGCGTACTGGTTTCGACCTGAGAAATGCGCCAGAGGCGGCATGCCGAGGATGGTTCGTTGGCCTCGTAAAAAATCGGACCGAAACAAACTGCTAACGAAGAATTAGCTCTCGCGGCCTAGTTGTCGCGACGTTCGCCCTTGGACACCTGCTACGAGGGATGAACGCTGCAGCAGGCATGGTGGAACGCGGAGTCTGCGTGTGTTCTGCCGAGAAACTTGCATGCGGACTAGGCGGCCGGATTCGTGTCAGATCGTCATTCGGTGGCTGAAACTCTCTTCTGACTAAGCATGTAGTCGCGGCTGGTTAATTTAACAGGGACGCGGGTTCAACTCCCGCCGCCTCCACCACTTTTCATAGGGAAGCCCAGGATTCCCTCGAGAATTGCACAAATTTTACACAAAAATTACCCTGAGTCGTTGACCGCCATCTGAAATTCCACGTCATAATCAGGCATGGAAACATCAAGGTGAAAATCTACGCGCGAAGCAACAAATTCGCTTACCATCGCCTTGCCTACGCCGAAGCTGGAAAACGGCACATGCAAACTTTTGAAACCTACGCCAAGGCTCACTGGCAGCCTGCCCTTCGCAGAAAAACCTGAAAGAAAAGGCACGGATGACCACGATCCCAGCATTCCGGTTCTTCATGTGACATTGGAGGCGGTTGCCGCAGGTATCAGAAAAGGAGTTAATCTTGGCGAAATTTCGAATTCAAGCGTGGCTCCAACCATTGCCAGAATTTGGGGGTCGAATTTTCTGAAACTGACGGGAAAAGCCTCGATACCGCTTTGCTGAAAGAATAATCAGGGCAAAACATTTCTCCCTGAAAAACGAACACAACTTCCAGGGGACGCTTGGAGGAGAAAGGCTGTAATCTCCCATGCTGGGATGTCCGAAATAAAAGAGGTGGAGGCACCACTGGCTCGCGGTCAAACAAGCCAATAGAGCCTCCACCTTACGTTTCGATACGAATGAATTACTTTTGTTTAACGCGATAGAACATCAACGCGTTTGTTGCCGGCACAGTATAAGGCGATGTCGCGTCAACCTCGTTACTGTAAGGCCCGGCCGCATTTGTTGAGCTTTGTAATTGCCCGTTAAAGTTCCACACGATTTGAATCTGTCCGTTGCTGAGGGCATTTATCGTCATGGCGCCTGAAACCGGCGTGGAACTGGAACTGCTATAATGATCCGCAATCTGATTGGTGCTTAGTGCGTAGTTGTAAAGGGCTACATTGGCTAACTTGCCAACGAATTGAGAATCATAACTATAGCTTGTCGTACTACTCGTCCGGGAACCGATATTCACCAGACTGGCTGCAGGCAATGCGTCGTTTGTGGCCGGCGTATACACGCCAATCCCAGAGGCTATGCTGGCGGTTGAAACGCGTGAACCATTCACATAGAGGCTGATGACACCGTTGGCGCCATCCACGACACCCACCACATGATACCAAGTTCCAGCCGCAAGGCCTGTGCCATACGTGCAGGCGTGCGTCGCCGCGCTCGCGTCGCGGAAGAAGAAGCGGAAACCGCCATTATACATATCCAACGCAAACTGTTCGGCATGTCCATTGCCCTTGGAAACAAGGTCGTTACTCGCAGTTGTGTAATTCACCCATGTCTCGACAGAGAACGCACCATTGCTGCCGCTAGGTTGGGCAAAGTCAATGTTTGCAACTCCATTAACGGAGGCGTCATTCTCTATCATGAGGCTGTTGGTGGTCGCATACACGCCAAACTCGGCTGATGTCAGTTGAGGGTTGCCAAGCATGTCAAAACCATCCATGCCAAGATTAACGTTGGTATAGATGCCATTGTGACCGCCGACATAATCGTAGGCAACGACGCCTGCATTCCCATCCTTCAAGCCATCGTCCGCCTCAAACAATGGCCAGTAGGCGACCGGGGAGTCGCTCATCACGGCAAGTTGATAGCTGTTGGATGGCACGGCTATCCCGTTCACACTGACAGGCCCCAGCGTCTGAGAGCTCAAACCATTGTAAGAATTTGAGACCTGACAACTGACTGACTGTGTGCCCATGGGCACATCGAGTAAATAACTGGCGTTGGTTTCCCCAGAAACCGCGACCCCATTTGTAAACCAATGATAATAGATCGGTTCATCGCCAGAAGCCGTGACGTTAAAGTTCAAGGGAGTGCCCGAATACAACGAAAGGCTGCCACTGGAGGGAACCATGCTCGCGGTAAAACCCGAAACAACATCCACGAAAATCTCGTCGGAATATATGGCACCGTAGGCATTTGTAACGGCCAAATAGTAGGCATTGCCCGCCTGAAGATTATGGATCACCAACGTCGCATTGGTCTGCCCATCAATGAAACTGTTGGCATTGACATCGAACCAGCTATAGGAAAGAGGCTGCGTGCCCCCCGCCACGGCAGAGGCTGTGAATGTCCCATTCTTGTTGATCGTTGTGTTGACAACCGGCTGAGTGACGATAAAAGGCGCTATGCCCACCGCACTATATTGGTCCATTACCTGGCTAGGTGTAAGGGCATAATTGTAAACGGCCACATCGTTAATATAACCGACAAACTGGTCGTCATACGAGTTGTTCGCCATGGAAGTGGCCGATGCATAACGGGCGCCAATGCTCATCAGGCTGGTTGAATTGAAAATGCCGCCATTGGTTGAAATTGTGGCGGAAGCAACCGATTGCCCATTCACGTAAAGCCTGACCACACCTTTGGGCTCATCGCAAACGCCAACCAAGTGATACCAAACACCGGCACTGGCCACAATGGAGCTTGCGGCAACATGAGCCACGCCACCGGCATCTCGAACAAAGAACCGGAAACCGAAGTTTACGCCACCGGTATCCAGGCAGAATTGCTCGCCACCGTTTCCGTAGCCCTTTGCAACAATTCCAGAGTCCGCGTATGGTGCGTCACCATTCACCCAAGCCTCAACGGTAAACGCCTTGCTGTTGTTGGTTGGGGCTGCGAAATCAACGGAATTGATGCCAGAGACAACAGTATTCGATGTAGATGCATTTCCGAATAATGCCGACGTCGTATCAGGGTCCGTTATTTGGTTATAACCCGGCTGTCCCAGCAATGTATTGCTATACAAGGCATTATTTCCGCCACAATAATCATGCGCCACAACGCCCGTATTGTTGTTCCCCAGTCCGTTATCCGGCTCATTCAGGCGCCAATACCCAATAGGACTATTTGACAGGACAGTGGACGGATACATTGCGCTTGGAGCAGCAATCACGGAGACCGTCCACACCTTGCTAGTGGATGAACCAGTATCATTTGTCACGACGCAGTAGACATTAAGTTCACCAGCCGGGACACCAGTGCATGTCATGCTGGAATTCGTGCCCTCTTGAGTGAGGACACCATTGATGTACCAAGCATAACCGAAGGGCGACAAGCCGCCCGCCATCACGGAAAAGGTGGGCTTTGCCCCAGCAAAGAGCACCAAATTGGTGTAGGTTGTAGGCGTCTGACTCGCAACAAAGGGCTTGGTATCTATCACCAAATACAACTGGGAATCCGCAATCACCAATGATCCAAATACACCATTACCCCCATTGAGCACAACCGAAGTTGGCACAGTGCCCGACACCTGGCCGTTGGCGGTCACTGTTGCCAAGAGGTAGGACTGGCCCGCCACAAGCGAACCTGTCACGTTAACAGTCACTGAACCACTCGAGCTTAAACTCAAGTTGCCATTTGAAACAGTCAAGGCCGGCGTGCCGGTGACATAATTCAAAACCAGGGAGCCAGACCCCATATTAACAGGACCACCAATAATGCTCGTCCTGTCCGTGGGGAGTAATATTTGCCCTGTAGTCATTGTGAGTCCGCCGAGAATTGCCCCGGGGCCAATGATGATATTTGTTGACTTGTTAATGCTGCCTGTGACAGCCAAAGTTCCATTGCTGATGATTGTATCCCCCGTGTAGGTGTTGACCCCGGAAAGAGTCAACTTTGCGGCCCCCTGCTTGACCAGGGACAAGTTCCCCTGAATCGTGGCTGAGCCATAGGTCCAATCACTGGAGTTGTTTACTGTTAACGCCACCTCATTGGTTGATGAATTGGTGATTTTTCCGCTCGTGCCGGTCAGCCCCCCTTCCACTGTTTGGTTATGACCGTTCAAATCGAGCGTCCCTCCACCCGCAGTCAGTTTGGCATTGAGGGCCAGGGCATTATCAACCCCCAGTTTCAAAGTCCCGTTTATAAGATACGTATTCGCCCAAGTATTACCCGTGGAATTGATTATCCATGCACCCCCATCGTTTTTGGCCACGGTGCCAAAGGGAACATTAATAACGCCGTTGACAATCCCTGTGGATGTCGTGCCCGCGTTATGCCGGAAAGTCATCTGTCCCATGTAATCATTGGTCGCAGTGATATTCCCGTTAATGGTCAGTGTCGTGCCATTGGGTTCGCTATAAATATCGCACAGAGAAGAGGTCGTTGCGGTCGCACCATCCAAAATAATGGATCCATTCCAAGTAATGCTGCCCTTTAAAGTGTGCACCTCGGCGCGAGAAGACTCCGTCGGGCTCATAATCAAGGCGTTGTAAGAAGGATACTCCAAGTCGGTGCCATAAAATAATAGCTCGCTGCGTTTTGAGCTATTAGCAGACAAAACAAGAAAGTTCGTCGAGCTGGAGGAACCGCCCAATCCCCCAACCGTGGTCAGCCCAAGATACAAATTCCCGCCGCTTCCATTGGCCACAACGATATCCCCCGTCAATGTATTGTTTGTCCCAAACACCAAATATGAAGCCGTCGTCCCCCCGCCGTTAATCGTCAAACCCTTCGTGCCGGCGAGCGCCACATTGTTTGTTAAACTACCCGTTTCAATGTTAATGTAGGGCGCCGTTCCTTCCAGAGTCAGCACGTTGGTCGCATTATCGTTGTTACTCAGCGTCCAATTGTAGTACGTCGATGCCACATCCCCAAACACCAGACCGCCGAGCGTGCAGGAAGTGTCAAGCACAACCGTGTTATTCGTCGCCAGATCAAGCGTGTCAAAATATGCGGTCATGTCAGCACCGCCCGCTATGACTCCGTCGGACCAGTTGGCTGTATCACTCCAGAGCCCGCCTGAATTTGGGTTAATCCACGAGCCATTCTCGGACGCTTGAACTGTATTATTGTTGATGACACAGATAGCGCTCAAGCTCAACGCTGCCAGCCAGGGCCGTGTAAAATGCGGCCAAGGGCATAATTTGTTTTTTGGGGTCTTCATAATAATAAAATGCGGGGATATGTGAGTGTGTTTTTAGTTGTTTAATTTCCTTATTATTCAGAGTGCTTGAGAAGCAGATCTACAAAACTACGCTCCAACGAGCCATCAAATCAAAATACAGACAATTCACGCGTTTAGCTTTCATGTGTTTTTTTATTTTTCACAAAAATTCCCTTCTGAACAGTCGTATGAACGTTTGACATCTAGATAGAAATTCCCCACCAAGCCTTTGACAGGCAAATTTCAGGAAAACCGCTTAAAATTAATGCAATCTGTTTATAATCAACGGGTCAATTTATACAATTCACTGCTCTCGCATCAAAATAGAGCCTTTTTAGGTTTAGCCATTGGGAGACGTTTCCCAGGGGGGAATTTCGGTGGACAATGAAATAGTTCTGCTTAACATGTCCTCCATGCTACATATGTTTACGCCCAATCCCCCAAGGGGATGCAAGGCTAAAACAGGCTTTCGCGGAAGCCCCCGTTTATTTCCGGGATATGGAGCTGTTATTTTTCTCATTTTTGTTTTGGCTTTTAGCGGGCGGGTGGGAGCCCAGGCTGATTTCTACGCAAGGCTATGGCAGGCTGAAAATGGTTTGCCAAACAACATCGTGCAAGCCATCACTCAGACCACTGACGGATATCTTTGGGTTGGCACGCGTGAAGGTTTATGCCGGTTTGATGGGGAGCAGTTTGATTTGATCCATTTGATGCCGCAAACCATGGAACTCAGTATTAATTACTTGCTTGCGGCACAGGATGGCAGTTTGTGGATAGGAACCGATGGGCGCGGGATTTTCCGCATTTTTCGAGGAGAAGTACAACGTTGGCAAATTCCCGGCCTGAGCATCAACACCAGTATTTTCAGAATTTGCGAGGCTAGCGACCACTCCATATGGATTGATACCGGGTATAATTTATCTAAATGGAAAAATGGCAAGATGGAATCCTATGAACAACTGCTTGCAAACAAAAAATTGGCTGGGGAACTGGATTCTGGAAAAAAACCGATCTGCGCCGATAATGCGGGCAATATCTGGCTGTTCAACGGAAATCTCATTCGCGCCGATCTGGCCAAAGCGACGAACTATTTTGCCACCCCGGGGCAACTGCCACATTCTGCGCGCACGTTATATCGTGATAACGAGGGGGTTTTCTGGGTTGGAACCGACTCTTCTTCGAGCAATATTCTCATTAAAATCAAGGACGGCACGATCACAAAATATCAAAGGCAAAGCGGCCCCTCTGGATTTCCACAAGTGATTTTCCGCGACAGCGCCAGAAATCTGTGGGTTGGCTCCTACGAGGGTTTGAGCCGGATGGTGGATGATAAATTTGTTGCCTTCACAACTTCCGATGATTTTGCCTTGTCCTTATCCTGCAAGATTTACGCGATTATCGAGGATCGGGAGCATAATTTATGGATCGGATCGGATGGAGGGCTTACCCGGCTGACCCCAAAACGCTTCAAATCCATCACCAAAAAAGACGGTCTGGCATCCAATGTGGCGCTTGCAGTATGCGCAAGCCGGGAGGATGGGGGAGTTTGGATTAGCTCCTGGGGCTCGGGGTTAAGCCATTACGTGGATGGCAAGATGGAGGTTCTGAACACGTCAAATGGGTTGCCTTCCAATTTTATCATGGCATTGGCAGAAACGCGGGATGGCAGCTTGTGGACTGGTGTTGACTATAACGGCCCGTTGCTCCGAATTAAAAATGGAAAAGTCACCGTTTATGAGCACAAGGGGCATCACGGTACCCCCGCATTATATGAAGACGAGCGCGGCGTGCTTTGGATCGGGAACCGGGGTTACCTGCAAACCTGGGATGGCACCAACTTCAACCGGTTCACCAGGAGAAACGGGTTTGGCAGTGATGAAGTCAATGCGATTTGCGGAGGGGAGAAAGGGAGTGTTTGGTTTGGCACCATTGATGGTTTGATGCGCTGGCAAAATGGAAAATTTGAAAATCTGGCGGTTACCAATCCGCAATTGCACGTGTTGATTCTTTCGTTGTATCAGGATGCGGATAAGACCCTTTGGATTGGAACCCGGGGCCAAGGCTTGTTGCGGTGGCGCGATGGCCAAGTCAACAAGATTGATCACACGCACGGGCTCTTCAACGATTCCATTTATGCCATTCTGGAAGATGGTCACACAAATCTTTGGTTTAATAGCAGCCGGGGCATTTTCCGGGTTGATAAACGGCAGATCCAAGCCGTGGCGGAAGGCAGGAAAATGACGATTGCCTCCGTCAATTATGGGGTTGCCGACGGGGTCCTGGGCAGTGGCCAGTATTTCGATGCCACGCAGCCCGCCGCCTGCAAAGACCGGCTGGGGCGGCTCTGGTTTCGAACCACCCAGGGCGTTACCATGGTGTCACCGCAAACAGCCATGGTCAACAACCAGCCTCCCCCCATCGTTTTTCAGGAAATTATTGCAGACAATAAGCCCGTTAGTGTTGGAAAAGTGGGGCTGCCAATCCCAAAGACACTCACTATTCCCCCTGGCCACGGCGTGTTGGAAATTCGATATGCGGCGTTAAGCTATCAGGATTCCGAAAGAGATTTGTATCGTTACAAGTTAACGGGGGTCGATGCCGATTGGGTGGACGCCGGCAACCGGCGCGTTGCAAAATACACCAAGCTGCCGCCGGGCCAATATCTCTTTGAGGTCATTGCTCGAAACAATGACGGCATTTGGAACAATCAGGGAACGTCCGTCGAACTGGTGCTGGAGCCGCATTTCTGGCAAACGTGGTGGTTTTATTCACTGCTCGGGATGGCTGCCACTGGTTCCATAGCTGGAACGGTGCGTTACATCACGCGCCAGCGGATGGAGAAAAAACTCCAGCAACTGGAAAAACAACGCGCCGTGGAAGAGGAGCGAGCGCGCATCGCTCGCGACGTGCATGACGAACTGGGAGCCAAGCTCACAAGTATTTCATTTCAAGGCGGCATTGCCAAATACAGCGTGGGCAACCCATCCGAGATTGTAAAACAAATTGAGCAAATGTCCGAGTCAGCGCGAGAAGCCGTTTCCTCATTGCATACAATCGTCTGGGCGGTTGATTCCCATAATGATTCTTTGGAAGGATTGATTGGTTACATTAGCGAACAGGTGGGGGAATTATTTACTGAGAGTTCAATCCACTGTGAAGTTCTGGTTCCAGAAACCATCCCGCCTCTTCCCCTTTCAGCCGCCGTTCGGCATAACTTGTTTCTTGCCACAATGGAGGCGGCCAACAACATTGCCAAACACTCGAATGCCACCCAGGCAACAATCAAATTTCTCCTCCATCCCGACACCTTGGAAGTTGTGGTTTCGGACAACGGAAAGGGGTTCGACGCAAGCTCTCTGGACAATCCCAGGGACAAATCAAAACATTCAGGCAATGGGTTAACCAACATGCGCAGGCGTCTGACTTTGATTGGGGGCCAGTGCAAAATCAACAGCGAGAAAAACGAGGGGCTAACGATCTGCTTTCAAGTTCCGTTAAACGCCGGCCCCGCCTAAATTTGTCGTATGTTTATGTGAATAGCCTTTTTGTGCTGGCAAGAACTAAACTCATTAAAGCTAACAGCTCTATGTCAATATCTGTTTACATTGTTGAGGATGATCAGGACCTGCGGGAAAATATTCGCAAGTTCATCAATTTGAGTCCCGGATTTGAGTGTTCCGGGGTGTTCGGTTCCGCAGAAGAGCTGCTGGCATCCTCTTTCAAGCCAGTCCCCAATGTGGTGTTAATGGATATCAATCTTCCGGGAATGAGCGGAATTCAGTGTGTAAGCCAGTTAAAAGAGCAGATGCGCGAAGTACAGTTTTTGATGCTCACAGTTTATGAAAATAGCGACCGCATTTTTGAGGCATTGAAAGCTGGAGCCAGCGGTTTTTTGGTAAAAAACACACCCCCTGACAAATTATTGGAAGCGATCCGGGATGTCGCCATGGGTGGCGGGCCGATGTCCAGTCACATTGCGCGAAAAGTCATCCAGGCATTCCAATCGGGAAGCCAGGATTCCCAGTCAATGGAATTCCTTTCCCCAAGAGAGCAGGACATCCTGCAACTATTATCTCACGGTTTTGCCTACAAACAGATAGCGGCACAACTAAAATTAAGCATGGGAACCATTCAGACCCATGTCAGCCGCGTTTACAAAAAGCTGCATGTAAACTGTCGAACCAGCGCAGTTCGCAAATATCTTGATATGTCAGATTCCAAGCCGCACGTGCCCCCCCCCCCTTCCAGCGTAAATTTACGCAAACGCTAAAAACGGCAACCGTTGCCAAGCTTCATGGGGATTTGTAAAGGGACCTCAAAGATTTCATAAACGCAAGATTCCATCCATTTTCCTTAAAATGGGTTCTCACTTTCTCCAGAAGACATCACCATATTTTCATTGGGAAACCTGAAAATGGCTTGTCTTTAGGGCCACTTTGAAAAAATAGCGGTGAAATTTTTTCCAAAAAAAATGAAAACTGGGGTTGTTTGGGTTCTTTTAATCGTGTTAGATTTAAAGCTAAAGCGTTGAAAGTCCCGCGTGCATATTTTGCGTGGTGAAAAGGGTTCAGAGGAGTGGTTCCTTTGGAGGTTTGTTCGAGATGGTCGGGCCGCCATCTTAACGCGTTGTTCTAACGGTGTTCATTTTGGATTGCCGGAGAGAACAGCCAAATAAACTACCAAAAGAAGACACCATGAATTTGATCTGTCATATTTCTTTTCCAACATTCCAGCGATGGCTGAGAATGTTCTTGTTAATCATCATGCTGATGCCATCCGTATCATTTGCAGATGTTCCCCTTTCAGTATCCACCAATTCATCCTCCACAAACACCATATCCACCCCCTCCCATCTGACTTTTGGACTTAACCATGTGGAATGGCTTCAAATTATTGTCATGGGAAATCCCCTCTGGCAGTATATAGCAGCGCTGATTTATATAGTTCTAGCGTTCTATGTCTCAAAGCTTTTGGATTTTCTGATTCAGGTTCAATTACGTAAACTAACAGCGAAAACGAAAACACAGGTTGATGATCTCGTGTTATCTTTAATTCGCGGGCCGGTTAAAGTAGTCACTTTTGTCATTCTATTACACGTTGGATTAAAAGTGTTTTCGTGGCCTGATTGGGCACAGACATTCATTTCAAATGGATTAAAAATCATCATTGCTTGTTCTTTAACCTACTTGTTAATCAAGCTGGTGGATTTGGTGGTTGGGTTGTGGCAGAAACGGATGGAATCGGCTGGTGAACGTGGATTGGATATTCAACTCTTTCCTGTAATTCGCAAAAGTTTCAAGGTTTTCATTATTATCGTAGCGACACTGGTTACTTCTCAAAACCTTGGAATGAATGTTACTGGGCTATTGGCTTCGCTCTCCATTGGTGGTCTGGCGGTGGGGTTGGCAGCGCAGGACACTCTATCAAATCTGTTTGGCGCGGTTGCCTTGTTTGCCGACAAACCGTTCAGAGTGGGTGATCGTATCCAGATAGAAGGGCTCGATGGAATTGTTGAAACGATCGGATTGCGCAGCACACGCGTGCGCCATTTGGACGGTTATCTTGTGACCATTCCAAACCGTACCATGGCCAACGCCAATATTACCAATGTAAGCCGCTGGCCTAACATCAAAACGGTGATGAATATTGGTCTTACCTATGATACTCCGCCGGATAAAATCACCCGTGCCAAGGAAATCATTGATTCTATCTACAGACCTCATCCCAAAACAGCCGATTTGATTGTTAGTTTCAACAAGTTTGAAAGTGCCTCGTTGAATATTCTCGTTGTCCATTGGTGGAATTCCACCGATTACAAGGATTACCTTCTTGGATTTCAGCATTTGAATTTGGAATTAAAACGTCGTTTTGACGCTGAAGGCATCAATTTTGCATTCCCAACTCAGACCATCTACATGAAACAGGATTCGGATTGGCGCATTAACGCTCCCGGCAAGTCACTGCTTCAAAACTGATGTTATGAGTGAAAAAATCCTTAATTCCAAATCGTTACTACCTCGCATAGCCATGATTTCCACTCATGGTTATGTGTCAGCCAATCCGCCTTTGGGCATGGCTGATACGGGTGGCCAGGTGGTTTATGTGTTGGAACTCTCAAAAAAACTGGCTCAACTCGGTTATGAAGTGGACATCTGGACGCGTCGTTTTGAGAACCAAGCAGAACTAGAGTCAGTTGCTCCACAAGTGCGAATCATTCGAGCCAAGTGTGGCGGATTTGACTTTATTCCCAAGGAGTATCTTTACGAAAAGCTGCCTGAATGGGGAGAAAATGTGCTGCGTTTCATTAACCGCCACGGTTTGAAATATGCTTTTATTGACAGTCACTATTGGGATGCTGGGGTGGCTGGTCAGCATTTGAGCGAGGTTTTGGGTGTCCCACATTTGCATACGCCTCATTCGCTGGGGATATGGAAGGAACGTCAGATGAAGAAAGACTACCCTGGTGATGCGGAAAAATTCGAGGGACAGTATAATTTTTCAAATCGCATTCGTCATGAGCGTCTATTATACGAATCGGCACAAACCGTTATTGCCACAACGCCACCTCAATTGGAATTGCTCAAAACGGACTACGAAGTTCCTGATGACAAATGTCGAATGATTCCACCCGGTTATGACGATAACCGTTTTTATCCGGTTGGAGAGCCTACAGAACGGGCGTTGAGGCAAAAATTTGGATTCAATGGCACTGTGGTTCTTGCCTTGGGCCGTCTGGCACGTAATAAAGGATATGATCTTCTTATCAGCGCGTTTCAACTAGTTGCACAACGAGACCCTGGCGTTACGCTTTATCTTGCGGCGGGGGGTGCCAGCCTGACGCCGTTGGAGGAAACAATTTTGGCTGAATTAAAAGTGCAGGTGTCAGAACTTGGTTTGAACAACCGAGTTCAATTTGGCAACTTTATCTCAGATGAGGAACTTGCCGATTATTATCGTGCGGCTGATGTTTTTGTATTATCCAGCCGTTATGAGCCATTTGGGATGACGGCCATAGAAGCCATGGCTTGTGGTACACCCACTGTGGTGACAATTCACGGTGGTTTATTTCGCGGCCTGACCTTTGGGCGGCACGCTCTTTATGCTGATCCGTTTGACCGCGAGGATCTAGGAATTATGATTTTCAAAATTCTAAAGCATCCCCGCCTCAAAGCCCGTCTGGCCCGGATGGGAGCCATCAAGGCTCGCAGTCTGTTCACTTGGACTGGGGTTGCTCAACAACTAGTTGCCTTGGTTGAACGCCGGGTAACAGAAACTTTTGCACTACATGACAACGAATGGGATGAACCTTGGAATGATGGAGATTAAATTATTTTGCTCCGATTTGGACGGCACGCTTTTGGGGAATCCTGAAGCATCCCGCCGATTCAAAGATTCTTGGATGACCCTATCCAAGCGTCATCGTCCAATCTTATGTTACAGTTCGGGACGTTTTGTTGAAGATATTGTAAATCTTCTCAAAACAGAAGTGCTACCATGGCCGGATTTCATTATTGGCGGCGTTGGCACCCAGCTCTACAACGTTCATGCCAAAGAGCCTGTAACCGAGTTTAACGAGGAATTTCAAGAAGGATGGGACTTGGCTGAAGTGGAAAAAATCCTATCTGTTTTTCCCGGTGTCATTCGCCAGCCTCCAGAATTCCTGCATCCATATAAATCAAGTTGGTACTTACACCAGGCGTCAAATGAGACCATTACCGTATTGCGCAACCAATTGTCCAATGCTGGGTTGAAAGCAAACGTCGTATATTCAAGCGGGCGAGACTTGGATGTGCTCCCAGCCAACGCAGATAAAGCTCGCGCTTTAAAACGGTTGTGCGAGCGTTTGAAAATTCCGCTAAACAGTGTTTTGGTCGCCGGCGACACTGGAAACGACAGCGGTATGTTTCTCCTTCCGGAAGTCCGTGGCATTGTTGTTGAAAATGCGCAACCTGAACTTTATGAGGTGGTGGTTCATCTCCCCACCTACAGTTCCACGCGCGCCTTTGCTGATGGAGTTCTGCAGGGACTTGCCCACTTTGGTGTCATCAGCAAGCTACCTTCTTTGGACCGTCCCAGTTTGCCAGCAGAGCAGTGGGACCCAACACTGCGTCGCCTCTTTAACGAACAATCCCTAAGCTCACTGAATCAAGAGGAACGGGGATTGATAGCCGAAGGCTATCGTCGCGCCTTGATCGCCCTGCGAAAGAATATCACTCCAAACGGATTTTCGGCATGCTCTCTGAATGACAACGAAGTGACCGGCACGGATGCCAACTACCGCAGCGTCTGGGCTCGAGACGGAGCCGTTGCAATTGTGGGGACCATTGATCTGCCTGACCTGGATATTCGGCGATGTCAGGAGGCCACATTGCGCACTTTACTCGATCATTTGGCTCCCAACGGACAAATTCCTGCCAACGTTAGTTTGGACACTGGCAAACCCGATTACAGCGGCGTGGGCGGCATTTGCGCCATCGACGGAGGATTTTGGACTGTCATCGCTTTTTACCATTACGTGTGCAAATATGAGGATTGGAATTTGTTATCCGAATACGCCGTGCCACTAAAACGTGTCATGCGATGGCTCTCTGGCCTGGATGCAAACAACGATGGCCTGCTGGAAATTCCAGAAGCAGGCGACTGGACTGATTTGTTTGGTCGCAGTTATCATGTGCTTTACGATGAAGTTTTGTGGTATCGAGCCGCCCTTGCGTATGGAAGACTACTTGAATTTCAGAAAAAATTCGACCTCGCGTCCGAGTGGCTGCATCGTGCCCAGGCCATTCGCAGTAAAATCCTTGCCTCCTTCTGGCCATCGACAAAACCGCGGGATCCAGCGTCGGGAATCAGTTTCGCTGATCAACAATTCTCGGTTGGAGATGCCAGTTATCTCCTGGCAGAAATAACGCCATTTTCATTTAATTGGCGTTGCGACGTGTTGGGAAATGTGCAGGCATTCATCGGTAATATTCTTGATGTTGATCGTGCACGCACGGCTTTCAAATTCATGTGGGGGGTTGGAGTCAACGAGCCTTTTCCTGTGGTTAATCTTTATCCCCCAGTGCAGGCGGGTGATCCCGACTGGCGGTCATATTACACTGTTAATTTACTCAATCTGCCAGGTCATTACCATAATGGCGGAATCTGGCCGTTTATAGGAAGCATGTGGGTCCGGTTCATTCACAGGCTGGGGTTGCGCGACGTTGCCTGCCGCGAACTCCTTAAATTGACAAAAGCCAACCAACTTGGGAAAAACCAGGATTGGGAATTCAATGAATGGATTCACAGCCGCACGGGCCGTCCCATGGGAAAAGCTTTCCAGGCTTGGTCTGCCTCATCCTTCATTCACGCATGTCACGAACTTCAAATGAGTCCGGAACGCCTTCAGAACGAGTGATGTGCTGGCTCATGGGAAAAAGATACCAGAAGGCAAATACCCATTTACCTCAATCAGAGCGCTCATGCCTTGATCCCCAAATAATGGAGATGTGCGTTATCACAAAGATTGACAACGATTGAAGGTCATAAAGCAGCGTGGCATGAAACCTCCACGAATTTGAATGCCACTCTATTTTATTGACTCAATAGATACGTCGTTGTTGCAATGATTTGGTAAAATGACTGCAAAGGTTTAACTCCCCCCGCCGCTTCCACCCTAATTTATTGCACTTTCTCTTGTGGTTCTGTTTCGTATTCATGGAAAGAATGCGTGCGACTGTGACTTTTTAGCGGTAGCTTAGCGGTTGGTGACAATGCCAACTGTTTACTTTGATTTTAATGCCACGACTCCGCTGGATCCAGCGGTGCGCGATGCCATGCTGCCTCATTTGGGAGAAATTTACGGTAATCCCTCGAGTGTTCATCAGATTGGACGACATGCTCGCGCCATTTTGGATGATGCGCGTGATCACGTTTCAAAAGTCTGGCAGTGCAAGCCCAGTGAAGTCATTTTCACAAGCGGCGGAACAGAGAGTGATAATTCCGCCATTTTTGGCGTTACACGCTTGCTTCGTAATAAGGGACACCATTTGATCACTTCCTCCATCGAACATCATGCTGTGCTGCATTGTTTTCAGTATTTGGAAAAGCATGAGGGGTTTGAAGTCACTTATCTTCCTGTGGATAGCGAAGGTCGAGTGAATCCTGAAGATCTGAAGAAAGCGATTCGTCCAGATACCATTCTTGTTTCGATCATGGCGGCAAACAATGAAATTGGCACCATTGAACCTGTTGAAGAACTTGGATCCATCTGTCGTGAACATGGCGTGCTTTTCCACACCGATGCAGTTCAATGGTTCGGCAAAGAACCTTTCACCTCGATCCATCAGTTCAATGCTGATCTCGTTTCAGTGTGCGCACATAAATTTCATGGGCCGCGTGGTTCTGGAGCATTGTTTGTCAAATCGCCACTTCAACTGTCTTCTTTGATCCTTGGTGGTGCTCAAGAAAACGAAAGACGCGCAGGAACAGAAAATCTTGCCGCCATCATCGGTCTGACAGAAGCGATTGAGCTATTTATTCGAGAACCGATTTTTCCACGGGAGAAACTCTTTGATCTGACCAATCGTTTGATTGTATCGCTCGAACAAGTGCCAGGCGTTGTTTTTCGGGGATCGCGGATTCATCGTTTATCAAACACAGTCTCATTTACAGTGGAAGGTTGTGAAGGGATGACCCTCTTGGCAGGGCTTGATTTGGAAGGGATTTGCGCTTCCAGCGGTTCTGCGTGTTCTGCTGGGTCCTTACAGCCTTCACACGTCATGGAAGCGCTGGGGGTCAACTCTGCGCTGTCAAAAGCATCGTTGCGTTTATCACTTGGACGATCATCCACTTTACAGGAAGTGGATTATTTTAGCCAGATTGCCCCCCTTGTGATTAACCGTGTGAAAAACGCCTAGTTTTTGTTGAATTACTTGTGAATAAAATGTTTGGTTTGGAAATAACTCGAACTTATTAACTTTGTTCCATCCAATTCACAACATTCTTCACTTTACAGTTTTTATGTAACTCCTTGATCTGGACATAAAATGAAGACTTGTTTACCTTATTCACAACCCTTAATAATAGACTTTCAATCTTTAAAAGAAGATAGTATTAAACACACGGCATGAATCTAACAATTGCGAAAGAGCAAATCATTCTCGGATTGCAGTCTGTGCAAAATATTGTCAGCACGCGCACAACACTGCCAATCCTTTCCAATGTACTTTTGCGAGCCGATGAAAACCGGCTTGAGTTCACCGCCACCGATTTGGATGTCACCATTTCCTGCGCGGTGCAATGCACCACGAAGCGAAAAGGGGCGACAACTGTACCGGCAAAAAAGCTCTTTGGCATTGTGCGTGAATTGGCCAGTCCTGAAATTGAGGTTGAAGTAGATGACAAGAATGGTTGCCGAATTCAATCCGGGCCGTCCTTTTATAAGATTCATGGTTTGAGTTCTGACGAATTTCCACCCATTCATGATTTTAAGGAAAATAAACGTGTTGTTTTGGCTCAGGACAAGCTTAAGGGCATGTTGAAGAAGACTTCCTTTGCAATGTCCACAGATGAGTCCAGACACGTTTTAAATGGCATTTTTATTAGTTTTAAAGAACACAAGATGACAATGGTGGCTACCGATGGACGTCGTTTGGCTCTTGTGGACGAAGAAGTCGATATTCCTGAGGGGAGTCAGGGAGAGTTTATTATTCCTACAAAGACGGTCAATGAACTGAACCGTTTGCTGCAGGATAAGGGAGATATTGAAATTCGTTTTACTGATAATCAAGTGGCCTTCACTCTCAAGGATGACAAGGGCTTTTCCATTCTAATCATTTCAAAGCTGGTTGATGGCAGTTATCCAAATTACCGTCAGGTAATTCCAGGTGAGAGCAAGGAACGCATCCCCCTGCCTCGTGAGGAATTTCTCGCTGCTTTGCGTCGCGCTCAGATCATCACCAGTGACAAGTCCAATTCTGTTAAAATCAATCTTACGCGCGATAACATGGCTATTACAGCCAACTCGCCTGAAGTGGGTGAAGCCCGTGAGAGCATGGCTGTCAATTACAAGGGCAAGGATATGGCCATTGCTTTTAATCCGACCTACATGATTGAGCCATTGAATGCGTTGACGGAAGACGAAGTGTTCTTGGAAGTCATTGATGAATTGAGTCCTGGCGTTTTAAAGATTAATGGACCTTTCCTTTACGTTGTCATGCCAATGCGTTTGTCATAAAGACAAAACGGTTATCTAAGAGACGGATTCTTGCTGGAGAGGGTATTTAAAAGGGACGTGGCAAACGTAATTTCTTTTATCAATTGGAATATTATCTACGCAATTGTTGGCGAACTCGCCACATTCCAAGGCTGGTAAAGAAAAAAACGATCACAGCAAAGGTTAAAATTCCAACGCCAATGGCGAATACAATGGAATCTTCTGGGCTGAAGTAAACAATCATACTGCCAACCAGCGCAGTTAAAAGCGTCTCTCCAAAGAGGCAGACAAGAAACAATAGAAAACTTTTGCGTCCAATCCGACTGGCAAAAAGTTCACGATATTCATACTCCCCCAGCGTGCGCATGAGCCAGGCAGACTGAAAATTATGTGCTGCAACCAATATGCCAGTGGTTGAAATGATGATTGCAGCCAATTGCCAGAAGGCAAATATCAGGCAGATTGCGAGATTAAAAAGAGCCCCCCACTTCCACCCCAATCGCTTGGCTATGGGATTGCCTTCAAGGGCTAGATTAGGTGTGGCAACCCAAGTGCTGAAAAAATCCATCCCCCGAGAAAAAAGCAGCAGCCCCAGCATTGCCAGGTAGCTGCTGCTTCCAAAAGGGGCGGTCTCTATCATTTATTTCTTGCCGTACATTTGCTCAGGGGTCTGAAGTTGTTTCTCAGTGATGCGATCGGTAGCCCCACCGTTTTCAATCGAACGGAAGAAACAGGAACGATAACCTTCATGACAGGCGGCTCCAATTTGATCCACTTGAATCAGAAGAGTGTCTCCGTCACAATCAAATGCAATGTCTTTGACCGTTTGAGTGTGGCCGCTTGATTCTCCCTTCATCCAATACTTCTTGCGGGAACGGCTCCAGAAGTGAGTTTTACCAGTCTTGATGGTGTCTTCCAGAGAGGCGCGGTTCATCCATGCCATCATCAAAACGCGTCCGTTGGATGCGTCTTGAATGATTGCAGGAATTAATCCGTCTGCGTTGAATTTCAGTTTATCGTAAAAGCTCATGGTTGTTTTGGCTTGGATGGTTGTTGTTTACAGTTTGGTTATTCGTGTGGCAGAAAAGTGAATCCGGCAGCCGCAATAATTAGTGCAAATGCAACGAGGTGATTCCACCGTATTTGCGTTCCGAGATAGAAAATAGCAAAGCCGCTGAAAACGGTCAAAGTAATGACTTCCTGAATGATCTTTAATTGAAAAGGTGTGTAGCGCGCACTTCCCCAGCGATTGGCAGGAATCATTAATGTGTATTCGAAAAAGGCAATTCCCCAACTAACAATAATGGCCAGCCAAAGTGGAGCCGATTTGTATTTCAAATGGCCATACCACGCAAATGTCATGAAGATATTTGAAAGCGTCAGCAGGACAATTGGAGTGATTCGTGATTCGGTTATAGCAGACATGGGAGACAAAAAGAGAATGTTTACAACCGGACCGGAATGTTTTTGGATGCCAAAAACTTCTTAACATCCCCCACTGTATAGGTTCCAAAATGGAATATGCTTGCGGCAAGAACGGCATCCGCTTTTCCTTCGAGAAGAACGTTTGCCATGTGTTCCAGATTTCCCGCACCGCCACTGGCAACGACGGGCACCCCCACGGATTCACTGATGCGCCGGGTGATCACAAGATCAAATCCAGCTTTTGTCCCATCCGCATCAATGCTATTGAGCACAATTTCTCCGGCTCCAAGAGCGACGGCTTTCTTTGCCCATTCCACGGCATCCAAACCGGTCGCCTTGCGCCCACCGTGTGAAAAGACTTCCCAGCGGTCAGAAGCAACACGTTTTGCATCAATGGAAACAACAATGCACTGGCTGCCAAATTTTTCTGCACCCTGTCGAATGAGTTCCGGATTGGCCAAGGCAGAGGAATTGATGCTTGTCTTGTCAGCGCCCGCCTTGAGCATGGTGTGCATGTCCTCAACGGTTCGAATGCCTCCGCCCACAGTCAGAGGCATGAAACATTGATCCGCTGCACGTTCGATTACGCTGAGCATGGATGCCCGGCCTTGGGCTGTGGCGGTGATGTCGAAAAACACCATTTCGTCTGCGCCTTGATCGTTATAGCGAATGGCGAGCTCAACGGGGTCGCCAACATTGCGCAGTTCACCCGCTTCGGCTTTGCCGAATTGAACACCGCGCGTGACTTTACCGTCATGCACGTCCAGACATGGAATGACTCGTTTTGCCAGCATAAATGCTTGAACAGGCAATAAAAGTAGCAGCAATTGTGCAAAGGGGAAATATTTTCTAACTTGCCCCATTGACAATGGCAGTCCGCCACTAAGGTCTGGATCAGATTAAAACTAATCGATGCCAGCAGCTAGCGCAAGCCTTAGGCACAGTACACAAAGATGTGCGGCTGGATCAGATTAAAACTAATCGATGCCAGCAGCTAGACGGGCACGCTTAACAACGGTTTGCGCAACTACGCGTGCCTTAACAGAGCTGTCCTTCAAAACGGATTCGACATAGGCGAGATCCTTGCAAAGCTCGGCGCGCTTGGTCCGCGCGGGTGCAAAATAATTCCAGTAATGCTCGAACAACGCCTTCTTCAAATCGCCATAACCGAGCCCGCCCGCCCGCAGACGATCTTCGTAATCCTTTGCCACAGCCTCTGGAGCAAGCAGTTTTAGCAATTGGATGGCAATGTTCTTGTCCGCGTCCGGCTTTGGCTCACTGGGAGAGCGGCTATCCATGACGAGGCTCATGATCTTCTTTCGAAGAGCCTTTTCTTCGCCAAAAATCTCAATTGTATTGTGATAGCTCTTGCTCATCTTTTGGCCATCGGTGCCGGGAACTGTTGCTGTCTCCTCGCGGATTTTTGCGTTAGGAATGACGAACGTTTGGCCATAGGCTTCGTTGTATTTGATGGCAATGTCACGCGTGACTTCCACATGCTGTTTCTGATCCTTGCCTACGGGGACAATGTTGGAATCAAAAAGAAGAATGTCTGCGGCCATGAGAACGGGATAGGCAAAGAGACCGTGATTTGGAGAAATCCCATGGGCGAGTTTATCCTTGTAGCTATGGCAGCGTTCCAGCAAACCCATTGGAGTCACAGTGGTGAGAAGCCAGGCAAGCTCGGTTACTTCTGGTATGTCGGATTGACGGTAAAGAAGGGTTTTCTTGGGATCCAGGCCGCACGCGAGAAAGTCGAGCGCAACATTAAGTGTATTCGCACGGCGGGCTGCGGGATCAAAGAGCGCAGTCATCGAATGGTAGTTGGCAATAAAATAAAATGCCTCACCCTCGTCCTGCAATTGGACGCTGGGCTTCATCATCCCAAAATAATTCCCGATATGCAGCGTTCCAGATGGTTGAATGCCGGATAAAATTCGCATGTTGGTCATTTAATCAAAAACTCTGCATCTGGAAAAGGAAAAGCGTCGAATACACTGTGGTTGTGTGGCTTAGAAAGTGTCACTGCTGCGGGTGACTGGCGGTTTCCATGCGGACACGCGGAAGAATGTTTTTACTTCTGGTTTGACGGATGGAGTTGTGCCCATAAGCTTGTGCCTGTGAATTACACCACAAAAGAAGGAGAGCCCAAGGCTTTTGTCACACGAATGGGCTTGGTTGTGATGGCTTTCCTTTTGATGGTTGCATGTAGCGGTTGCATGACGACGGCGATGAAGGGGACCCCGTTCTATACCGGTGAGTATTCCAAACGCGTTGGCCCTGCCGATCAACGGGTGAATCTCTGGCCAGTCTGCTATTATCGGGATCCTGCGTTATCTGTAATCTGGCCGGTATTTGAATTAACGGACGATCATACGGCCGTGCGTCCTGTTTTTTCTGTTTATGGACTGGATCAAACCAATCGTGAATACAATTTTCTCTGGCCTTATGCCCAGGTGGATCGGCAAAGCGGAGACAATCATTTTTTCCCATTCTTTTGGAGCAAAAAACACACCGTTGTTTTCCCTGTGTATTGGCACTATGGGCATCTGCATGGGACCAACGTTGGAACGGATTCGCTGTTCCCAGTTTGGTGGATGCATCGCGAGGGAACCAATAAATTAACAGTCCTGAGCCCATGGCCCATTGCGGGCGTATGGCATGACACGAAAATGGGCGAGACAGGGGGAATGATTTTGCCACTTTGTTGGTATGATAAGGATAGGGTAAAGACTCTCTTTTTATCGCCAGTCTGGATGGAAGGCATGAATACAAATGGAGGGCGATGGAGACTGGTGCCTTTTGCATGTTTTCAATCTTCCAATGCCCATTCCTCAGCACTCGTGACCCCATTATGGTCGCAGGGAAAGACCGGTAATGCGGATTGGAGAATGGTGACGCCATTGTGTTACTGGGATTGTGAACAGCACACACTGCTTTCTCCATTATGGGCAAGGTGGGAAAACACCAATTGCGAAACCTATTTTTCTCCTGCATTCCTGACATGGATGAGACGAAAGCCTCAATGTGATGATTTATGGATGGCGGGAGGCTTGGCGCGTGCCAGTTGGGGGGAGAAGGCCGGGGCGCATTATGTGTTCCCGCTATATTTGCGAAACGCATCCAGAAAGATGTTTCTTAGCCCGCTCTTTGGCTGGCGTGAAGAAGGGGATGCGTTCTTCTATCCCTTGACGCCTCTGGCAGGGATACGATCCGGGGATCAAAGTGGATATTGGATGTTTCCTGTGTTTTCTCATAAGGTCCACAATCATACAAACGACATGGAAGATCGTTTTTTGATTTTGAGCGGGAGAGATCGGACAACGAATGACTGTCATTCCTGGTTTTTCCCATTATTCTCGTTTCATGACAGGGGGCCGCTGGATCGTGTGCCATCGAAGGAACATGCCGTTTACGGCAAGGAATTCTGGAGTCTGCCGTTTTGCTGGTATGAACACCAGAGAGGATATTGGGCGGCAAAAGGTGTGTTGGGCGAGGCTTTAAAGACGAACGGGGCTCCTATTGTGCAGTTTACAGGAGAACCTGAATACCGGTTCAAACATGGGATATTTCCATTATACAGCTTTTCAACCAATTCCCATCCAAACGCTTTTACCTATTCAAAAAAGGGATCGTTTGGCGTGATTCTCTACGATTACAAGCATGAGCGCGGGCCTTTGCCTGCAAAGGATTCGACTGCGCTTAACGATTACACCCGCGCCCGCATACTGTGGCGGCTATGGCATTATGAACGTTTAAATGGGGATGTTGGTGTGGATGTTTTTCCTGGGGTCACCTATGACAGGAAGAAGAATGGTTTTAAAAAGGTTTCTGTATTCTGGAGGTTTTACCGATACGAACGATCTGCAAAGGGGAAAACGAAGATGGATGTGTTTTTCGTTTCAGTAAGGCGTTAATTTTAAAAATGAGGATTAACAATGATTCTTCTGCCAGTTGTAGCAAGAGAACTTAGGGTTGTGTCGCGCAGGCCGGCGACTTATTGGCTGCGGTTTTGGGCTGTGGTGGCTGTAATGGTGGTGTTTTTTATTACGTATAAGTCCGGCAACATGACATTGGCCACCAAGGGGAAGCATTTGCTTAATACGCTCGGTATTCTGGCAATGCTTTTCAGTCTGTTCAGCGGGGTTTTTCTAACTTCGGATTGTTTATCGAGTGAACGACGCGAGGGAACACTGGGGTTGATGTTTCTAACGGATTTAAAGCCTTGGGACGTGATTCTAGGCAAGTTATCAGCCAGTTCATTGCACTCGGTTTTTGGGTTGTTCTCCATATTTCCAATTCTGGCGTTACCCTTGCTGATGGGGGGTGTGAGTGGGGAGGAATTTTCCCGGCTGATTCTGGTGTTTTGCGTGACAATCTTTTTTTCCCTTGGAATAGGCATGTGGATTTCGGCGCGATGCAGTGAATACCGAAACGCCGCAGTTGAGACACTGGGAATTGTGATGTTATTTACAGTGGTCTTCCCAATATTATATGCGTTTACACGTTGTGTTTTCAGAATAGGTGATGGACCATTATTTTTACTCTGGCCCTGTCCTTTTACCGCTTATGGCACAGCATTTGATTATTCGTATGGCAGGAACTTCAAACAGTTTTGGTGTTCGACTGGAACGCTTTTTCTTTTAGGACTGATTGGAATCATCAGAGCAGGGCATGTGTTGCCGCATTCGTGGAAACAAGAAAATGAAAGAGCAGGGGGTGGTTCGCAGAAATCCTCCTGGGTTGTAATACGCTGTGTAAAATGGTGTTTTGAAATATTGAGGCCCAAGAAGCCATGTTTAAAACAGAGTGTTGTAGAAAGGAATCCTTATTTTTTGGTAGGTATACGCGATGTTTCAGCCCGAATGTGGATGAGAGTTTTGTTTGTATGTCTTGGGGGAATCTGGGGAATCGGATTTGTGGAAAACTTAATGACCGCTTCAGCTAGGGCCCAAGTTGTGTACACCATGGCCATTGTCCTTATATTACATGTTATTTTGAAGATCCTGATTTCATTGGAAGCCAGTCGCCGGATGTTTGATGACCGGAAAAGCGGCGCAATGGAATTGCTATTGGCGACGCCTTTGACAACAGATCAATTTCTTTTGGGGCAATGGAATGTCATGAAATGGAATTATCGGTGGAGCCTATGGTTAATGACAGTAATTAATGTTGCCGTGTTGTTTGATTTCCAATGGAGTCGGGCTATGACGAATGCCTCCACCTATGAGAGATTCTGTTTGGGAGTCGTTTTACTGGGTGGCATCATTTCTTTATGGCTGGATTGTTGGGCGTTAAGCTGGGTGGGAATGTTAAGTGGGCTGAAAGCCCGGCGATATTATAGGGGAGTATTTGTGACGCTCGCTTTTGTTCTGGGCCTACCATGGATCAGTATATTCTTTTTTGTAATGATTCAGCCATCGATAAAATTTGGTGCCCAATGGATATATATTATAACGTATTTTGTACTTGGTTTCATTGTGAGTCTTCTGGCTGGCGGAATGGCCCGGCGCATATTGAAAAAGCACTTCCGAGAGCTGGTGACCGGGTGTGGCTCATGATCGTTTGTTTTGCCACCAGCAAGCCATAGTCATGGCTGTAAACTGGATCGTCCCTCTGACAAAGTGTCATTTCGGAGGTTCGGACGTTTCAATGTCATGCTCATCAAGATAGTGCTTTAGACAATCTGGACAAAGTCCATGAGAAAACTGGGCTGTGGAATGTTCGGTAATATAGGTTTCAAGCCGGCTCCAATAGCCCTGATCGTCGCGAATCCGTTTGCACCGACTGCAAATGGGCAGGAGACCACTGAGGGTTTTCACCTGGCTTAGCGCGTTCTTAAGTTCGACAATCAGGTTCTCGCGTTCGGTTTCGGCTCGTTTGCGCTCGGTGATGTCACGAATCATGGCAAGAACCATGGTTCGATTATGAATTTGGAATAACCGGGCGTTGACCTCCACCTGGGTTTGATGTCCGTCTTTGGTTACATGCGTGGTTTCAAAGAGTGCATGATTTTTTGTAAGAAGATTGGCAGTGATTTTTGGAAAGCGTTCGCGGCATTCGGAAGTATTGATTTCTGCTGGTGTTAATTCCAACAATTCTTCCCGCGTATAGCCCAGGTGCTGGCACGCAACGGCGTTTGCTTGGATGAATTTTCCCGGTTTCTCATTCTCCAAGGGATATACGAGAATGGCGTCGTTTCCACATTCAAACAACAGTCGATAATTTGCCTCGCTCTGACGTAAAGCCTGTTCTGCTTGTTTGCGTTCGATGGCGTGACGGATTGTGCGGAAGAGCATCAAATCATTGATTTGACCTTTGACCAGATAGTCTTGAGCCCCGGCCTGAACCAGACCTATGCCCAGATCTTCATCTTCAAGGCTGGTAAATACCACCGTTGGCAAATCTGGAAACTGGGAGTGAACTTTGGAAAACGTGGTGGATCCAAAACTGTCAGGCAGGGACAAATCCAGAAGAAGGATGTCCGTTTCATTTTCGGCCATGCGTAGGAATCCCTCATGCAGGTTTTCTGCAACCGTCAATTTGATTTCCTTGCCGGTTTTGGCTGCGGCTGATGTCAGGTGATCTTGCACCAGCCAGGCTTGGGCGGGTTCATCGTCAATGAGCAGGACGCGTATGATGTTCATACTTCTTGAAGAGAAGAAGGAGGAAGTTTGACGATGCTGAGCCAAAAATCCTGTGTTGCCTGAATAACAGACATGAATTGCTCCAGGTCAACAGGTTTTGTGACATAACAATTGGCATGGAGCGCATAAGAGTGCAAAACATCTTCGTCCGCCTTGGATGTGGTGAGCACGACAACTGGAATTGAAACCAGTTGAGGGTCTTTTTTGATGTTAGCCAGGACTTCGCGCCCATCCATTTTGGGCAGATTCAAGTCCAGGAAAATCAAGTCCGGTCGCGGAGCCGTGTTATAGGTCCCGGTCCTGCGCAGAAATGCGAGGGCTTCCACACCGTCTTCGACAACGTGGACCCGGTTCTGGTTCCTTCCTGTTCGAAGGGCCTCTTTCGTCAAATATGCGTCTCCTGGTTCGTCTTCAACCAGGAGGATTTCGACCTGCCTGAGGGAAGTTTCCTCAGGAATAAGTGTCGGGGATGTTTGTGTCATGTTGTTTCAGGTTGATGGGGATTATAAAGTGGAATGTAGCGCCTTTTCCGGGCTCGGATTCGACCCAGATGCGTCCGTTATGGCGTTCGACAACGCGTTTGCAAATAGCCAGGCCAATGCCTGTTCCTGCATATTTGATGCGGCTGTGGAGTCGTTGAAAAATGATGAAAATACGTTCATGGAATTCAGGTTCGATCCCGATTCCATTGTCTGAAACCGTAAAGTGGAACTCAATATTGGTCGGATCTTTACTGACGCCAATGTGGATGCGCGGCGGATCATTTCCGCGGAACTTGATGGCATTACCGATGAGATTTTGAAGAAGTTGCCCGAACTGGGTTGGCTCGCAAAGCAATTCTGGAAGCGGATCGTGTGTGATGACCGCCTTGGTTTCACGAATTGAAATTGCCAGATTGCGTTCAACGATTTCCAGTATTTTTTCTGCATTCTCCACGCAGAACGGCTTGCTCCGGCTGCTGACGCGGGAATATGCCAGCAGGTCCAGAATGAGCTGCTGCATACGGCTGACGCCCTCTGTAATAAATTTAACAATGGGTTCCGCATTTTGATCCAATTTATCCCGATAACGTTGCATGAGCAACTGTGTATACGCAGAAACCAGTCGAAGAGGCTCCTGCAGATCATGGGAGGCAACGTAGGCAAACTGTTCGAGTTCCTTGTTCGAACGCCCAAGCTCGGCAAGAAGTTTCTTCAATTCGGTTTCCGCCAGTTTTCTTGCTGTTATGTCCTCGATCAAGAGAAGGACATAATCGAGTGTCCGATCCGGATTTCGAACGCAGCCCACAGCCATGTTTGCATAAAGAACGGAACCATCCTTGCGGATGAATCGTTTTTCCAAGGTAAACCCCTCGGATTTGCCTTCGGCCAGGGCATTGAATACTTGAAGGTTTTGCTCAACATCATCGGGATGTGTCAGACCGGACCATGTAAGGTGCAATAACTCCTGCTGGGAATAGCCCAGCATGTCACACAACTTGTCATTAACCTGAAGCCATTCGCGTTTCGGAGACGTTATAGCCATGCCAACAAGCTGGCGTTCAAAAAATAGGCGCATACGTTCCTCGCTGCGCCGGAGCAATTCTTCCGCCCGCCAGCGCTCAATCACTTCATCCCTGAGCGCCTGATTGGCTTGAGTCAGTTCCTTGGTGCGCTCTCGGACCCGCGCCTCCAGAGATTCCTGATAGCGTTGCAATTCAAGTTCCACTTTTTTCCGCGCTGTGATGTCTTGGAAAAAAGCGACTCCGGCAGGACCATCCGGCAGTTCAATTCGTGTGACCGCGATTTGAACAAAAAAGGGCGTACCGTTTCGTCGCAAGGCCGTGGTCTCATAATCATTGGGTTCTGAAAATCCCTGTTCCCGCCGGAGGCTACGGTTGCAAATCATCTCTCGACATTCAGGGGCAAATACTTCTCCAAGGGAATGATTGCAGATATCTTCGGCTTTTTCATATCCAAACATGTGCTGAAAAGAGGGATTGCAATAGAGGATCATCATTTTGCGTATGATGATGATGGGCGGAGGCGCTTTTTCAATCAGGGCGCGGAAACGTGCTTCACTGGCCTGCTGCGCATTTTCCATTGTTTTGCGTTCCGTAATATCCTGGGTTGATCCCATGACCCGCACAGGCTTTCCCCCTGCGTCGAACAGTGTATGTCCCCTCTCCAGGACGTAGCGTTCTGTTCCATCTGAGAGGAGGATGCGATGTTCAAAACTGAACGGTGCCGGCGATTTGATGACTTGTTGAAACAGGGCTCGGACTTGTGAACGATCATCCGGATGAACCAGATTGTAGAAATTGTTAATCTTTGAGATGGTGATGCTCGTGGAACTCCCGAAAATGCGGCTGGTTTCTTCCGACCAGAACAGGCGGTCCTTTCCTGTGATCCAATCCCAGCTTCCCACATGGGCAATGCGCTGGGCCTCCACCATTCTGCGTTCATTCGAGGCAAGGTGGGCGGCGGTATCCAGTAACCGTCGACGGGAAACAAAGAACCCCAACAGAAACATGGCCAGAAGCAGGGTGACTTCAATGGTTCTTTGCCGTGATTCCGCCACTTTTCTTGCCCAGCGATTTTGTTCCATGTCGAGCCCCAGAACGGCCAGTGTCTTCTTTGACACTGGGTCTTGAATGGCGGCATATCCGGAAATGTAGGACCCCATTTCATCGGTATAGGGACCTACCACAATCGCGTTGCCTGTGGAAAACACCTCCAACAGTTTTTTGGGCGGTGCATTAAGCACCTCGCCTGGTTTGGAAAACAGCGGGTCTGCTGGGTCAAGCGAGTCAGCCGAGAAATGAATTTTCCCATCGCGGAGGAACAAAAGATATACGCAACGACACTACTGTCCGGTTTAAATTGTTGTAACATTGATATTCCTGCGGTATTTCAAGGGTGAAATGGGGATCGTGAGTTTTTTCGATTTCATTTTGAAAGGCATCTTCTCC
>Ga0268357_100399_pt1 | contig 57748 bp, 43 predicted proteins | sample BioMet10_FD_192466 | JGI IMG/M metagenome (GOLD analysis project Ga0268357, IMG submission 192466) | Sewage microbial communities from Oakland, California, United States - Biofuel 10 (Illumina Assembly) | ecosystem: Engineered > Wastewater > Sewage > Unclassified | place: USA: California... | reverse complement strand
TGCTTAATTTGCATGTCTATTTATGATTACTTTCTTCATTTTGGTTGCACACCCACAGCGAACTATTAAAAAGAAGCTACTACATTATGTAATAACTTCTTTAATCCATCTTAACTTAATGCCATTGCCATTTTGGGTTAAGGATTTTTGTTTTCATTTCAAGAACAAATGGAGTATAATTTACTTTAGAAATACTAAGGAGCCTTGCCCAAAAGGAGAATACCATGAAAAAAATTGAATTACTGGCACCGGCCGGGAGCATTGAGAGTCTTCATGCAGCAGTAAACTGCGGAGCTGACGCAGTATATCTTGGAGGAAATAAATTTTCTGCAAGAGCTTATGCCTCTAATTTTGACGATGACAAAATTGCAGAGGTGGTTAAGTACTGTCACATATACGGTGTAAAAGTACATATAACAATAAATACATTGATAAAAGATTCTGAATTGGCGGATGCAGTGAACTATGCAAAGTATCTATATAAAGTTGGTGTAGATGCACTTATTATACAAGATATTGGCCTTGCAAAGCTTTTAAAAAGTGAACTGAACGATTTTGAAATTCATGCATCAACCCAAATGACAGTTCACAATGCAGAGGGCGCTTTGTTCTTAAAATCTATGGGATTTAAAAGGGTAGTACTTTCAAGGGAGCTTTCATTAAAAGAAGTTAAAGGTATATCAAGCTGTATAGGTATGGAAACAGAGATGTTTATTCATGGAGCACTATGTATAAGTTACTCAGGGCAGTGTCTTATGAGCAGCCTTATTGGAGGCAGAAGCGGGAATCGGGGAAGATGTGCCCAGCCCTGCAGATTGCCTTACTCATTGATTGAAAGTATAAGTGGAAATGAAAAGAAGGGTTATCTATTAAGCCCAAAGGATATCTGTACTTTGGATGTTTTAAAAAATATAATAGATACAGGCACATCATCTTTAAAAATTGAAGGAAGAATGAAAAGGCCTGAATATGTGGCTGGAGTAGTAAGTGCATATAGAAAGGCATTAGACAGCTTATATGATAGTAAAAGTAATTTTGACTTAAAAAAAGAAGAGGAAAGAGTTCTTCAATTATTTAACAGGGGGGGCGCTTCAAAAGCGTATATGTTTGGGAATATAGGAAAGGACATGATGGCTTATTCAAATCCCAAAAACTCCGGCTTGAAATTGGGAGAGGTGGATGGCAATCTATATACAAAGCTTTTTATGGATTTGAATATAAAAGATGGAATAAGTGTAGGGGAAGAGGGCTTTGTAGTTTCGAAGATATTAAAGGATAATGTGGAAGTATCAAGTGCAGAAAAAAATGACATTGTAAAGATATTACCACTTAGATATAAAAAGAGAGATGTTTTATACAAGACATCAGACAGCAGTTTATTAAAGGAAATGGCAAATTCATATAATAATCCTTATCAAAAAAAGGTCGAGGTTTTTTTACAGGTATCTTTTGAAATATTAAAAACTTTGAAGATAAATGTAATCTATAAAGAAAATAGATTTACGGTAACAGGGGTTTTGGTTCAAAAGGCAATAAATAAACCACTGGAAATAAATAAATTTATTGAAAATATAACAAAAACCCAAAATACTCCCTTCAAATTCAATGTTAAAGTTGATGTATTTGAAGAGGGCTTTATACCTGTGTCCTCTGTAAATGAAATCAGGAGGGATATTTTAGCTGAAATTGATAAAATTGAGAGTCAAATAATCAGAAACGATGAAGGTTCCCAAGCTAATATAATAAGGAAAGAAAAGAAAAGCAGCTCTTTATCCATGGAAACTCTTGTAGTTGTTAATTCTATGGAGCAATTTAATGCTGCGCTGGATTTAAACATAGAAAATATTGCAGTGGATATGTTTAATAAAAATTCAGATATTAATAAAAGTGAAATATTCAAAAATGAAAACCTTAATTTGTATTTAAGGATTCCAAATATAATTAAGGAAGAATACGATGAAATATGCAAATTTATAGAAGATAATATCGATAAATTCAGGGGGCTTATTACTGGTAACTTAGGTATAATCTATAGATATTTTGATAAAACTAACATAATTGGAGATTATAAGTTAAATATATTTAATGGAGAGACCTTAAGGTTCTTCAACAATTACTCCAATTTATCATGCTTAAGTGTTGAATTAAACAAAAATGAAATGAAAAGTATTCTTAAAAAAAGTAGCGGACAAATTTTAATATATGGTAAAATTGAACTTATGGTAAGTGAATATTGTATGATAGGCAGCGTTTTGGGTAATAAAGCAAAAGAAAAACATTGCAGCAGACCATGTACTAAAGGCAGCTACATCATTAAAGACAGGAAGGGCTATAAATTTAAAGTTTCTTCAGATAAATACTGCAGAAATCATATCTACAATAATGCCCCTTTAAATTTGATACCAAATATTGATGAGCTTTCAAAGCTTGGTGCAGATCATTTCAGATTAGACTTTATTGATGAGGATTATTCAGAAACCAAAAAGATTATTGAAAGCTATAATAAACGTAAATTTGAGTACAGTTTTGAAAACTACACTCGAGGGCATTACAGAAGAGGGGTGGAATAAAATGAATGAAAAATCACTTAGAATATTGGAATTCTATAAAATAAGAGATGAATTAAAAAATTATACACATACAGGTGCAGCTAAAGATATAATTGATGATTTAAAGCCTTACAGTAATATTTACGAGGTAAGAGAGCATTTGGAAGAGACTTTTGAGGCAATGAAGCTTTTAGCAGTTAAAGGTGCTCCCCCTTTTGAAGGAGTATATGATGCCAGAAGTGCAATAGAGAGAGCAGGAAAGGGATCGACTTTAATTCCTGGTCAGCTTTTAAAAATTGCAGCAGTTATGAGAAGTGCCAGGCGATTTAAAGATTACATATCCCATAAGGAAGAGGAAGAGTCTTATAGAGTAATTCAGGATATATGTGAGGGAATAAACCCAATCAAGAGTTTGGAAGATGATATTTTCAATGCAATAGCGGGAGAAGAAGAAATTTTAGATCGTGCAAGCACAAAACTCTACAGTATAAGAAAGCAGCTAAAGGATAAAAATATTTCTGTCAGGGACAAGGTGAATTCTTTAGTTAGAAGTTATTCCCAATATCTGCAGGAAAATCTCTATACCATGAGGGGAGAGAGGTATGTGCTTCCGGTTAGAGCGGAATATAAGGGAAGCGTTCCGGGAATAATACATGACCAAAGCTCATCTGGTGCAACTTTATTTATAGAGCCTATGAGCCTTGTTAATTTGAATAATGAAATAAGAGAATTGATGCTTAAGGAAAAGGCGGAGATAGAGAAAATTCTTGCTGAGCTGTCGGGAAAGGTCTATGATAATATATTTTCCGTTAAAGCTAATGGGAATATTGTTTGGGAACTAGATTTTATATTTGCAAAGGCTAATTATGCCAGTGAAAAAAACTGTATCTGTCCAATTGTAAGCAGTGAAGGAATAATAGATATTATTGAAGGAAGGCATCCTCTTATAGACAGAAAAGTTGTGGTTCCATCTAGTGTTTATTTAGGCAGAGAATTTATATCTTTGGTTATAACGGGTCCAAACACAGGAGGAAAGACAGTAACTTTAAAAACTGTGGGACTGCTTCATATAATGGCTTTAAGCGGACTTATGATCCCTGCAAAAGAGAATTCTATTATAAGCTTTTTTGAAGAAGTGTTTGCGGACATTGGTGATGAACAAAGCATAGAACAAAGTTTATCTACATTTTCATCTCATATGAAGAATATAGTCAATATTATAGAAAATGCTGATGAAAATTCGCTTATATTATTTGATGAGCTTGGAGCAGGAACAGACCCCACAGAGGGAGCAGCTCTTGCGGTTTCTATACTTGAAAATCTTAAAAAGAGGAATTCCAGGATAATAGCTACAACTCACTACAGTGAGTTAAAGGCCTATGCGCTAAGGACATTCGGGGTAGAAAATGCTTCTGTGGAATTTGATGTAGAGACATTAAAGCCTACCTATAGATTATTAATCGGTATTCCGGGAAAGTCAAACGCATTTAACATTTCAAAAAGGCTTGGACTCCCAGACTATATTATTGATGATGCAAAAAATAATATTACAAATGAAACATTAAAATTTGAAGATCTTATTCAAAGCCTTCAGGAAAAGAGCATAAAAGCCCAGGATGATGCCAGAGAGGCAGAAAGCTTAAAACTTCAGGCAGCTAAACTTAAAGAAAAATATGATGAAAAATTATATAACCTCCAAAATGCCAGAGAAAAAGCTTTATTCGATGCTCAAAGGGAAGCAAAGAAAGTTATAAGAGAGGCTAAGGATGAAGCTGATACTATATTAAAGAATATGAGAGACATGGAAAGACTAGGGTATTCTTCAGATGCAAGAAAAAAATTAGAGCTGGAGAGAAAAAAAATAAAAGACAGGCTTGATAAGGCTGATGATGCAATAAATTCAAGAAAAGAGGATACCGGAGAAAAACTTGAAAAAGTTAAGGAAGGCCAGGAGGTATTCATTCCTTCTCTCAATCAAAAGGTAATAGTTTTATCTGTTCCTGACAGCAAAGGAGAAGTGCTGGTTCAGGCAGGAATAATGAAGATAACTGTAAAGCTTTCTGATTTAAGGGCATCTAGAGAAATTAAGGAAAGTACAAAGAAAAAAAGCAGCAGAGCAATAAATTTAAACCTTAAATCAGTTTCTTCATCTTTGGATTTAAGAGGACTAGATTCAGAAGAAGCCATTTTCAAAACCGATAAATATTTAGATGAAGCCTACCTTGCAGGTTTGAACGAGGTAACAATAATCCATGGCAAAGGAACAGGTGTACTTAGAAATTCTATCAGCGACATGCTAAAAAAACATTCCCATGTTAAAAATCATAGACTGGGAGAATATGGAGAAGGCGGTACAGGGGTTACTGTAGCTGAGCTTAAGTAAGATTAGGAGTTGAAATATATGATTATAGCAAGTGCTTGTCTATGTGGTATTAACTGCAAATATAATGGCAGGAATAATTTAAATAATGCTGTATTTAAACTATTCAGTGAAGGGAAAGTTATTCCTGTTTGTCCAGAGCAGCTAGGGGGAATGACTACCCCTAGAGATGTGAAAGAAATAAAAGGGGGTACGGGCCTTGAGGTGTTAAACGGTGAGGCAAAAGTCATTAGTCCCAGCGGTGAGGATTCTACTGATAGATTTATTAAAGGGGCTTATGAGACTTTAAATATTGCAAAAAATGCAAATGTTAAAGCAGCTGTACTGAAGGCCAAAAGTCCTTCCTGCGGAGCAGGGAAAATATACGACGGCACATTTAATGGAAAGCTTATAGATGGTAATGGAGTTGCTTCAGAACTCCTCAAAATAAATGGAATAAAAGTATTTACTGAAGAAGATGAATTTATTCATTGCATTTAAGGGTTAAAAAATGACATTTCAAAGCTTATTATTTGAGAATTTGTGTCTATTTTATTATAATAAAAATGGACATGATAATAAAATTTATAAATGGGGGTATTTATAATGAATTACAATGAAGTTAAAAAAGCTGCTCGTGAAAATTTAAATGGCAGCTGCAAAGTTTGCCCAGTTTGTAATGGTAAAGCTTGTGCAGGAGAAGTTCCAGGTATGGGAGGAAAAGGAACAGGATCAGCATTTTCAGTTAATGTGGAGGCACTTGATGCTTTTAAATTAAATATGAGAACAATACACGGTGCAAAAAATCCTGATATTTCAACAGAAATTTTTGGGAAGAAGATGGATATTCCTGTATTTGCCGCTCCTGTATCCGGTACAACTTTAAATATGGGTGGAAAATATACTGAAGAGGAATATATTGCATGGGTAATAGGAGGATGCAGAGATGCAGGTATATATCCAATGGTAGGAGATACTGCTGTGGATGCATTCCTTACTACAAACCTTGAACAGTTAAAAAAGGTTAACGGAGAAGGAATTGCAATTATAAAACCTTGGGAAAGCAACCAGATGATAATAGATAAAATCAAAATGGCAGAAGAATCTGGTGCCTTTGCAGTGGGCATGGATATAGATGGAGCAGGGCTTATTACACTTGCTATGTTTGGAAAACCTGTCTCACCTAAAACAGTAGATGAATTAAAGGAAATTGTGAACAGTACAAAGCTTCCATTTATATTAAAAGGGATTATGACAGTGGATGAAGCAAAATTAGCTGTTAAAGCTGGAGTTAGTGCCATTGTAGTTTCAAATCATGGCGGAAGAGTTCTTGACCACACTCCGGGTGTGGCTGATGTACTCCCTGAAATAGCAGAAGCTGTAAAGGGAAAGGTGACGATTTTAGCTGATGGCGGTGTTAGAAACGGCGTAGACGTTTTAAAAATGCTTGCACTTGGAGCAGATGGGGTACTTATAGGAAGACCATTTGTAACAGCTTCCTTCGGAGGATTCAGAGAAGGAGTTAAACTTTATATTGACAGCTTAAAAGGCGATTTAAAATCTGCTATGGTTCTTACAGGCTGCAATTCAATAAAAGAAATTACAAGTAAAATAATATTCTAATTTACATAGAGAAGGGCAAAATTGCCTTTCTTTTTTATAATAAAAAATATTTTGTGATAATAAAATTATTGAGTTGATAAAAAATTAAGCAAGTGATATAATTATTCTTAGATAGATAATATTGTTATTATGGTTTCATTGGAGGGGTAAAAATGATAAAGACGTTAGACGAGCTTTTGGAAGTGGCTCAAAAAGGAGAAAAGAAAACGTTATCAGTAGCAGTTGCTCAGGATAAGGAAGTGCTTACCGCAGTAACGGAAGCAGTAAACATGGGAATTGTGAATGCAATTTTGGTTGGAGACGAAGAGAAGATAAAAAAAATCGCAGCAGATAACAATCTTGACATAAGCAGTGCTAAAATAATTGATGAAAAGGATATCAAAAAAGCAGCTGCTAAAGCAGTTGAGATGGTATCAAAGGGAGAGGCTAACTATATTATGAAAGGCCTCCTTGGAACAGCAGATATTTTAAGAGCAGTTTTGAATAAGGAAGCTGGTCTTAGAGGGAAAGGGCTGCTTTCCCACGTAATGATTTACAGTGTTCCCAAATATCATAAACTATTGTTTTTAACTGATGGAGGTATGGTACCATATCCTACACTAGAAGAAAAAATAGGAATACTCAATAATGCATTAGATGTAGCACATTCAATAGGTATTGATACTCCTAAAGTTGCACCTATATGTGCAGTGGAAGTAGTAAACCCTGGAATGCAGGCAACTATAGATGCTTCAGTTTTAACTCAGATGAACAAAAGAGGACAAATTAAAGGCTGTATTATCGACGGACCTTTAGGTTTTGATGGTGCCATCTCAAAAGAATCAGCAGAGCATAAGGGAATTAAGAGTGATGTTGCAGGGGACACGGATATTTTGCTTGTACCAAATATTGAAAGCGGAAATTTTGTTGGAAAAACTATGACATATTTCGCAGATGGAGTTAGCGCAGGAATTATTGTAGGAGCTAAATGTCCAGTAGTTCTGGTTTCAAGAGCAGATACAGCTAAGTCCAAATTATATTCAATAGCTTTAGGTGCTATTGCTAGTGTTTAATGTTAGAGGTTAGTTTTAATATTAAGTTTGAACTTTTTAGTTTCAAATATATTAGGAGGGGTATTTAAATGAAAGTAATTATGTCAGGAAATGAGGCAATTGCAAGAGGTGCTTACGAAGCCGGAATAACCGTAGCTTCAGCGTACCCAGGAACACCAAGTACAGAAATACTTGAAAATCTTGCCAATTATGATGGAGTATATGCAGAATGGGCTCCAAATGAAAAGGTTGGTTGTGAAGTTGCTGCTGGAGCATCTATTGGTGGTGCAAGAAGTATGACAACTATGAAGCACGTTGGATTAAACGTAGCTGCTGACCCATTATTTACTATGGCTTATGAAGGAGTGAACGGTGGATTTGTTGTTGTAACTGCTGATGATCCAGGAATGCACTCATCTCAGAATGAGCAGGACAACAGATTATATGCACCACATGCTAAAATTGCTATGCTTGAACCATCAAATTCACAGGAATGTAAAGACTTTATGAAAGCTGCCTTTGAAATCAGCGAAAAGTTTGATACAGTTGTTTTATACAGGACAACTACAAGAGTATCACATTCAAAAAGCGTAGTTGAACTTGGTGAAAGAGTGGAAGTTGGAATCAAACCTTATGAAAAAAATATTAAAAAATATATTATGATACCAGCTCATTCAAGACCAAAACATTATGAAGTTGAAGAAAGACTTGCTAAATTACAGGAATACTCAAACAACTGTTCATTGAATGTTGAGGAAATGTCAGATACAAAAATTGGTATTATAACCAGCGGTATATCTTACGAATATGTTAAAGAAGTTTTTGGAGACTCTGTATCAGTATTAAAGATAGGAATGAGTTATCCACTTCCAGATAAAATGATTAAAGAATTCGCATCAAAAGTAGACAAGCTAATTGTCATAGAAGAAAATGAACCTTATTTGGAAAATGCAATAAAAGTCATGGGAATAAAGTGTATTGGAAAAGAAATTATTCCAATATGTGAAGAATTAAATCCAGAAATAATTAGAAAAGCAATACTAGGAGACAGTGCGGTTGTAACTTATTCTACAGATGTTGTTGCACCATCAAGACCACCTGTACTTTGCCCAGGATGTCCTCACAGAGGAGTATTCTATGCAGTTTCAAAATATAAGGACATTATATCTTCAGGAGATATAGGATGTTATACACTTGGAATGGTAGCTCCACTTAATGTTACAGATACAGTTATTTGTATGGGAGCTTCAATTTCTGCAGGAACAGGACTCGAAAAGGCTGCTCAGTTAGCAAACAGAGATGGAAAGGTATTCTCATTTATAGGAGATTCAACTTTCTTCCATTCAGGAATAACAGGATTGATAAATTCGATATATAACAATATTCCAATTGTAACATGTATTTTGGATAATAGAATTACAGCAATGACTGGACACCAGGAAAATCCTGGAACAGGCAAAACACTTCAGGGAAAAGATGCACATAGCATAGACATAGAGAACTTAGTTTTATCTTTGGGAATTAAGAAAGAAAATCTAAGAGTTGTAGATCCATACAATTTAAAGGAAACTGAAGAAGCTGTTAAAGTTGCTCATGATACAAAAGAACCTTTTGTTATCATTGCAAGACAACCTTGTGCACTTAAGAAAGACGTTATTAAGAAGAGAGCAAAATTAAAGTGTGTTATCAATGAAGATAAATGCAAAAAATGTAAAGTATGCTTAAAAACAGGTTGTCCAGCACTTAAATTAAAAGATGGAATTGTGAGTATAGACAAAAATGCTTGCAACGGCTGTACAATGTGTAAGCAGGTTTGTAAATTTGATGCTATAGAAAAGGTTGGTGAATAGAATGAACGAAGTTAAAAGTATTTTATTTGTAGGTGTTGGTGGACAGGGTACAATTTTGGCTTCAAAAGTATTAACTGAAGGCCTTTTAAAGCACGGCTATGATGTAAAAATGTCAGAAGTTCATGGTATGGCTCAAAGAGGTGGAAGCGTAACAACTCAAGTAAGGTTTGGTAAAAAAGTTTATTCACCTTTAATTGAAAAAGGCACAGCAGATGTAATTGTTTCTTTTGAGAAGAGTGAAGCTGCAAGATGGATGCCTTTCTTGAAAAAGGACGGTTATTTAGTAGTTAATGATTATGAAATATATCCGATCCCAGTTTTAATCGGAGCTGAAAAATATCCAGAAAACGTAAATGAGAGACTTAAAGCTGCTGTTGAGAAAACAATAATAGTGGATGCAGCAGGCATAGCCGAGGAACTTGGAAATATAAAGGCACAAAACGTGGTACTCCTCGGAACACTAATAAAAGCACTAGGCTTAGATAACATCGACTGGAATGAAGTTTTGGAAGGATCAGTTCCTCCAAAGGCTGTAGAACTAAACAAAAAAGCATTAGCTAAAGGTTTAGAAGCTCTATAAATTAATAAATAAAAGGAAGCAATTGTTGCTTCCTTTTATTTTTGCTCTTTATAAAAAAAACACTTTATCAACACTTAATTCAAACAGACTTATATGTGACCTGAACGTAGTAAATGAACTTTCTTTACATAAGTATACTTTTATATTATAATGAACTTAATTGAATAAATAGTTTGCTAGGGGAGCCTTTTGGCTGAGAAGGAAAAAATCCTGACCCTTTGAACCTGATGTAGTTAGTACTATCGTAGGGAAGCTTATTTACCAAATCGAATTTAGACAAGCTTACTTTAGTAGGCTTGTTTTTATTTTATTTAAATTTAAATTTGGAGGGAAAGAAGAATGAATTATACTACACAAATGGATGCCGCTAAAAAAGGCATTATTACAAACGAAATGAGAACTGTAGCAGAGAAGGAAAGTATGGATGTTGAGTTATTGAGACAAGCCATAGCAGCAGGTAAAATAGTAATACCTGCTAATAAAAATCACAAATCTTTAAGTGCTGAAGGAGTGGGGGAAGGGTTAAGAACAAAAATCAATGTAAACCTTGGAAGCTCAAAGGATTGTTGTAATATAGATACAGAAATGGAAAAAGTAAAAACAGCAATTGAAATGAAAGCAGAAGCTATAATGGATTTAAGCTCTTTTGGTAAAACTGAAGAATTTAGAAAGAAACTAATCCAAATTTCACCGGCAATGATAGGAACTGTGCCTATGTATGATCTTATTGGTTTTTATGATAGGGAATTAAGTGAAATAAAACCTAAGGAGTTTTTAAAGGTGGTAGAAAAGCAAGCACAGGATGGCGTGGATTTTGCTACTATCCATGCGGGAATGAATAAAGAAACTGCAAAGGTATTTAAAAGAAATAAAAGACTTACAAATATTGTTTCAAGAGGCGGATCTCTGCTCTATACATGGATGGAACTTACAGGAAATGAAAACCCATTTTATGAATATTATGATGAATTATTAGATATATGCGAAAAGTACGATCTAACCTTAAGTCTTGGAGATGCATGTAGACCAGGAAGCATAAAGGATGCTACCGATGCCTGTCAGATCAAAGAACTTATGACATTGGGTGAATTGACTTTAAGAGCATGGGAGAGAAATGTACAGGTTATGATAGAGGGACCTGGGCATATGGCGATAAATGAAATTGCTGCAAATATGCTGCTTGAGAAAAAGCTTTGTCATGGGGCACCCTTTTATGTGCTTGGCCCATTAGTAACAGATGTTGCTCCGGGATATGATCATATCACAAGTGCTATTGGAGGAGCTATTGCTGCAAGCAGTGGAGCGGATTTCTTGTGTTATGTTACTCCAGCAGAACATTTGAGGCTTCCAAATCTTGAGGATATGAAAGAGGGCATTATAGCAGTTAAAATTGCTGCTCATGCAGGAGATATAGCGAAAAATATAGGGGGAGCAAGGGACTGGGACGACGCCATGAGTAAGGCAAGACAGGAAATAGACTGGAACAGAATGTTTGAGCTGGCAATTGATCCTGAAAAGGCAAGAAGATACAGAAAAGAATCTACTCCAGAAAATGAAGATACCTGTACAATGTGTGGTAAAATGTGTGCCATGAGGAACATGAATAAAATACTAAAAGGGGAAAATGTAAATATTTTAAGAGAAGACTAATCGGTCTCTTTTATAGTGAACATTATTATCTCATATAGTCTGTTTGAATATAGTGTTGATTTGAAAGAAATCATCCTATCAACACTTAATTCAAATAGATTTATATATGTCTAATATTTAAATGTTGCAGCAATTTCCACATTGATGCCCTAAAAATCATAAGCATCTCATATTTCCTTCCTTTAATATAAAGACATTGGACGTATAAGTCTTAATATTATTGCTAATTTAAGCAGATAATATATAAAGCAGATTTATTTAATAATATTTTTGTTTTGAAATAGTTTGCAAGGATTTATTTAATTCAATCGTATTATTATAGAAGGGAGAAATGAAATGGAGCAGAAACCTTTTGATATTAACAGCAGTATCTCATCAGCACTGCAAAAATATTCGGACATGGTGCGTAGGATATGCTTTTTATATTTACATAACAGTGCAGATGTGGATGATGTATTTCAAGAAGTATTTCTAAAGCTGTTACAGAATAAAACCCCCTTTGAAAGTGCTGAGCATGAAAAGGCATGGCTGATAAGAGTTACAATCAATAAGTGCAAGGATATATTAAAAAGCTTTTGGAGAAAAAATATTGACTCCATTGAGAATATGGAATTACCATTTGAAGAAAAGTCCGAAAATGAACTTTTGCAGGTGGTTTTATCACTCCCAGAAAAATATAAAGAAGTTATATATTTATATTACTATGAGGACTATTCTGTACCTGAAATGGCAAAGGTACTAAATAAAAGTGAAAACACCCTATATTCTCACTTATACAGGGCAAGAGCACTTATTAAAAAACAATTAGGGGGTAAGGAAGATGATTATTCATTTTAAATCTGCATTAAATCAAATTAAAGCTGAAGATGAATTGGTAAGTAAAACCGAGATATATTTAAGAGGTGAACTTGCAAAAAATGAGAACACAAAAATTAATAAATACATAAAGCTGGGCTTATTTTCTATGCCGAAGAATTTAACAATAGCCGCTTGCTTGGCGGTCTTATTTATTGGAGGAGCTACTGGAGCTTATGCCCACTATCAAACTCCGGTATCGTATCTTAGCTTAGACATTAATTCAAGTGTGGAATTAGGTGTTAATTCATCTGGCAAAGTTGTAAAAGCTGAAGGATACAATAAAGACGGCAAGGCTATATTGAACGGGATAGATATGACAGGCTCTAATTTAACAGAGGCTGTTAACAGTTTGATTTCCTCTGCTGTTAATAATGGATTTATAGCTAAAGATGGTTCAACAGTGATTTCCCTTACCTCTGAGACAGATGATGCAAATGCTGCAGCTACGATTAAAATTGATGCAGAAACTGGAGCAAATGAAGCTTTAAAGAAAAATGGAAAAAGTGCGGTTATACATAAAGACAACGTTTCCTTATCAGAGCGCAAAGGTGCCAGGGATCTAGGGCTTACTCCAGGAAAACTTAATTTAATAAATAAGCTTAAATCAATGGAACCAGCAGTAACTGTAGACCAATATAAAGATGCAAGTGTTACGGATATAATGAAAAAAATAGAAAAAAGTAATGAGCAGGTTGATGTAAAGGTTGAAGATAAGGGCGTTATAAATGGCAGTGATGAAAATGGGATTAAAGACTCCAATGAGGAATCGGTAACAAATTAGGGCACAAATAGGAGGTGACAAACTTGAACAAAAAATTAATAAAAGGTCTAACAATATCCTTAATATCGGCAATGGGGATGAGTGTTGTCATTTCGGCAGCATCAGTTATAGCTGCACCTCCTACAGTTAATGGCTGGGTTCAATCAAATGGGATATGGTATTATTATAAAAATGGTATTATGGTGAAGAATGGCTGGGCAAAGGATTCAAAAGGTTGGTGCTTTCTAAATGCTATCGACGGGTCATGGGTACAAGAAGGCTGGGCTAAAGACTCAATAGGATGGGGTTACATACAGAATGGTTACTGGGTTGAACATGAGATGTGGGCCAAAGATGCAAGGGGATGGAATCATATACAAGCCAATGGTTACTGGGATGGAAAACCAGCAGTAGCTGTAAATCCACAATCAGTTACAACAGTTGCTTCAGTGAGTGCAGTAAATAGTACTACACTTACAATAACTGGTATAAATTTAACTAAGTTAACTGCAGCTGATGTTAAATTAGCAGGCAATTCAGCAGATTCAGTGACAGTTAGTGCAGATGGCACTATAGCAACAATCATATTAGACAATGTACTGATTGCTGATGCAGATATAGCAGTAACAGTACTAGGACAAGGCTTTATTGTAAATTTTTCCATAGATGCTTCATCAGTAGCAGTAACATCAACTGCTTATGACAATGATACATCGGATCAATATGTAGCAATCACAGTAAATGGTAACGCTACAACTATAGCTGACCTTGTGGCAGCTGGCTATGATGTGGAATTTTCAGCTTTTGCTGCTAAGTCTGGAGGAAGCAACATAACTAGCAGCATTTTTAAAGATGATGCTAAAGGGCTGCTATTGGACAACTTAAACACGTATCTAGGCAGTAGTGCAAGCAAAAGCCCGTATATCCAGGTTACAATAACGAAAGGTTCAAATGTAGTTGTTTCTCCATTGCAAAAAATTACGATTCAAAATCAAAATTTAGTTGCAAATTCAATTTCAGGTTATACATTAACAAATAGTACAAGCACATACGCAACTAAATTTGATCAAAATAGTACAACTTTAGTCACAGGAGAAACTGCTTATTTTAAAAATATTAAAATTATTGTTGATGGTAGTGTACAAACAGTGAATGCTGGGATTTTCACTGTTAAATCCTCAAATACTGCAAGTGTATATGCAGCAAGCGATGGAACTTTGCAAGCTATTGCACCTGGTACAGCAACATTAACTATTACTTATGGAAATGTCACCAAAACAGTTTCTTTTACAGTAACTAATTCTAAACGTGAATTGAGCAAAGTAGTAGTTCAAAAAGAAAATACAGATACAATAATTAGTACACTTAAGGTTGCCAAAAAACTTGTAAATATAGAATTAGTAGCGCTAGATCAATATGGGGATCCAATTAATGCAAAGATTTACCCTAAGAGTTCAAACGCACTTGTAGTTGCTGCACTTTCTCCAGTTGATATTGATGCATCAAAGAGCGGAGCATTAATAACATTTACTCCTATAGACACAGGCAGTACCACTATCAGCTTTTACGATTCAGCAGCTTTTACTTATAAAATTCCAAACTCCGCATTATCATTAAGCGTATCAGAAAATGGTGATGTTAATAAATCAATATTGGAATTATATACACCAATAAGTGACAGTTATGCTGATAGCATTGTAACAGGTACAAACAAATCTAATTTTTCTGATGACGCAACCATTGATATATCAGATGATAAATATGTAGTCTATCAGTTGAATCAATATAATTCAGATGATGTATCCTTAGGGTATGCTGTTTTTACCAAGCCTATAACTGTATCATCATCTAGAAGTGATGTTTTAGCTGGAAACGCTGTAACAGTTGATGGCAATAAAATAATTATTAAAGCTGGAACTAATGTAGGAACTGCAACAATTAAAGTGACAGATCCTGTTACGGGCTTAATCTACACAAAGACAATCACTGTTGTTGATCAAGCAAATACGATTAACTCCGTTGCTTTTAAATCAATTACAGATCCTATTTATTCAAAAACATATAATTATAAGTCAGTGTTGACAATAACCGGTTCAGGAAATGATCCGATTGTTAATGGTATAACCTTAAAAAAATCAATTTCTCAAGCAATTCGTATACACCTAACTGATGATTCAAATGGAATGTTATATATTGATAAGAATGGAGATGGACTTTATAATAATGTAACTTCTGCTGACGATACTTTGCTTGGCAGTTTCACAATCTCGGTAGTTGGCGATATTGCCGATACTGATACATCAAATGGTGTCACAGTAGTATCAGGAGAAGATGGAACAATAATTTTTAAAGTACTTGATACAAAGGGTAACGTTGTTGCTGCAGCTTCAATTGCTGATAACTTTTAATTAAGACATTAGTTAATTTTCTATAGTAAAGCAGCCTCCTAGGATATGTTAATTATATCATAGAAGGCTGTTTCTTAAATAATACTATCTAACCACTTTAATATATTCAACCTCTGGGTCTTCTGTTCCCTGAACATAAAGCCCGGTTTCTTTCAGTCTTTGTACATAGGTTACTATTTCCTGAGATATTACTTCACCAGGGCACAAGATTGGAATTCCAGGAGGATATGCCATTAAAAATTCGCCACTGGTAAGTCCAACGCTTTCATTTATAAGTACACGCTCTTTATGTGAATTAAAGGCTTCCCTTGGAATCATATTCTGATTAGGTATGCTTGGCACATCAATAAAGTCAGATTTTTCAGTTCCGTTCCCAAAGTATTCTTCACTTATTTCTTTTAATGCAGTAATAAGTGCATTTATGCTTTCCTTTGTATCTCCAAAGGAACCCACTGCCAGAACATTGTATAAATCAGACATCTCCATTTGAATATGATACTTATTGGATAATATCATGTCTAAGTCGTAGCCTGTTATTCCTAATTCTCTGCAGGTTATGGTTATTTTGGTTGGGTCTAAGGCAAATACACCGGGCTCACCCAAAATTTCATTGCCAAAGCAGTAGAAGCCTGGTATTTTATTTATTTCACGTCTGGCATAGTCTGCCAAATCTATTGCATAATCTAAAAGTTTTTCACCATTAACAGCTATCTGTCTTCTTGCACAGTCGAGAGAAGTCATTAAAATATATGAAGGTGAGGTTGTCTGAAGCAGACTTAAAACCTGCTGCACCCTGTGGATGTCAATTCTTAAAGCTCTTACCTGAAGGAGAGAACATTGCGTAAGTGCACCTATTATTTTGTGTGTACTTTGGGAGCAGATGTCAGCACCTGCAGCCATTGCGGATAACGGTAATTTATTATTAAAACCAAGGTGTGGGCCATGGGCCTCATCAACGACTAAGGGAATGTTATAGTTGTGCACTATATCAGCTATTTTCTTTATATCCGTTGAAACTCCATAATAAGTAGGATTAATTATAAGAACAGCTTTAGCATCAGGATTTTCCTTCAATGCATTTGCTACAGTCTCCGGTGTAACTCCATGAGCAATTCCAACCTTCTTGTCCAATTCTGGCTGCATATAAACAGGTGTTGCGCCACTTAATATAATACCTGCCGTCACAGACTTGTGTACATTTCTTGGTATTATTATTTTATCTCCTGCAGTAACTACAGACATAATCATAGCTTGGATAGCGCCTGATGTTCCATGGATTGAAAAAAATGATGCATCTGCACCATAAGCATCTGCTGCTAGCTCCTGTGCTTTTTTAATGGCTCCTGTTGGATGATGAAGGCTGTCTACAGATTTAAAAACAGTAACATCAATTTTAAATGGATTATAGCCAATAAAAGCTTTATATTCTTCATCAATTCCAACACCTTTTTTGTGTCCTGGAACATGGAAAGGAATGGTTTCGTTCTCTACATATTTCATTAATGCATCGAATAATGGAGTTTGATTTTGATCTAATTTATACACCTTGATGAAGCACCCTCTTTCATAATTTTTATATCACTCAAATAAAGACAAACCAATGGTTTGCATGACTTTTAAAACAATATTATTATATGTTATATGTTATGTAAATGCAATAATATATAATAATTTTTTCACAGAAAATTGAGTTATTTTTATATTATGTAAACTTATAGTAAATTCATTTGATACCGTTGTTATATAGTATAATATTGCTATATAATAAATATCATAACAGTAAAGGAGGCGAGTATATGGGATATTTGGAAAAATATAATGTTTGGCTGGATTCAAAGTATATAGATTTAGCATCAAAGGATGAACTTAAGGAAATATTGGATGAAAAAGAGATTGAGGATAGATTTTATAAAGATCTTCAGTTCGGGACAGGAGGACTCAGAGGAATAATAGCTGCAGGGGATAACAGGATGAATATTTACACTGTAGGAAAGGTTACTCAGGGACTTGCAGACTATCTCATTAATAGATATTCCAAAGACATATCAGTGAGCATAGCGCATGATTCCAGAATCATGTCCAGGGAATTTTCCATGACCTGCGCAGAAATACTTTGTGCAAACGGAATAAAGGTATATTTGTTTGATTCTTTAAGACCTACACCTATGCTTTCCTATACAGTAAGACATTTAAAGAGCAAAGCAGGTATTGTTATTACAGCTTCTCATAATCCTAAACAATATAACGGATACAAGGTATATGGTGAAGATGGCGGTCAGGTTACCGATGAAAACGCAAAAGAAATTTTTGATTGTGCGGAAAGCATTAAAGATTTTTCAAAAGTTAAAACTATGGATTTTGATATGGCAAAGCATGAGGGTCTTCTTAGTATAATAGGAGAAGAGGTAGATAAAACCTATTATGAAAAAGTAAAATCTTTGACAATAAGGGCTGAAATGGTTAAGAATAAAGCTAAGGAACTTAAGGTGATTTATACGCCTATTCATGGTTCAGGCAATATCCCAGTTAGAAGGGTTTTAAGAGAGCAGGGGTATGAAAATGTTTTTATTGTTAAAGAACAGGAAATGCCGGATGGCAATTTTCCAACAGCACCTTATCCTAATCCAGAAAACCCTGAGGTTTTTAAAATTGCACTAAAAATGGCAGAGGATATTAAGCCGGACATCATATTTGGAACCGATCCTGACTGCGACAGAATCGGTGTGGTGGTAAGGTCAAGTTTGGGAGAGTATAAGGTATTAACCGGTAATCAAGTTGGAATTTTACTTACTCATTATCTTATAAGTTCACTTAATGAAAAAAATGCTTTGCCTGAAGATGGATTTATTGTTAAGACAATAGTTTCAACTGAAATGGCAAGGGTGATTGCAGAAGATTTTTGCATTAAAAATATTGATGTTCTTACAGGTTTCAAATATATAGGCGAAAAAATAAAAGATGTTCATGAAAGCGGCAGGGGAAGATTTATATTTGGATTTGAAGAGAGTTATGGGTATCTTGCAGGCGATTTTGTAAGAGATAAGGATGCTGTGGTAGCCTCAGAACTTATATGCGAAATGGCTCTTTATTATAAAAATAAAGATATGAGCTTATATGAAGCTCTTTTGAAGCTTTATGAAAAATATGGGTACTATAAGGAAAAATTAATTTCTATTGAATTAAAAGGCAAGGATGGACAGGAGCAGATCAAAAATTCATTACAGTTTTTGAGACATTCCATGAGCTATTCTGTTGGTGATGTGAAAATCGTTAAAAAATTTGACTATAAACTTGGGATTGAAAAGGATCTGATTAATATTAATGAATCAAAGATTGATCTCCCAAAATCCAATGTCTTAAAGTTTATATTAGAGGATAATTCATGGTTTGCAGTCAGACCTTCCGGAACTGAGCCAAAAATGAAGGTGTATTTATCTGTCATAGGAAGCAGTATAGAGGATTCTGAAGAAAAAATGAATGTTTTTGAAAGTGTTGTTATGAATATAATAAATGATTCATGCAATTGCTATGTAAAATAAACAAGCAGGCATCGTTGTATGCCTGCTGCTAATTTAGCTTAAAGTTTGACCCATTTTCATCCAGGTTTATAAGTGAAAAGATCGCAATAACAAAAACAGTAAGAGCATTAGAATATAAATACCTGAAATCTTGTGCAGGCACAGCTAAAAGCAGTGTTGCAATATTTAAGAATACTGGGAGTAGTACTAGTGGTATAAGTTTAAAACCCTTCGCAAAGGCAGTATATACAGTAAATATAATTATAAACATAGGTATAGCGGGTTTCCAGAAAAACCAAACAAGAATTGGCTGACCTATAACACTAAGTGTAATATTTGCAATAAGTGTTATAGGTTTGCTAATAACTGTTTGTTTTAATCCATAAGAATTATCATCAATTTTTCGTGAACCTCTATTTATGGTTCCCTGCTCCCTTATTTGCCATATTGATTTTGTCTGATCAAAATAGGCTGTAGTAACAATTTCAGGGTTTTGTATACAAATTTCTGACCACAACTTAATAAATTTGAGCTTATTTTTACTTATTTCCTCTCGCTTAAATTCAGGAGAAAATTTAACATAGTCAACATTTGTAGGAACATAGTTTTTTCCCCACAAGTATGCAGGCATAATATTGTCTATTTCTTTAAGCTGGGAATCAGTAATTTTTCCATTATAACGTATCACAGCAGAGATTTGTTGAATCGGGATGCCAAATGCTTCGCTGGGGGATCCTGGTTTTACATTTGCCATTTGATAAACCGGACCTTTAATTAATATATAGGCAATGATTATGATAGTTATACATATTGCATAGGGCCTGATATTTTTTCTAAATAGCCACATAAGTATAATTACTGTTCCTATAAAGCTTACTATCCCATTATGTCTAAGAAGCATAACTCCTAAGCCCGTTAGTATAAATAAAGCTTTATGACCTATTTTGTTAATCCAGTTTTTATCTAAGATAATATTAATTAGAAGGATTGTAAATAGAAGAATAAAGCTAGAAAACAGAACATCTTTCCATAAGGTAATGCTTAAGATTCCATTAACCGGATACAAACTGAACAAGGCCACAGCGGTATATATTATTTTCTTTGTAACTCCTGCTTTTTCAAGTGTATACATTCCATATGCGAATGTAGTAGATAGTATAAGAATTTGTGATATCGCAATTGCAGCAGGTGAAAACCATATCCTGGTAATAAGGTAAATAAAAAAAGTATGAACTACAGGGTTAGCATCTACATACTTACCAGTTAGCATCTCACCCCATTGTCCTAGGGAATCAGATGTCATAACTCCTGGAAAAAAAGCAATTAAGTAGAACGACCATATTATAATACATGGCAGTGCATAAATTAATATTCGACAACTACTAGTTCTTACTGATTCAAAGTTCGGATTATACTTTAAAAGACTGTTAAAAATGGTATGGAAAAGCCACATAAAGAATGCAAATGCCACAAAGTATGTCGCTATTTCAGTAAAACCATTATAAGCAAAAATCCATCCTAGAGGAGTTAAAAAACTGATTGTGAATAACGCAGAAAATAATACAATAAATATAAGATTGCAAAATTTCTTTTTCATAAATAACCTCCCTATTATAAATTATTCCCCAAATGGTATAATTTATAATGGGAGATACATTATTCAATATATCCAATGCCGTTTTTTAAATCTTGAATCATTTGTTCTTTTTGTGAATTGGTAACGTTGCATCTGGTGGTCCAGTTTTCATTATATACAGGCCTTGTTTTCATCAGCTCTTTATTTTTATTTAAATAATCAGATACGCTGCCAATTACTTTTGCAGGATTTCCGGCTGCTAAAGAATTATCAGGGATATCTTTAGTTACAATGCTTCCGGCACCTACTATTACATTATCCCCTATTTTAACATTAGGTAAAATTATAGAACCAGCACCTATGAATACATTATTTCCTATGTGGACCAGACCTATTTTTGCGTAGTTCAAAAACATTTTTGTACTTGCATCATGTGCTAAAATAATTACATTTGGTGCTAAGGTAACATTATCGCCAATTGAAATTAAAAAGCAATGCGAGTAATCTATGGTGCAGCCATCTTGTTTATTAAAATTCTTACCAACTTTTAATCCCATTTTTATCAATTGTTCTATTGGTGGTTCACCGGTTACTTTTCCCTTTATATAGGTTTTCATCTTTTTAAAAATTTTAATCATCCTCTTTTCTACTTTTAAGTATAAAAAATTATTTTAATAAAATTGTTGTTTTGTATATGCTGTTATTGTATCAAAAAAACTTTGTAAAAAAAAGAACATATTGGTATTTGTTTGATATAATAGTCTTTAGTAAGTATACAGAATAAAATTGGAGTTGAAGGAATGAGTATTAAAGCATATTTTTCAGAGAAACTTGAGAAACTTCTATTTTTAAATATTAAAGATGAAGATGTTTATTTGCCAATAAAATCAACTTCTTTAATAAATGATATAAAATCAGGACATAATTTTGATGAAATACCCTTCAGTTATTTTATTGAAGGTATGTTTTTCATTTTGGGTGCAGATGAGGATTTTAAATACAAGGAGAGCTATTTAAAAATTATTAATAAAACTGATGAAAGCGTTAAATTCATCAAGGGTAAAATTGCAGAAGAAATAAAGAATCAAAATTATGAAGATAGTTACATTTTATTAAAGGGACTATCAATTATCGAAAAAAGTGAGGAGGTTTTTGATAAGCTTATTCTAGTGTTAGAAACTTTAAGAGAAAAAAGTGATGTTTTTAAAGAAGAAGAATTAAAAATATTAGAAAGTGTCAAGAATATAGATAAATACAGCACACCATATTATTATGAAGCTCTAATTAAAAGGGAAGATAAGGATTACCGAGGTGCGCTAATTTCCATAAATAGATTTTTGGATTTATCAGGGCAAAATTCCAATGATCTTCTTGCATTTAGAGATTCAATATTAAAATCTTTAAATTATGAAACGGGCAAAGCTCTGATTTATGATGATCCAAAAGGAGCAATCAAATTACTTGTTCCCCTTTTGGAGACATTTCCGGAAGATGCTTCACTTTATTATTATATTGGGGTTTGTTATAGAATTTTGGAAAATTTTCAAAAGTCCATCTACTATCTAAATGAAGCATTAAATATAGATAAAAATTTGGTTCAAGTTGTAAATGAACTTGGAATAAACTATGCTTCATTAGGGAATTATGATACTGGGATATTATATTTAAGAAAGGCTTTTGAGGCAACAAAATCCGTTGAAATTTGTACAAATTTAATAATGTGTTATCTTAACTCAGGCAAAGAGGAGGAAGCAAAAGCACATTTTTTAATTGCAAAAAAGCTGAATCCTAAAGATGAAATAGTTTTAGAGCTGGAAAAAATAATAGTAGATAAATAAGCGTGTTATGCTCTACTTTTCTAGTCTTTGTAAAATATTGTATAATGATATCTGTTTTTAATTTGATAATTTTTTTGAAGGAGAATATATTATGGGAGTAAAAAAAGCAATAATACCTGCAGCAGGTCTTGGAACCAGGTTTTTACCTGCTACAAAAGCACAGCCAAAAGAAATGTTACCTATTGTTGATAAGCCAACAATTCAATATATAATTGAAGAAGCTGTAGCTTCTGGAATTGAGGAAATTTTAATAATAACTGGAAGAAATAAAAGAGCTATAGAAGATCATTTTGATAAGTCGGTGGAACTTGAAAAAGAACTAGAAGAGCATAATAAAAATGAACTATTAAAAATGGTTAGAGAGATATCCAATATGGCGGATATTTATTACATAAGGCAGAAGGAGCCTAAGGGATTGGGTCATGCCATAAGTTGTGCTAGAACCTTTGTAGGAAATGATCCTTTCGCTGTTATGCTTGGTGATGATGTGGTGGATAGCAAAACTCCATGTTTAAAACAGCTTATTGATTGTTTTAATGAATATAAAACTACAGTTCTTGGTGTTCAGCAGGTGCCGCATGAAGATGTTAATAAATATGGTGTGGTAAATGGCATGCAGCTTGAAAATAATATATACAAAGTTAAAGATTTAGTTGAAAAACCTAAGTTAGATGAGGCACCTTCAGATATTGCAATTTTAGGAAGATACATTATTACACCAGCAATATTTGATATTATAGACCAAACAAAGCCTGGAAAGGGTGGAGAGATTCAGCTCACAGATGCATTAAAGACCTTAATGCACTCAGAAGCAATGTATGCATATAGCTTTGAAGGAAGAAGATACGATGTTGGTGATAAATTGGGATTTCTAAAGGCAACAGTTGAGTTTGCTCTTAAGAGAGAAGAAATTAAAAAGCCATTTATGCAATATCTTCAGAGCTTAATGAAAACAGAAATGTTTAAAGAGGTACTTGAAGAGGTTGCTGTTGGGGGAAAGTAGTTAAATGAAAAAAGTATTAATAATAATTCCTGCCTTTAATGAGAAAGGTAATATTAGTGAGTTATTAAGTAAAATTAAAGAAGAGTGTCCCAAGTTTGATGTAGTTGTAATAAATGATTGCTCTAAAGACGATACTAGTAAGCTATGCAAAAGTCTTGGAGCAGACGTTATTGATTTACCTGTTAATATGGGAATTGGCGGGGCGGTTCAAACTGGATATAAATATGCATTAGAGAGTGGCTATGATATAGCAGTTCAAGTAGATGGAGATGGCCAGCATAATCCAATTTATATACAAAGCCTAGTTAATGAAGTAGATAATGGAGTTAATTTGTGTATAGGCTCCAGATATATTAATAAAGCTGGATTTCAATCCAGTTTGTTAAGGAGAATAGGAATAAAGCATTTCTCTAATGTAATACTCCTATTAACTGGCAAAAGAATTACAGATCCTACTTCAGGAGCTAGAGCATGCGATATAAAAACCATTGAGTTTTTTGCAAACTCCTATCCTAAGGATTATCCAGAACCTGAAACAATCATTTCTTTGATTAAAAAGAAATTTACAGTTTCTGAAATACCAGTGGTTATGAACGAAAGGAAAGAAGGTAAATCTTCCATTACTGCTATGAAGGCATTATATTACATGATTAAGGTCACTTTAGCCATGGTGATTGTGGCTATTACAATAGATAAATAGTGAGGTGTTGTATTATTGAATAGGGCCTTTCAACTTATACTTTTAATTAGCTCAACTTTGTTCTTCATTTTTATTTTAAATATGGTTAGAAACAAAAATTTGGAATTAAAGCATGCTTTGATGTGGCTATTTACTAGTTTTACCTTCATTCTCTTATCAATTTTCCCAATAATTGTTACAAAGATCGCAGTACTATTACATATAGTGGAACCTGCTAATTCTTTGTTTTTATTAGTACTATTTTTTTTGTTGATAATTATTTTTACCTTAACTGTTACTTTATCTAAAAGTGTAAATAAAATTAATACCCTAGTGCAGGAAATAGGATTAATGAAATTATCTATAGATAAATTATATAATAAAAATAGAGGTGGGAAAAATTAAAACTATTTTATTGGTGGTTATTAACTGCTGCTTTTTAGTTTTAGGCCAAATTTTTTGGAAAAAAGGTCTAAAGCAAATTGAATTACACAGCATCAAAGATTACATTTTATCAGTTTTTAATTTAAATATTTTTTTGGGGCTGGTAGTTTATGTAGCAGCAACGTTTTTGTGGTTTTATATTTTAAATAAAAATGATCTTTCCAAAGTCTATCCTATGCAAAGTATAAGTTATATTATTGCTATGTTTGCAGGATACATGTTTTTAAATGAACGTATTACAAATAATTCAATAATAGGCACTTTAGTGATTTGTTTAGGGGTATTTATTATACTTAGATAGTAATTCTCAAAGCATAAAGCTTTAGACTTGATAATTACTCATCTTAATTGTAAAATGAATATAAAAGTCTTTTAAAGCAATTATTTTATTCTTTGAGGTGAATTTATGAAAAAAAACAGTGAGTTTACTACTCGATTATATGAGTTTTTAGTTTATTTTATAGATGTGGTAATAGTCATTTTATCAATATATTTAACTTTCATGATAAAGTTTAATTTTAACCCACCAAGTTTTAATTATGATTCCTTCGTGTTAATTGCACCCTGGATTGTAATTTCATATTTGGTATTGATGTTTGTTTTTGGGCTTAGTGAGATATTGAAGCAGTCCTTAGGTGAAACAATATATTCTGTATTTTTAACTATTATAGCATTGATGTTTTTTACTGCGTTTATTACATTTTTTCTGAGAGGATTCTCATATCCAAGAACTGTTCTTATTTTAAGTACTATTATTCAATTTTTTACTCTTTCAATATGGAGATATGTTGTATGGAAGATAAAAAGAAGAAGTCATGGTGTAAAGAACTCTCTTGTGATAGGGAATGATTCAGCTGAATACATCAGTAAAAAAATCCTTTTAAAACAAAGAGAATTGTACAAGATTAAATATGTATGCTGCAGCAGCTCTTCAAATATTCATAAATATCTTGAAGATGTGGATGTGGTATTTTTATGTAATGACGTTGATTTAAATATTAAAAGAGATGTAGTGGACAGATGCCTAACGGATAGGAAGAGTATATATATTATACCTGACATATATGAAATAGCTCTATTAGGTTCAAAGCTGAATAAGGCTGACGACATTCCAATGTTAAAGTTAAAAAAATTGGGAATGACTTTTGAGCAGAGGGCTGCCAAGAGATTTGCGGATATAATTATATCAATAATAGGAATAATACTATCTTCACCAATAATGTTGATTATGGCAGTATTAATTAAAGCTTATGATAATGGTAATATTTTATATAAACAGGAGAGGGTAACAGTAAATGAAAAAAGGTTTAATGTATTAAAATTCAGGACTATGGTAATGAACGCGGAGAAACTTTCAGGGCCGGTTTTGGCAGGAGAGGATGATCCTAGAATAACAAGAATAGGAAGGTTCATGAGGTCGACAAGAATCGATGAACTTCCTCAGCTTTTAAATATACTTAAAGGGGACATGAGTTTAGTTGGTCCTAGACCAGAAAGGCCATACTTTGTGGAGCAATTTAAAAATGAAATCCCTGATTTTAAGTATAGGACAATAGTTAAGGCTGGTCTTACAGGTTTAGCACAGGTTTGGGGAAAATACACCACAACTCCTGAGGACAAGGTAAGATATGATATAATCTATATCAAAAATTATTCCATAATTCTTGACTTAAAATTAATATTACAGACCATAAAAATCATGTTTATGAAGGAAAGTTCTGCAGGATTGACTTGTGAGGAACACACTTTAGAAAAACTTGCCATCACCTTATCACAGGAAATCACTGTGGATAAAGAATGAACTATGGTATAATAATATGAATATAATTTTCAGAGGGGGATTTACTCTTGTTAAAAAAGATTAGACTTAAATTGCTGAGCACGGCGGTATGTGTTTTTATATTATTAAATTATACAATTGTTGGACAAGCTGCTACTATCCTAGATAGTTATTCAAAGCAAATATCCATTGGGCTAACAAGCTTAAATAATATAAGTACCTTGAATTTTACTATTACAGAAAATTATTATATTCAGGAAACTGGAAGGGTGCTTAATAAAAGTTCAAAATATAATGTAAGTCTTTCAAATTCTGTTTTTAATGTATATCAAGATGGAAATTTAATTGCGAGTTTGGACAAGTTAACTATTAGTCCATATACTAATACCTCTTTTATTAGTTTTAAAAAAGATTCATATGTGAGATATTTTTCGGGAAGCATTTATTTTAATAAGCAGGATAGTTCTACCTTTGTTCCCGTGAATAAGCTTAATATCGAAGACTATTTAAAGGGAGTTGTTCCCTATGAATCTGGTGAGAGTTATCCTATTGAAGCATTAAAAGCTCAGGCTGTAGCTGCAAGAACATATGCACTGGCAAACTTAGGAAGGTATTCAGCTTCAGGGTTTGATTTAACGGATGACACAAGGTGTCAGGTATATAGAGGGTATAGCAGCAATTTTCCTAAGAGTAACCAAGCTGTGGACGCTACCAAGGGACAGGTGTTGACTTATAATGGAAATTTGATATGTGCATATTTCAGTGCCAGCAATGGAGGCTATACTGAAGACAGTGGTAATGTTTGGAGTTCATCTCTACCATACCTCGTATCAAAACCGGACAGTTTTGATTCATACACTTGGAAAAAAACTTTTACAATGGGAGACCTTGATGCAGCACTTAAAAGTAAAGCATATATTACTGTATTAGATAAATTTACAAATATAGATCTAAATAATATTAAAACCTATCAAAGTGGAAGGATAAGCAATATTGGCATAAATTACACAGATGTAGCAGGAGTACAAAAAACTATTGCCATTTCTAAGGACAGTGCTAGAACATTCTTATCACTGCCAAGTGCTATGTATACAGTGTCCTTTGACAGTACTACAAACCAATATACCTTTAATGGCAAGGGCAATGGACACGGAATAGGCATGAGCCAAATGGGCAGCCAAAATAGAGCACAAAGTGGACAGACATACACTGATATATTAAAGTTTTATTATGACAATACTACTATAAAGTATTTAGTTTCAGATACAACACCAACAACTCCAACTGTTCAAACAGGATGGGTTTCTAAGGATGGTAAAACATACTTTATGGATTCAAAAGGGGTTCCTGTTCTAAACAAATGGATGTTAAACGCTCAGGGCAGCTGGGCATATCTTGGAGCAGATGGTGCTATGGCAACAAACAAATGGGTGCAGGATTCCAGCACAAGATGGTTTTATCTTGGATCAGACGGAGCCATGGTAACAAACAAATGGGTGTTAGATTCAAACAAATGGTTTTATATGGGAGCAGATGGAGCAATGGCAACAAATAAATGGGCACAGGATTCTTCAAAGAGATGGTTTTATCTTGGAACAGATGGAGCCATGATGACAAAATGCTGGACACTCTACAAAGGAATATGGTATTATTTAGGTCCAGATGGAGCTATGAAAACAAACACAACTGTAGATGGGTATAAAATCAACAGCTGGGGCGGCTCAAACAAACCAGTAACTAATAATTAGGAGGCAATAATATGGAAGAAAATATAGATGTTATCTTATCACTGAGAGATGACGAATCTGTATCCGATCTCAAAAGGATTGTTTATGAAGAGGAATTAAAGGAAATCAACAATAATCATCAATTAACAAAGAATAGTTTTGATATTAATGCAACATACTTTCTAAAAAGTGAAAACTATTTAGAAGTAGGATTTTTTATTAGAAATGGCTTGAAACAGAACTTATCATTAGAAGAAATGATGCTAGTAGTTAAAGACGATGAAGGGAAAAATATAGCATCTCAAAGTTTCAACTTTAAAGAGTTTGGGCCTATTTCAAGTTTCTCGGCAAGGCCTTTTGAGTTAAAATTTGATTTACCTGAGGATGCCGTATTTGATGAAACAAAAAAATATATTATAAAATTTGGTGCATTGAAAAATGTGAAGGGCTTCAGCTCTGTGGATACAAATTTAGAGGATCTTCCTAAAAACTTATCTTTTGAGCAGGAAAAAGCAATAAAGGATTTTGAAAAGTCATTGCCTACATTAAAAAAAGGCGGATTTTCAATTTCACTTTACAAGCTTTTTTATGATAATAACAGGGCATTGAATTGCATATTGATATTTAGGAATGGTGTTAATTCAGAGGCTAAACTCGATAGATTACCCATATCCGTTTTTGATAAAGATGGAAATCTTATTGCAAGAGCTGAATTTTCAAATAATGAAGGTCTTGTTAAAGTAAGTTCTAACAGTTCAAAAGCAATAACATTTGAGTTCCCGCCAGAAAATGTGGCTCGTGGAATTCATGAACTTGAAAATTGTAGTGTAACATACGAATAAAACTATTTTATTTTTTATCATTATGTGTTATACTATAATTATTAATTTGTTGTTCAAGTTTTTCTAAAACTATTACTTATATAAAGAAGAGATTAACCTTGTATTTTTGGTTAATCTCTTCTTTTTTTTTGTAAAGTAAAAAACCATGGAATAACCCATGGTTAATTTTTTAAGGTTGTTTTGTTAAACCTTTTACTATAGCTCCTGCAATAGCATCCGCATTATATAAATTCATATCAGTTGCAGAGTCTAGGAATGCACATTCAATAAGAATGGCAGGTTCATTTGTATTCTTTAATACATAATAGGTAGTATTGAGTTTTGCCCCTCTGTTAGTATATCCCAAGGCTGCAATTTCAGGTAAAATATTGGAGGCTAAAGCCTTGCCAGTATCACTGATATAATAGATTTCTGTACCCTGTCCTCCGCCGATGTTAAAATGAATTGAAACAAAATAATCTGCTCCGGCTGCATTTGCAATATCGCATCGCTGCTTAAGTGAGTCTGTGGTACATGTAGGAGCTGTTGGAGCACAATTTACCACACCATAGCCTAAAGCAGTAAGCTTTTGCATAACCTTTGTCCCAACTTCTTTTGTACAGTCATTCTCAGCTCTTATACCAACTGCACCGCCATCATATGCTGCATTATGACCTATGTCTATAGCAAAGGTTATAGGTGCACCTACTTCTTTTACTATAACAGTTCTTATCACAGGAACTGCAATATTTCCAGCAGTATCTACGGCATTATATGTTATTTTGTATGTTCCAGCTTTTGTTGTATTTATTTTTGTTAATTTATTACCTGAAGCATCGGTTATAATCGTTGTTGGGTTTATTGATAAATCCACATTGTCTGCCGCTGTGGCACCTGCATCTGTATAGATAATTCCATTCTTAACAGACATAGTGGCGTAACCCTTCAAAGTTATTACCGGAGGTACAGTGTCTACTATATCGGCTCCTGTTACAATAATTGTTCTAACTATTGGAGTTGCTTTATTTCCAGCAGCATCCACAGCGTTATAAGTTATGGTAAATGTACATGCCTTAGTTGTATCTATACTGGAATAGAATCTTCCGGCAGCATCTGTAATGGTTACTGTAGGATTTAGTGATGTATCTACATTATCTTTTATTGTTGCGCCTGCATCTGTGTAGACAGTTCCTGTATTAATAGATACTGTTGTGTACCCTTTGAGAGTTATAACCGGCGCTGTAGTGTCTAATGTCACAGGTTTAGTTGCGGCAGGCTTGCCATCCCATGCACCAGTTGCATCCACAGTATATCCGTCAGGTGTTACTGAATTTACTGCCATAGACCCGTCTGCATTCACGTAATACCATTTGTCTTTATATGAAATCCAAGAGCTTGTCTTCATAGCCCCGTCTGAACCCACATAAAACCATTTTTTCGAACTGTCCTGATACCATTTGTTAGTTTGCATAGAACCATCTGAACCTAAATAAAACCATTTTTTTGAACTATCCTGAGCCCACTTGTTTACAGCCATAGTCCCATCGGCTTTAAGGTAAAACCATTTAAGGGATTTGTCCTGAGCCCACTTATTTGTCATCTTTGTTCCCTTTGCATCCAAGTAGCACCAATTTCCACTGATGTATGACCATCCTATAGGCTTCGCAGCTACTGCTTTTGCAATAGATTGAGAGAAGCCAAGGCTTAAAGCTATAAATAGAATACTGAAAAATATAGTCAAAAATCTTTTGTTCATAATCATGTCCCCTCCCCCCATTTCCTATTTGGACTGATAAACCTATTTTACAATTAATTTTAATTATATACAAGGCTAAGTTTAAATTTCAGCTTGAGTTATATAATAAAAGGTGATTAATTATGAGCAATAGTGTTGATTTTTGAAAAAATGTATATTATAATAAATCTATGTTCAAAATATGAACTTTAATATATTATATGAATATAATATATGGCTAAAGGTATTAATAGATGTTCAAAGGAGTTCAAAATATGTACGATAAAGAGCTAAGAGTACTTGAAATAATAAATAAGAACAGCAATGTAAGTCAAAGAGGTATTGCATCATCAGCGGATATTTCAATTGGTAAAGCAAATTCGCTGGTAAAGCACTTTTTAGAGCAGGGATATATAAAGGTTGAGAAAATATCCAATAAGCAAAGGTACATAGTAAATGAAAGCGGACTTTCGCTCTTGGAGAAGTATATAAAAGGAAATGATACAAATAAAATATTAATTTCAAGCAGAGTTCAAAAAAAGGTAGAGTGTGCAGTTATCCTTTCAGCGGGAGAGTGTCCTGAATTTGATGAGCCTGTTGGAACTTTGAAATTGGGAGATGAAACTGTAATTGAAAGAATAATAGAGCTTTTAGAGGAAAGCGGAATACAAAAAATAATAATAGTAACAGGCTATAAGGGCAGCTGCTATAAAAAATTCACAAAGGATAATCATGTTTTTGTAGTGGAAAACAATTCCTATAAAGCCAGTGGAACCATGACTTCTCTTGAAATCGCAAAGGAATATATAGATGATGATTTTCTTCTTGTGGAAGGTGATCTGGCATTTGAAAAAAGAGCTATAACTAAGGTTTTGGAGCATGATAACAGAGATTGTATTCTAATAACAAATGAGAGCGGCTCAGGGGATGAGGTTTTTGTTGAAATAAGGAATGAATTTTTGTTTAAAATGTCAAAGGATAAACATCAGTTTAATAGGATAGATGGAGAAATGATAGGAATATGCAAAATCTCTATTGATATTTATAAAAAAATGCTGGAAGAGTTTAAAAATAACAGCAATCCTTATCTTAATTATGAATACATGCTCTTTGATATTGCCAGAACCTACAATATAGGATACGTAAAAATTGAGGATTTGATATGGTCTGAGATTGACACAAAGTGGCACTATAAAAATTTAATAAATTATATATTTCCAATGATAGTTAAAAAAGAAAATATGAGGGGTGATATAAATGAAAACTGAAAATCAGATTAAACAAGCAATTATTTTAGGCGCAGGAGAGAGAAAATGTTTTGACAAGCCGGTGGGTTTTCTTGAAATTGAGGATTCAACTGTTATAGAAAGGCTTATTACATTATTAAACGTAAATGGCATTGAGGATATAACAATAGTAACTGGTTATAAAAAAGAGCATTATGAGGAACTTGCAAAGAAAAAGAATTTAAACCTGGCATTTAATGAAAAATTTAAATGGACAGGTACCATGCACTCTTTAGCATTAGCCAAAGAATATATTAAAGGGGATTTTATTTTAATTGAAAGCGACATGGTATTTGAAGAGAGGGCTATTAGCAATCTGATTGATAATGCAAATAGAAACTGCATGCTTGTAACAAATGAATCCGGCTCAGGAGATGAAGCTTTTGTTGAAATAAGGCAGGAAAAAATTTTTAAGATATCAAAGGATGTTCATCAGTTAAACAAGATTGACGGTGAATTCATAGGCATATCAAAGATATCTTTAGATGCTTTTAAGAGGATGCTTGAGGATTTTAGCGAAAATAGTAATCCCTATCTCAATTATGAATATGTGATGCTAAATATTATAAATGAATTCAACATAGGATATGAAAAAATTGACAATTTGGTTTGGAGCGAGCTGGATAAAAAAGAGCAATATGACAATTTAAGACATGTTATATATCCAAAGCTTCAGAGAAAAGAACTCCAGCTCAGAAAACAGTATGTTAAGGAAGTGCTTTCAAAAATTCTAAATATAGATATTGAAAGTATAGGAAAGGTGGAGCAGCTGGGTGGACTTACAAACAAAAACTACAGAGCAAAGGTTGAGCATCAGGATTTAGTTGTTAGAATTGCAGGAAATGGTCAGTTTATGGATAGAAAAAATGAAAAAATAAATTCAACCATAGCCTATAAACTGGGGCTGGACTGCAAAGCTATATATTTTAATGATGAAACAGGCACAAAGATATGTGAATTTATAACAGATGCTGAAACATTAAACCCTGCTACTGCAAAGAGGGAGCACAATATGGAGCTTATGGCAGGTGCTCTAAGAACACTGCATGCAGGAAAGGATATGTTCAGCAAGGATTTCGATCCGTTTAAGGATGCACTGTATTATGAGAGTGAAGTAATAAAAGCAAACGGAAAGGTTTTTGAAGGCTACAATGAATTAAAAGAAAAATTCCTGCCTCTAAAAGATGAGCTAAAAGAGCTGGGGATGGTATACACTCCTTGTCATTTAGATGCTCTGCCTGAGAATTTTATAAAAAGCGGAGAAGACAGGATATATCTTATTGATTGGGAATTCAGCGGAAATTATGATAAACTTTGGGATGTGGCCTCTGTATGCGTAGAATGTGAGCTTTCTGAGGACGAACAGGAATTATTCTTTAATAAATACTTTGGAAGAGCACCTCTTGAGGCAGAAAGAAGAAGAGTGCAGATTCATAAAATAATTCAGGATATGTGCTGGTGCATGTGGGCTGCTGCGAAAGTTGCCAAGGGTGATGACTATCTTGAGGATTATGCACTGGGGAGATTTAACCGAGGAAGGGCACTATTAATTAATTATTTAGAAAGAGGTGTAAAATAAATGAGTATAAAAAATGAAAGAGAAGCACGAAAAGGTTTAGGCTGCGCCATACTGGCAGGAGCAACCTGGGGTGTGGATACTGTATTAGTTGGCATAATTATGGCTGCCACTCCTTTTATAGACAACGAAAAAGCAATTATGTTAGCACCATTTGTAAGTACTTTCATGCATGACTTTTTTTCAGCAATATGGGCTACATTATATATGATATTTAAGGGTCAGTTTAAGAATGTAATAAAGGCTGCAAAAACCAAGGGCGGAATGTTCATAGTTATAGGCGCACTGCTTGGCGGACCTGTGGGTATGACCTGCTATCTGCTCAGCATAAAGTATGTGGGAGCTGCATATACTGCCAGCATTACTGCAATATTCCCTGGGATAAGCGCATTGCTCGCATTCATTATTCTTAAGGAAAAGATGAATGCAAGAGTGTGGTTTGGAATTATTTTAAGCATTATAGGTGTTTTTGTTTTAGGATATTCACCGCTGCAGCTTGGAACTGGCAGCACATTTATACTAGGAATAATATTGGCACTTGGAACAGCATTTGCATGGGCACTGGAAGGAATAATATGTGCATTTAGTATGAAGTACACAGAAATTGATTCTGAACATGCTATAAACATAAGACAGGCAACCTCAGGATTGTTTTATGGAATTGTAATATTACCTTTTATAGGAGGCTTTGGACTAGTTGGTCAGGCTTTAACATCAAAGGTAGGTATTATAATTGCCTTCACAGCACTGTTTGGTACTGTATCCTATTTTCAGTACTATAAGGCAATTAGTATAATCGGAGCTGCAAGAAGTACAGCAATTAATATTACCTATGGAGTTTGGGCTATAGCAATACAGGCTATATTTCTAAAAACTCCTATAAGTACACAGCTTATAATAGGTGCTTTAGTGGTTGTTTTAGGCTCAGTTTTAGTTTCTGGAAATCCAAAGGAGCTTATAGATTTAAATGATACTGCGCCAGAACCTACGGTGTAGACAGGGAGATTATATAATATATTGAAAACAAGGGCATTATTGCGTATAATGTCCTTGTTTGTTATTTTATTTTAGGAGGGAATAAAAATGAGAGCAATAATTTTAGCAGCAGGAATGGGAACAAGACTAAGACCATTAACTTATGATACGCCAAAATCTCTAATCAAGGTTTGTGGTGAACCTATGGCAGAGAGACAGATAAAATTCTTAAAAGAAAAGGGGATAGATGATATCATAATAGTCACAGGATATTTAAAGGAAAAGTTTGAATATTTAAAGGATAAGTATGGTGTTAAATTAATTCATAATGATAAATATGATGTTTACAATAATGTTTATTCAATATATCTAGTAAGAGATTATCTTAAGGATTCTTTTGTTGCGGAAGCGGATGTTTATATGTCAAAAAACTTTTTCGATAAAGATATAAAGGCTTCAACTTATTTTGCAGGAAAGCGTGATAATTTTGAAGGCGAATGGAAGGTTAATTTTGATAAGAATGGCAAATTAAGTAGTGTGGAGGTAGGCTCCGGCTCGGGATACATAATGTCAGGTATATCTTATTGGAAGGAAGAAGATGGAGAATTTATTAAAGGGAAGCTGGAAGAAACCATAGAGCAGGGGGATTTTGAAAAGACCTACTGGGATTCAATAGTGGCAGAAAATTTAAAGCATATGGATATACGTGTAAAAGAGATAGAATCAAATGATTGGTTTGAAATTGATTCCCTAAGGGATTTAAAGGAAGCTGAAGAATACATTACTAAATTATATAAGTAGCATTTATCTAGTATCTATTGTATAATTAACCATGGGTAGCTTAACAATTGCTAGTATATGTGCAGTATGGAGGTTTTAATTACAATGATTTCTAAAATATTTGGCAGCTATAGCAGCAGAGAGTTAAAAAGGATTACTCCCATAGCGGATAAAATAATGGCATTAGATGAAAAAATGTCAGCACTTACTGATGTCGAACTTAAAGAAAAAACACAGGAGTTTAAGAATAGATTATCTAAGGGTGAAACTTTAGACAGTATTTTGGTGGAAGCTTTTGCGGTAGTTCGTGAAGCATCCTTTAGAGTACTTGGAATGAAACATTTTAAGGTACAGCTTATTGGCGGCATTGTACTTCATCAAGGAAGAGTAGCGGAGATGAAAACAGGAGAGGGAAAAACTTTGGTGGCTACATGTCCTGCTTACTTAAATGCATTGGCAGGAAAAGGTGTACATATTATAACAGTTAATGATTATCTTGCAAAAAGAGATAAAGAGGAAATGGGTCAGATTCATGGTTTCTTGGGGCTTACCACAGGAGTGGTTCTAAATCAAATGCAGCCTGACGAACGAAGAAAAGCATATAATTGTGATATTACATATGGTACAAACAGTGAATATGGATTTGACTATTTAAGGGACAATATGGTGACCGAGCCTTCTGATAGGGTTCAAAGGCCATTAAATTATGCGGTAATAGATGAGGTGGATTCTATATTTATAGATGATGCCAGGACTCCTCTTATCATCTCAGGTCAAGGAAAAAAATCTGCAGATATATATAAAATCGCAGACAAATTTGCAAAGTCACTTAAACAGGAAGAGGATTTTTTAATTGACCCAAAGACTAAAGCTGTAATGATTACGGGCGAGGGTATAAATAAGGCAGAGAGCTATTACTGCGTTGAAAACTTTGCAGATGCTTCAAATATGGTGATTCAGCATCATACAATTATTGCACTAAGGGCAAATTATGTTTTGGATAACGGTATAGATTACATAATAAGAGATGGAGAAGTACTTATTGTAGACCAATTTACCGGCAGGGTAATGGATGGAAGACGTTTTAACGAAGGACTTCATCAGGCTATTGAAGCAAAAGAAGGTGTTAGAGTAATGGAAGAAAATGACACCTTAGCTACCATAACCTATCAGAATTATTTTAAGCTTTATAATAAACTGTCGGGAATGTCTGGAACAGTTGAAACAGAAGAAGAAGAATTTAGAGAGATATATGATATAGATGTTATAGTAATCCCAACAAATAGACCAGTAGCTAGAATAGACAGGCCTGATGTGGTTTATAAGACTGAATATGCTAAATTCAAGGCAGTAGTTGATGAGATAAAAGATACATATGTTAAGGGTCAGCCTGTGCTCGTTGGGACATCCTCCATTGATAAATCGGAAATATTATCTTATATGCTAAAGAAAAAGGGAATACCTCATCAGGTATTAAATGCAAAGCAGCATGAGAGAGAAGCACAGATTGTTGCTAAGGCGGGTGAGAAAAAAACTGTTACCATATCCACAAATATGGCGGGAAGAGGTACGGATATAAAGCTTGGCGAAGGGGTAATAGAACTTGGAGGCCTTAAAATTATAGGAACTGAAAGGCATGAGGCAAGGAGAATAGATAATCAGCTTAGAGGAAGATGTGCAAGGCAGGGGGATGTAGGAGAGGCAGTTTTCTATGTTTCACTGGAGGATGATATTGTAAAGAGATTTACAAAGGAGAGAATCGAAAGGTTAGAAGAAACAATAAAGATAGATGAAAATTCACCTATAGATTTAAAGAAAGTCAGAGAAGTTATAAATATCGCTCAGCATGGTGTGGAAGCTCAAAACTTTGATACAAGAAAAAATCTTGTTAAATTTGATGAAGTTTTAAGTGTTCAAAGAGGCGTTATTTATGATCAGAGAAATGAAGTGGTGGATAGCACTGACATTACAGAGATCATAGAAACTATGATTAAGGATGTGGTGTCTTTTGAAGTAAAAAGGCATATAACGGGAGATGACGAAAAATTCGAAGAAGAGGTAAAAGCACTTCTTATATATATAGGAGATTTACTTGAAATAAAAGATGAGCTTAATATAGATAAATTTCTTGATATGTTTGACTTAGCAATAGAAGAGGAACTAATAAATATTGCAATTGAAAAATATCACCAAAAATCCATAGACTTGGGAGAAAAAATAAAAAATGTTCAAAAAAACATCCTGCTTAGAGTAGTGGATAAAAAATGGGTAGAGCATATAGAAGCAATGGACAATCTAAAGAAATATATAGTTTTTCAGTCCTACCGTCAGACAGATCCCGCTGTGGCATATAAGCTGGAAGGAAACGTAGTTTTTGAGGATACTGTCTACAGTATAAAAAATGAGACAGTAAAATATATATTTCACTTTAAAGCATAAAAATAAATTTAAAATTATTTTAACATAAAGAAGGAATATTGAATTTATTGTAGAATATTTTATACTAGGATATATATTGAAATATCGTTAAAGAAAAGTAAATCAGTGAATATTAACTATAAATTCATAAATTGTTTAACATATTTTATGGACAAACCTAGCGATTTTATGTATAATATATTTAATCGCAAAATTTTTATCATTTAATTCTAAAATATATATATTATGTCATATATATAATTTAGTACGTCGTTAGTTATTATTGTATTTTAGATAAAAGTCTATAATGCAATGTAATATAAAAAATTTAAAACATCAATAGGAGGAGATAAACTTGAATAAGAAATTAGTAAAAGGTTTAACAGTATCATCAGCTGCGGCTATGGGTATGAGTATTGTTCTTCCAGCTGTATCAGTTATAGCAGCACCTGCTGTAGCTAATGGTTGGGTTCAATCAAACGGAACATGGTATTATTACAACAATGGTACTAAGGTATTGAATGGTTGGGCAAAGGATTCAAAAGGCTGGTGCTTCTTAAGCGCAGTAGACGGATCATGGGTACAAGAAGGTTGGGCAAAGGATTCAACAGGCTGGGGCTACATACAGAATGGCTACTGGGTACAACATGAGATGTGGGCTAAAGATGCAGCAGGTTGGAACCACATAATGGCTAATGGTTACTGGGATGGAAAGCCAGCAGTAGCTGTAAATCCAACAGAAGATGCTACAGTTTCAGCAGTAAGTGTTGCTACTAGTACAACTCTTACAATCACAGGAACAAATTTAGCTAAATACACAGCTGCTGACGTTACAGTAGCAGACAACACTGTAGATTCATACACAGTTAATGCAGATGGAACTTCAGCAACAGTTGTATTAGACAGTGCATTAGTTGTTGATGCAGCAACAGCAGTAACAGTAAAAGGTAGTGCATTTACAGTTACTTATACATTAGATGCTACTACAGTTGCAGTAACATCAGCTGATTATGATAATGATACAGAAAAACAATTTGTTGCAATCACAGTAAATGGAAAAGCAACAACTGCTGCGGATCTTATTGCAGCTGGATATGATGTTGAATTTGCTGCTTTAAGTGCAAAAACTGGTGGAGATGACAAAACTGATGTAATTTTTGATGGTGCTAAAAAAGGTGATAAAACTACTGGTAAGTTATCAAACAATTTAGATGTTTTCTTAGATGGCAGCACAAGCAAGAATGTTTATATTCAGGTTACATTGACAAAGGGTTCAGATGTAATTAGTTCTGATTTGGGAAAAATTACTATTAAAAACACAGATTTTGCAGCTAGCTCAATTTCAGATGTTACATTAACAAATTATACAATTGATACTGCTGGTGTTGATCAAAACAGCACTAAATTAGTTACAAATGATACAGCTGCAATTAGTAAAATTAAAATAAGTGTTGATGGAAATACAGAAACAGTAAATAAGGGAAATTACACAGTTAAATCCTCAAATGCTGGTGTTGTATACACAACTTCTGATGGAGAATTAACTGCAGTGGCACCTGGAACAGCAACATTAACTATTACTTACGGAAATGTTACTAAAACAATTTCCATTACAGTAGTTAAAGATGCTCGTGAATTGACTAAAGTACAAGTTCAAAAAGCAAATACAGATACAGTAATAAGCTCACTTAAGATTGGTAAACAAGATACAAAGATTGAAATAGTAGGTCTTGATCAATATGGAGATCAAATGAGTAATAGTGATCTTAAGAACTCTGGAAAAATTTATATTAAGAATTCAAACTCAGATATATTTGCAACTGAGCTTGGAAGTATTACTCCTGACCCAACTGAAAATGGATCAAGCTATACTCTTTCACCTAAGGATACAGGAAGCACTACTTTAACTTTCTACTCTGATGCTGGGTACTCCTACAAACTTACTGGCTCATTAACTTTAACTTCATTAGAAAATATTGACGTTTCTAAATCAGTTTTAGAGTTATATGTACCAACAGGTGATCCTGATGCAGCTCTAATGGCAGTTAAGGCAGTAAAGGATGATTTCTCTAAAGATACAACACTTGACGTTTCAGATGATTGCTATGTAGCTTATCAGTTAGATCAATATAGCTCAGATAACGTATCATTAGGTTTTGATATAGCACCTACAGTAACTGTATCTCAGTCTAAAGCTGATGTTTTAGATCCTGCTTTTGGTACAGATGGTGTAGATATTGTTGGAGATAAGATAGTTATTAAAGCTAATAAAGCAGGTAGTGCAACAATCACAGTAACAGATTCAAAAACTAAATTAAAATACACAAAGAAAATTACTGTTGTTGATGAAGGAAATAAGATTGATTCAGTAACTTGGAAGTCAGTAGCTGATCCTTCTTATGCAAAGACATATACTTACAGCGATTTCTTAACTAAAACTAGTTCAGGAAATGATCCAAAGATTAGTGGAATTAACTTAACTAAATCAGTTTCAGAAGCAATTCGTATAAAATTAACTGATAAATGCAACGGAGAATTATATGTTGATAAAAACGGAAACGGTACTTTCGAAGCAGATAAAGATACAGATCTTGGTTCATTATCAGTTTTAGTAAAGGGTGATACTGCTGCTGATGAAGCTAAAGTGGATGCAACTGGTGTTACAGTGGCAGCAGGAGAAGATTGCACAATAACATTCCAAATCAGGAATACTGATGGAGATGTAGTTGCTGCTAAATCAATATACGACAACTTTTAATCAAGACTAAACATTCAGAGAATCGTTAGAAATAGCGATTCTCTTTTATTTATAAAACAGTAAATCATTGATTTCACAAAGGTCCAAAGGAAGCATTAAAATGATAAACAATAATATAACAATACAGTAGGTAATGGCAAAGAGGACAAAACGAGTTGTGTTCTTTTATAAATTGACATATAGTAAATTTAAATGTATAATAAATAAAAATTCACAATAATATAAAAATTTCCAAATTATTAATAGGAGGAGATAAAATTGAATAAGGGATTGAAAAAAAGATTAACCGTATCAACAACAGTTACTATGGGAATGGGGCTTCTTCTTCCAACAGTTTCGGTAGTTGCAGCACCCGCTGTAGTTAAAGGTTGGGCTTTTAATAATGGGACATGGAATTATTATCAGAATGGTAAAAAGCTTATGGGCTGCTGGGCAAAGGATTCACAAGGCTGGTGTTTCTTAAGTGCAGTTGATGGATCTTGGGTACAAAGCGGCTGGGTACAGGATTCACAAGGCTGGTGCTACATACAAAACGGCTATTGGGTTGAACATTCAATGTGGGTCAAGGATTCACAAGGTTGGAACTTTATACAAAACAATGGTTATTGGGATGGGAAATCAGCCTTAGCTTTTAATCCTACAGAAGTTACTACAGCAGCAGTAGCATCTGCTACTTATGACAGCAACACAGATAATCAAAACGTTGCAATTACAGTAAATGGAGCCGCTGCAACTGTAGCTGACCTTAATGCGGCTGGATATAATGTTAAATTTAGCGCTCAAGATTCTATGGAGAATGGAGACGACATAACTACAGAACTTTTTTCTGACACTGCTACTGGTAAATTAAATATGGATTTACCTGAAAGATTAAATAAGACAATAGATTCATCAGGAGCAAATGTTTATGTTCAAGCTATATTGACAAAGGGTTCAAATGTAATTACTACTGGGCTACAAAAAATAATAATTAAAAATAATAATCCAAGTGACGGAACAATTACTGATTACACATTATACAATGACACTATTGATGTTGATATGAACAGCACAAAATTGGTTGTAGGTGAAACGGCTAAATTCAGTGATATTACAGTGAATATTGGTGGTAAATTAAAAACATTATATGCAAATGACAATGACTATACTGTGAAATCTTCAAATTCTTCTGTTATATCTGTAGCCAGTAATAACGAGTTGACTGCTATTTCAACAGGAAAATCAACATTAACTATAAGTTATGGAAAATATACTAAAACAGTTCCAGTTACAGTAGTTAAGGACGAACGCGAATTGACTAAAGTAAAAGCGGAAAAAACAGGGACAACTACTGCAATTACTTCAATTAAAACAGCATTGTATAAAGCTGTAAGCATACAAATAGAACCACTTGATCAGTATGGTGATCCATATACTGACGAGGTTTATTGTAAGAGCTTAAACGCGGATGTAATTTCACTAAATAGTAGTGATTACAGTGTAACAGCAGGAACTCCTGAAACTTTGGATTATACAGCTGTAGATACAGGCAGTGCCACTGTATGCTTTTACAGTGATTCAGATATGACATTTAGACTTTCAAATTCTGTATTGTTATTTAATGTGATAGAAAATTCTGATGTTGCTAAATCTGCAATTACATTATATAACCCAACAACAACCGAGATAAGTAATAGTGATTATGGATCATCTACAAGAGCTGACTACTCCACGGATACCACTATCGATGTATCAGGAGATAGGTTTGCACTATTTGAGTTTAATCAGTATAATTCAGATGGAGTGTTATTAGGAGACTCCAGCTTTAATGATTGTGACATTTCTGTGGCGGAATCTAAAACTGGTGTTTTAGTTAATGACACTGTAAGTGTTATTAATGATAAAATTGTTGCTGAAGCTGGTAAGGCAGGAACCGCAACAATTAAAGTAAAAGATAATGCAACAGGTTTAACTTATATGCAAAGAATTACTGTTACAGATAAAAACCAATAAAATAAAACATTGATATAAGGTCACTCATTGTCGTTAGTGTATGCAAAAATGAAGTGAAAATTTATGTAAAAGACAAGGGAATCGTCAGAGATGGCTGTTCTCTTTTTTGTGTTTGCATATGTATGTAATAAATACAGTATAGAATATTTTTAGTTTAAGAAGGAATATTAAAGAATTTGTTGAATAATATATTGATACGTATATTCTACTATATAATAGGAGGAGATAAACTTGAATAAGAAGTTTAAAAAAGGTCTGACAATAACAACAGCTGCAGCTATAGGAATGGGCGTAGTGCTTCCAACCGTAACTGTAATGGCTGCACCTGCAAAGGCTACTGGCTGGAACTTGCAGAATAACACGTGGTATTACTATAAGAATGGTGTCAAAGTAAAAAATGGCTGGGCAAAGGACTGCATTGGATGGTGCTACTTAAGTGATGATGGCTCATGGTGTCAAGAAGGCTGGAAAAAGGATTCCCATGGATGGGTATATATAAGAAATGGGTATAAGGTTGAGGATGCTACGTGGGCAAAAGATTCAGCTGGCTGGCAGTACATAGGATTGGACGGATATTGGGTACAGGCAATATCACCTAAAGCTACTAATCCAATATTAGATGCAGATGCCGCTTTGAGTAAGGCAGAAGCAAGCAAGTTACAGGCTGACATAGATGTAGCAGCTGTTTTGGTTAATGCATTAGAGGTTGGAGTACATGAAAAAACTCCACTAGTTACAAGATTAGCCGTGCTAAAAGCTGCACTTTAAATAACTTTATATGATAAAAAGGCTGGATGAGGAAGTCCTTAGAAACTGCCTCACCCAGCCTTTTAATATAAAGCTTTAAATATATTTCTGATCTCATCTCTGTTTAAGTCAGCATAGTTATTTGCCAGAAGTCTCTGCTGACTTTCAATTACATTATTAGAAAAGGCTTCGATTTCTTCCTCTTTCATGCCATACTCTTTAAGGGGCTTTCTAGACAGTAATTTATCAAGTACTTTTGATAGTTCCTCGTATATATTTGAAGCAGCTGAAACTCCCAGTATTTCAGATAAAATATTATTTATTTCTTTAATCTTTCCCTCTGGGTTCTTTTTGTTGTATGTCTTAAATACTTCTATGAAAAATTGATAGTTAGCTTCTCCATGAGGAACGTGATAGGCTGCACCTAGAGGATAGGATAATGCGTGCACTGCCCCAACGCCGGTGTTCCCAAAAGCTATTCCGGCAAAGTTACTCCCAACTACAAAGTCTTCTAATATTTCTAATCTATACTCAGGTCCCTTTTCTATGAGTTTCATATAACCCTTAAGAATTAAGTTTATAGCCTTTACACTAAATAATTCTGTATAAATATTTGATTTTGGAGATACATAGGATTCAACTGCATGTATTAAGGCATCTATAGAACTGGTTAAGAAAAACTTATATGGAAGTCCTTTCAATAGTTCCGGGATTAACACTGCATAATCAGCATATAATTCATCTGTTGCAAGTCCCAATTTTGTGTGTCTTGATTTTATTTCAGCTATTGAAATGTTTGTAACTTCACTTCCGGTTCCACAAGTTGTGGGGACTATTATAAGCTCTCTCTCTTTTATAAGAGGAATTTTATTTTCAAATAAATCCAAAGCATTTTTAGAATCCTTTATAACTAGAAGTTTAGCTATATCTATTACTGAGCCGCCGCCAACTGCAATAATTCTCTTATAATTTTTGCCTGACATTTCTGTAATTATAGCATCAATCATATTGTCCGAAGGTTCACCCATGCCATACCTTTCCTGAAAAATAAATTCAGCATTAAAACTCAACTTTTCCATAAAGGAATTATATAAAAATTCATTAGTTAGTATAAGATCCCCTGATCCTATACTAAAATATTCACTGAAATCATTAAAACTATTGAACTTATGAATTTGAGGTTTTACTTGAAGTAATTTCATTATTATTCTCCTTTAATCACGCTTTTTTATTATAATTCTTTAAGCTGATTAGTCAGCTTAAGATTTTCTCTATAATCAACAGAACAATCTATTATTGTTGGTACTTTTTGTTCTAAAGCTTCTTTAAGCATGGGCACTAAATCTTCTGCTTTATTAACTCTATATCCTTTAAGTCCCATGGCTTCAGCATATTTAACAAAGTCTGGATTTGTAAAGCTTATATTATTAGATTCACCAAATTTTTCTTCCTGCTTCCATTTTATAAGACCATAACTGCTATCGTTAAATATTAATGTTACAAATGGTGTCCCGATTCTTACGGCAGTTTCAAGCTCTTGGCTGTTCATCATAAAGCCTCCATCCCCAGTAACTGCAACAACCTTTTTATTAGGATTAACTAATTTTGCTGCTACTGCTCCAGGTATTGCGATACCCATGGATGCAAAACCGTTGGACATTATGCAGGTATTAGGTTTTAAACAATGATAGTGGCGCGCCACCCACATTTTGTGCGCCCCGACATCCGAAATTACAATATCGTCTTCTCCCATAACATGTCTTAAATCATATATTATTTTTTGAGGCTTCATAGGGAAGGATTTATCTTTAGCATAAGATTCATAATCTTTCACTATTTCTTTTCTTATTTCCATTGCGTAGCTAATATCTTCGTGCTTAGAAGCACGCCTTGTTATTTCATATAGCGAGTCTGGAATATCTCCTATAACCTCTACAAGAGGGATATAGCACTTATTTATTTCTGCTTTTTCATGGCATACATGTATTATTTCTATATCTCCTTTTGGGTTCCATTTTTTAGGAGCATATTCAATTAAGTCATATCCCACAGCAATAACCAAATCTGCCTTTTCAATAACTGTATTCACATAATCTCTCTGTGTTAAACCCATGCTCCAAAGAGATAGGGGATGAGTATAGGGCATTATTCCCTTTCCCATAAATGTATTAGCTACAGGTATATTAAGCGTCTCCGCCATATTCAGTAATGAAGCAGCGGCCTTATTGCGAATAGCACCATTTCCTGCTAGAATAACAGGTCTTTTTGCCCTGGAAATTGCAATAGCTGCTTTCTCAACACTGCTATAGGAAGCAAAGCTTTTTTCTATTTCTGCATGTCTTAAAGGTTCACCAACCACCGGCATAGCTGCGATATTTTCTGGCAAGTCAATATGAACAGCACCTGGTTTTTCGCTTACCGCTGTTTTAAATGCCTTTCTAATAATTTCAGGAGCGGTATCCGGCCTTACTATTTGCTTATTCCACTTTGTTACTGGTGCAAACATTGCAACTAAGTCCAAATATTGATGTGACTCAACATGCATTCTGTCTGTACCTGCCTGTCCCGTAATAGCCACAAGAGGTGCTCCATCAAGATTAGCATCCGCAACACCGGTCATTAGATTGGTAGCACCTGGTCCAAGAGTTGATAGGCATACTCCGGGCTTTCCGGTTAGTCTTCCATAAACATCTGCCATAAATGCAGCCCCTTGCTCATGGCGTGTTGTAATAAACTTTATTGAAGAATTTTTTAAAACATTCATAAATGCAATGTTTTCTTCCCCCGGTATTCCAAATATATAATCTACATTTTCGCTTTCAAGGCATTTAACAATTAAATCAGATGTGTTACTTTGCTTGATGTCTTTTTCCTTTTTTACTTCCCTAATAGTTTCCATGATAATCACCCCTAAAATTTATTGGACCAATGTTACATTGGATTGGTGGACTAGTCCACATTTTTACTTTATATTACCATATGAATGAATTCATGTCAAATATTTTTTGAAAGAATTTTTTATTGCAAAATGAAAATAACAAGTGGAAGCGTGGCAGTTGTAACCAATAAAATAGGGCATCATTTAATTCGTGGAAAATTTTAGAAGTTAAATAGTAAATGCTGTTTTTTTCTGATAAAATAGGATTGAACCGTGTAATTATTAATAAGATAGATTTAATATAGGGATTGGAGCTGATGTTGTGAGAAAGAATTATAAAAAAATGCTTATTGTTATTATCTCCTTTGCATTATTAAACATAATAAATATTAAGGCATTTGCAGAGGGTAATACACAAGACTCATTTAGTATTGGGAAACAAATAATTCAGGAATATTACATAGATGATGTGCCGGAGTCAAAGTTAAATGCTGCTAAAGATATGGACAGCCTTGTTACTTCCTTAAATGATCCATATTCAACTTATTTTACAGAAAAGCAATACAATGATTTTGTAGATTCCATTAACAATACTTTTTCTGGTATAGGAATAATAATTGACAAGACTACTGAAGGAATCAAGGTTGTTTCTGTTTTTGACAAAACACCGGCACAAGTCGCAGGCATAAAGACAGGAGACATAATAGCAAAGGCTGATGGTCATGAACTTAGTGGGCTCTCAACTGAAGAAGCAGTAAATTACATTAAAGGACCTTCTGGAACCAAAGTTAATTTAGAGATTAAAAGAGGTGGAGCTGTAATTAGCTTTGACGTTGAAAGGAAAGATATTGTTTTGCCAACTGTGGAGGGAGAGATACTAGATAACCATATAGGATATATAAAAATATCCTCCTTTGGCGCGAAAACAAGTGAAGAATTTGGGAATGTGCTTACAGAATTAAAAAAATCAGGACCAGACTGTTTCATTATAGACCTTAGAAATAATGGCGGAGGTTATATGAATGTTGCTTTTGATATTGCAGGATATTTTATAGGTGATAATGTGGTTTTAAAAACTCAGACAAAAACAGGGCAATCTGTTAACTACAATGCAACAAAGCAAAAAGAAACAATAGATAAACCTGTAATATATCTTATAAATAGATATAGCGCCAGTGCATCTGAAATACTCGCAGCAGCAGTAAAAGATTACAAAAAGGCATTTTTTATTGGAGAGAAGACCTATGGTAAGGGAGTAGCACAAAGTATATTTACGCTACCCGACAATAGTTATCTCAAATTAACAACACTTAGGTTTGTATCTCCATTTGGAAATCAAATAAATAAAGCAGGAATAACCCCGGATATGGAGATAAAGGATGACACAGCTCAAAATATTGACTCCTTAAAAGCAGCAAGGATACTATTTAACAATATTAGTAAAAATACTGATAAAAATGAACAAGCTGAGTTGAATTTTGCAGGAATAGCAACAATGTTTTACCTTATAAGGGATAGACTGATGCCTAGTATCTTCTAATTTGCCTAGAATCATTTTTATACTATCAGGTGTATACTACGGCTGCAAACATCTCCAAAAGTTATGAACAATATGTTAATGTTTGATGTGTTTTCACCCTAAAAGGCGTATATTTGAAAGCAACAGAATAATATAGTGTAGCAATAAAAATACCTAGGGGGATGACAATTGAAAAAAAGATTCATATTGCTATTAATTTTTCTGTCTATTATTAATGGTTTTTACTACAAAGTTAAAGCAGAGGGCAATTCAGAGCTACAAAATGCAATTCAGCAAGAACAAGTGGTGCCGGTGAATAGTATAACTTTAGAAGTAAGCTCCCAAACTATAGAAATAGGAAAAGCAATACCAATGAACGCAATAGTATCTCCAGATAATGCAACTAATAAAAAAATGATCTGGGTAACAAGTGACGATAAAGTAGCCACAGTAGACGCTAAGGGTTTAATTACTGCGCTGAAAGAAGGAACTGCACTTATTACTGCAAAAACAATTGATGGTACAAAAGAAGCCACATGTGCAATAACAGTTGCAGGACGTAAAGAATGGATTTCAAAAAATGGAAAGTGGTATTATTATGATTATGAAACAAACACAAAGATAAAAGGCTGGTTATTGTATAATGGAGTTTGGTATTATTTAAATTCAAACGGAGAGATGAAAACAGGCTGGCAGTATATTGAGGGCAGCTGGTACTATTTGAACTCTAATGGGATTATGATAACAGGTTGGCTGTCATGGAATGGAAACTGGTACTATTTAGACTCTAATGGAACAATGAAGACTGGCTGGTTATTAGAAAATGGAACCTGGTATTATCTTTATAGTAATGGAGAAATGGCACTAAATCCAGCGGGTTTATCCAGTAGTACCAGTTATTGTATTATAATTGACTCAAAAAATCAAGCAGTTAATATATTTAGCGGATATAAAAATCATTGGAGTTTTATACGTACGATGATTTGTTCTACAGGAGCACCTAAAACGCCGACAATAAAAGGTATTTTTAAAGTTCAAAGCAAAGGCTATATGTTTAGAGCAGCAAGTAATACTATATGCAAATATTATACAGGTTTTAGTGGTAACTATCTATTTCATACGGTTTTATTAGATAATGATGGTAATATCCAAGATCCTACACTTGGGGTGCCGGTTTCTCACGGTTGTGTGCGTCTGGCTATTGAAGATGCAATATATATTTACAACAATATTCCTTACGGAACTACGGTTTGGTCTAATTGAAGCAACCATTTCCTGAATTAAAAGCTGACATCTTTTCATATGGTGTCAGCTTTATTTGGTTTGAATATTTAAACACTAAACTTAAAGAAATATTTAGAAATATATTGAAAAGCAAGTAAGAATCACTTAATAAGGCTATTTTTACTTTAAATTGACTGCTATTTTAAATTGACAGGTAAATAGTATAAATATATAATGAATCATGGTTCATAAAAAATACATTAGGGAGATGGTGTCAGGATGCCTAAAATAATACCGGATACTGAAGGAAGAATATTAAAGGCTGCAAAGGATCTGTTTTCAAAATACAGATACCGTGATATAGAAATGAAGACTATAGCTCAGGAGGTAGGGATAGCTGTAGGGACCCTATATAACTACTTTCCAAATAAAAAAGAATTATACTATAAAATATTTGAGGAAAGCTGGGATAGCACTTACAGCAATCTTAAAAATGTAATAAATTTAAAACTTGATCCGATGGAAAAGCTTAAGCAATATATGACTATTGCTTATGATGAAATTGAAAAAAATGGACAGTTAGGAATAGAGCTGGTGCAAAGCAGCGAGATAGAAGATCCAGATAGGCCGAAAGAGTTTTTTACTAAAAATGAAATAATAGTGATGTTATGCAAATGTCTCCAGGAGGTAAGAGTAAAATATGGTTTAAAGCTTGAAAAAGGCATGGATGTGCGGTTTGCAGAAACCTGCGCTCTCATGGTGCTAAACAGCATATTAATTCATCCTTTGGATAAAAAGGAAAATATTGAATTTATAACCAGAACCATCAAATGCATTGTAGCTTAGTTTAATTAAGGAGGATATTTAAATTGAAAAATAAAAAAGCAATAATAAGCTTAAGTCTTGCACTGACAATAATATGCGGAACCAGCAGTATTTATAGTGCAAAAGCTGCTGGTGCTGTATTGGATATTACTAAAGCACAGGCAGTGGAAACTGCCACCGAAAACAGTTCGAAAATTGCCAAGGTAAATACTGCAATAGATACAGTAAACAGGAATATAGTTAAATATAATGAGTTAAGCGATGAAATAGACGATTTAGAGGAAAACCTTGATAAATATAGGTCTTCATATGAAGAACTTAATAGCACAGAAAATAAAATGAAATATGAACAGCTTAAATCTATTAAAGCCTCCTATTTACAAGCTGATGCAATCCCGGATGAGGCAACTCGTAATGCAACTATTTCATATATATATAGCAAATGCGGCTATACAGAAGCGCAGATAGATGCACTATTGCAGAGTATAAGCGGCAATATAGCCAAGCTTCATGCAGCTGGACTGAAGCTTAAGGAGGCAGGGCTTGTGGATGAAAATTTGGCACCTAAAAATCTAACAGCTCAGAAATATTATGATACCTTTCAATACTCCAAAATAATGCCTCCCATTATAGCCCAAGATATGCTGGATAAAGCCAATCTTCAGAAGAGCGTTATAGAAAGTGCCATAGATGTTAAGGTCAAAGAGGCCTATGACACAATCTTATATGCTGAAGACGGCTTGGCGCTCACGCAAAAGCTTTATGATACACAATTCAAAGAATATAATCAACTGCTTTCAAAATATCAACTGGGACTTTGTTCAGTGGTTGAAAAAAATGTAGCTGAAATAGGGATTAAAAAATTGCAATTACAGCTTGATAGCCTAAAAAGGCAGGTAGAAAATGGGAAAATCCAGTTTAATCAGGCTTTAGGAGTGGATTCAGAAACCCAATATAATTTTGTGGATGAAAAACTGTCTTATAGTGCTCCTCTATCTTATAGCGAGTATTTAAGCAGTGCAATTGCAAACAGAGCAGAAATATTAGCTGCTAAAATAACTATAGATGAGAAGCAAGAGAATTTTGATCTTGCATCAAAATATTTTACTGAAACAGATTTAACTTATATAAAAGCGAAACTAGAGCTTTCCAAAGCAAAGTCAGACTATGGTGATGTTTCAAAAAATATTGAAATGGAAATACAAAAATCATATCTTGATGTAAAGCAAAAGCAATCTGCAAAGCAGCTGGCAGATATGAAACTCAAACAGGCAAATAATCAGTATAACACAGCAAAGATAAGCTATTTTGAGGGAGTTATAGATCTATCCTTACTTTGGAATGCTGAACTTGGAGTAAATCAGGCGGAAATGAATGACAACAAGGCTTTAAGGGATTATAACAATGCATTTTATGAGCTAAAACAAAATTGTAAGACAGGCACAGAATATATAATGGAAGGGGCATAAATTAATATGTTTAAGAAATTTAAGGTGAGTATATCATTTTTAATAATGACCGTTTTTTTAATAATAAATCCTATTACCGCACTAGCAGCAGAGAACACCGCAGCTGCAATGGACTTGGATACTGTGATGAAAAATACTGTTAGTAGTAATTCTGCCTTGAGCTTATATGATAAAAAAATTGAGACAGCCACAGCAGCAGAAGAAGATGCTACAAATGATCCCGGAGACGAAACTGATTACCAGACCGAGATGAGACTTAGTGTAAATCCTCAAAGAAGACAATTAGAGCTGGATAATCTAAATTGGGAAAAGGACCAAAAGCAGGATTCAGTTACGACTGATTCAAAGCAATACTACTATGGATATTTAATACAGGAAGAGCTAATCAAAATTCAACAAAGTAAGATTGAAAGGCTGAAAAAAGTTTTAGAAAACAAAAAATTAGGAATAGATGTTGGAACAGAAGCACAAACCTCCTTAATAGATGACCAGGTTAATCTAGATACGGCGGAAGTGGGGCTAGAGCAACTGTCAAACGACAAGGAAAGCCTGCGCATGAAATTAAATATCAATATGGGTAAAGATGTGGATACTGCTATAAATCTGAAATCTGAAGATATACCCTATGAAGAGTATACCGTAGAGGATATAGGTGCTCTTGCTAAAAATATGTCAGAAGAATATCATTCCATTACATCCTTGAACCGCGAACTGGAATTGGACAAAGTTGAAAAAGGAATAGCAGAAATATATGATGACGATAAAAATCAACTAGAAAGAGCTGGCAGCCCTAACACAGACTATAAATCTTATGCTGAAACTCTTGGTGACGACATTACTAACCTTGAGTACGCAGTTATAGATGAGCAAAATGCCATAAATGCAAAAGTAAGAACAGATTATAACAACCTTTTAAATCTTAATAATACTGTTTTAAGTAAAAAACTGGATTATGATCAGGCCCAGATTTTGTATAATTCAGAAAAAGCAAAATTTAGTGTAGGTATGTCAACCAAATTAAGCTGTGACGCTGCAGAAGAAAATATGAAAGCTGCCACTTGCGAATATAACAAGGCAAAACTTGATTATCTTGTTAGTGTGGAACAGTTTAAAAGTTATGTGAAGGATTTTATATAAGCTTTAACATCAATAGGGGGAATTTATAAATGAGACAAGAGATTATGGACATGGCTTCTAAAATAAGGAGCGCGGCTTTAAAAATAAAGGAATGGGTCAGGGTGAATAGAAAAATTGCCATCCCTGCAATAATTGTTTTTATACTGATTATTGTGATGATATTATTTAAAGCCTGCAGTTCGAATACAGCTGCGGAAAATTTAATTAAAGCACAAAATCAGAATTTAATTATTCAGGGTTCTGTAGAAACAAATGAAACAACCATCAATACTAAAATAGCGGGAAATATAGCAAGCATTAATGTGTCTGAGGGGGACAAAGTAAAAAAGGGTGATATACTTATGAACATATCCAGCGAAGCCCTTTTGGCAAAAAAAGCCCAGGCGGATGCGGCTGTAGAAGCAGCCAATGGTCAGCTCAAGGCAGCGGCAGCAGCTAAAGCAGCCGCAGCAGCAAGTGCACTAAAGGCTCAAAATGGAGCACAATCTGAGGATATTGCTCAGGCTAAGGCAGCCTTTGATTTTGCTCAACAGGCGTATACTTATGCCAGCGATTCCTACAATAGGATACACACGCTGTATCAACAGGGAATCATATCCCAGCAGCAGGATGAGCAAACTCAGACAAATTTAAATCAGGTAAGCATGCAGCTTGAGGTTGCTAAACAAACCTACAATAAGGCATTGTCCGGTGCCAGAAGTGAAGATAAATTGGCTGCAAATGCTTTAGTTACTCAGGCTGATTCCATGGTGCAGGCAGCAAAGGGTCAGGTAGCACAAGCCCAGGCAGCTTCTCAAGAGGTAGCATCTTATATTAACGATGCTGTTATTACAGCCCCTGCAGATGGCGTTGTAACAGCAGTAAATACAAAAGTGGGAGAGCTTGTTTCTACAGGTATGCCTTTAGTGGAAATTTCAAGCATTGAAAATCCGTGGGTAGAGGTTAAAGTTGAGGAATCAAAGCTTTCAATGATATCCTTAGGAGAAACAGTATCTGTTAAATTAACTGCTTATAATGGTCAAATCTTTCAGGGGAAAGTAGTTAGAATAAACGAAAAGCCTGACTTTGCCACAAAAAGAGCTACAAATGACAATGGTGAATATGACATACTGTCCTACGGCGTAAAAATAGAGTTCAATAAAATTGATAAGGAACTGCATCCGGGAATGACCGCCTTGGTTGACTTTGGAAAGATAAAAAGTGATACGAAAGCTGTGAATTGATTATGAATAAACTTGAATATATTATACTTGCAAAAGAGTGGCTTGCTATCTTTAAAAAGAGGCTGATGCTTTTTACCATGCTGTTTGCCATACCTGTGTCCCTAAGTTTTCTGTTTGGATACACCATGGAGGCAAAGCAGATAAAGCACATACCTACAGTTATTATAGACAGGGATAACTCAACTATAAGCCGCAGTATTACCGAGGAAATAAGAAGCAATGAAATTTTTGATATTGTAAGCTATTCTCAGAAGGACAGCGATATAAAGGATTATATAGAGCAGGGAAATGCAATGGCAGGGGTAGTAATACCAGAAGGCTTTTACAAGGACCTGCAGGCAGGAAAGGGGCCAAATATACTGGTATTATACGATGCCTCCCAAATGTCCATAGCCAGTGCGGCAAAGTCAAGAATGACAGAAATACTGCTTACAATTAAAATAGGGTATATGCAAGATGTTATGGAGGGTAAACTTGATGTGCTTCCAAGTGAATCAATTAAAGCGGCACAGCCTATGTATTTTACCTACAGGCTTTTAAATAACCCCACAAAGAATTACGTTAATTTTCTATTGCCAGGCATGTTGATAGCAATAATCCAGGTGGGCTTGATAATGATAGGCGTGGACAGGGTTAAGGAAAAGGATGAGAAATTTAAATATTGTATTTTTAAAGCAATATGCTGGGGAGTACTTGGTGCCATATCTATTGCAGCTACCTTATGGGTGCAGTGTCATTTCTTTGATATGCCCTATAAGGGCACACTGACTGGAGGAATATTAATAACTATTATTTATTCCATGGGTGTAGTTAGCTTTGGAATGTTGGTTATGCAGCTTATACCAAATAAGCTGCTGGCTACACAAGTGTCTGCAGTAATTGTGCTCCCAAGTTCCATATTGGGGGGATATACCTTTCCTCTAATGGCAATGCCAGACTTTTTTAAAAATCTTGGAAGCATGCTGCCTTATGTACATTTTGCGGAGCCAATAAGGGATTTGATATTAAAAGACATAAGCATAAAATACATTATGGGCGATATAATCTGGCAGTTGAAATTTCTTGTTATAGTATGGATTGCATTGGCTGCAGTGTTCTTTGGAAAAAAACTTGCAAAAGAATTATGGCATAAGCGCAAGCAAAGCAATAAGGTGGTGGAGAAGATATGACAAAAAAAGAAAAAATTATACTTATATTTAACTGGGTTAAAAATGTAATTGTTCTAATTCCTCTAATATTGGCATTTACATTTATTTTTGGGAATGTATACGGAAAAACCTTTGTAGATCAAATACCGATAGCAGTAGTAGACTATGATAACTCCACAACCTCAAGAACCATAATTCAGCAGTTTGATGAAAGTCAGGGACTAAAAGTTGCTAGGTATGCAAAATCAGACAGTGAAATAGAAGAATTAATACGTACACAAAAGGTATATGCAGGACTTATAATACCAAAAGATTTTGAAAAAAATGTTAAACAGGGCAATGCCCCTAAAAGCTTATACTTAGTTGATATGACTAATCTTGTAATAGGAAATAATGCCTTTGCTTATGGCAGTGAAATACTTAATACTCTTAATGCGGGAGTTCAAATAAAGGTTCTAGAGGGGAAAGGCATGAACTCCTTTGAGGCAGGGAAGGCTGTAACCTCTATGAATTTTGTACAAAGAATGGTGTATGATCCACAGATGAGTTACATGAAATATCTAATGTATGGAATCATAGGAATAATGATCCAGCAGACTATCCTTCAAGTACTTGCTCCAGTTTTAATTGATGACAAACGAAAACTGGTGAAATTGGATTTTAAATCTAGAGAATGGAAAAAGTGCTTGATTGGAATCGTGAAAAAAGTCCTAATAGTTTCATCTTTATCAGTGATAGGCGCTACACTTTGTTTTTATACAATATGCAAATACTTTAATCTCCCACTAAGGGGGGCAATTATGAATAACTATATATTGCTTATTATATTTATTGTGGACATGATTGGAGTAACTTTCTTTTTCGCAGGACTTTTCAGGCAAGTGCTGCCTTGTGTGCAGCTATGCATGTTTCTGTCCGTACCATCAATCCTTACCTGTGGATATGCTTGGCCGGAAATTATGATGCCCGCAGGACTTTTTAATAAAGTTAATTTGATTTGGCCACTTGGATGCTTCATAAACCCTATGAGAGCAATAAATCTTAAGGGGACAGGGATTCTGACTATCATTCCTTACATTAAGGGTGGTTTGATTTATGCTGCTATATGGATACCACTAGGAATCGGATTCTATTCAATGAGGATTCACATGGACAAAGTAATAATGAAGAAAGTGAATGAGTTAAGACAAGATGCAATAGGATTAAGTTAGTCAAGGATAGTCTGGAAATATATGCATTTACTTATATGTAATATGATGGTAATATATAAGTGTAGTATAAAAAAATAACTCCAAAGATAAATATTGGTATAAATTAATAATTATAAAATTTTATGGAGGTAATTATGAAAAATGTAAAAAAGCTTGCAGCATTAGGAGTAGGTATACTTATGACTTCTTCGTTATTTGCAGGATGTTCAACTAATGGGTTAGCCCTTTCAAACGCATTTGGGAAATCTCAAACAATAAATTCTATGCAGACTAAAACTGATATTTCACTAAAAGTTTCTGCTACTAACTTGTCTGCACAGGAAAAACAAATGATGGATACATTACTACCAATGTTAAACAACTCAAAAATTTCTATGTCAACAAAGGTTAATCAGAATCAGGAAAGAACATCAGGTAAAGTCCAAGAAGACTTTAGTATTCAATTAGGTCAAATTCCAATAAATATGAGTGTATGGGCAGACACAGATTTAATTGGGGATAAGCCTAAAATTAATGAGATAATTAAAATGCCGCGCTCAATGACTACTCAATTACCACAAGAATTCCAAAACAGAGATTATATGGTAATAAATCTATCTGATATGAATAATACACAAGGAATGCCTCAAATAGATTATAAAAAGCTTATGTCGTTTAGAGAAGAATTCCAACCAAAACTTTTATATTTTGCTAGTAAATATCAAAAGCAATTTAATCCAAATACAACATACATTAGAGAGGTACAGGAAAATATTTATGAACTAAAATTATCTGATAGATCACTAAAGGCATTAATGCATTATACTTTGAATAATCTTTCTGAAAATCAAGATGCTATAAACTTTGTTAGTAGTTATATGTCAGCTGCAATGTCAATCTATGATATAACTGATAAAAACACACAAATTAGCAAAGATGAAATGAACAAGGCTTTAATTGATCTAACAAATAATCTGCCAGAAAAAATTGCAAATCTAAACAAAGTATTAGATTCACTTGATAATCTGATAATTCTTGGAGATGATGGGATTACAATTAGATATACTTTAAATAAAGATGGTTATATTGTAAATGAGAATGGAAATGCACAATTTGTTATTGATTTACCTAATATAATAAAATTAGCTAGTGGCTCGGCTTCAGAAACCAGCAATTCCACTAACCCAACTGGGATATATACAATAAACTTAGGGTTTAATACTGATACTACAAATATTAATGGTGATGTAGACATTGTGTTCCCTCAGGTGGACGCGTCTAATTCGTTTAACTATAATGATTTAATAAAGTCAATCCCAGCACAATCAAAGGATAAATAGTAAGATATTAATATTAAATAGTCCACACCTAAATTGAAAGGTGTGGACTATTTAAATTATTAGGTTGTTAAAATGTATGGTGCTATATAGATTCGGATAAATTGCAATTAGGAGAGCAAATAGTTACCATAGGTAATTCGGGAAACGGCAATCTAAATTTTGCAATGCCTATTAATGAAATTGAGCCTTTTTTAATGTAGATACGCTCACTAATTTTGAAAGTATAAAATTGCAAAATCCTTAAACTATAAGAAATAATAGGGAACCTTCTAACTGAGGATTCTCTTTATTTTATATAAATTATTTTATCTACATATGCAGAACACTGCTGCAGGCTGAAAAAATTCTAGCAAAGTTGTAAAATGAAATGACCGAATAAGTAAACAAAAAAGAAATGATTCATTTGAAGATTTCTGATATAGTGTAATCACCACAAAAACTACTATAAAGGAAGTCGACAAATGAATCTAATTA
>Ga0268357_100395_pt1 | contig 58248 bp, 44 predicted proteins | sample BioMet10_FD_192466 | JGI IMG/M metagenome (GOLD analysis project Ga0268357, IMG submission 192466) | Sewage microbial communities from Oakland, California, United States - Biofuel 10 (Illumina Assembly) | ecosystem: Engineered > Wastewater > Sewage > Unclassified | place: USA: California... | reverse complement strand
TTATGAGCAAAAAAGAAAAGCCCATTGTGGCATTAATATATGATTTCGACGGTACCCTTTCACCGGGAAACATGCAGGAGTACGCTTTTATTCAGGCAATAGGCAAGAATAAGGATGAATTCTGGAAAGAAAATAAAGAACTAGCTGAATCGCAGGATGCCGATCAGATTCTGACATATATGCTTTTAATGCTTCAGAAAGCACAGGCAAATGGCATTTCACTGAAAAAGGAGAGCTTCCAGAAGTTCGGAGAATCTGTTGAACTGTTCAACGGCGTGGAGAAATGGTTTGATCGTATCAATGAATATGGAAAAAAGAAAGGGGTAACCATAGAGCACTATATCAATTCTTCCGGCCTCAAAGAGATGATTGAAGGTACCAGAGTTGGACAAAAGTTTAATCAGATATTTGCTTCTTCTTATCTATATACTGTGGACGGCATTGCTCAGTGGCCTGCCATTGCTGTAAACTTCACCAACAAGACTCAGTTCCTTTTTAAAATAAACAAGGGTATAACAAGTGCAAACGATACAAAGAAGATCAATGAGTTTATCAATGAATCGGACCGGCGTATACCTTTCAATCACATGATTTATTTCGGAGACGGAGCTACAGATATTCCTTGCATGAAACTGGTAAAACAGCAAGGTGGTCATTCCATTGCTGTATATCCTCCCAGAAAGAATAAGGTTATGGCTGAAAAGCTTATTACTGAAAACCGGGTTAACTTTGTATGCCCTGCTGATTACTCTGAAGACAAAGAAATAGATGTTGTTGTAAAAACTATTATCGACAAAATTAAAGCCGATTCGGATTTCAATGAACTAATGAAACAGCATAAAGAAAAAGCCGGTAGTTCATCAAAGTAAACTTCTTAAAGTATTATTTATCACATAAATCGGCCAGTCAAGATCAGAACGAGGCACAATAAATATAAAATCAGTCGAATGAATATTACGACCTTGTACAAAACAATTCTTTCTTCTGTACAAAAGAATTAATTATCTTGTACATAAGAATGTATTCTTTTGTACAAGGATACAATTATTTATTGGGTTATATAAAAAGAAGACAACCAGAGTTTTATTTCTGCAGAACAGATTCTCTTCAGAAATATCTTATGAGAGGTGCAGGTGGGAGATGATAGTGGCAGATGATTTTAGATCTGCTACTGCCAGGATTGCCATCAGCAAATAGTTTCAGAGAAAAAGGTGGCAGATGGGAGATGTTTTTTTGTATTTTTATTATAATTATAGCCGGTATGTATTTTGCATATTATTCTATTTGATTTAATTTTCCCATTCTCCCCTTAATTATTGACCAGCTATCCGTAATAAGAAAGCTCTCCTCCATTTCATCAATCATCTCCACGAACTTAGAGAAAGGAATAGAAAACGTGAACAGATCACCCTTCACAAATTTGCGTGCAGAGGGATCAAATAGTCCAAGTACAGCTCGCTTCGTTCCGTTCAACTCTTCCCGATAAGGATAATAGACTACTGAAGCACAACCGGCACCAAAAGGAGCTATCACTGCATCAGGCGCGGCACTATTGAAACAGGTCAGCGTAAACAAGCCGGAAACCACATCCGGAGTAGCAAAAAAGATAACCGCCAGCGGAGCATCCTCTTCGGTGAGCCTGTCCCAGCGTTTAAAGATTATATTCTTTTTCACTGGAATAAAACTAAGCTGTTTCATACACTCCGTTACCAGTTCCGGTGTCCGCTTGTAACGTTCTCCCTCTCCTGCCTTATCATGAGAGAGGAAACATTCAAAACCGGAAAACATCGTCTGACTGAATCCCAGATAACGTTTTCCTCCGCGACAGTTTACAGATTCGTCCTGCATACATATAGACTCTCCTCTCCTGGCCTTTGCCAGTTGGGCAAATATACAACGATGTCCCTGAAAGATTTTTTCCTTCTCAACACCCTTCGTATCATCCGAATACTGAAATGTCAATGGCAGCTCCGCATTTGGAAAATACTTTTGCCACAGTGATATAAACTTATCCTTCAATTCTTTGTTCATATTGTTCTTCTCAGGTTAATATTTCAGGTAACCATATCCACATATAAATAAACCTCAAAACAGTGATTTATGTTTATAAAACAGCTCTTCATTTTCTGATTATTAGAAAATATTGTGTTAAACTTTTCTTTGCTGATAATTAAGAGATCGATGCCAAAGAAAAAGGCTCCTCTTCACAGAGGAGCCTTTAATAGCAATCTACCTTAAAAACACTAGTTATCTATTGAAATTATTCTTCTTCATCGTAAGCAATTTCTCCATGTTGAGAAATATCAAGACCTATAGATTCGTCTTCTCTTGTTACCCTAAGTCCTATAGTCTTATTTACAATATAAAATAAGATGATAGTAAGTACTGCACTATATACTATTGTAGCAAGTGTTGCTAAAATCTGTATCCAAAGTTGATGCCAGTCACCATACAAAGCACCTTGTGCACCATTCTCACCTGTAACTACACGGGTAGCAAATACACCTGTAAGGATAGAACCGATAATACCACCAATACCATGCACTCCGAATGCATCAAGTGTATCATCATATTTCAGTTTAGGTTTTACATAAGCAACCATAATATAACATACTATAGGAGTGATCAATCCAATAAAGAATGCTCCCAGTACATCACAGCTTCCTGCTGCAGGAGTAATTGCAACAAGACCACCTACAGCACCGGTACAAAAGCCTATAACTGTTGGTTTCTTATTTATGGTCCATTCTAAAGTCATCCACACAATAGCAGAAACACATGCAGCAAAGTGAGTTACAAGGAAGGCATTGGCAGCCAAACCATCTGCAGCCAATCCGCTTCCTGCATTAAAACCAACCCAACCTAACCATAAAAGAGCTGTACCAATGAATACAAAAGGAGTACTATTGGGAGTCAGTACAGATTCTCTTGCTTTATATCCTTTTCTGCAACCTAACATAATCGCCATTACAAGAGCAGAAATACCTGCGTTAATATGAACTACAGTTCCACCAGCAAAGTCTAAAGCTCCCATCTTTTGCATCCATCCGCCGCCCCATACCCAGTGGGCCATAGGGTTGTAAACAATAATAGACCAAAGAATTGCAAATACCAGAAAACCTTTGAACTTAATTCTTTCAGCAAATGCACCGATAATAAGAGCCGGAGTGATCACTGCAAACATACATTGATACAGAGCAAATAATGTTTCAGGAATATTTCCTGCCGATAATGACTTAAGAGTTATACCATGCAAGAAAACTTTATCAAATCCACCAATAATAAAGCTCAATGGATTACCGGATGCGGCAAAACTAGTACCAAACACCCAACTATATCCAAATGCAATCCAGATAATACTTATTACACCTGTAAGAATAAGGCATTGCATCAAAACGCTAAGTATATTCTTTTTCCTTACCAGTCCACCATAAAAAAGAGCTAACCCCGGGATAGTCATTAACAATACCAGAATCGTTGCAACAATTATCCAGGCAGTATTTCCCGAGTCTAATGTAGCTGCAGCTTTTGTAGCAACTACAGGTGAAGCAGTAGCAGCCACTGCTTGTGCAGCCATTGTTGTATCTGCCACAGCAGTGGTTACTGAATCCTGCGCAATTGCAGATGAATGAACACCTAAAAACAATAAAAGAAAAAATACTATGTATTTAACTAACCTTCGCTTCATAATATTATCTATTTAAATCCTTAACCTACCTATAACTTATTTCCTTATTTCTTATCTTTGTCATACAGAGATTCGTCTCCTCTATCTCCGGTACGTATACGTATTGACTCTTCAATACTTGAAATAAAGATTCTTCCATCGCCACTTTCTCCTGTATAAGCAGCTTTCAATATGGCATCAATTGATTTATCCAGATTAATATTTCTGACTACAAACGAAACACAAATACGATCTATAGCACTTATATCATATGCTACACCTCTAAAGATAAGACCTTGGCGAGCGTTACCCTGACCTTTAACATCCCACCATGATAAAAATTCAATATCAGCTTCGCGTAATGCCTTACGCACTTCACTGAATTTTGACTTACGAATAATTGCTTCAATTCTCTTCATAAATATTAATTTTTTGTTGATTATTTATCAGACTTTAAGTCTAAAAACAAAATATGTTCCCTCCACCCAGATTCTGGCCACGCCAGTAATAACCACTCACAAGATCGGCTCCAGTAGAAACCACTACTTTATCTTGAGCCATTATCTTAGACGGAAAGAGTAAAGGAGCTGCAACCACAAACAGACATAAACGTTTCTTCATTGTTCTTTTCATTTCGTTTTCATAATTTTAGTTAGAATTATTGTGGAAGTCTAGTTACGCGCTTTAACTATCTTCTGGATTCCCCAAACCCTTTCAATCTCTGATACTTGTATGGGCGATATCCTTTTGCCATATTATTCATGGCAGTTCCAATTATTATGTCAGCTTACACCACTTTAACAATATCATTTTGAATATATAAAATCAATTATTATTTCTTTTTGATTTTATTTTCTGCAAATATATAATATTATGTAAATACATATGGCTTCTTTGCTTTCATTTATATATTTATTATTTCACAAATAATAAATTGCAATTAATACATACAGTTTCACAATCATATTATCACATTTTACATACTATTTAAATCAAAATGAAACATATTAATATAATTCAATGTGCACAATGATTACACTAATTCTTTTCACAAAGAGTAAATTGTAGCTCTGAGTCAGGAGATTCTGACACAGTACCTAAAAAGCGTATTGATATAACAATTTATATATCAGCAGATTATTTAGCTAAACCTTACTAATAATCAGAGAGAAGTACTTCTTGTCCGTACAGAAGCGAAAAAGAACAACGAAGATTTGCGGAATGGGGAACTAACAATCAGTCAATTCTAAAACAAACTATCAAAAGAGATACTTTCTTTGAAAAGTGCAAATAAAAAATAGCCAAAAACAATCTTCCGATTTTGCTATATGAAAATAAAAAACGACCTTTGCCCGGTTTTCATCTAATCCCTTGACTATTATTTAATTTTAATCCTTGATATTACATGGACAATAACAAACAACTGAGCGCATTTCATAAGACAATAGTCGGCGTTCAATTTCTTTTTGTGGCATTCGGAGCTACAGTGTTAGTTCCACTACTTGTAGGGCTCGACCCCTCAACAGCACTTTGTACAGCAGGAATAGGCACTTTAATCTTTCATTTAGTCACAAAAGGTAAAGTACCTATTTTTTTAGGGAGCAGCTTTGCCTTTATCGCACCAATCATTAAAGCTACAGAATTATACGGATTAGCCGGAACACTTTCCGGGCTGGTTGCAGTTGGTTTGGTTTACGGTTTAATGAGTGCAGTGATTGCCTGGAGAGGAACAAGTTTTATCCGCACTCTCTTTCCTCCTGTAGTTATTGGCCCTGTAATTATCTTAATTGGTATCTCGCTGTGCAGTTCAGGTGTAAACATGGCAAAGGAGAACTGGGTACTGGCAATAAGTTCACTGGCTACGGCTGTACTGGTTACACTTCTTGGAAAAGGATTATTAAAATTGATTCCCATCTTTTGCGGAATCGTAGTTGGATTTGTTATTGCATTAATTTTCTACGGTCTGGATTTCAGTCTGGTAATCAACGCTCCTTGGTTTGCCCTTCCTAAATTTATTACTCCAGTGTTTTCCTGGGAAGCAATCCTGTTTATGGCACCAGTCGCTATTGCACCTATCATTGAACACATTGGTAATATCTATGCTGTGAATGACGTAGCCGGAAAAGATTTCGTAAAAGATCCGGGATTACATAGAACAATGCTTGGAGACGGATTGGCTTGCATAGTTGCAGGAACATTAGGAGGACCTCCCGTAACAACCTATTCTGAAGTGATTGGTGCTATGTCTCTGACTAAAATTACAAGTCCGGCAGTTATTCGAATTGCAGCGGTTACAGGTATTGTTTTCTCTCTGATTGGAAAAATCAGCGCATTATTGAAAACTATTCCGAATGCAGTATTGGGAGGCATCATGATGCTCCTGTTTGGTATGATCGCTTCAGTGGGTATTAACAACTTAATTCAGTCAAGAACTAATTTAAGTGATCCCCGTAACATCATTATCGTTTCGCTGACCTTAACTTTTGGTATCGGTGGAGCAGTTTTTCAATTTGGAAACTTTTCAATGACGGGCATTGGATTGGCAGCTGTACTGGGAGTGATACTAAATCTGATACTTCCCAAAGAAAGAAAACAAGAAGAAGCCGCGGAATAATCTTTTCTAAGGAATAAATCGTATCTTTGTAGCCCCGCAATTGCGTGGGCTACATTCTTAAAATAAGAAACAATTCAGATTATGAGCACAGATATAGAGAAAGTTCTGACAGACGGTATCATTTTCAAAAAAGGAAAAGACACTTCTCCCTATAAAAAAGCGGAGCCCAAGAAAGTAAAGTCAAAAGCAAAAAAAACGACTTACGCCAAGGGTACTCATGGTTCGGGTGCAGCTAAAATGAAGGCTGAATTCAGAAGAAAAAGAGCTGCCAGAAATAAATAAGAGGGGGTATATCTTGCATATCTAAAATATTGCATTACCTTTGCACTCGCAAACACGGAAGTAGCTCAGTTGGTAGAGCACCGGTCTCCAAAACCGGGTGTCGGGAGTTCGAGCCTCTCCTTCCGTGCAACAAAGACCGGTCCTCCCCCCAATTAATCAGATTCTTACATCTCTCTTATTAAGTCACTAAAAAATCAGATTAATGAACGGTTGTTCAGGAAATCACTCAGTCCCTTACGGGCATCAGACAGCTTATCTTCCCAATGCTTAATGGAGTTTTCACCAATTTTATCTGTTACATATTTCACTGCAATAAAAGGAATATTTTTTATTTGACACACCTGTGCCTGAGCATAAGCTTCCATATCGAACACATCTCCATGTGAATCAGCCGTTTCAGTAAGAAAGCTATCCCCCGTATTACATATACCCTCGCATTTCCAGTGACAGCAATATCCTTTTTCTTCAAGCAAAGGAGAAGAATCTGTTTCATACTCCAGATTGAGACAGCCCACTTTCTGTAGATCACGGTCTATAAAGTGACGGCATACAAAGACCTCGTCCACGTCGTGGTCCACCGTACCAGCAGTTCCAATATTAATCACTACGTCCGGACGCTCCTGCGCCAAGGCATCCATCAAACGAATAGTTGCTTTTACTTTTCCAATACCTGTACGTACATATTTTACCTCGCAACCAGACAGATTCACCGTAATCAATTCATCGTTCACAGCATGAGTTATCAAGACTTTCAGCATAATTTATTTTTTAAGCCACAAAGATAATTAAAACAAACGTGAAACATCAGCAAATACTCTAAAGGATATAGGTAAAACTAGTAATGGCATTAAAAATGCAAAGTAGTCTATTTTACGGTTTCAATATTATGGTTAAAATTTTCATTTAAACAGAATAATTCCAATTTATAAGAAATAACAGGTGGTTTAAAACTATTTTAAGTAATTATCTGCATTTTTCGTAGAAATATTTTTGTAATTTCAGACTTAATCGTATTTTTGTGTACAATTTGGGCATAGAAATGACAGAGGAAGAGAAAAAGTTATTAAGTACCTTTGAAGCAAGACTGAGGCATTTGATGTATTTACATGACGAGCTTAAACATGAAAATACAGAAATGAAGCTACTTCTGGAAGAAAAAGAGGAAGAAGTTGCAAAGTTACGAGGTGACTATCATGAACTGGAAATGGTATATGCCAATTTGAAAATCGCTAAGACAATCAGTACAACAGACAGCGAGGTAAAAGACACCAAGCTGAGATTGTCTAAATTAGTGCGGGAAGTCGACAAGTGCATCGCTTTATTAAATGAATAATTAACAGGTGATAATTGAAGATGTATGAACGATAAGATAAAAATAAACCTGCAGATAGCAGATGAGCCCTTTACAATGACCATTAATCGTGATGAGGAAGAGTTGTTTAGGAAAGCGGCCAAGCAGGTAAACGATAGAATGAACGTATATCGTTCCATGTATAAACCATCCGGAATTCCGGGAGCTAAAACATATGGTCCTAAGGACTTTTTGGCAATGGTTGCTTTTGATTTTGCATGTAATAATCTAAAATTGGAAGACAGGAATGATACATCGCCTTTTACTAATAAAATTGAAGAACTAACGCAAGAATTAGAAGAGCACTTCAGAAAAGAGTAAAAGCAAGCAATCTATCCGTTTTTTTTAAGAATATTAACCCCGCACTACTAATATCCGGAAAGAATTATCTTCCGTATGTAGGTAGTGCGTTTTTATTTATAAATAAATTAATTGTAATGAACGTAATAATAGCATCGATTTTATGCTTTATCGTGGGAGGATCTCTTTCTTACGTTTTGTTTAGATATGCTCTAAAGTCAAAGTATGAAAGCACCATTAAGGAAGCGCAGGTAGAAGCTGAAGTTATAAAGAAGAACAAGCTTCTGGAAGTTAAGGAAAAGTTCCTGAATAAAAAGGCAGATCTGGAAAAAGAGGTCGCCATCCGTAACCAAAAAATACAACAGTCTGAAAACAAGTTAAAACAGCGTGAACTTGTTTTAAACCAGAAACAAGAAGAAATACAGCGAAAGAAAGCGGAAGCGGAAGCGGTAAAAGAAAATCTTGAGATTCAACTAGGTATAGTGGATAAGAAGAAAGAAGAACTGGAAAAGCTGCAACATCAGGAAAGAGAGAAACTGGAAACTTTATCCGGTCTTTCTGCTGAAGAAGCAAAAAACCGTCTGGTAGAATCACTGAAAGAGGAAGCCAAAACAGAGGCATCTTCTTTCATTAACGACATCATGGATGATGCCAAACTTACTGCCAACAAAGAAGCTAAGAGAATTGTGATTCAGTCTATCCAAAGAGTAGCTACTGAAACAGCCATAGAGAACTCTGTAACAGTATTCCACATTGAGAGCGATGAAATCAAAGGCCGTATCATTGGACGTGAAGGTCGTAACATCCGTGCTCTTGAAGCTGCCACTGGTGTGGAAATTGTTGTGGACGATACCCCTGAAGCAATTGTATTGTCGGCTTTTGACCCGGTTCGCCGTGAAATTGCCCGTCTGGCTCTTCACCAATTGGTTACCGACGGACGTATTCACCCTGCTCGCATTGAGGAGGTGGTTGCAAAAGTGCGCAAACAAGTGGAAGAAGAAATTATTGAAACAGGTAAACGTACTACCATTGACCTGGGTATTCACGGATTGCATCCTGAATTAATCAGAATTATCGGTAAAATGAAATATCGTTCTTCTTACGGACAGAACTTATTGCAACATGCTCGTGAAACAGCTAATCTTTGTTCAGTAATGGCTTCTGAACTGGGACTTAACCCTAAGAAAGCAAAACGTGCCGGATTATTGCATGATATTGGTAAGGTGCCTGATGAGGAACCAGAATTGCCACACGCACTGTTGGGTATGAAGCTTGCTGAGAAGTTTAAAGAGAAACCAGATATCTGTAATGCTATTGGTGCTCACCATGACGAAACAGAAATGACCAGCCTCTTCGCTCCTATCGTTCAGGTTTGTGATGCGATCTCCGGAGCTCGTCCGGGAGCACGTCGTGAAATAGTGGAAGCTTACATCAAACGTCTCAACGATCTGGAACAATTGGCTATGTCTTATCCAGGTGTGACAAAGACTTATGCTATTCAGGCAGGCCGCGAACTTCGCGTAATTGTTGGTGCAGACAAGATTGATGACAAAGCTACAGAAAGCTTATCTGGCGAAATCGCTAAGAAGATTCAGGATGAAATGACTTATCCGGGCCAGGTGAAGATCACTGTTATCCGCGAAACGCGTGCAATCAGCTTCGCTAAATAAAGAAAAAACTCAATTATTATAAAAGAAGAGACCATTCGCCTTAAAGTGAATGGTCTTTTCTTTTATCCGTATTTATAAATTGGGGATTTTCAAATACCATGTTTATGGTATATTATAACTTACTAAGAAACAATATACTATTCTATTGCCAGAAAATAGTTCTTTTATTTTTTTACTACGTAAATCTACTATACTTTTGTAACTTATAAGACGATATTTGAATCAATAGGTAGAAAATGAAAGAAATTAGTTTTGAATCTCAGGTGCTTCACACACCTTTCGAGAAAGAAGATGCTTACCACTCCTTGTCTATGCCAGTTTACAACACGGCTGCTTATGAATTTGACTCAGCGGAAGCAATGGAAGCTGCCTTTTGTGGGTACACTTCCGATCATGCATACTCACGCATTACCAATCCGACCGTACAAAACTTCGAGAACAAAATACGTGTTGTAACCGGAGCATATAGTGTTACTGCTCTGAATTCAGGTATGGCTGCAATCAGCAACGCTTTAATAACTGTAGCATACTCTGGAGCAAACATAATCACCTCTGCTCATCTGTTCGGCAATACTTATTCTTTTTTAAAGAATACATTGGGAGCTTTCGGGGTTGAAGCACGATTCTGTGACCTGACTAATCCGGAAGAAGTTAGTTCGCAGGCGGATGAAAATACCTGTGCTATTTTTCTGGAAGTAATAACCAATCCTCAGCTGGAAGTAGCTGATCTGAAAAAACTTTCTGCTGTTGGAAAAGAAAAAGGTATTCCTTTAATAGCTGATACCACAGTTATTCCATTTAATATATTCAAAGCTAAAGACTTCGGAGTAGATATTGAAATTGTATCCAGCACAAAATATATTTCTGGTGGAGCAACCAGCATTGGCGGACTTATTCTCGATTATGGAACCTTTGACTGGAAACAGTCAGGCAAGCTGGCAGATATGGCTACCCAATTCGGAAATGGAACTTTTACAGCAAAATTGCGTAAAGAAATCCATCGTAATCTGGGTGCTTACATGACTCCACAGGTAGCCTATATGCAAACTTTGGGATTAGAAACTATGCAAGTGCGCTATGAACGCCAGGCACAAACCTGTCTGGAACTAGCAAAACGCCTGCAATCTCTCAAGGAAATTGAATCCGTGAACTATACCGGATTGAAAGAAAGTCCTTTTTATGAGATCAGCAATGCACAGTTCGGATCTTATCCTGGTGCCATGTTCACCTTTAATCTCTCTTCAAAGGAAGTTTGCTTTAGTTTTATGAACAAGCTAAAGCTAATCCGCCGTGCCACCAACCTATTTGATAATAAAACGCTGGCTATTCATCCTGCCAGCACCATATATGGTACTTTTACAGAAGAACAGCGCCAAAACATGGATGTGAGTTCCAAAACCATCCGTTTATCATTGGGATTGGAAAACGTAGATGATCTGTTCAATGATATTAAACAGGCTTTAAGCCAGGAAATCTGTTAGTCACTGGTATTTGCTCAGATAAAAGCCATTCGTTTTATCTGGATGCAAAATAAGGCACTGCCTCAGAAATAATCTCCTACTTGTTTATAAATAGGAGATTATTTCTGAGGCAGTCATTTTTATTACTTAAAAACCAATCGGACTTTAATCTCTTTCAACTAAACATTCAGCGCACTATTCCCTGATTTTCTTTAACTGACTTTCTACAATCAGTTTAGGTATTAAAGAGGGTTCCCTTGCTACTGCAACACCAGCAGCCTCAAAAGCTGCAATCTTTTCATCTGCTGTTCCGGAACCACTTGAAATAATAGCTCCGGCATGTCCCATCTGTTTTTCCGGCGGAGCAAATTGTCCTGCAATAAAGGCAACCACAGGTTTAGTAATCTCCCAACGAATAAATTCGGCAGCCCTTTCTTCCGCATTTCCACCAATTTCTCCAATTAGAACTATAGATTGCGTTTCTTTGTCCTTTTCAAACATTTCAAGAAGTTCGCGGTAATAGAGCCCCACAACCTTATCACCTCCTATTCCAACAGCAGTAGATTGTCCCAAACCTTTTGAAGTAAGATGAGAAACAACCTCATAAGTCAACGTGCCGCTTCGACTAATTACTCCTACCCCTCCTTTTTTAAATATCTGAGAAGGCATAATACCCACCATACTTTTCCCCGGGGAAATTACTCCGGGAGTATTCGGCCCGATAAGTATAGCCCCTTTCTGCTGAACATAATTATATGCTTCGATAGTATCCAGTGTAGGTATTCCTTCAGTTATGCAAATAATCAGTCCAATACCTGCATCCGCAGCTTCCATAATGGCATCCGCAGCAAAGGCTGCAGGCACAAAAATAGCAGAAGTATTCGCTCCTGTTTGATCCACAGCTTCATACATGGTGTTAAACACAGGAATATTATCTATATGGGTACCTCCCTTTCCGGGAGAAGTGCCAGCCACTACATTGGTTCCGTAAGCTTTCATCTTTATGGCATGAAAGTATCCGTCTCTCCCAGTGATACCCTGTACAACCAGACGGGTTGATTCATTGATAAGAATACTCATATTTAATGAATTTAGTTGATTGTTTAATACCCCTTAACCTGCTTTTATTGATTGATTTACAGCCTTTCGGATTGCTTCGTTCATAGTTTCAGCTACCAGAAAGTTAGAATTTCGGAGTAACGCCCGGCCTTCTTCCTCATTAGTGCCAGTAAGACGCACAACGATTGGGATATCAGCATGCATATCTTCATAAGCTTTCAGCAGACCATTAGCCACATCGTCACAACGAGTAATTCCTCCGAATATATTCACCAGGATCACTTTCAACCTATCGTCCTGCAATAAGATTCTCATTGCTTCAAATATCTTTTTAGGATTCGAACTACCGCCAATATCCAGGAAATTAGCAGGATAGCCTTCATTGAGTTTAATCAGATCCATTGTTGCCATAGCCAGCCCGGCTCCATTTACCATACATCCTATATCACCGGTAAGATGCACATAACTGAATCCTTTGGCTTTTGCCTGTAGCTCCATTTCTTCCTCTTCAGTGGGTTCAGAAAAGAAACAAATATCTTCCTGGCGATATAGTGCATTATCATCGAAAGTCATTTTTGCATCAACAGCTACCAGGTTTCCCTCTTTTGTCAACACTAACGGATTGATTTCTGCAAGTGACGCATCATTTTCAATAAACAACTGATAAAGGTTTTGTAGGATCTGCACTATCTGACCAACCAGATCCATATCATCAAATAAAAAGAAAGCAATTCTTCTGGCCAGATAATCAGGCATTCCAACAAAAGGATCAATATTAATCCGATAGATATTCTCTGGAGTATATTTAGCCACCTCCTCAATCTCTACTCCTCCCTCAGAACTTAACATCATAATAACCGACCGGTTTTTCCTATCAATGCTAAAACTCAGATAAAATTCCGAATCAATATTAACTGCCTCGCTTACTAATATTTTATTGACTGGTAAGCCGTTAATTTTCATTTGAAACATTGAAGCAGCATAATTCATAACATCGGTCTTACATTTTACAAGTTTTACTCCACCAGCCTTTCCTCTTCCGCCGGTAAGCACCTGTGCCTTAAGCACTACTTTCTCCATATTTAACTCTTCATAAGCCGAGACGGCTTCATCCACATTATGACAAAGGATATGTTGCTCTACGGGTATACCGTAAGATGAAAAAAGTTTTTTTGCCTGATATTCGTGTATTTTCATCTCTTAGAAGTATTAATAAAAGTAATCTGATAATGATAGTACATATAAAACAATTTGTCATTCGTATTGTTTAATTTGAGTTGTTACATTTTGTATCTAAAACAAAGGAGCTATCTTTGCGACAAAATAAGAAAACAATCTTTCAATGTTGAAAATAATAGTAGGTCTTACCCGCCATCTGAATTTAGGCACACTTTTGATTCCTTACCTTATAAGAAAAGAGTCAGAAGAAATTATACAGGTGGAGGAACAGGCAACCTCTCTTTCACTGTCTGATAACTCACTGACAGAAGCTGAAAAAGAGATTATCCGGCTGTCACTTTGTTATTCTGAGAAGAATCTGATGGCAGTCTATTCGAAAGAAAAAACGGTATCGGGATTTCTTCGTAAACTAACAGAAGAGAAACTCAAAGAAAATATTCGTCCTTATATTGACAAAAAACAACAGGAAATAATCCAGCTGATACGCCTCCATAATATTCCACTGTACTATAAAGAACTAGGGAAGAAAGTACTCTACAATCACAGCCGGATTAGATTGATAAAAGAAGATGCCGAAGCATTCTTTCAATTTGAGTTAACGGAACATTCTTTCCGTTACTCCATAACCTGCGAGGCAGAAGGAAAACCAATCAGTCTGACAGATAAGAAACCTGTTATCATTCTCACCAATCAGCCAGCATGTATTATGGCCAAAGATGAGTTGCTGACATTCCGGGACATCGAGGCTTCCCGTCTGATGCCTTTCTTTAACAAGAAGTCAGTGGAAGTTCCAGCATCGATGACCGGGAAATATATGGAACAGATTGTACTACCTGCAGTAGAACGTTTTCAGGTAGAAGCTTCGGGGTTTGATATCCTGGAAGAGCCGATGCAACAAAAAGCAGAACTATCCATCGAAAAGTCTGTGTTGCAACAACCGTTGCTAAAACTTCGGTTCTGCTACAATAACAACAGTTTCACCCCAGAAGAAATCAGGCAGAAGAGGTATGCAAGAATAGAAGAATTTGATGGCAGATATAGGATCATTTACTATAACAGAGACTACTGTTGGGAAGAACTATGCATTGAACAACTGAAAGAATGGGGATTGAAACAGGTTAGCGGTTCGCAGTTCCTTTTATCAGAAGATGCACCGGAGAAGAGCCTTATCCGATGGATTAACATTCATAAAAATCTGCTTCAAAAGAGATTTGAACTAAACAGCTCCGAATCCGGTTCAAATTATTACTTGGGAGAGATATCTATGAAACAGGAGATCAGCGTCAAGCCCGACTGGTTTGATATTCATATCGAGGTACAAATTGGTGATTATCATTTCCCTTTTTTCAATTTCAAAAAACACATTATCAAGGGAAACCGGGAATTCATACTTCCTGATGGCAAAATAGCCCTGCTTCCAGAGGAGTGGTTTGAAAAATACAGTGAGTTACTGACATTGGGAATCAGACAACCGGAAGGTATCAGACTACAAAAGGCTCATTTTAAGTTATTAGACGAATTGGAAGAGGACAGATTCAGTAAAGAGCTGAAAACATTACAGTTAGAATATAAAGAAAAGAGAGAATACCCTGTTCCTCCAAGGATTAAAGCCACTCTTCGCTCCTATCAGAAAGAGGGATTCTTATGGATGGTTCATCTGAGAGAAAACAATTTCGGGGGATGTCTGGCAGATGATATGGGACTAGGAAAGACTTTACAAACTATTACCATGCTTCAGCATTTATATAATCCATCAGAGACAATAGTCCGGGAAACAACTCCCTTTTCTGCACCAGTTTATTATGCTGATAAATCAGGGCAACTCTCTCTCTTCAATGATGAACAGACAAATGAGTTTACCGCCATAGCTCAACCGACTGAAGAATCTCACCAGAACAATGAAGCAATGGCTATAAAAGAAACGGAGATAATTGCCCCTGGTGCAACAGGAAATAATACTACGCCCGAAGAAGCATCTGTTTCTGCTGCCGGAAAGTATAAAGCCATAGAATCTCTATCGGCCTCATTGGTAATTGTTCCCACATCGCTCCTGCACAACTGGATAAAGGAAATAAGAAAGTTCAGCTCACTTAGCTGCTATGAATATTCTGGCACAGGCAGACTGAGAAGTAAAGGCATAAAGCGCATATTCAATCATTACAATGTGATTCTCACTACGTACGGCGTACTCAGAAATGACATTGAACTGCTGGAGGATTATCCTTTTGAATGTGTTATACTGGACGAAAGCCAGGTCATCAAGAATCCGGATTCTGTTACATATCATTCGGTTATCCGGCTTAAATCCAGATATAGACTAGTGCTCACCGGCACCCCTATTGAGAACTCCCTAAAAGATCTTTGGGCTCAATTTAACTTTATCAATCCAGGAATGCTGGGCAGTTCGGAGAGTTTCCGGGATTATTTTATCACACCTATCACCAAAGAGGGAAATACCCGTATAGAAGCTCGTCTTCAGCAACTTATCAATCCATTTTTTCTACGAAGGACCAAAGAACAGGTTGCGCCAGAGCTCCCTTCGCTTACAGAAGAGGTACGATATTGCGAAATGTCTCCAGAACAGGAAGCTATTTATAAAAAGGAAAAGAATATTCTACGGAATACGCTGATGGATATCAGTAATAAGGAAGGGTTGCAAAAAAATAGTTTCGTTGCGCTGCAAGGAATGACTCGTTTGCGCTTAATGGCCAACCATCCCCGTATGCTAATGCCCGATTACAACTTTTCTTCAGGGAAAATGGAGCAGATACTCGAAGCCTATGAAATGCTTATGAGTGAAGGACACAAAGTGCTTATATTCTCCTCTTTCGTGAAATACCTTCATTTACTGGGAGAAGCTTTTGATCGTAACGGATGGAGTTATGCCCTACTCACTGGACAAACATCAGACCGCGAAAAAGAGATTGCCCGCTTCTCCAACGATAAGAACATTTATGCCTTCCTAATTTCTTTGAAAGCCGGTGGTGTAGGTCTCAACCTGACAGAGGCGGATTATGTATTTATTATTGACCCTTGGTGGAATCCAGCGGCAGAGATGCAGGCCGTCAGCCGTGCCCACCGTATTGGGCAAACCAAACAGGTGATAGTCTATCGCTTTATCACCAGCGACACTATTGAGGAGAAAATTATCAAACTGCAGGAAAAGAAGAGTAAGCTGGCAAACAGCTTTATAACCTCCAATAATCCTCTGAAAACATTTAACGATAAAGAATGGAAGGATTTTTTTAACCTTTTATAAGAGAATACAAATCGGAAATTGTAATCCACAGCAGCTCTATTTCCTAAATATACAAACCAACAATTTCTTAATAAAAAACTCCAACATTCTTATTATCAACAGCAAACATCTGAAACATCTCACAATAATGAAGAAAGAGTCCTTAAATCTTTTTCGAATGGAAACAGGTTTATAATTACAATTGTTAACGTTTATTTTATTTTCAAAATATATTAAAAGCTAGTCATTCTATTTACAAATAAAAGTCTCTGATAAGTTACCTTTGCAGCAACAAACAAGCAATATTTTATTTTTATGAGCATCTTCAGAAAATGGTTCTCACGTTATGACGAATCTGGATTTATAAATAAGAAACACGAGAAACTAGAAAAAATATTTTTATGGAGCACAATTGCATTCATTTTCACTATTTTTGCAGCTTTGATTCTCTGGGTTATTAAAGAATTAAGTACCCCTGCAATTTAGCAACAACGACTCTATATTATCGCATGTTACTTAAACATAATGTAAAAGCTTTATTCGTTTTTTTATGGATAAAGAATAATAATCAATCACAAGAAGTTTTATAATCTATCGCCAATAAAAAAGATTATCTTGTACAAAAGAATGTAATCTTCTGTACAGAACAATCTTTTCTTTTGTACAGAACAATTAATTCTTCTGTACAGAAGTTGAATACTTTTATTAGTCCTAATTATAAATATAAAGCAATTATCCTCTTAAAGAAAAGATTCAATCTAGTTTTCTATTCCAGATTTATACGATACGGATATCCTGGATCATTTTTTAAAATGAAACTGTTTTATTTTCACCCCTAATGTATCTTGAATTTCTAATGCAATGCCAGAATTGTCGACATTTACTTTTGTAACATCTATATTAGAATTGACAATAATGGGAAAGTTACATCCATTCTGACCTTTCTCATTATACAAGTATCTGTGCAAATGAGCACAAAGCATTAAATTAATCCCTGCATCATTCAAAATGGGAACAAATTGCTTCTTTACCACTAAGGATCCATACCATGACATCCCAACAGGTGGTATATGGACAAAAACAATCTTATATGGCGCCTCTTTAAAATCACGACTTAAAACAATATTCTTCAGCCAAGCCACTTCCTGCTTTAGATATGATTCAAAATCAGATAAACCATAATAAGCTATATCATTATCAGGTTTGTCTTCACCACTATCCAAAACAATAAAAAAGGCAGGACCTTGACGAAACGTATAATAAGGCATCCCTGTATTTGTTGGAAAGTAATTAATGAATTCCGTTGAGAACTGACCACGATTCTCATGATTTCCTCTGCAATAGAAAAAAGGTATTTCTGAAGCAAAGGATTTAATTGCTTCATTCATAAACCCATTAAAAATATGCTTTTCTGAGCGTATATCACTTAACATATCCCCGTTAAATACTACAAAATCGGCCTTATCTTTGATATCTCCAACTAATTTATGCAAGATCTCGTTCTGTGCATGAATATCATTTACCATCCAGAATTTGACAGATACTTTTTCATTATCTAATGTTGTAAATGTTAACGGCTCCTTATGAAGAACTATGCTCGATGCTGTTTTTCCATATTGCACATACCGTTCTTCCTGATTAATCACTTCTTGCGAGCAAATACGGTATTTATACGTAGTACCTTTACTCAGGCCTGTTATCTTTACTTTATGCAATTTGCTAATCACCTTCTTTCCAAAACTGGCTTGATATATACGAGGATGTTCTTCTGCATAAAAGTGCTGACTACTTTGTGGAGCAATTTCAACCCACGAGATTGCTCTTCTATTCGTCTTCCACAAAATAGTGACCTCATTTTCACTCATATTTTGTAAATAAGGCCCATACAATATCTGAAAGTTTTCTTTAGCTTGTAATATTTGAGCTAATAGGCACAATAAAATAATAATAGACTTTCTCATTACAGTTCGTTTTAAAAATTCTGTTTAAATCAGACTCAATGCCCCTTTTATTAATTCATTTTATTGATAACATTACCTTTACCTGATTGTACACGTTCTGAGCAGTGAAACCAAGTTTCTCGTCAAGGGTTTTGTAAGGAGCAGAGAATCCGAATGATTCCAGACCAAATACCTTACCATTGGCTCCGGCCAAACCTTCGAGGTTAACAGGAAGACCTGCAGTAAGACCAAATACTTTGGCTCCTGCCGGGATAATTGATTCCTGATATTCTTTGCTCTGACTGCGGAACAATCCTTCAGACGGAACAGATACAATGCGAAGTTTGATACCATCCTTGCGAAGCAATTCTGCACCGGCTACCAATGTGGAAACCTCAGAACCTGAAGCGATAAGAACTACATCCGGATTCTGATCAGCTCCGGCTACAATGTATGCACCCTTTGCAGAGTCAGCATAGTTTGTTCCTGCAGGAAGATTGGCAATATTCTGACGGGAGAAAATCAATCCTGTAGGAGTTGATGTATTTTCCATAGCCAGTTTCCATGCTTCTGTAGTTTCTTCAGCATCAGCCGGACGAAGTACCAACATTGAGTTGTGTCCGCTGTGGTTTTTCAGTTTCTCCATCAAACGGATCTGAGCTTCCTGCTCTACCGGTTCGTGAGTAGGTCCGTCTTCACCCACACGGAATGCATCATGTGTCCAGATGAACTTCACTGGAAGTTCCATCAAGGCTGCCATACGTACAGCTGGTTTCATATAGTCAGAGAATACAAAGAAGGTTCCGCAAGCCGGAATCACACCTCCGTGAAGAGCCATGCCGATGCAAACGCATGCCATAGTTAACTCAGCAACACCTGCCTGTAGGAAAGCACCGCTGAAATCGTCTTTTGTAAAGGCGTGAGTTTTCTTTAAGAATCCGTCTGTTTTATCAGAATTTGACAAGTCGGCAGATGCACAGATCATATTTTCTACCTGAGTAGCCAGTGCACCAAGAACTGTAGCAGAAGCGCCACGTGTAGCGTCGTTTGCTTTTTGCTTGATACCTGCCCAGTCTACTTTAGGAGCTTTGCCAGAGAAGAATTCTTCCAGTTTGGCTGCAAGTTCTGGATTTGCTTTTGCCCATTCTGCCTTAGCAGCCTGTTTGGCAGCAACGATCTTTTTCAGTTCGGCAGCACGTTTGGCATAAAGTTCTGCAACTTCGGGGAATATTTTGAAAGCGTCTGCAGGATCACCTCCCAGGTTTTTAATAGTTTCATCGTAACAAGCACCGCTGGCACTCAATGGCTGGCCATGAGTAGAGCATTTGCGCTCAAAGCTTTCGTGATTGGCTGTAACGGCGCCTTTACCCATAATGGTTTTACCAATGATAATGGTAGGACGTCCTTTTTCTGCTTTAGCAGCAGTAAGAGCCTTACGGATTTCATCGGGATCATTACCATTGATTTTAATGACATTCCAGTTCCATGCTTCGTATTTCTTTGCAGCATCTTCGCTGGTTACGGCACTGGTACCTGTGGAAAGCTGAATATCATTGGAATCGTAGAACATAATCAGGTTGTCGAGTCCCAGGTGACCTGCCAGACGACCTGTTCCCTGAGAAATTTCTTCCTGAATACCTCCGTCGGAGATAAATGTATAAATGGTTTGTCCCATTACTTCACCGAAGCGAGCTTTCAGGAATTTGGCAGCGATAGCAGCACCAACAGCGTATGCATGACCCTGACCCAGCGGACCGGAAGTATTCTCTACTCCACGCATTACGTCTACTTCAGGGTGTCCCGGAGTTGGGCTTTCCCATTGACGGAATTGTGATAATTCATCCAGTGTATATTTACCTGTCAGTGCTAAGATAGAATACAACATGGGAGACATGTGTCCGGGATCAAGAAAGAAACGGTCGCGACCTTCCCAGCGAGGGTTTTCAGGATCGTATTCAAGAAACTCAGAGAAAAGTACGTTTATAAAGTCTGCACCTCCCATGGCACCTCCCGGGTGTCCGGAATTTGCTTTTTCTACCATAGAAGCTGCTAAAATACGCACATTATTTGCTGCGCGGTTCATTAGTTTATAATATTCAGTGATCATTTGCTTATTCAAAATATATTGTATTTTCATAAATAAAGAATGAGGACGATATGTAAATAAATGATAAATGAATCTTCTATGAAGGAAAAACATAGATCTATTAACTATCATTTCATATAATCAATCGCCCTCGTATATTCTATATACCTATTTGAATTATTGTAATATTTATATACCTAGAAGATTCTGTAAATACCATACGAAACAGGAGCTGATTTAATTTCTAAGTTTCCTTTTTCTGATGATAAGTTACAAGATTTTGATTGAACAATAGCTTTGATACGATTTGATCCACCATATTTAATGGAGAGTTGTTTGGCTTGATTAGATGGATTAATCACCACTATTAAAGTTTCATTATCTGATTTTCTTTCATACACTAAGGGATATACTTTTTTTCCTGTTGATAAAAACTTAATCTCACTATTTGCTTTAAGGGCATCATGTGATTTTTTTAATTGTATCATCATCCGGGTAAATGACAAAAGTGATTCAGAATCATTCTTCTCACTTTGTACATTAGGATAATTGAGACTAGAATCTACTGGTAAATATAGTTTCTCAGGTTGGCAATCAGAAAAACCAGCATTTTTGCTGTTATTCCATTGCATTGGAGTTCTGCTTCCTGCACGGTTGATAACTGTTACACTTCCTTCTTTTACCGGAGCATTTTCCTGAAATTTCATTCCAATTTCATCTCCATAATAAATCAACGGCACAGTAGGGAGAGTAAGCAACAAGGTCATAACTGTTTTTAACTGAGGTACAGTATTACGAGGACCACAGCAAGGACGCTGACGGTCATGATTCGTTGTAGGCACGCAAATATATCCGCTGTTTCTGACAGAATCCAGCTGGCTAACAAAGAAATCGGAAAACTTTTTAGAGTCGCCTTTACCATTCAGATCAAAATAGCAATCTTCCATTGCTCTTGATTTCATTTTTATATTGTAAAACAACTCTTGGTATCCACTCTTTCCAGTCTGGAATATGAAATCAATAGGAAAACCGGCTTTGCTGGATTCACTGGGAGTACCCCATTCAGGAAGCAATACAATATCCGGATACTTTCTGCGCATATTACTCATAATATCTTTCCAGAATTTGTCAGTTTCTATCCATCCTTTATCATTTTTTATTAATGAAGGTGCCATATCAACCCTGAAACCATCGCATCCCATGTTCATCCAATAATCAATGATGTTCATTAGTTCTTTCTTGTTCTTTTGAGGACCTTCAGCTGTGACAGGCTGTTCCCATGGATGATTGGGATCCGGGTTTGCGAAACCAAAATTGAGTGCAGGCTGACAATCAAAGAAATTCTTCATAAAAGTTCCATTCCTTTCAAAACAACCTGATACAAACTTCTGAGGTTTTATAGTACTGTCATTTGTCCAGATATATCTATCAGTATACTCATTTCTTTCTTTTGACTGAGAAGCCTTAAACCAAGGAGATTCTATTGAAGTATGGCCTGGAACCAAATCTAAAAGAACTCTGATATGACGTTTGTGAGCTTCATTAAAAAGCCTTTTCATATCTTCGTTCGTTCCATAACGATTCCCCACCTTATAATAATCTATCACATCATATCCGGCGTCTTTATAGGCTGATTCAAAGCATGGGTTTATCCATATTGTATTACAACCAAGCCAATTTATATAATCCAATTTATCTATGATTCCTTGCAGATCTCCAATTCCATCATTGTTGGTATCTTTGAAACTTTGAGGATATATTTGATAAAATACAGCATTTCTCAACCATACAGGAGTAGGTATTTGAGAGCTGCTCTGACGAGCATTTACTGTTGCGGTTATAGCAAACAGACATACTGAGAGTATACATTTTTGTAGCAATTTCATAATCTATCGAGTTTAACAATAATCTAAAAGCTTTCTATTTAATTATACAGTTTATCAATCCATTGTTTGGATTCATTTATTTCCCGTTCACGAGCATACCAAGATAAATCTTCACCCTAATAGCTCAATTAGGAGCGACTGTTTTTGTAAATTTATCCAAGGAATTATTTTTACCAGACATGTCACCTCACCTGTTATCATGTCAAGTCTAAGTTTCTTTGGGAGTCTCTTCGTCGAGAAGATTATAGGACAGTCTGCCCGCAGCAGGAATTATATATAAAATCTGATCCGGGGAACATGCCAAAACTATTTTCATCCTTATTACAAGGAGTTTCAGTAATACTTAGCATAAGTATATATTACTAAATATCTAAAATCTGAGCTGATACATTATAACTAGAAACACTAGAACTAATTATTTAAAAGACTATCAGACCAAATATTATTTTCAGCATTTAATGGCATAACTTATAAAAAAAATCAATATATTAATATGATCCAGCTGTAGTCAGATCATTAACAATCTGATCTTGTACATACTTATTTCCGAACCTATCTACAGCTTCCACTTTAATTTTAGCATTAGGATTAGACATCTGGTATATATACAAATGCTTTGCAGGCTGATTGTAATTATCCGGATCACGTCCTACAAATCCTATATGATATCCTTCAGACCATGCATCAGTGGTTATAGAAGTGGCTTTCGTCATATACCCTTTATTTATACCATCTTCGTATACATTTACTGTCCAGTTGTCATCTGCATTCCATATATTGGCAATTATGGAATTTTCTTTTTGCCCATATGTAAAATAACCATGTGTTCCTCCAAAGCTTGCATTTCCTTTATGTAATCTGATCTGGAAACTCTTATCAAAATTGACACTTTTGTAATACCAATTGGTTATTTTATTCCCAGTTACTTCATATACAGCATATCCATTCGGAGTTCCATCTCCATTTATTACAGAATGCCACCATGCCCCACATGCAGCAGCATGAATATGCTCATAAGTTGATAAGGGGGTAGTAACAGTACAATTTTCGCTATAATGTGTATGACCGCACATTAAATGCACCTCCGAAAAACCTTTAAGTAATTCCAATATATTATTACGGTTTACAATACTAGTCGTATTACGTAATGGTATATGATAGTATAATATTACCATTTTAGATTTAGAAACATAACTCAAATCCTGTTTCAACCATTCAACCTGATCATCGCTGAATCCGCCTGTATAGTCAGTTGAATTAGAATACGAAACATCATCCAGACAAACAAAATGAACCTCTCCCCTGTTAAAAGAATAATTTAAAGGTCCAAAGGTTGAACAGAATACATTACTATTTCGTGGTTCACTAGTTACAGTTCCTGCAACTTTATCATGATTTCCGATAGTTGTAAAAACAGGCATACTGGTTGATGAAACAATTGTTTTCATTTGAGCCTGTAATTCAGGTTTATCGCCAACCATGTCTCCCATACACAAACCATAAACAGGTTTTGAACTGGCATCTACAAACTTTTTTATATCCGAAATAGTTTCATCTTTAAAACGAGTTACTTCACTATTACTTGTAACCTGAGGATCTCCAATACAAATGAGGTCAAAATTTGTTTCGGAACCAGACAATTTAGTCAGCTTAAAATCATATCTTTTCTTGCTTGCTGATAATCCCTGATAAAAAGTGGAAGTACTGGCTTTATAATCTGCCGGAGCCGTATAATATACCAAAGTAGCTTTACTATTTTTCTTCATCTGATATATACCTTTGCCGTTAGTCTGAGTACAGGTAAATCCATCTGTAACAACAACCCCTTCTATAGGTTTCCCATCTGCATCTCCTATAAAGCCGTATAAATCCATTCCTGAATCAGGAGTTATCACTGTTGTTGTATTGTCAGAAGGAGCAGAATCGCTGCTTCCGCAACTATATAATGCAACTACACTCAACAACGAAACACATAAAACTAAAAGAAAGCTCAAATAGGAGGTGACACATCTTCTATTTTTTTCTAAAAAAAACTTTTTCATAACACTTCTATTTTTTATACAAAAGAAATCAACGACTAATTTAATAAAGATAAGTCTTATACAAAAATTGCATAAGACTTATCTTTATTAAATTATCAATTTGCCCTAGATATTACAATGTCGTCAAGACAGAAACGTTGTTTAGCAATAGCCGGAGCGCTAAAAACTATCTGACTAGCAGGAGTTGCATCAGTTATCTTAAATTCAACACTTTCCCATACTCTATCGGTACCTGGTTTCATTTTATATTCACTTATTGAGCCTACTCCTCCATTCAGAACTGTTATATACAATGTTCCACCAGTATCTTCAAAATATTGACTTACTTTGAAAGATACATTCAAATTCACCTTATTTAAAGGGATATTACTCAATGGCGGTGAAATTAATTGCCCATCTGTACTAGTTGCCGTTCCTATCTTAACAAATCCAGGTCGTTCATATACTCGTTTCCCACTCCATCCAGAAAATCCTCTTAATTCTCTATACGAAGTAGCCATAGAACTTGCCAAATCTCCTGATCCGTCAGTTCCAGCAGTACATGCACTTACAGCTTTTGTTGCATCGATAACATTTCCATCAGTTCCAGCAATAAAGCTACCTTTTACACCAGCTAAATTAGCTACACAATCACCACCCCATAACATAAGACCAAAGTGTTGTTCAAGATATGTTTCACTCATTACTGTCGCTGTTGCTGTAACTGCAGCTACTGATTGGTCATCTGTGGTAATAGTAAACAAAACACTACCTGAAGCCTGAGGAGTACCAGTTACTGGTATTTTAATTGTTCCTTCTGATACATCAAACTTTGCAGTATAACTATCAACAGTAATACCATTAGCACCAGTACCAGAAACACTTGTGGTAAATACGACATTCTGCCCCACATATCCATATGTATAAGGTATATTGATAGTCATATTCTCTATTTTCTGACCAACCTTAAGGGTGCTTGAAAGAGAAGGAGCATTCAGTGTTAAAGGCTTACCTTCTTCCTGGCTTATAGAAACATTAAGATCTTTCCCAGCTGCATGAAGAACAAACCCTCCTTTACGAGCAGCTCCTTTATTTCTTACTACGTTTACTTTCACAACCTCTCTTGTTGTGCCATCGCCATTGCCGGATACTGTACTCAATGTATACCAGCTGTCATCTGTTGTAATGCTCCAATCTCCATTTGTACAAACTGTAAATTCCTTTGTTGATTCAGCATAAGAGAATTCCATTGTATCTGTACTTCTCAGTACAAAAGGGTCATCATTATCAGAGCATGCTGAAATGGCAAATATGCCAACAAGCAGGCATAATAATCTTTTATATAAGCTATATTTTTTCATATTCATTTTTTCTGTTGTTAATGATTTCTACCATCCATAATTTTGAGTAAGATTAGGATTCTTCACAATTGCAGTCTGAGGGATCGGATGTAAATACCTATTTTCAGCCCATACAGTTTCATTCTTCTTCTGCAACTTTCCGTTAGCATAAGTAAAATAGGTAGTTTTACTCAAATTGACATAATAAATATTCTTATCCGTAGTGCTAGGAGCCTTATCTACAACCATAAGATCAGCCTTGCCATCACCATTTATATCATATCCCACATTCTTCTGAGGAATAGAAATACTAGACCAGTTTTTTGTAAGAAGATCGCCCTGAGCCCAACGCATAAGATCGTCATATCTCAAGCTTCCCTCCATGAATAACTCAATTGCTCTTTCGCGTCTAATTTCAAGAAGCCATTTATCTGTAACTTTATTATCGTAATAAGCTATTAGGTATGGATCTGCTGTAGTAGGAGCTGTACCAACAACCCCAGCACGTTCACGGAGCAACTTGATAGTTTTATTCCATATAGCTTCATCAAATGCACCTAATTCATATTTTGCTTCTGCATAATTTAATAAGATCTCAGCATAGCGGAAAACGGGAATTGAATTGTAACTATTAGAAACTGATTCATAACTATCGTCATCAATATTATATTTGATTATCTGAAAACCTGTATAAGTTATATTCCAATTTGGTTTCCATGATGTAACAACGCCTCCTACTTTTTTTGTAAAACCAGGAGTTATCATTGACTGCATCAAACGATAATCTCTGTTTTTGACTTCATTTATATACTGAATTGTATCATAATTATCTTTATCTGTAAAACGACTTCCATCCAGATATAAATAAGTATTTACAAATTCTTTTGTTGGAGACCATCTGTTTGTGTTATTTCCCGCAGAATTAAAGATAAGAGTTGCATCATGCATGGCAACGTCAGCCTGATACTCACGAGCAAATATTACTTCTTTATAATTCGCTTTTTGTTGTGTAAACAAACCCCTGTACTGGTTTTTTACATCAGCAGGGCTAGATACTAAACTAAACTTCCCAGAATTCATTAATTCTTCGCAAGCTGATATAGCTTCATTTAAAAAGCGAGAACTCGCACCTGTATCTGACCATGATTTTCCTGTAGAAGGATTAGTCGAATGGTATTTTCTATAAGTTCCTTCAAATAAACAAATCCTTGCTTTTAAAGCCAATGCCACATAACGATTTATTAACGTCGTGTTAGTATATACAGTATTTGCAGAACAATTATTAACAGCAAAATTCAAATCTTGCAACACACTATCCATGACGCATTCTCTGCTATCGCGTGCTTTATAAAGCATTATGCTATCATTATCCTCAATAGGAGTATTATACCATGGAACATCCCCAAACTTTTTTACTTTATCAAAATAAAACCAGGCTCTCCAGAAGCGTCCGACTCCTTCATAATGATTCAATATAGATTGACTTACATTAGATGATGCTTTATGCATATTTACCAAGAAATAATTTATCCGATACAGATTCTTCCAGTCTGAGGAGCTCCAGCCTGATTGTTTAGTGTAATCCCAACCATCCTGAAGAAATGACTGAACAGAACTAACAGCAAGGTAGTCTGCACAATTCCCGCCATTGTATGTTAAATCTGCTGCATCAGGCATCATATACTGAAGCAACCCATTAGTATAAATCTTCAGATCATTCTCTGATGCAAAAAATTCATCAGAGCTTATTGTATTGTACGGGTCACGCGTCAGAAATTGATCACAAGAGGTTAGTCCCATACTTAATAAAAACATTCCTAATATTATCTTTTTCATAATTTATTATTCTTTATGGTTAAAACGTAACATTAACGCCAAACGTGAAACTCTTCATCATAGGATAGCTATAGCCATCTCCAGCACCACCTTTATCATTGTAATAATCAGAGTCTCCGGCTTCAATTACCTCAGGGTCAAAGTTCTTCGCCCATTTATGCATTGGTGTAAATGTAAGAAGATTTTCACCTGTTACATATACTTTAAGATCCTGAATTCCAATTTTATGAACAAACTTCATCGGGAATGCATAATCTATTGTAAGAGTTTTTAAACGAAGATAAGATGCATCCTGAAGATATTTATCATTTGCGTTTGACAAAGCGCCGCCACTAACTTCTGCTATGTAACTCCGGAAACGAGGCCAATAAGCATTTCCATTTACAATATTACCATCTACATCAACGCCAGCCTGATTTGCATCATTATGCCATGGAAGTGCAAATCCATAAGGACGTCCATACTGTCCCCAGAAATAAGAAGACTCTTTTGCTGGGTACCAATCTCTTTTCCCAACACCCTGCCAGAACATAGAGATTCCAATGCCATTCCAGTTTGCACCCAAATTAATTCCATAACAGTAACGTGGTGTAGTATTTCCTATAATATCAAGATCTCCGTGATCAGCCAAAGTGTTACTTCCATTTGTAATCACGTTATCATTATTCAAATTCTTAAATTTGATATCACCTGCTTCCCATACATTACCAGCACCATTATAGTTTGTAAATTGTTTTTGAGAAGGAGAATTAGCAACATCATCTTTACTCTGGAAGAAACCTGCGACACGATAACCCCAGATCTCACCAATCTTCATACCTTCATAATAACTAGTAGAATATATTGTAGGAAGTGTATTGGTTGTAGAGGTATATTTTGTTACATAAGTTTCATTATCCCATAACATAAACTTAACATTATAATTAAAATCCTTACCTGCTACCTTAAAACGATCACGCCATCCAATACTAAATTCCCAGCCATCAGTTCTCATATCTGCATTGTTTCCGTAAGGAGCACTGTTTCCATATACAGCAGGAAGTTCTTGTCCGGGAACATACATATTGGTGGTATAGCGTTTGTAATAGTCAAATGCTGAGTTTAAACGTCCCTGAAACATATCTAAATCAATACCGGCATCATATGTAGTTGCCTTTTCCCATGTAAGGCTTGAAGGAATTGGAGTTGGAGCTGTTGTATAAGGACTATATTGTCCATTTATCAGAACTGTAGACTTTGTAACATTCATAGTAGACAAATACTGATAAGGATCAACCAGCCCGTTTCCAGAGGTACCTGCAGATGCACGTACTTTAAGATTATCTAAACAGCTTTCTTTAACCGATTTCATGAAAGGTTCTTCGGATATTCTCCATCCAACAGATGCTGAAGGGAAGAATCCCCATTGTTGATTAGTTGGGAACTTGGAGGTTCCGTCATATCGTCCACTAGCTTCAACTAAGTATTTCCCTTTATAAGAATAATTGGTACGGAAAAATGTACCGACAAATCCCCAGGAATAACTCCCGTTATCTTTAATAGAATAATTATCACCATCGACCAATGAGAAATTTGGTTTATCAGGAATCAGCAACCCTTGGCGATTAATAAGTATAGACTTATAAGTTTTGTCCTCAATATTCCATCCTCCAAGAACTTTTAATGAATGATTTTCTCCCAATTTCGGTGTGAATGTCAAAGTTGCATTTGCTGCAAGATATTCATTATTATAAGTACGTTTCTCCAGATAACTGAAAGTCTGATGTTGAACGGAAACAGTCGGGCTGACATATCCTTTATACAAGTTACCAACCTGATCACGTTCTGACTGATTATAAAAATAGGTAAAGTCTGCTTTTGCAACTAACACATCTTTAAGAATATCAGCTGTAAGTGTGGTCGTATTTCTCAAATCTAATTTATTATTTTCCTGGTAAGATGTACCTTCTGCAAAGCCTGCCCAACCAGTATAAACGGAAGCCTCAGTCCATGTACCATCGAGGTTTTTCTCAAGAGCCATAGGGAAAGCTTGCTGCTCAAGCTGACGTTGAATAGGAAATATTTGAGACATATCAGTTGAACTATTGGAATACATAACAATAGGTTCATGATATTTTCTTCTAAAAAAATCTGTATTATTTTCCAGCTTTAGCCACGGTCTAAGCTTTACAGTTCCTTTAGCACGAAGATTATATCTTTTAAAGTTCTCGTTTCCTTCATTATAAACTCCATCGTATTTATAGAATGCTCCGGACACCATATAAGTTGCAATATCACTACCTCCTGAAATGCTAACATTGTGCTGAGTAGCAAATGTATTATCTTTATAAATGATGTCATGCCAGTCAGTGTTGCCAAAATAATCATAATACCCTTTAGCATTTACACGAGCCTTTTCTAGTGTAGGATCCGCATCTCTTTTAACAAGTTCATCATACCAGTCATTCCAGCCTACAACATATTTATTAAACACATTATTAATCGTACTTGGAGCCTGTCCTTTGTAGTTATAATAGGAATTATAAAATGAATTTGTCCACTGTAATCCATTCGTTACAACTTCAGGTTCTACAGTACGTTTCATTAAAGAAGCATTAGCACTGTACTGTATTTTGGGCTTACCAGAAACAGCAGCTTTAGTAGTAACCAATACAACGCCAAAAGATCCTCTAGCTCCATATACAGCCGTAGATGAGGCATCTTTCAATACAGATATACTTGCCACATCTTCTGAATTGACAGTTGTAAGATCACCTTCTACACCATCTATCAGTACCAAAGCAGATCCACCAGCACCAATAGAATTGACCGCACTACGTATATGAATGCCAGCACTTCTTGAAGGTTTACCATCAGACATTGTAATGGTCAATCCCGGAATCTCACCTTGCATGGAACGAACAATATTCGGATTAGATCTATTCTCCAAGACCTTACCCGATACTTGCTCTATTGCACCAACAATATCACGTTTTTTCTGTACACCATAACCAATCACAACAACTTCATCCAAAGCTTTTGCATTTTCCTTAAGTTGAACAGTAAGATTATTTTTCTTACCAACAATTACATCTTGCTCACTAAATCCAATAAATGTAACATGAAGTGTTGCATCTTCTTTTATATTTAAAGAGAAGAAGCCATCAATATTAGTTATAGTCCCATTTGTTGTACCTTTTTCAAGTACGTTAGCTCCAATAATTGGATCGCCTTTCTCATCTTTAATAACGCCTGTTACTTTTTTTGTTTTCTGTTGTGTTGTAGATTCATTATCCGTACCACTTCCCATTGAATTTGACTTTATTTTATTATTCATGCTAATTGTTCCAGCAAAAGTCTCCGGAATCAAAAAGAACAACAAATAAAGCATTACATGCATTAATTGAAAATAATTTTTGTGATTTTTCATACTCATTATAATTAAACATTAACAATACAAAAGAGACTCATAAATTGGCTTATTCATAAAAATAAGTCATACATTTAAGGTAAAAAATGACATTTATAATTCTTAAATACGTAAACATTCAGATAGAATCTTCAAGCAATTTTTTTATTCGCACTTTATTGACAATACTAGTTTGGCGTTCCTTGATTAGCAGGAAGAGTAATAAACTTCGTAAGAAACGCACTTAATAAATATAATCCTGCCAGAATCCAGATAACCCCTTCACCTCCAATAAAGCTATATGATATACCGACTATAAGGGGCCCAATAAAGACGGGCAGTCCAGCTCCCAAATTAAGCACAGCCATTGCAGCACCTTTATCATTCTTAACAAGAGAAGGCACTAAGGCTGATAAAGGGACATACCCAGCAAGCAAGCAGCCCCATAAAACACCAGCAAACATTACAACTCCTAAATTTCCATAAAAAAACAGAGGAGCATAGTAAAACAGAAGTGTACTGATACAACACCCAACACCCCCAAACCATATAATGGTATTTCTCCATCCAATTCGATCACCTATAAATCCAAAAAGAAGATTAGAAATTATATTACCAGTAAAGATTGTGCCCCAAATTTTCAGCCATTCTGTCATACTAAATCCATGTTCAAACATATACATGGGTAAGAATACTGGAAAAGCAAACTGAGCTGTAGTATTTATAATACGTACAATTCCACCAAGAAGCACTTTTGGCTCATCTCTCATTATTGTTATCCCCTTTATCAGTTCTTTAGCATTTGCAGAAGATTTTTTCTCTGGTCCTTTTTTATACGAATTCATGCCTAATGCAAATAAAGCACCTAATGAACTCCAGAATAATGAAGTCCATAGAGTTCCAATATTTCCGAAATGTACAATTGCCCAACTTGAATAATAAGCACCTAAGACATTTAATCCTCCTGTAAAAACGAACCAGAACAGTCCTACAGCTCCTCCTAGTTTTTCTTTTGGGGTGCAATAAGTAATCCACACTAAAAATGAATAAGCAAACAAGGGATAGCCAAAACCTCGAAAGGCATATGTTACCAACATAACAGAATAATTCAAATTAGGAACTCCTAATCCAACAAATCCAGATGATCCAAGCAAATAAAGAATTACACCGGCAAACATCGTTCTTTTTGCGCCATAAGTTTCTGTTAGAACTCCCGAAAGCCAAGAAGATATTGCGATAGTAACGCCATAGATAGAAAACAAAAATGCTGATTCCTGAATGTTTAATCCTCTGTCAATAAGATAAGGACTAAGCCAGCCTGCTTCAATTCCATCACCCATCATAAAAATCAGTATACCTAGATATCCCCATGACAAATGTTTAAAGGAAGCTGCACTTTCTGTTAAATGATATGTTATGCTTTTCATAATATTTCGATTTGATAATTATTAGTTCTAAAGTGAATCTTAAATTACAAGCATGAGAAGGCCTTTACAAATACTATTATATACAGACCTTTTTTACTATTCACTGGCAAATAAAACAGATGTTAGATTCATCCATAATTATAAAAAGTCTGTTTAAAATTCAGGATCTGTTATTTCTGGTTATTTTTGCGCCAGTCTCTATCATTATAAAGTTTATAAAGCATCTCTCCAAAGTCTCCTAAATTATCAACTATAATATCAGGCCGAGGAACAGATTGCTCTGCTACTTTTATACTCGTCTCTCCAGTCAACACCAATACACCCAGCGCTTTGGCATTGTATGCCATTTGTAAATCTGTATAAATACGATCCCCTATTATTGCAATCTGTGAAGGTTGAAGCTGATAACGTTGCTGAATGCCTTCCAACATTCGTGGATCTGGTTTTCCTATTACAATATCTGGAGTGCGTCCTGTAGCCTGTTCCAGGCTTGAACAAATTGAGCCACAATCCACTAATGTCACAGACATATCTGTTGGACAAACCTTGTCTGGATTTGTTGCTATATATGGCAGCTGTTGTTTTACCCACCATGCAGCCCTACAAAGACGGGAATATGTAAGAGAAGTATCAAAACTAACAATAACCGCTTGTGGAATATCGTCGGGATCATCATTTGTTGATATGAATCCAGCTTTTTCAAATTCACTTATCATGCTTGGAGTTCCCAATATAAACAGACGTTTTATCTCTGGAAAGTTCTTTTTGAGATAGTCAATTGTAGCTTGCGCCGATGAATACATTTCTTCACGTGTGGCTAGGATTCCCATATTAGCTAAATGTTCCAGATAGCTATCAATACTCTTTGTTGGATTATTCGTCAAAAAAGAATACCTAATTCCTAGTTCTTTCATTTTAGCAAGGAATGGCAATGTAAAATGAAACAAAGTATTTCCATTATATATTGTTCCATCCATATCTAAAGCAACATGCTTAATTTCTAGTAAATGAGCTTCCAATTCTGAAATAGAATTTATACCCATTTGATTTATATATTTATACTGATTCATAAGTACTTACTATTATTCATTTTAATCTTTGTAACCATCAGCTTTAGCTTTCCATGCCATCAGGAATATAATTGTACCAATAAAACCAACTCCTATAAGGGCTCGAATAGCACAACTCCATCCAAAATTGTCGACCAGATATCCTAATCCCCAACCAGAGACAAGTGTACTTGCATAACCAAACAAGCCTGTAAATCCTGTAGCAGTAGCCGCGGCCCGTTTCGTGGCCAGGTTAGATGCTGAAATTCCTACCAGAGCCTGAGGTCCATATATAAAGAAACCTGCTGCCATTAATACTAATGATGCTAACCACATAGGCGGTGAAGATAATTGCCAAAACAAAAAGATAAACAATGTTGCTAAAGCCATACAGATTACACAGACTCGTGGGCCCCTTCCTCCAAAGAATTTATCAGTAACCCATCCTGCAGACAACATTCCAAGAATGCCTGATATTTCAAAACCAGCAACCATCCATCCTGCATTATGTACAGAAAAGCCTTTCCATTCACTTAATAATGTTGGTCCCCAGTCCAAAACAGCATAACGTATCGTATATACAAAGAAATTAGCAACACCTATAATCCAGATATATGGATTCAGAAACACCTTTTTACGAACAAATTGCTTAAACTCCTTTGATGTATCCTTGTGTTCTGCTTCTTCTTGCGAGACTCCTTCCGGACAGATCTCTGGTAATCCTACAGAAGCGGGAATATCACGTAAACCAAACCAAAGTGCAACTGCACCACCTAGCGCTATGGCAGAAGGAAAGAAGAAACACCATCTCCACCCCCAGGATACAACATAACCGCAAACTATCACTACAAGCCCGGCTCCAATGGAATGTGACGTATTCCATATAGACATTTTAGTTGCCAACTCTTTAGGAGGAACCCAATGTGTAAGTAAGCGGGCACAAGGTGGAAATCCCATACCTTGAAACCATCCATTAGCCATCCACACAATTCCAAAAACTAGTACTGCAGAGCTAAAACCAAAAATCAGATTACAAGCCGAAGACAGGACTAAACCGGTAATCATGAAGAAGCGTGCATTTACTCTGTCACCAATAAATCCGTTGATAAACTTTGATATTCCGTAAATCAACCCATGAAGAGTCAGGAAAAGCCCTAATTCTGTTTTTGTTATACCGAGATCAGTCTGCATTGCAGGCATTGCTATACTCAGATTTTTCCGTACAAAATAGAACATAGCATACCCTATCATGCTGGCTATAATTGTCCGAGTCTGCCAATATTTAAATTTCTTGGCTACATCTGGGGCCATTGACATATATGCATTTTTTATATTGCTATTCATCGTGTTTTATTTTCATAAACAAACAAGTCCTTTTCTTATCTTTTATCATCTATTTCCCAGATACCGCCCTTACCAAATAATCCATCTAACCATTTGTTCATATATCCAGTCCTTACAGCCAGATCAAGTACAGTAAAACGACGACGAATAAATTGGGAACGAACAAATGTTTCACGTAACCGGGCACGGGAAATACCTATTTCTTCAGGTTCAGTAGGAGCACCAACCTGTTTTAGTCTCTCTTTAACCTCAACATAGGGAATAATTTGCTCCAATAATCGAGCCTGTATCTCCTGCCAATATTCTTTAAACTGAGTTAGTTGAACCTTTAGTTCATCACGGGATATGTATTTGGCTTTTGTTTCTTGTAAACCAATATTAGGAAAATCGGTTCCTTCAAACATTTTCAGAGCCTGGGTATCAGACTCATCGGATGATGGCCAGTTCTTGCAACAATCCTCAACATCAAGCTCACTCATAGGAGTTTTTAAAACTTGTTCATAGAATGCGGTGATTGCCAGCATGCCAATACTAACCTGAAAACCGTGCGAAATATGCTCACCATTGTTTAAGTGATGCTCCATATTCCATAAATGGCTAAATTGATGCTCTGCTCCAGAAGCAGGACGACTGGTTTTAGCCCATTGCATTGCAAACCCTCCTAGCATCAACCCCTCAATTAAAGCATTAATTGCCTCGGGATCACCAGAATGAATAGCAATAGGATCAGACAATGCATCATGCAAACCATCCTGCACAATACTCCATGCTGTATCATCTATAGGTTCAACACCCATCCAGTCTGCCAGAATCCAATCTGCACCAGCTGTCACTTTAGCAAATAAATCAGCATAGCCGGAGGCTGTCATCTTTTCAGGAGCATTTTTTATAATATCTATATCTGCAAGACATGCCTGAGGAGCAGGACAATTGAATGTTTGTTTTGCACCACTAGCAGTAATAGAGGCCCCAAAAGCAGTATATCCATCCATTGAGGCTGCTGTAGCCACACACATATATCGTCTGCCAGTAAGATGAGATGATAATTTTGTTAAATCATTAATTGTCCCTGAGCCTACAGCTACGGGAATTGCATCATGTTCCTTTAATGAAGCAACCAATTGATCTATATACGAATATTCTGCATAAAGATCAGGATCTGTAAAAATGTACGGTTCTTCTTGTTCAATGCCAGCAGATTCTAACACACTAAACACATTTTTCCCTGCAATCTCAAAGGTTGTTTTATCAGCTATGATCACAGCTTTCTTTCCCGGAAATTGTTCTTTAAAAAGGTTGGACGTTTTACTTAAAATTCCAGATCCAATATAAAGTGCGCGGGTATCGCTTGCCGCTTTTAAGGCTTTCTCTATTCTAGACATTTCTTTATTATAATTAGGCTTTACACTGTTTTTTACTACTGAATACAAATCCCTTACAATTGAAGGGTTAGGTTCTATCGAGATTGCATAGCTGTCCATATTTCTGTAGGTATATCAGATTCAATAATATCTGGTCGTTTATTTATTTCTTCTTTATAAGCCTTTTGCCGCTCTTCATACGTTTTCAATTTATCATGAGTTGGAGCAAATGAGACCATACACCTTACTCCTTTAGCATGCAATAGCTTAACTATATTTTCATTTTCAGAATTAATCGTTGGACCTATATATGCGATAAAATTTCGCCAAGGAACATTAGAAGAAGCAAAATCTTCATATTCCTTCATTGTACGGGTAAATGCAGAAAACATAATATTAGGGAAACGATCGTAATAAAATCTTGCCTGAGATCCATTATGAACTGTAAGCATTACATAATTTTCCGCATGATATTTTTTGATCAGCGCAGCAATCATTTTCATTGGAACATCTTTTTTATCCAGATTAATAACCGTCTTCCCTTTACTCCATTTCATGACCTCCTCAAGTGTTGGAATAGAATATGGCGTTACATTCCCCTCACTATCTTTCAATCGAATAGATTTAAGTTCGGCCCAGGTATAATCACAGACCCTTCCCTTCCCCGTCGTAGTTCTTTCTAAAGTAGGATCGTGCATCAGAACAATTACACTATCTTTAGTAAGCCTGGGATCTACCTCAAAGAAAGCAGGCATCTGTTTCATCACATTACAAAATCCAGCTAAACTGTTTTCTGAAAAACCTTTTTCCCGTCCGCCTCGATGTCCGCTAACTAGAATAGAGAAATCTCCCTTGTATTTAAAATAGTCATGAACATCCTTATTCTTTCTTATATTCAGAGAGTGAATCTTTGACGATTGAGCTAGTGTATTCTGACTAACTACGAAGAAATTCACTAAAATAAGTATAACTACACAAGTTCTCCAAACCACCACTCTAACTTCAGTTATTTTCTTTGCCATAATAAAAATTTAAATTCACCGAATAAAACATTAAACATCATATTTATATCACTAAAAGGCAGAAGCAAAATCTGCACAATTTAATGCAGAATATAATTATTGGCTAATTGGGTAAAGCTTTCTACCTGAAGTTTTTCCCAGCCTTTGTCTTTATTCATTTCTTTTGACATAATAGCCGCTACTTTCGGAGCAGCTTCAATTGCCGCACGTGCATCCAGGAAAAGCAATCTGGCACGTCTTGCTAACACATCTTCCACTGACTGAGCCATCTCTTCTCTTACTGCCCAAACAACATGAGCTGCATTAAAGGTATAATCTTTATGAAGCAATTCAGCATTGGCACTATTCTCTTTTATTAAAGAGTTAAGTTTTACAGAATCACTTCCATAAACATAATCCCATTTATTTGTATTTACATCTTTTGCATATCCATGTACCTTTAGATGTCTGGTTACACAAGGTTTATTTTCGAGTCTGGCAACTTCTATTGACCGATTTACAATATCTTCTGCCATTTCGCGATAAGTAGTCCACTTCCCTCCTGTTATAGTTAGTAAACCAGATTTGGATATATATATTTTATGATTTCTTGAAATTTCTTTTGTTTTTTTACAATCACTATGTGTTGGCGCAGCCAAAGGACGTAATCCGGCAAAAACAGAAAGAACATCACTACGAGATATTTTCTGTCCAAGATATTGTCCTGCCTGATCTAAAATAAAGTCTACTTCATCTTCCAATGCGCGCGGTTCTAAAGCAGAGTTATTTAAAGGTGTATCAGTAGTTCCGAGAACAACTTTATCGTGCCATGGCACCCCAAAAAGCACACGCCCATCTTTTGTTTTTGGTATCATTAATGCAGAATTTCCTCCTAAGAATTTGCTATCAACAACCAAGTGCACTCCCTGACTCGGACGAACTTTTTTCTTATTTTCAGGAGCATCCATTTTCATTATTTCATCAACAAAAACTCCGGTAGCATTAATTATAACTTTTGTTTTAAAAACATATTTTTCTCCTGTTAACTGATCTACAGCGTTTACTCCAACCAATTTGCCTTTTTCGTCTTTCAATAGCTTTTCAGCTTTTACATAATTAAGGCATACAGCACCATGATCAACAGCAGTCTGCGCAAGAGTGATAGCCATTCTTGCATCATCAAATTGTCCATCATGATATACTACTCCACCTCTTAAACCAGCTTGCTTTAGCCCTGGAATTTCTTTCATCACCGTTTTCTTTAAAAGAGGTAACGAGCGGCCTAACCCCAAACGACCAGCCAGAAGATCATATGCCGTTAAACCAATTGTGTAAAAAGGCTGTTCCCACCAACGGTAATTTCCTATTATAAAACGCATATCTTTAACAAGATGAGGAGCATTTTTTCGCATTAGACCACGCTCACGTAATGCACCAACTACCATTTGAACATCACCTTGTGCTAAATAACGAACTCCTCCATGAACAAGCTTTGTACTACGACTTGATGTAGCTTTTGCAAAATCATTCTGTTCAAGCAGTACCACTTTAAAACCTCGTGAAGCAGCATCAACAGCCGTACCTAACCCTGTAGCTCCACCTCCAATTATTAAAATATCACAAACAGCATTGTGCCCTGATATCTTGCTAAATAATTCACTTCGTTTCATTTTAGATATTTGAATGTTTCGATTAAGATATTTATTCTTTCTATTTTTAGGCAAATATATACTATACACAAATACAATGCAAGTTAAAATGCAATTATTTTATATTTTATTTCAAAAAAGTACTTTCATTCTACATACATATTAAATAAAAGAACTAAAAACAAAAGAAAAAGATAGTTTTAATACATATAAGAGTGCCATCCACATACCAAATGCAACCAAAGCAGTATTACAAGTTTCGTTTATAACACGCAAATCTTTCTTTTATGCACTTTTTATGCAAATAATCAACGAAAAGAAATAAAACACAAGAAAAACAATATATATTTGTAGTACAATCTCAAATAAACAAAACATGCATAGTATAGCTGAAAGACACAAGTATATCTTAGAATCATTAAATAAAAATGGTTTTATCACAGTTTCGAATATAGCGAACGACCTAAATGTAACCACAGTAACTATTCGCAAAGATTTAAAATCGTTAGAAGAAAAAAAATTATTATCCCGTACACATGGTAGTGCCAGTTCAAGCATCCCATTAACATCCGACATAGATGTGCACCTAAAAGAAAAAATAAGAAAGGAAGAAAAGACGAAAATTGCAATTGCCGCCTGCAAACTAATAGAAGAAAATGACTCAATAATGATGGCATCAGGATCAACCGTATATACATTTGCGGAACAAATAAAACCCATAAATCATTTGAATATTGTTACAGCATCCTTAAAAATATCTATGCTACTAAATAACATCAACAACATTGATATTATTCAACTTGGAGGCATTGTAAGAAAGAATTCATTGTCCGTAATAAGCAATCCAACTCTTGATCTTTTTAAAGATATTAATTGCTCAAAACTTTTCATAGGAGTAGATGGAATTGATATTGAATATGGCATCACCAATTCAAACATAGAGGAAGCTCTATTAAATAAAAAGATGATTGACACATCTTTAAAAACTATTATTTTAGCAGATTCTTCTAAATTTGGAAGAAGAGGATTTGGAAAGGTTTGCGCTCTCGATCAAATCGATCTAATTATCACTGATTCAGGAATATCAGAGTCAATGATAAAACTTGTCGAAGATACAGGAATCAAGCTAATCATTGCATAATGAATAGCACATGCTAACAGCTTACTCAGCGAACATAAAACGAATCATGCAAACCAAAACTAAAGTTCTGAATCAAAAAGAAACAAAAAGAAAATATCACAAGGAAAACAGGTGTAGAATAAAATAGATTAAAAGGTCATCTTCCTTATAATAATCATACTTTATCTAAACAAAAACGGAATATATCGCAAAAGATCTCTATTATACATACTATACCTATATTAATAACGAAAACCCAACATTCTTTCGTTTAACAAGCTATTTTACTTTTTAAGCACAATAAACATACACAATTTACAAACGCAATAAAAAAATAGCGTATATTTGCAACACAATTAAAATTCATATCAAATGCTTAGTATAGCCGAAAGACATAAGTACATTTTAGAATCATTAAATAAAAATGGTTTTGTTAAAGTCGTAGACATAGCAAAAGACTTAGATGTAACAGCAGTTACTATTCGCAAAGATCTAAAATTCCTCGAAGAGAAAAAATTACTTTTTCGCACACATGGCAGCGCTAGCCCTGGCAATCCGTTAGCGTCTGATATAGATGTGCACGTAAAAGAAAAAATGAAAAAAGAAGAGAAAGAAAGAATTGCAATTGCGGCTTGCAAACTAATAGAAGAAAATGACTCTATAATTATTGCCTCGGGATCAACAGTGTATACATTTGCAGAACAAATAAAACCTAAAAAGCATCTAAATGTTGTTACTGCTTCTCTTAAAGTGTCTATGTTATTGAACAACGTAGACAATATTGATATAATACAATTGGGGGGAGTCGTGAGAAAAAGTTCTTTTTCAGTTGTAGGCGAATCAACGATTAAATTCTTTGAAGACATTACTTGTTCCAAACTTTTTTTAGGAGTCGATGGCATTGATATTGAGTATGGTATTACCAATTCAAACATAGAAGAAGCTCATTTGAATAAAAAGATGATAGATGCCTCTTTGAGAACTATTATCTTAGCAGATTCTTCTAAATTTGGAAAACGCGGATTTGGCAAGATTTGCAACCTGGATCAGATTGATGTTATTATCACAGACTCAGGCATTTCTGATTTAATAGCTAAATCTATTGAGGAAATAGGGATTGAATTGATTATCGTATAACTGATATAACATTATTCTTTATAAAAAACCAGGAATTCACAGAATATATAGTGAGGGATACTTCTCAAAAGTGATAGTTCCGTGATGATTCTGTGGTAGAATATTTCCTTTTTTTATAATGCTTATTTAACTAGAAATAAGATAATTACAAAAAAAATATGATGTAGTGATAGTAACTCCTGAGTCTCAATTTAGAATTGGCTAAATATAAAAGAACATCTGGCTACATTAAAAAAAACACAACCGGAAGTTACCCAATGTCCGGTTACACTTACAAAAAAAACATTAAACAGTTTTCTCTGATTCACCAATAATGTTCATTTATCCCCCAAGAAATGAAGACTATTGGTGAATATTTTTTTATTTATTGAGCCATTATGATATATAGATTGAATAGAGGAAACCAGTAAATAAGCAGCCCTATCTTTATTAGCTCATTTTTTTTTGTAATTTTGCATCCTTATTTTATAACGCAAAATAAGAACAAGAAGAAAGAGACCATTCAGACTTCTCTTTCTGTATAGGCAGGAATACAAAAAAAATATCATAAATATGAGCAATCAGACAGAAACACCAAAAGAGAAAATCAATCCAACTGCATCCTCGGACTTAATTTATGGGCTTAATGAGCGTCCACCATTCAAAGACGCAATATTTGCAGCACTGCAACATTTGTTAGCCATATTCGTAGGTATAATTACGCCTCCACTGATTATTTGCGGAGCATTGAAAACAGATTTGGCAACAACTGGTTTTATGGTTTCAATGGCTCTTTTTGTGTCTGGTATAGCCACTTTTATCCAATGTAAAAAGTTTGGTCCGTTTGGATCTGGTTTATTGTGTATTCAAGGAACCAGTTTTTCTTTTATCGGTCCTATTATTTCAGCAGGACAGTTAGGAGGTCTTCCTCTGATTTTCGGAGTTTGTATGGCAGCGTCTCCTGTTGAAATGATTGTGAGCCGTTGTTTCAAGTATCTGCGTCACATCATCACCCCGCTCGTGTCGGGAATCGTAGTGCTGCTCATCGGACTTAGCCTTATTAAAGTAGGCGTTGTTTCCTGTGGAGGTGGTTATGCTGCTATGAGTAACGGCACATTTGGAAGTATTGAAAACATAGGACTTGCTGCTATTGTACTGGGAAGTGTGCTATTTTTTAACCGCTGCAAAAATAAATATCTCCGCATGAGCTCTATTGTTCTGGGACTATGCATTGGTTATGGAATTGCTTTTGCCATGGGCAAAGTGGACTTTGCGAAGGCTGCCACAACAGATATCTGGGCACTCAATCTACCTATGCCTTTCAAATATGGTCTGGATTTCAATTTTTCATCCTTCCTGGCTTTGGCGCTGATATATCTGATTACCGCCATTGAAGCAACTGGAGATGTTACAGCCAATTCAATGATTTCCGGAGAACCTATTGAAGGAGAGAAATACCTGAAGCGCGTTTCGGGAGGAGTTTTAGCTGATGGCTTCAACTCTTTTTTAGCCGGAGTTTTTAATTCATTTCCTAACTCCATTTTTGCACAAAACAATGGTATCATTCAGTTAACCGGAGTTGCCAGCCGATATGTAGGTTATTATATTGCAGGTATGCTTATATTGCTTGGCATATTCCCAATAGTTGGTATTATCTTTTCATTGATGCCCGACCCCGTATTAGGAGGTGCAACATTACTTATGTTTGGTACTGTTGCTTCAGCCGGTATCCGTATCATTGCATCACACGAGATAAACCGCAAAGCCACTTTAGTATTGGCCGTGAGCTTGTCATTAGGTCTGGGAGTGGAACTAATGCCAGATATTCTTAACCATGCCCCTCAGGCTATAAAGTCAATATTTTCATCAGGAATCACAACCGGGGGACTTGCAGCTATCATTGCCAATGCACTGATTCGTATTAAAGAAGGAAAAGAAGATATAAAAGAAGAAAGAGAAATAGTAGAATAATATGGATATACTTAAGAAACGTATTCTGCAGGACGGAAAATGCTTTGAAGGCGGAATATTAAAAGTAGATAGTTTTATCAATCATCAGATGGACCCCATGCTGATGTATAAAATCGCTCAAGAGTTTGTGGCTCGTTTTAAGAACGAGAACATTAATAAGATTGTTACCATTGAAGCAAGCGGAATTGCTCCAGCCATTCTTGTTGGCTATATAATGCAGCTTCCGGTTGTTTTTGTAAAGAAGAAACAGCCTAAAACAATGGAGAATATGCTTACTACAACAGTGCACTCTTTCACAAAAGATCGTGACTATACAGTTTGTATAAGCAACAATTTCCTTACTCCGAATGATCATGTACTCTTTATTGATGATTTTCTGGCAAACGGGAACGCATCTTTGGGTATGATTGATTTAATTAATCAGGCTGGAGCTTCACTTAGTGGAATGGGATTCATCATTGAGAAAGCTTTTCAGAACGGTGGAAAGTTGCTTCGTGATAAAAACGTTCATGTTGAATCACTGGCCATTATAGATGATTTATCCAATTGCAAAATAAAAATTCGCTAACCAGGTTGGCAGCGAATAGCAGTATAATCCCTCCGGACGTTTTATTCGGGGAGATTTTTTTATGAAGACAAAGATCTATTTTATTAAGATTGTAAAAATGAGAGGATAAAAAACGGATATTGGGTTTTATTCTCTCATTTCACTATATATGTCAGAGTTTATTCTTCAAAAAAGGATTAAATTCAATCATTTTTTCCTTTTGGCTCATCCTTATTCCACAAGTAGCGGTTTGCGATTTCCTGGTTGTCTTTTTTGAAGCCTTTAGTTCTCTGATCTTTATTCTTACTAAATCCAGTTCCTGAACAGTTAATTCATTCAGTATATTAAAAATTTCTTCAATCTTATCCATAAATTCAGTGTTTTTATACGATTAAATTTAAACTAATATATTTTATTCTCTAATATTCTCTTTGCAAATCCTCATATAATCTGCCTTATTATATTTTATACAACATAAAATAAATTATGTTGCTAGTATACAAAAAGAAAATCCGCATAAACCACTGATTTATTCGGATTTTAATTCTTTTATTTTGCTAATAAGTGGAGCTGGAGGGAATCGAACCCTCGTCCAAACGAGGAAATCATAAGCTTTCTACATGCTTATCTTCGCCTGATTTTTCGAGTACGGCAAGACCGAAGCCACCAACCAGTACCTTATCCTCTTTAGTTTCACCAGAGCCACGAGGAAGGACTCAAGCTATCTCCGATATAACTGCACCACTGAGCCGGAACGCTTCGGAACAACAGCAACCGAGTGATGTCTCGTCTCCGCACCTAGTGCAGAGATTAAGCTAATCTACTGTGATTCGATTAAGCAGCAAGAGCGTAATTGTTTTCGCCAGATAAAATTTTGATAACTGAGATTTAAGTGCAAATCACCGACGCACTGCATGCTTACATACCATTTCTGCCCGCTGTCAAATCCAGTCAACCCCGAAGGATGTGTGATGTAACCACTTTATTTAGCAATACAAAGATATGCACAAAGTATTGATCTTCCAATTATTTCTCAGCATTTTGAGAATTATTTATTCTTATTATACTTTACGCTGATTTCTTTGCCCCAATTGTTAAGAGTTTCAATAACGGGCATAACAGATTCTCCCATTGGAGTTAGCTTGTATTCTACCTTTGGAGGAACAGTTGGATAGACAATTCGTTCCACTAATCCGGTTTGTTCCAGTTCTCTTACTGTCTGGGTAAACATCTTGTTGGCTATCCCGTTTAAGCTGCGCTGAAGTTCGCCCGAACGCATTACTCCATCTTTGAGATGATGCAGCACAATGGGCTTCCATTTGCCGCCAATCATATCCATTACTAACTCTAAAGAACAAAAATAATCCTTTCCCTTAAAAATATATTTGTCTATACGACCCTCATTTCCCATAATTCACTCCTTTTGGTTACTATACTACTTTTAAGTAGGTACTTGTACAATTGGTATTTATATCCGTAATTTGCAGCGACAAAGAAACAAAATTAAAAGGAGAAAAGAAATGAAAGTTGTAGCAATTAACGGAAGTCCTCGTAAAGAAGGTAATACTTATCATGCATTGATGGGTGTTGGCAAGCAATTAATGGAAAACGGTATCGAGTTCGAGATTATCCATATTGGCAATAAGGCCGTAAGAGGATGCATGGCCTGCGGAGGATGTTTCAGAAATAAGGACGAGAAGTGCGTTATTACAACTGACCCTTTGAATGAATGGGTTCAGAAGATGAAAGATGCTGATGGAATTATACTTGGTTCGCCTGTTTATTATGCTGGTATACCTGGAACAATGAAATCTTTTCTTGATCGGGCTTTTTATGTATCGGGAAGTAACGGCAATTTATTCCGTCACAAGGTTGGTGCAGCTGTAGTTGCCGTACGCCGCACGGGAGGTTCTTCTACATTTGACAGTCTGAACCATTATCTGAATTATTCAGAAATGATTCTTGCCACGTCAAACTATTGGAACATTACTCACGGGCTGTCTAAGGGAGAGGTTTTAATGGATGATGAAGGTGTGCAGATTATGGAAGTTCTGGGAAGAAACATGGCGTGGATACTTAAAATGCGTGAGCAAACTAAAGAGTCTGTTCCTGCTCCGGCTCCCGTAAGTAAGGTTTATACTAATTTTATCCGGTAATAAAACACACGTTCCTTGTCCCCGCTTCAGGCTTTTAGATAAAAAGCTGACTGGGTATATAAAAAAAGCAGTTCATTGTAACCATTGTTACAAGTCAGGAACAAGAATTACCATACCTTTGCAGCATCATCCTAAATATTAAAAAAGAATGAAACGAACTGTGATAAAAATAGACGAAGCATTGTGCAACGGATGCGGATTGTGTGTAAAAGGTTGTCATGAAGGGGCTTTACAGCTTATTAATGGTAAAGCGGTAATGGTGAGCGAGCTTTATTGCGACGGTTTAGGCGCTTGCATCGGCGAATGTCCCGAAGGTGCTATAGAACTGGAAGAGCGTGAAGCGGAACCTTACAGTGAAGAGGCTGTAATGGAACGTATTTCTCCGAAAGGTGAAACGGTGATTCTTGCTCACTTAAAGCATTTAAAGGAACATGGCGAGAAGGATTTGCTGATGCAGGGCATAGATTATCTCAGAAGAAATAATATAAAAGCAGATCTTTCTCAGATACATAGTCAGCCACATGCTGGCGGAATGCACAGCGAATGTCCAGGTTCCATGGCCCGTACATTGAGACCTGCCGTACAGGCTACCTCCGTTGCAGGGATGGCTCAAGGCGGTTTTTCTGCTCCTGTTCAAGGTGGCGTTACTGCATCTCAGGCTTCGGAACTTCGTCAATGGCCCGTGCAACTACACTTGCTCAATCCGCAAGCAGGATATTTCCAGGGGGCTGATGTTTTATTAGCTGCCGACTGTACTTCTTTTGCCGCCGGCAATTTTCACAGTCGCTTTCTAAAAGGTAAGATTCTGGCTATCGCCTGCCCCAAACTGGACAGCAACACAGAATCATACATCGAAAAGTTGCGGGTTATGATTGATGATTCAAAAATAGACACACTTACGGTGTTGATTATGGAGGTTCCTTGTTGCGGAGGTTTGCTGCAGATGGCAAAAATGGCAAGAGAAAAAGCTTCAAGGCATATCCCAATTAAAAACATCGTTCTATCTGTTCAGGGAGAAATAAAGAGTGAAGTCTGGATTTAATCAGACAACTAATATATATTGCTATCTGGTTTACTAAATGAATAAAACCAATTAGTGCAAGCTGACTGATTAATGCTGTGAGATTAATTAGTCAGCTTGTACTAATTTGACAGTTTAGATCAATGAGACTTATTTCTATTCTCCACAAATAAATCTCTGGTTCAGCATCATATTTGCATAAACTTATAAGGGGGACTATTACCATTGTAATAACTCAAAGAACTTCCTGTCTACATTACCCATTAAAATAATGAAAACTGAATTTGGAAATAAAATATTTAATGCCAAGCGACTTAAGAATAAGAAGAATATTGCCAATCAGTTCGAGTAATAACCATAGGAAACATAAACCCATTCCAGGAAAGGTCAGAAATTGCCGAATTATTTGATTTTATTCGCCAATAAATAAAAACCATTCTCCAATAAATAAAAATCATTGGAGAATAAATCTGAATGATTCACCAATGATTTTTCAGAAAATACGATTAAGAATAGTTGCCGGATAATCTCTCTGAAAGTCTCAAGTGATGTTGAAGAATAAGTCTTGATGTTTTCAGAAAGTCTCAAGACCTTTAAAGCCTTTCAGCAAAGAGTTTCAGACCATTTAGACCTTAGTTTGCTAAGACAATGAATGATCAGTTTATAAAAGCAAACCCACAAAATACTTATAACAAATATTTATTTAAAACGCTTTATAAAAAGGATATAAGAATGATTGTAATTGTAAATACAATGGACAACAGGCATCAAAATGCAAAAAACACTGCCAAAAAAGTGGCAACTTATAACTGAATCATTTGTCCAGGTATTTTATTTTACAGGGATAACTAGTTAATAATCAGTGTCTGCCAGTACAAAATCGTGGGGCTATAAATACATGTATATAATACACATCCAGTGTTCTTAATTCTTTTAAAAGAATCAGCCTTTTTCAGGCCTGTTTTATCCCCCTTAAAAAACAAAAAATGGCATAGTTGCCCGCGCACTAAAAGTGGGTGAATTAAACAAGGAAGATAATTCTATTATTCTCTATTTAGCTTGAGCCATATTAGTGTAATAAAAAACTCTCTATAAATAGAATTTGGAATTCCTCATTTTAGTGTTTATAGTCAAAAGCCACATGTAATCAAGATAATAACCGGGAGCTAATTAAAGTCAAAATATAACCAATCAACAAAGACTACATTAAGTTATCCACAAAAAAACTTCAGCTATAATAAGTCCATTTTGTCTTTTTTTTAATTATTTTTGCAGCAAAAAACAATGAAACAAAAGAAATTACTTCTTATTATCTTAGCCGTAGTGTGTCAGTTTGCTACCGCACAGAACATTCAGTTTCACTATGACCTCAGAAATTCTTTAAATAAGAATATTCCGACTTCAAGAAACTATCTCACAACGACTATTGAAATGTTTAAACCCGATAAATGGGGTTCCACTTTCTTCTTTGTAGATATGGACTATAATCAGGCTAAAGGAAACATCGGAACTGCATACTGGGAAATCGCCCGTGATTTTAAGATTGGTAAATGCCCTATTATGCCTCATATTGAGTATAATGGTGGTGCAGGTAGAAGTAAATTTAATGGTTTTCCTATTGACAATGCTTATCTATTAGGTGCTTCTTACCCTTTTAGTTATGGGAAAGCTAATTTCAGTACTTACCTTGCTTACAAATACAATGCATTTGCCAAAACCAGCAATGACGTTCAGTGGACTGGTACCTGGGGCATTCCTTTGTTTAATAACAAAATGAATCTATCAGGATTCATTGATGTATGGACAGAGAATAAAGACCGCACAGGAGTTGAATCCGGAAAAAAGGTAATATTACTAACAGAACCACAAATCTGGTACAATGTAAATTCCAATTTATCTTTTGGTAGTGAAATAGAAATCAGCAATAACTTCTATACTAAAGCCGCAGGTTATGATAGCAGATTATATGTATTCCCAACCATTGCAGCTAAATGGAACTTCTAAATAAACAAAGATAAGCCTAATGATCGAAAAACTATTTAAACTGACGGAAAACAAAACAAACGTCAGACAGGAAATCATTGCAGGATTAATCACATTCTTGACAATGTCTTACATTCTAGCTGTTAACCCAAGCATCCTTAGTGCAACAGGAATGGATAAATCGGCCCTATTTACCACAACAGCTTTAGCTACAATTATCGGAACGCTTTTAATGGCTTTCTTACCAAATCTTCCTATTGCTCAGGCACCGGGAATGGGGCTTAACAATTTCTTTGCTTTTTCCGTGGTGCTTACCATGGGATACAGCTGGCAAATGGCTCTTACTGCAGTATTCATTGAAGGTCTTATATTTATAATTCTTACTTTCTTTAACGTGCGTGAATTGATTGTGAAAAGCATTCCGCAGACACTTAAAGATGCTATTCCGGTTGGTATCGGACTTTTTATCACTTTAATCGGATTGAAGAATGCCGGTATTATTGTTGGTAATCCTCATACACTTGTATGCATGGGCGATTTAGCTAATCACAACGTATGGATTGCGGTAATTGGTCTTATCATTACCGGTGCTTTGTTTGCAATGAACGTTCACGGTTCCATATTGATTGGTATTGTTGTGGCTACTGTTTGTGGAATTGCTTTCGGAGAAGTTCATATGCCTGCGGACGGATTTTTCTCACTTCCTCCTTCTATTGAGCCTATATTCTTCAAGTTTGACTGGAATCATTTATTCTCTTTCGATATGCTGGTGGTGGTATTCACATTCTTGTTCGTCAACCTGTTTGATACAGTAGGAACATTAATCGGTGTAGCATCAAAAGCCGGATTTATAGACGAGAAAGGAAACTTTCCACAAGTAAAGAAAGCCCTTTTTGCTGATGCATTGGCAACTACATTCGGCTCTATATTAGGAACAAGTACTGTGACTTCATACGTAGAGAGTTGTGCCGGCGTAGCTTCAGGCGGTAGAACCGGATTAACAGCCGTAAGCACAGCCTTTATGTTCTTCATCGCCTTATTTCTGTCTCCACTGTTCCTTATGGTACCTGGTTCGGCAACAGCTCCGGCACTTATCATTGTGGGTCTGTTTATGATCTCTTCAATCGTTAAAATCAATTTTTACGACATGACAGAATCATTACCTGCATTCCTTACCATTGTAATGATGCCATTCTGTTACAGCATTGCACAAGGTATTGTATTCGGATTCTTAAGCTATTCATTTTTAAAAGTATGTACCGGGAAGGCAAAAACAGTATCAGTTACAGTATTTGTTATTTCCCTCCTATTCCTGCTTAAGATGGTTATAGATGGAATGCATTTAGTGTAAATCCAGCTGATCACTTATAAAATAAAGCCTGCTTATGCGGGCTTTATTTCTTTCTGCCAGACAACGCCTATTATATAAATATCAGTTATCGCCATTATAACAAAACGAATAATACTATTAGCCCTGTATATTTACCAATAAAGTTAAAGGCTGCCAGAATTATTCCTGACAGCCTTTAACTTTATATATTTTAAGTAGCTTATAAATTAAAATTCACTGCTAAAATGGAACTTAATGCTTTTGAAATCCATTTGTGCCATTTGAAGTACATAATTACTATCAGCAAGAAAAACATCGCGTCCTTCCCTATCCTTGGCCATAAACTGGTACTTACGTTTCTTAAAGGCTTCCAGTTCTTCTTGATTGTTACTTTCTACCCAGCATGCTTTGTACAAACTTAGCGGTTCCCAGCGACAAGCAGCGTTATATTCGTTCAGCAAACGGTATTGAATCACTTCAAACTGCAACTGTCCTACTGTACCTATAATCTTCCGGCCATTAAACTGATTAACAAATAGCTGAGCCACACCTTCATCCATCAGCTGATCAACACCTTTATTGAGCTGTTTAGTCTTCATCGGATCAGCATTTTCTATGTATTTGAACATTTCCGGAGAGAAACTAGGCAAGCCTTTGAAGTGAAGCTCTTCTCCTTCCGTTATGGTATCACCTATCTTAAAATTCCCAGTATCGGGGAGACCAATAATATCACCGGGATAAGCTTCTTCAATAGTACTTTTCTTCTGAGCCATGAATTGGGTTGGCGAGGAAAAACGCATGGTCTTTCCATGACGAACATGTTTGTAAGGTGCATTACGCACAAACTTACCGGAACAAACCTTGCAGAAAGCCACACAAGAACGGTGATTAGGGTCAATGTTCGCTGTAATCTTAAAGATAAAACCTGTAAATTTATCCTCTTCCGGTTTTACCATTCGTTCCTCAGACTGCACTGGCCGAGGAGACGGAGCTATTTCCACGAAGCAGTCAAGCAACTCCTTTACACCAAAGTTATTAAGAGCAGAGCCAAAGAATACAGGAGCAACCTCTGCATCAAGATATTCGTTTATATTAAATTCAGAATATACTCCGTCAACCAATTCCAGATCAGAGCGAAGTTTATTTGCCAGCCCTTCTCCTATACTCTTATCTAGTTGCTCACTATCAATATCAAGTTCTATTTTTTCTGTAACAACCTGCTTGCTTGGCTGGTAAAGGTCTAACTTGCCTTCATATATATTATATACCCCTTTAAAACGGGCTCCCTGTTCAATAGGCCAGCTTAACGGACGAACCTTGATTTGTAATTCAGCTTCAATCTCATCCAGCAAATCAAATGGATCACGCCCTTCACGGTCCATCTTGTTAACAAAAACAATGACCGGAGTATTTCTCATGCGACAGACTTCCATCAATTTACGAGTCTGAGCCTCTACACCTTTGGCACCGTCTACAACGATAATAACACTATCAACGGCAGTCAGCGTACGAAATGTATCTTCAGCAAAATCCTGGTGACCCGGAGTATCAAGGATATTCACTTTATAGTCGCGATAATCAAACTCCATCACGGAAGTTGTTACAGAAATACCACGTTGCTTTTCAATCTCCATCCAGTCTGAAGTTGCCGTTTTCTTAATCTTATTAGACTTCACAGCCCCGGCAACCTGAATCTGCCCTCCAAAAAGCAAAAGTTTCTCTGTTAAAGTCGTTTTACCCGCATCCGGGTGAGAGATAATAGCGAAAGTACGCCTTCTTTTAATTTCGTCAAGCATATTTATTTAATTAATATCATTGATGCATTCTTGTAAGCTCACCTCCCAGTGAGGTATTTCAATGCCAAAAGTCTTTTTTATCTTAGTTTTATCCAATACAGAATAATGAGGACGTGCTGCTTTTGCAGGATAATCGGCAGTGAGGAGAGGGCTCACTTTGCAAGTCTTGATTCCTGCAAGGCGATGAATTGCCAAAGTAAAATCATACCATGAACAAACGCCTTCATCACTGAAATGATAAATGCCCGGAACAATTCCTTTATTGATGGCAGCATAAATTGCTCTTGCCAGATCACGTGCATAAGTAGGTGTACCAACCTGGTCAAATATAACCCCCAGGCTCTCTTTTTCTTTGCCCAGACGGATCATGGTCTTTACAAAATTATTGCCAAAAATAGAATATAGCCATGCGGTTCTTATCACGATTGCTTTTGAGCAATTACTCATTACATTCTGCTCACCTTCAAGTTTTGTATTTCCGTAAACAGAAGCAGGGCAAGTTGGTTCTTCTTCAGTATACGGAATATGATTAGTTCCATTAAAAACATAGTCTGTTGAAATCTGAATCATAGCAGCCCCCCTACTTTGTGCTGCTTTTGCCAGATATCCGGGGGCTACAGCATTCAGTTTTCTGCATAAATCAACATTATCTTCAGCTTTATCAACAGCAGTATATGCTGCACAATTCACAATTACATCAATCTTATTCTGATCAACAAACGCTTGTATAGCCTGTTCATCACAAATATCTAGTTCCTGTACGTCCGTAAAAAAATAGTTGTATTGATTGTTTTCCGAAGAAAGCAAACGCATTTCATTGCCTAATTGACCATTGGCACCGGTTATCAATATATTTTTCATGACTTAATCGTCTAATTTTAATTCTCCGTTTCTATCTTTTTCATAATAGTTCGACAAGAGTGAAAGAAACTTAGCAATTACTTCAAGTGCTTTACCTGTTTCTTGGGAAATTTCTTTTTTTTGAAGCTTTAATAACATGGCTCCATAAAGTGCCTCAAAACATGTTTCCAGTTCAGGTTCTTCAGTGTTTCCGCTTTTGTTACGTAATTCCACAATAAAAGGCAATGCTTTATAATAAGCAGCACCATAAAAAGGCTCTTTGGTAGAACGAAGCAACTGCAGATGCAGATCTGTCAATGAGATAATCACATTCCTGTTAATCTGCAAATGCCCCTTTTCCTGCACATCTTCATCACGCATCATTCCAATAAGGTCTTCATACCATTGGACTAATTTCGCCTTATCGTCGTCATTGATTTTATACTGGCTGATAAAGTCTGATTTCAACTTTTCGATATCACATCCGGCAGCACGGATAAGATCTTCAATCTGCCACATGTATATGAGGTATTCTGCAATATTGGTTTGCTTTAGTTTCTGAGCTATTAACATATTCTTTTAATTAGTAAAGTGCTTTTCCTAACAAGGTAAAGATTAATCCAAAAACAGACAGCACGATTACCACTCCTCCAATTACTCTGTTAATGACCCAAATACCTCTTACATTGAATCGGGTACGCAATTTACTTACAAAAAAAGTAATGCCGAACCACCAGGTAAAGGCTCCCAGAGCTATTGCTAAATAACCAATTATTTGTTCATAAAGGTGAATCTGAGGTGCCACAAAGGTAAAGCGTGCAAAAAGTCCTATAAACAGGAATATAATCAACGGATTAGAAAGCGTTACAGCAAAAGCTGTAATGAAATTATGCAAATAGGTACCTGTAGAGGCAGATGCCGGTCGCAACGACTGAACCGGATTACTTCTAAAAGTATATACTCCAAAAACAAAGAGCATAACACTTCCCAATAACTGAAGATAAAACTGATTTGCAGATATAAAATCAAAAATAAAACTCATGCCATAGCCCGTTAACAGAGCATAAGCAATATCACTTAACGCTGCTCCCAAACCGGTAATAAATCCATACCAGCGTCCTTTATTTAAAGTACGCTGAATACATAGTACCCCTACGGGGCCTAGAGGAGCAGAAACTACCACTCCAATGATAAATCCTTTTATCAACAGGTCTAATATCGATACTTCTATAGCTAACATTTTGCAAAGATGGCACTTTTTTGTGAAATTTGAAGCATTCCTTATACGTTTTTTACCTTATCACACTTCGGTTTAGCTTTTTTAGCAATCATCCTGCAAAAGTGAAAAAAAATCGGCCAGGAATAAACCTGACCGATTTAAACAATCATTTTATATGTTGATTTCTAATCTCTGTGATGTCCGAATGTAATATTAAAGCCAAAACAGAGGTTTGCATTCGCATTGCCCATTGGCACATACTGAGGAGTTACTTTTGTTATCATACGATCTGATCCGACAAAGAAAGTAAGTCCTTTAGGATGAAAATTCAGCATCCATCCGAGATTAGAGCCAAAAGTGGAATAAGAATAGTTTACCGATGCACCCAGCCATCGCAATGGGCATATATTTGCTGCCAGCATAGCCTGAGTCCATGTATAAGGCTTATTGACACGAGTAGTAGAAAGTAGTCCCACCGAAAGTTTATCATAAAATGGAAGCTTATACTCAGCTCCAAGGTTAATTGTAGTTGCTAACATGGTAGTACGACTAACTTTTCCTTCATCATAAAACTTAGTCATAGCTTTCAGATCATCTTTTATATTATCAAACTGCGTATCAACATCATTTGGATCTCCTTCTTCCGGATCAACTGCAATATTGTTAAAACCTTCAAAAGTAAATGATTCTTTATTATGAGTGGCTCCTTTCTGATTATTGTTCCAGGTAATAAATCCTAAGTCGAGCGCTGAAGCCGACAAGATTAAATTATCCATTAATTTATAAGTTGCTCCCAGGTCGATACCGGCACCATAACCTCCAGCACCACCATCCTTTTCAACATCAAAGCCATTTATCTCACCGGGATTACTTGTTTTTGTTTTATAATACCCACCTCCTACAGCTGTGTTTAGCGTTCCGTTTGCCATTATTCTCCACTTGTCACCAGTCAAAGCAATATCCATACTATCAATTTTAGCATCAACATTAGCTATACCTGCCAAAAATTTCAATTTTGCCCCTACCGTTAGCCTATCGTTAACCTTATGTGCATGTCCTAAAGCCAGCTCCACATAATTATTTGAGTTTGCAGCAAAGTTATTAATGTGATAAATGTCCTGATCCATGCCAGTCTTCATAAAGTTAAACAACTCATATGGAAGGTTTAATGAAGTATTAGATTTCAGATTAATTTCAAAAGTATTAAATCCTCCAAACGCATAAAATCCTGTAGAAAGAATAGTCAATCCCAAATCTGTGTTTATCTGGTTATTAGTCTTTAGTTTTCCCAAAAACAGATTTCTGTCAACCGATGAATTCATAAAGGTGGTAAGATCATATTTGCTTGTCGGATCATTTAACTTATAAATAAAATCAGTCAGTCCCATAGTACTGGTGGTTCCCACATTTATGTTTCCAAGTGCTGGAAAACTTATATAATTTCTATCTCCCATAAAAGCCGGATTAAGTTGATGGCGATAAGTCGCCCCCTCCAAAAAATACGAAGATTTCAATGTTTGTGCCGAGGTATTTATAAGCACTCCTCCGGCAAGGAATGTCAATATAATGATTAAAAAACGTGATTTCATATCTATGTGTTTTATAGGTGTTTTGATTACTTATCGTTTAAATCTACATTCATTCCACCGGATGCTTTTGCTTTAATATTCTTCAACCGGATATACTGGGCATCTTTCAAAGGCATGCCATTCACTGTCTCAGTTGATTTTGCAGTTATCTTCAGCAGTAAACCATCTAATTTCTTAATGGCGCCATTAGCAGCTTCAGTCAGTTCTATTGTTAAGGGAGACTCTTGTGTTTTTCCATCTTTATCACAGGATTGAATAATTCCTGACGTGTTTCCACTTTCGCCTTTTACTTCTACACTTACATCTGTAATTGGCTTTTTATCTATTCCCACAGGAGTAACCTGAAGTTGAAGATTCAAAGGGATATTATTCTCTATCGTTGTGTTAATAGTCACCTTCTTCACATCAAGGTCTTTAATACTCTTATTAATATCATCAATGGTATCATTATAAACAATAGATAACCCCGGACCAAATCTGAATGGAACTTCAACGGCATAACCAATTTTCACTTTATAATTTGTGCCTAATTTTATTTTATGTGTAGTACTTTGGTCAGCATGAGCATTCATGATAAACTTAATCTGATCAGGTATCTTTTGAATAAAATAATTCAGACTATCAATCTTATACTTTACACTTTCAGCAGGACCACTTTTGCCTGTCCGAGAAAGACAAATAAGTGTATTTCCACTTGCACCAATTGTAATAGGCTTAGAATTATCATCTTTAACCGTTATATTTCTTATCAATGTTTCATTTCTATATCCTTTCAACGATCCATCTATTATAATTGGAACTGCCGTTTCATTGGTTACATTCAAACGAATCATTGGGTCCAGAACATCCAGTTCAACCTTATCATCTTCCAAAAAATCAGGAATATCCAAAGATATTGGTTTGATATTTACATTAATAGAAGGATCTACTTTTCCGTCAACTTCTGATATAGCAACAGAGGGTGTCTGAACTGTAGCTCTCAGTCTCACATCACCTGTAGAAGTACTTAGACCCGATACAGTAATTGCACCCGAGAAAGTAACCGGCTTGCTCAGGCTCAGAGTTCTCTTACCATTTACAATTTTTATAGCTAAAGCACCACCGGGTTCATTAGAGAAATCAAAAGACGTAATTTTTATTTTTACCACTTTGGTAGATCCGTTTAAGATCATTTTATGGTTGGTTAATTGCGGAGAAACAATAAAATCAGGAAAGACCAATTCAAGATTATTAAATTCATAATCAACGGCAGAGGTTACCCCAGTAAGAGTTAGTGTAATAGTTGCATCTACTCCGCCGTTTTGGGGGGTAATCGTTTTAATAGCCTTTACTTCTGCGGGCATATCCTCATTTAACAAAGTCAAATTCCATGAAGTTGCAGGAACAGGAAGTTCCATACTTAAACTTCTCCGTGAGGTACGGGTAGGCAAGTTAACCATTGTATACAAATTACTTGATTCCCATGTTATAGTAGGTATACTAATATCAGTTGCATTTGGAATATTGACATTAACGGCCGGATCAATCGTGTCTTTTTTCATCAAAGAATATTCTCCGCCACTTAGATGAAGAACATCCGATTCGTCCACTTTAATAATTTTACTTAGTTTTATTGAATCTGTACTTCCCACAGGGAGCGCTAATCCATCTCCTCCAATATGAATAGCCAAGTCTATATCCTTGCTCAGATCATAGCCCTGATCCACACACGAGGCAAATAAAAAAGAAGAAACAAACAAACTTACAAGACTTTTTTTCAAATAGTTTTTCACCATGGCCGTACTGTGTTAATTAACATATGTTGATTTTATATTGTGCTTTAAGCTACAAATCTAACACTTTTTAGGATTACATTCTATATGAATATTATTTTCTTTAAAATAATATTAAAATTTTGAGCTAAAAATACATCAACGTTGCCAATTGCGCAAATCCCATTTTCACGGAAACAGATATATCTTGCAGAATTATATGGTTATGCTGTCCAAATTCATGCCTTTAAGTCATTTTTAACAGTAAACAGCCAACCGGAAAACAGCCAAATACATAATCTGAAATAGGGGTTAAATAATACGAACTTCCATCTTTGGCTAATTCACCGTCGGACAGTTGTAAATTCTCCGCCAATAAAATTACGTTTGATGTACATCTAAGCACCTTTTTGATATACATCAAACACATGCTATGATATACATCATAATATTACTTTGATATACATCATAATTAAAAAATAACTATATGAATAGTATAACTCGCAAATAATAAACACATTTCTTTCACAGCCCGAGGGTTTTGTGTAACTTTGCATGCAAAATAGAAAATAATTCATCCAGAATTATAATAACCCATATATACTTAAAGTGATATGATTCTTTTTTTCAGAACCCCTTCTCAGAGCGTGGTGGCCGTAGA
>Ga0268357_100390_pt1 | contig 58665 bp, 48 predicted proteins | sample BioMet10_FD_192466 | JGI IMG/M metagenome (GOLD analysis project Ga0268357, IMG submission 192466) | Sewage microbial communities from Oakland, California, United States - Biofuel 10 (Illumina Assembly) | ecosystem: Engineered > Wastewater > Sewage > Unclassified | place: USA: California... | reverse complement strand
GAAATTCATTGCATCATTGCCGAGCCTGATTAAACAGGTCAATTCCGTCTGTCAGTCTGAGATGTTAGTGGCTGCATAACGGCTATATTGTTGTGAATATGGATGTTTTTAGGGTGCGAAGTTTGAGTTCCTTATTATATCTATAATGCGGAAACACCATCAGTATTCCCGGGAAAATTAAAAACAGCATTTATATATACAATGAATGCTACAGAAAAATTTATTGCTCCAGTTAGGGACAGGCTAAATCCTCTTGAAAAGTTTATGAAGATGATTTTTGGGATTGAGCCTGAAGTTCTCTATTCTTACAACACATGGCAGTATCCTGATTATAACAAGTATGAGCATGCTATCTTTAATGTTGAGGATAAAGCTCGCCAAAAGAAAGAACAATTTCCTAAAGATTGTGAAAAGGCTTTTGAACTTGGTAAGAAAATGGCACAATAAAATGCGACTACAAATCACGATTTGCCGGGTTGCTGCATAAATTGTAATGTAAGGGCCAGGGGTTCAAATCTTTGCCACTTAAGCCAATATAGCGAAAAGCGAGGCTCAGGAAAAAATCCTGAACCTCGCTTTTCCGTGTTTCAATGACGATAGTACAATAATCAAGAGTTAAACAATTCTTCATCCAGCTGTCCCATGGACTTGGCTACAACGATTGTGCCTGCCAGGTCGCCGCTTACATTGGCCGTGGTGTGGGGAATATCAATTACCGGCCAGATAGCAGCCAAGATTGGTACCAGTGTTAAGGGCATACCCAGTGTTTGCAACAGGACGGAGGACATGACGATACCGGCACCTTTAACTCCGGCTGCGCCTATAGACAGCACCAGACCCAGGAAGATGAACTGGACGCAGGATCCGACGGTAATCGGCGTGCCATAAAGATTGGAAGCAAAGACTGAGATAACGCTAAATCCTACGGCCATGCCGTTCATATTGCAAGTATTGCCCAAAGGCAGACAAAAGCCGTAAATATTTTCCGGAACGCCTAACTTCTCTTGGGCAAGCTTTAGCTCTAAGGGCAAAGTGGCAGCTGAAGAAGTGGTAGAAGCGGCAACTACCATACAGGGTGCAATGTTCTTTAAATATTTAAGGGGATTCTGATGTCCTAAGACTTTAACCAGCAGCGGCTGCATGATGAAAATTACCAGAAGGCAGGCTAACCAGTCTGTTACAACGAAGTTAAGCACTTGTCCCAGCATCTGGCCGCTTAATGTTGCCATCATGTCGGCTACTAAGGCAAAGATGCCGATAGGGGAATATTTCATGACCAGGTCGGTCATTTTGAGCATCACATCAGCAGCTTTATCTACCAGTTTGACCAAATCAGCATACTCATCACCCAACATCAGCAAAATTACGCCGGTGATTAAAGCAAAGACGATAATCTGTAAAGTATCACCTTTGGTCAGGGATTCAAAAATATTTGTAGGAATCCAGTTAATGGCGTTGTCTAAGAAACTATAGGTTACCTGCTTGCCAGCCTCACTGCCTAACAGGTCCCTGACGCCCTGCCCTGGTTGAGAAACCAGAGCAAAGGCCAGACCCAGGGCTGCCGATATGGCAGAGGTTACAATGTAGAACGCTACGATACGCCCCCCGACTTTCCTCAATTGTTTGATATCGCCCATCTTACAGACGCCGCTGATTAAGGTGAATAGTACTAACGGTGCAATTAGCATTTTTAACAGCCGCAGAAAAATCGTACCCAAGAACTTAACATAGGGAACCAGGCTTGGAATAAAGACGCCAACCAGGGCACCTAAAATGATACCTAACAAGATTTGCTTCCATAAAGCCATCTTAGTTAATTTACTCATACGTCTGCACCTTCCCTAAATAGTTTTATTTTGCAAAATCTTTGGCTATTCCTGCGGTAATTTTCAAAAACTCCTCGATATCGCCAAAATCATGGCAATGCAGAGGGGAGACACGGATGCAGCCGGCCAGACCTAAGGATTCAACAATCCGTTTGGAGTAAAGGCTGGAGTTCACCCGTTCAAATACAGTGACCCCGCGTTTATAATATTCTTCCCTTAAAGCGGTAAAGTCCATACCTTTGATGCCCACTGCCGAAATAAGATCGCGGTCTTTAAGATTGGGATCATCTAAAAAGACCTGTACTCCGGGAATATGGCGCAGACCGGGTACCTTAGAAGTTCCTTCCATCATATGGTTCAGCAAAGACAATTCCTGGGCATGAATACGGCTGATGCCTTCTACATATAGCTCCCGCCGGCTACTAACGTTTGAGTAATGGCTGCCAATCCAGCAGACGTAATCGACGATAGCGCTTAAAGCAGCATAATTAGGATGAGGGAAGGTGCCCAGTTCCCATTCTTTTTCCGGTTTCGCAATCAGTTTGTCATGAGGCAGCCTGGCTACCCGGTCAGAAACGTAGCCGTAGCCGCAACCACGGATGCCGAACGCTTTATAAGGGGCAAAATTCATTCCGTCCAGGCCAAGCTTATCCACATATAAAGCGGAATGTGGCATGTGCTGTACAGCGTCGGAGACAATGTAGATGTTGGGATTAATTTTACGAGCTTCTTTAACAATCTCAGCAATTGGTAAAATATTACCGGAAATATTAGAAGCGCTCATCACGCTTAAGAGGCAGGTATCCTTGTCCACATGACGCATAATTTCACTGATTTCAACTCCACCGGTTTTAGGGTTGGCCATGGCGACGCGGAACTCCTTGCCCGTTCTTTTGGCAAAAAATTCTACCGAATCATGAGCAGAAGGATGCTCTATAGAGGTGGTTACAGCACTCTTGCCAGGTACATTTTCTAAGATAGCACGGATGATGCGGAACATGACCTGGGAAGCGGTAAGTTCGGTGACCAGAGCTCCTTCACCTGGTTTGGCTCCAAAAATTACTTCCATGATATCTTTTATGCCGTTAGCTTTTACCTGACGCAGGTGCATAGAAATATCATGATAGCGTTCCGGGCAGTCTGGAATCTGTTCATACTTTGCTTTGGCTTCTACTGCCGCTTTCAAGCGCAATGAACCACCGGAGTTTTCAAAAAACAACCGTTTTCTTCCTTGTGAATCCTTATCCATGTAATAAAACTTCTCTTTAATTTCCTTTTGCATAGCAGAATCAAATGTAAAATTGGCCTCAATCATGACAATTCCTCCTCAAAATTTAAGTATATTATTTTACCTTAACAGGATTTAAACTAGCTATAATTGACAGGGTGCCAGATGCAGTTTGGCTTAATTACTCTTCAGCAATGTTTTTTTTTGCAGGCAGGGCTATGAGTCCCTTCTTTTCCTTGTAATAGTATATAGGTAAACCAAGGCTGACAACGATGATGCTGAACAATGCGATGATCGGTTGGTATACTATAGTAGAGAACAGGATAGCTACGCCTCCAAGAATTCCTATAATAGGGGTTAACGGATATAAAGGCACTTTATAAGGTCTTACCGCATCAGGCCATTTTTTCCTGAGGACGAACAACCCTGCAAAGGTCATGGTGTAGAAGAACCAGATAACAAAGGAGCCGATATCGCATAACACATTGAAATCATTGATGAATACTGTACAAAGAGCGGTGGTTACTGCCATATAGATGCCGCAGTTGATAGGTACACCGGTCTTACTGCTAACCTTACTGAACCAGTTGCTGAAAGGCAGCAGGTTGCGAAGGGCTAAGGCGTAAGGTACGCGCCAGGCGGTTCTGGTAAAACCTGCCTGCGAACCCATCATAGAGATAAGAATTCCGGCGGCAACAATCTTTCCGCCCAAGGGTCCCAGCAAACGATTGGCAACATCAGAGCCGACCGTCTTGCTGGCAGCCATCTCAGCCGGGGTCATCGCTGTTAAATAAGCAAAATTGATGGTTAGGTAAGTTATGGTAACAATGGCCAGACCACCAAGGATAGCCATAGGGATGCTCTTGCCCGGATTCTTAATCTCACCGGCGATATCGGTGATGTTAATCCAACCATCTGTAGCATATAAAGTGGCGATGACACCGATGGCCAGCCCTTGCATAACCGGATGCGTATCAATGGTCACGGGGAAAAGCTGAATCGTCGCCGGCTGTTCGTTGAAGAATACACCAAAGACCACAATTAAAATCATAGGGACAAACTTTAAAAAGGTTGTAGTATTAATAAAGTAGCTGCTGGCATTATTTCCTAAAGCGTTAACCCCCAGGAGCCAGATAATCATGCCGAGGGAGACGAGGATGGCTGTCTCAGGCGGGAGATGGAACAGGGCCACGGCCTGGGTACCGAACACTACCGCACTGGCCGCCATCCGGATAGGATAGAAGGCGGTGACTTGGGCCCAGGCTACGGTGTAACCAAAAACTTTGGAGTAAATCTTTTCGAGATAGGTCATCAGACCGCCCGTTTCAGGAATCATGGCACCTATTTCTGCGATGATAAGTCCTCCGCAGAGCCCTAAAAAACAACCGATAACCCAGGAAATCAGCCCCATTGAGGCTGTGCCTGTCGCATTGAAAACTGCCTGAGGCTTAAAGAAGATGCCGGTTCCGATAACTGTGCCGACCACCATCGTGGTAGCATTAAAACAGGAAACATTACGTACGAGTTCATCTTTTTTCTGTACAAAACTGGTTTGCATTTTTTTACCTGCCTTTCAAATTGTTTTAAATTTTTAGTAAATTCTGTACCTTTGATTTTCTTGATTTGAATTATAGCAAGAAACCAAATAAAATGAAAATTGATTTTTATTGGAAATAATATAGATTTTACTAATATTTAGTGGTAAAATAAAGCTAAAAGGGGCTGATTATATGGATTATAACTTAGACTATAACTTAATAGAAACTTTTATAGTTGTTTGTGAAGTTAAAAATCTTACCCGGGCATCCCAGCTATTGTATAAGACTCAGCCTACCATTACCAATCGTATTCAGATACTGGAAGATCTTTTAGGCTATTCTTTAATTATTCGTCAAAAAGGAAAACAGGAAATAGAAATCACTGCCAAAGGAGAGAACTTCCTTACTATGGCACAGAGGCTGTTTTCGCTCTATAATGAGTTACCGTTAAAAGATGCTGAGGTATCTAATACGCTGGAAATAGCTTCTATTGCGAGCTGCGAAGTTCCTATCCTGACCGATATTTGTAAAACCTTGGTCAATGAAACTCACGCTAATATCTCTATCTACACTTATCAAACCGCCGAAGCCTATCAGCTGGTTGCGCAAAAGAAGGTGGATTTAGCGTTCGTTTCCAGGGACGAGAACGTAGCCGGAATTGTTTGTCGTCCCATCTTCAGCCAAGACTATTATGTAGTTAAATATGATGCCAAACCTGGTAAGGTTAAAACCATTGCTTTGAAAAGTTTGGATACGAAATTAGAAATATACCAGAGATGGCATCGCGATTTTGAATTGTGGCACAAACGGTGTTTTCCAAATCAGAAGCCTGGTATAAAAGTTGATTCACATACTGTTACGAAAGAGTTATTGCGAAACTCCGGATACTGGGCGGTCGTGTTGGAAAGCTGTCTGTATGAATTAAAACAGGATATGCCTGTGCAAATATATGAGTTAGATGACCCTCCCCCACAACGTAAACATTATTTGATTACTAACCGGTTTCCTGACAAAAGAAATCTAAAGCTTATGAAAAGATTTCGGGAGCTGCTCAATAATTATCTGTCAGAACACTCCGTATTCTTACACCCACTGCTATAAGATACTCCTGGGGACGTTTAAGATTAGCGTTCCCAGGAGTATTTCTCTTGATATAGCAATCTTATGGACCTACATGCAAGATTATTGTTAGGGCGATGGGGCTGAGACTAAGCTTACGGGCCAGTCCCGCTGCGGGTTTGGCTAAAAGCCGTTCTAAAATATTCATAAAAGGCAGTATGCCTGCTAAACAGCCGGTCAGAATACAACCAACAGGGATGGTGATAAATCCGAGTAATAAACCAACGATTACCGCTTTTTGTTTTCTAAATACAGCATGTGCACTAAGGTTAAGGTCAAGGTAAATTTCAGGGCAAATAATTAAATAAGTAGACTTAGGTCCAACATCTTCACGGAGATAGCCATATATTCGGAAGCAGCTGTTGCAGAATATGCAGAGGTTAGATTTGAGGGTAGTTGTTCCCCCTTACGTAGACAAAAGGCATAACAAATTTGTTTACTTAGTGGGGAATTTTTATGTATCAAATGTTACAAAATAAATTAACCTAGGTCCACGAAACTGCTTAAAAACTCTTAAACAGCTTCTTGACCTCGCCTTTAGATTAAATGATATAAAAAAGATAGCCAAAATTTGAAGGGGAGGTATGGAAAATGAAAAAGTCTTTACTTTTAACGGCGGTTTTAACGATGGGGTTAAGTGTTTCGGCAGCGGCGGCTAATCCTTTCTCCGATGTTCCGGCAGGTCATTGGGCTTACGGCAGTATCGCTAAATTGGTGGCAGCCGGCGTGGTGGACGGATATCCTGATGGAACTTTCCAAGGGGATAAGCTGATGACCCGCTACGAGATGGCACAAATCGTGGCCAAGGCTATGGCTAAAGGGGCCAATGTCGATCGTCTGACTAGCGAGTTCGCGGACGAACTGGATGCGCTGGGGGTTAGGGTGGCACGGCTGGAAAAGAAGAGCGATAACGTAAGAATCACCGGTCAGACCCGTTATGAGTATTTTAACGTAGAATATACCAATGACAAAACCGGTAATAAAACTAAATATCATAATCAAAGAATGCGTAACCGTTTTTACTTTACCGGCGATATTAACGACAACTGGCAGTATAATGCCATGATTCAGAACTATCACAGCTTTAACAATGAAGTTTCTACCGGTATTCCTACCTCTATTTCAACCGAGGCTGGAGAGGGAACTGCTTTCCAGAGAGGTTATCTGACCGGACGGTTGGGAGGAGTTAATGTGACCGCTGGCCGCTTTGACTGCCTTAAGGCGGATGGTAATGTTTGGGATACCAGGATGGATGCCGTGATGCTTGATTATGGCAAAAAGGTGCACTTTAATGCCTATTATGGCCGTCCAACTGATATTGCCGCCGGCTACGGCGCTAACGTGTACGACTACGATAAGGTTTGGGGAGCCGCCATCAGCGGTAATGTGGGCAAACTGAACTTAGCTGTTGCTTATGATAAATTTACCAACTCAGTTTCCGGAGACTGGAGCGATGATGCTATCTGGAGCGTGGGTGCCAAGTATGACTTCGGCAAGTTTGGTCTTAATGCCATGTATCTGAAGTCCAATCTGGACAACACTTTAAATGATACTTCTACCGGTGGCGTGGTACTGGGAGCCACCTTCTTAGGCGCTAATCCGGGTAAGGCAGGCAGTTGGGGTCTGTTCGGCAAATACTATAATCAAGGGGCCGGTACTTTCTTAGCCCATACCATGTGCAGTGATCCTACTGGTTTTGCTTCGGACCGGGAAGGTTTTAAGGGCTATATGATAGGCGGAAATGTAGCTTTAGCCAAGAATACGATTGCAGATTTAGAGTATTATGACTTAAAAGGGCGTGAAACGGATAATAAGGTAACGACCCTATGGTCTCATGTGCTCTTCTTATTCTAAAGGAGGATCTTACTAATGAAGCCTATCATTGGCATAACCTGTAACTATGATTATAGAGATGCGGTAGGTCTGGCCAGCCATATGGGCGCCGATGGTCAGGACTGGATATTTTTAGCCGAGGACTATATTCGTGCGGTAGAAGCCGGTGGCGGTATCCCTCTGGTTATTCCTCAGTATAAGGAGCCGGAGGAGGCCCTGGATATCCTGAACAGGATTGACGGCCTGGTTATCAGCGGTGGACACGATGTGAACCCCCAGCTGTATGGTCAAAGAGTTAAAAGTTACTGTGGTACCTTGATGCCGCAGCGGGATGCGCAGGATATTTTATTAACTCAAAAAGCTTATGCGTTAAAATTACCTATTCTGGGTATCTGCAGGGGCATTCAGATTTTGTGTACTGCTTTTGGCGGAGATTTGTATCAGGATCTCAAAATCGAAGGTCATTATGAAGAGCATTTTACGACCATGCTGCCCCGCAATAAGGTATCTCATCAGGATACGCTGACGGAGTCTTCCCGGCTGAAAGAGATTTTCGGGGAGGCGCAGATTGGGGTTAACTCCTTCCATCATCAGGCAGTGCATCATCTTCCGGCTAATGCCGTGGCTACGGCTAAATCAGAGGACGGGGTGGTGGAAGCGCTGGAGTTTACCGGAGGTCATCCTTTTACGATCGGGGTACAGTGGCATCCGGAAATGATGTTTGATAACGTTAAGCAGCTAAAACTGCTGCAGGCGTTTGTGGCTGCTTGTACCAAAGCGTAGAAAAGGAGCATGCATTATGGATAATAAAATATTACGTGATGGTTTGATTTCCGGGTTTGCGGTTTTTGCTATTTTCTTTGGTGCCGGCAATCTGATTTTCCCGGGAGCGGTGGGCTTAGCCGCCGGCAGCGAGTGGCCCACGGCTATGGTAGCAGCAATTTTATGCGGAGTAGTTTTACCGCTCTTGGCCCTGGTGGCGGTGGCCAATGCTGGCAACAGCTGGAGCGAGCTTTGCAAACCGGTAGGAGTTTGGTATGATAAAGGCGCCTTTTTCGTCTCCACCGTCGGCATGGTTCTCCTGTCTAACTTACCGCGTACCGCAGCTACGACTCACGAGGTCGCTATAGCTCCTCTTTTCCCCAGCTGTCCCATCTGGCTGACCTGCATCATTTATTTTGTTATCGTAGCCTGGATGACTTTGGATCAAAATACTTTGATTGATAAGATTGGTAAGTACATGACGCCGGTACTGCTGCTTTTATTATTGGCCATTATCGGTACGGATGTGGTCTCTCCTCTGGGAACTCCGGTTGATACTAAGGCCAAGGATGTTTTCAGCAGTTCTTTTATTCAGTTTTATTATACTGGTGACTTGTTTTCCGGCTTGTTTATTTCTACTATTTTTATTGCGGATCTGGCTCGCAAAGGTTATGGCAAGGCCGGAGACAGGAAGAAGATGACCTTAATCTCCTGCCTGGTAGCCGGGATTGCCTTCGTGATTGTTTACGGCGGTCTGTTGATTATGGGCGCTCAGTCCAGCGGTATGTACCCGGCTAATATTAACCGGACTACCCTGCTGGCCAATATGGTACATAATCTGTTAGGTGCCAGCGGTACCGTGATGCTTTCATTTTCTGTGGCTCTAGCTTGTTTGACGACGGCCTCCGGTCTGATCAGTATCGCTTCTGAATTTTTGGCTTCTTTACTGCATAATAAGGTTACTTACAAGCAGTGGGTTATCATCCTGAGCGTGACCAGCGTCCTGATGGCCAGCACCGGGGTGGAAAATATCATCAGCGTAGCGGCGCCTATCTTCATGCTGATTTATCCTTCCGGTGTCTGCATGACGATTTTGGGATTGTTTAAAAATTACCTGCCCAATGACGGGGCTTTCCGTTATGCTGTCATCGGTGCCGTTATAGCCGGCGTTTTTGATGCGCTGAATATTTTGGGCTTTAAAGAAGCCGGGGCGGTTACCAGCTTCTTCCCCCTGGGCAAGCTGGGATTTGGCTGGATTACTTTTTCGGTTATAGGTTTCTTTTTAGGCTGGATGTTGTATAATAAAAAAGAAGCTAAAAAAGAAATTTGACCAGATTAAGGGACCAGACAATTGTGGTAATAGGAGCGGAGCAAAATGAAAATAGGCGAGTTGGCGGAGAAATATAATATTACCCGGGATGCGATTCGTTACTATGTTAATCATGGGCTCTTGTCTCTTAGTAAGGGTCCTCATTATAACTTTACACAAAAGGATATTGAGGACCTGCAGTTAATCCTGAAAATGAAACGGCAGCAGTTTTCGCTGCAGGAAATCAGTGATGTCCTGACTCTGCATAGGATCGGTAATATGATTGAACCGGATATTATTACCGCTTATAAAGATATTTTGGAACGTAAGCATGATGAACTGCAAGAACAGGCCCGGCAGTTGCAGCTGGCTATGGATAGCATCAGTCAGGACATCCAGAAATTATCTGATAATGAGGCGGATCGTGGTATCCAGCTTCGTTTGGGCGTTCCTTTATCTGCTTTGCAATTATTACGCTGTCCTAAGTGTAAAGGTACTTTTAATTTAGAAGAAGCTACCTTAAATTCGCAGTATGTTTCTAGCGGCAAGCTGTGTTGCAGCTGCGGTTACAGTATGCGGATCGAGGACGGAATCGTACAGACAGGCAATCTTTATCAAGGACAGCATGACTGGCCGGATTTAAACCGGAACTTATACAGTAACATAAGTAACCAATTTGTTTCTGCTATGCAGCGGTGTCATGATCAGGTTTTAGGTGAGCTTCTGGATACGGGTCTTAAAGATAAAGTAGTACTGGAAACTCACATTAACGGTTATTTCTTTGCTTATAACCATATTACGTCTATTCCGCCGGAGTGTCTTTATATCGTGACTGATAAGTTCCCGGAAATGCTTTATATGTATAAGAAGCTAATTGAGAAGCTGAACCGGCCTGTAAATTTTCTCTTTATAGCGGATAATACGATGAATCTGCCTCTGAAACCAGGTTGTGTGGATTTAGTAGTTGATTTTATGAGCGACGTGGAGCATTGTTTGTATAACCCAACACCTTATATCAGCCTCTTAAAGCCCTTTTTAAAATCCCAGGCTTTCATTTTGGGTACCGTAATTGGTTATCATGGTTTAAACCGCAGTCAGATCCTGCTGCATAAAAAGTATCCGGAAAGCGCGGAACCGCCTATGAATTTGGACCGGCTGCCGGAGGAATACCGTGAAGCTGGTTATAAGCTGCAGTGGCAGCAGGTTTGTCTGGTAGAAAACGCCAAGAAGCAGATTGGTAATTTTGAATGTCAGGTTAAAGGGGAACTGCTGCATCTGATGCTGATGAAAGCCATACCTAAATAATATTTTTTTAACTTAAATCTCCCAAAAGAAGCTTAATATTTTGAGTAACGCTTTAGGTTCTAACCACTACCAGTTATACGGTAGTGGTTTTTTATGTCCATTCGGCATGATATAATAACTTCAAAAGGGGTGAACTAACTATGCAAAATTTACCTGATAAAAAAGCCCAAGCTCTTAACCTGGCGCTGGAAGCTCATGCCGGCCAGGTAGATAAGGCCGGTAAACCGTATATCCATCACCTGCTGGGGGTGGCCGGGCAGGGGAAAAGCGATGACGAGTTCATCGTAGGGGTGCTGCACGATTTTGTCGAGGATGGCAAAGAAGGTAGCAGAGAAAGTCGTTTATCTCTCATCAGAGAAATTTTTGGCGATAAAATCAGTGAGGCTATTGATGCCATCTCTAAAAAGGATGATGAAAGTCGGGCTGACTACATTGCGCGCGTAGCACAAAACAAGTTGGCTACGACCGTAAAGTTCTATGATTTAAACAACAATGCTAAGATGGAGAGATTGATGCTTCTCGACAAGGAAACCAGGGACAGATTGATTAGAAAGTATACTGAGGATAGGGCGCTGCTGAAGCAGATGGCAAGCATAAAAGGCAATGATGTGCTATGACCGGGAAAAAGGCTGGGCCTTAGATACGCGCTATGTCATAAGTCTAAATAAACCTAACCCCAAAGAGCAAATTTTTTCGCTGGAAAACTAATATCTGGTTGTTAAATAATCTTGGTCATGATATGATTTAATATTATAAGAATCTATACAAACGGAGGTGTGATATGAACAAACTATTACTTCTCATAACTACGGCTTTGCTGCTGCAGATGCTGCCCGTCACTGCGGTGAACCATGTTGCCGCGGCGGCAGATACCCGTACATCTGCTGCGGCTGTATCAGCGGCAACTGTGTCTGACCAGCCAGTTATGCCAGCTGCTTCGGACAGTAGCATCTCTAGTGTGCGGGTGCGGGAAATAGTGAAAACATTGAACCTGGCTGCTCATCCGGAGGGTGGTTGGTTTGCTGAGGTTTACACGGCACCGGAAATTTACCAGTCCATGGTTGGGGTACGGCCGTTGGCGGGAAGTATCTACTTTCTGTTGAATGAGAAGGAAGTTTCTCGTTTTCATCAGCTGGACTGCGAGGAAGTCTGGTATTATCACGAGGGTTGCGGGATACGTCTTTATTTTCTGGAGGAAGATGGGGCAGTGAAGCAGGTGCTTTTGGGCCAGGATTTGGCGAAGGGTCAGCGGCCTATGGTGATTATTCCAGCCGGAAAGATTTTTGCGGCAGAGAATATTGATTCTGGCAGATATACCCTGATCAGCTGTATGACCACGCCTAAGTTTAAGTACCAGGGCTGGCGGCTGGTGGGACAGGCCGAACTGCTGAAGCGCAGTCCACAGCAACAAGCGCTGATTAAACGTCTGACCTGAATCCCTTTAGCATGAAAAATTGAAGTGAAAAAGCTTATATATAATTTTTCTTTCACTTTTTGACTGAAAGAACTTAAGAAAGAACTTAAGAAAGAACTTAAGAAAGAACTTAAGAAAGAACTTAAGAAAGAACTTAAGAAAGAATAAAGGGCTGTTGCCAGCGAAAATATTCGCTATTGCAACAGCCTTTCTGTAATAATAATATATATTTCATGGGTGGTTGTTTGCGAAATAATTTGTGTTTCATGACCCTTCAAATGACGAAAATATTCTTTGTCATCTACTACCTATACGCTTGCAGTAACTTCCTTCAAAACTAAAATATTTCGGGTATCGCTTTTCCCTGGGATTTATAGTATCATATGTATAATTTGGAAGTTATAGCGGTAATTTATTAACCCGACTATAATAGAATAACAGAAAAATAAAATCCGATTTGTCGGGCTGATGCAAAAATAGTAATATTAGGGCAGACTAAGAGGCCTGTTACTAATAAAAACCAGGAGGTTCACGGTTCTATGAAAGATATCGTTAAGAACTGCAAGATTGCTCTTGTTCAAGGTTCTCCCGTTATGTTTGATAAGGCTGCTACTATGTCAAAGACGCTGGAGCAGATTGCAGAAGCGGGTAGGAATGGGGCTCAGGTCATCGTTTTTCCAGAATCGTATATTCCTTGTTATCCGTACGGCTTAACGTTCGGTTTTACGGTAGGCAGCCGTACCGCTGCCGGTAGGAAAGACTGGAAACTGTATTATGATAATGCGGTGGTTGTGCCTGGTGCTGAGACTGACAAGCTGGGGCAGGCTGCCCAAGAGGCTCATGCTTATGTTAGCATAGGTATAACTGAACGTGACGCGATAGAATGTACTCTTTATTGTACTAATTTGATTTTTTCTCCCGAGGGGCAACTGGTGGCTAAGCATCGCAAACTTAAACCTACCGGTTCTGAACGTTATATCTGGGGTGATTCCCATGACCCGGCTACCTATTTTCCCATGGTAGAGACCCCTTGGGGACCGATGGGAAGCCTTATCTGCTGGGAAAACTATATGCCCCTGGCCAGGGCCGCTTTATATCAAAAAGGCGTGGCTATTTATCTGGCACCTAACACTAACGATAATCCGGAGTGGCAGGATACAATTAAACATATTGCTATTGAAGGGCATTGCTATGTAGTTAATGTAGATCAGTACTTTACCAAGGAGATGTATCCGGTTGGAATGAGCTGTCAGGACGAGATAGCTAAACTTACAGACGAAGTCTGTGTTGGTGGTAGCTGTGTTATAGATCCCTATGGTCATTATCTGACTGAACCGGTATGGAAACATGAGGCCATTATTTATGCAGAGCTTGATATGGACCAGGTACCGATGAGCCATATGGAATTTGACGCTGCGGGCCATTACTGTCGGCCGGATGTATTGAAGCTAATTGTAAATGATAAGTAATTTTAATATTTTATGCTTTGGGTTTCCGGTTTTGTTGTATAATGATTCAGACCGGTATGATTCTGTCAGTTTTTGGGTATCCATTCATAGGTATTTGTAAAAGCAGTGGTATTAGTTAAAATGGAGGAAAAAATGAAAAAGTTTTTAAAAATAGTTTGCTGTTTATGCTTTGCGGTTAGCATTTTTATGAGTACAGGGTGGACTGCGTCACGAGAACCTAGTTCCATCGACAGTATTGATAAAGGAGTAGCCGATACAGGGGAGACCCATTTCGGCAAGGCTCGGGAAGAGATATCTGCTTCCAGTGCTTCTTATACTGTAGCTGTGCTGCCTTACGTGGATAGTTCCGGGTTAGAAGGACGCAGCCGGGAGATGGCGGTGAATGCTGTTAAGGAGTGCTTGAATAAAAAATATCCTAAGAATAACGGCCGCATTATAAGTGCCACCAAGGTTCAGACCGCCTTGAAGGCTTATCCATATGAGAATGCGGATGCCCCGGTGCTGTCAGAGTTGGTGCGCCTGGGACGGGCCGTGGGTGCGGATAGGATAATCTATTTAAATATGCTGCCGGTACGGCAAAAGGAAAGCGGAGTCATGGTTATCGTGGGTACGCAAACCAAAAGCGCCGTGGTCAGCATGAAACTCAAATGTGTGGACGTGGTCAACGAAAAATATATCTTTAATCAAAATGTAGAGGATATCGGCTCTTCCTCTTCCATTAATTTTTGGAAGATTGGCGAGTCCAGCAAGGCCAAGGCAGTCAAGCGGGCCACTTTGAACTGCATGAAAGATTTTTTGACTGCGTTTGATTAAACCTGGTGTACACGGCGGTGTTGACTAAGATGGAAAATCTTTTTTCGAATAAATTCAAGCGACCGGCGGCCCTGGTCCTCTTTTGCCTGCTGCTGGGTTGGGCCAGCGGCTGCGGCCGGGTTGAACCCGCAGCCCCAAAGGTGCCGCCTTCGGAACAAGCTGCGTCTAAAGATGCGGCGTCTGCGTCTTCTGGGCTAACGGCGGGAGAGAAGGTCCGTTTTACGGATGCCCTGGGTTATCAGGTCGCGCAGGTCAGCTGCCGCCGGGTCGTATCCCTGTACGGCAGTTTTGCGGAGACCTGGACCCTGGCCGGGGGTACGCTGGTGGGTACTACAGAGGACGCCGTCTCGGAACGTCAGATGAACCTGGGCCAAGAGGTGGCTGTCGTAGGCACGGTTAAGTCGCCTAACTTAGAAAATATCTTGGCTCTGATGCCGGATTTTGTCATTCTTTCGGCCGATATCCCCGCCCAGGTTAAGCTGCATCAAAATTTGCAGGCGGCCGGGATTGCCCATGCCTATTTCGCCGGTCTGACCTTTCGGGACTATCTGGCGATGTTAGAAGACTTCTGCCGCTTGACGGGCCGGCCTGACGGCGGTGAAGGACCGGCATTTTTATCTTTTGCCTAAAAAGTTGTTTCATTATAAACCTAACGCAAAGTGGGGAGAAAGTTATGCCTATCTTGCCAAACTCCTTTATCCGGAGCTGGAGACTGCAATCTAATACGCAAAGGCTTTTATTTCTAGCCGGCCTTGGGCTGCTGCTGCTGGGTACGGGACTTTTGGCCTTGTGCTGTGGCAGCCGGAGTTATTCCCTGCCCCAGCTGTGGCAGCTGATAAACAGTGCCGATGTGGCCAGTCCGGGGTATCGAATCTTGCTGCACGTCCGTTTGCCCCGGGTGTTAGCGGCTTCTTTGGCGGGGATGTCCCTGGCTGCATCAGGCGTTTTACTGCAGGCCGTGCTCAATAATGCCATGGCCAGTCCTAATATTATCGGCGTCAATGCCGGCGCCGGCCTGGCGGTCCTGGTGACCGGCGTGGTCTTTCCCTCTGCGGCGTTTATGGGTCCGGCAGCCGCTTTTGCCGGCGGTTTGCTGGCGGCTTTGTTGGTTTACTTTCTGGCCTTGAGGGCGGGGCTGTCCAGGACTAGCCTGGTTCTGGCCGGTTTGGCTCTCAGCGGTATTTTGACGGCCTGCATCAATGGGGTTAAATTTCTTTATCCTGACCTTTCCACCGGGATTAACACTTACCTGATGGGCACTTTAAGCGGGGTAACCTTAAAGGGCGTGCTTTTCGCCCTGCCCTATATTGTCCTGGGCCTGAGCCTGGCCTTTGTTTTAGCGGCGGATATAGATATCTTATGCCTGGGCGATGAGGGGGCCGGGGCGTTGGGGCTGAACGTAGGACGTACCCGCTTTTTGGCCATCTTAGCGGCAGCGCTTTTGGCCGGAGCGGCGGTCAGCTTTGCCGGCCTGCTCAGTTTCGTGGGGCTTTTGGTGCCACATATGGCCCGCTATTTTGTCGGCTCGAACCACCGGTGGCTTCTTCCGGCGGCGGCGGTTCTGGGCGCTTCTTTTGTGCAGCTGTGCGATTTGGCGGCCCGGACCTGGTTCGTGCCCTTTGAGTTCCCGGTAGGAATTTTGTTGTCCCTTTTGGGGGGACCGTTTTTCTTAAGCTTGCTCTTAAGTCACCAAAGAGGTCGTTTCCAATGATTACTTTTAAAGATGTTGCGGTAGGTTATCAAAATAAGGCGGTCCTAAAAAATATAAACTTTTCGCTGCCCTCCGGCAGCTTAACTGCGCTGGCCGGACCTAACGGCTGCGGCAAGACCACCCTTTTGCGCGCGGCGGCCCGGCAGCTGCCTTTGCTGTCTGGCGGTATTACGTACGGCGGCAAGAATCTGGCGGCTTTCGGGCAGAAGGAGTTTGCCCGCACTGCCGCTTATATGCCGCAGGCCAGGAATATCCCGGACATTACCGTAGAAGAGATGGTAAGGCACGGCCGTTTTCCTCATTTAGGTCTGATGCGGCATTTGACCCGCCGGGATTATGACCTGGTGGAACAGGCCTTAGACAAACTGGGCATCGCTGCCTGGCGCGACTGCCGCTTAGCTAACCTGTCCGGCGGGGAGCGTCAGCTGGTATATCTGGCCCTGGTGCTGGCGCAGGAGAGCCCGGTCCTGCTTTTGGATGAACCTACCACCTATCTGGATATTACTAACCAGTTTAAAGTGATGGGGCTGCTCCAGTTTCTGGCCGCCGAAGGTAAAACTATCCTGGTGGTTCTTCATGATCTGGCGGCAGCCTTGCAATATTGTCAGCAGATAGCCTTGCTGGACCAGGGACAGCTGGCCGCCTTAGTCTCTCCGGAGCAAATTTACCGGCAACAGCTGCTGAGGTCTATCCTGGGCGTGCAGGTAGGGCGGGATCAGGAAGGTGTCTATTATCTTAAACCAAATACGCTGGGGTGAGGGCCGCAAGTGGTACTTCCGGGTTGCTCACCTAAATATAAACCACGCAGATTTTAGAGCCTGCGTGGTTTTTGGCGTCCTTAGTTTTACATCACCTAAGAACTATAATCTTATTTTCTTTGACAAAAGGCTAAAACATCCCTTAAATATAGGAAATAATAAATAGCGCTCTTATCCTTGGTGGGTAAGAGCGCAGACTTATGTTATGTTGTTTTAAATTTATAACCATCGCTGCCTTTTTTCCTAGGAGACGGAGGCACCTGCGTTGTCGCTCTGACCGTCCTGCACCGTGCTGAGCATGAAGGCCGCAAACGTTTTTTGATAAAGGGTATCGGCAGCGTCCAAAGCCTTTTGGGCGGCGGCGCCGCATAAATGATTGGCCGCCTGGCTGGAAGCGTCTTCCTTAAAATATTGCTCGTCCATAGAGGGAATGGATTTGATTAAGCCCAGCTCCATCTGCCTCCAGTAGTCACGCACCTCTTTACCGTAGTCGGCGCGGTTCTGCACTGCTAAAGCGGATAAACGCCGGAACTTCCAGTAAGCGCTGTTTTCATTATAGCTTAGCGACTCCAGGCCGAAGGCCGTCGGCAGATGGGTTACATTACCGTAGAAGGGCAAAAAGACGCTCATCTCCGGGTTAGCCAGGGCAACCCACATAATCTGGGGTTTGTTGTCCCGCAGCCAAAAGAGATGGGCCTCGCTGGTCCGGTTGATGCCGATGGCCCGGTTGTTAGGATGCAGGTTCACATTATAATCCAGGTCTTCATAGCGATACCGGAATAGTTCCATGACCTGGGGCAGGCTGATCTTCTGGTCAGGTTTCACCATCATGTCGTAAGTGGTGTTAACATCATAGTTTTGGGATTGGGAGGGGGAAAGCTTCTTGTGAGCCGCCCAAACGCGCAACTGACTGTAGTCCCGGTGCTTGGCACCATAGGTATGGGCTAAATGAATCAGACCGTTTTCTCTTTGCAGGAAATTATGCTCCTGAGCCAGCCTGACCAAGTTCCGGGAGGTCCGCACGTTAACCGTATCTTTGACATCCAGGGTTCCCAGCATGCTATCGTTGGCGATGACCGCATATTTATCCTCCGGAAAGCGGAGGGCGGCCCACTGGTGGCCGGTATAGATTTCCATATACCAGGTGTCCTTGTCATCGGCAAATACTAAGGCGTTGCCTTCCCTGGAGCCATAGCGGTCAATCATCCGGCCCAGGTACTCCACCCCTTCCTGTGCGGTTTTCACGTAGGGAAGGACGATGGTGGGCAGGATGCTTTCGTCGATGCCGTTTTTGACATAGGGGTCGGCTGCCAAAGCTTTTTCATTGGCATAGATAGACTCGGTCGCCGACATACAGACATGGTGCTCGTTGATTGCACCTTCATCCCAGGTGCCGTAGTCCGGGCGCGAAACTACGCTGGGCAAGGCCAGATAACTAACCCCCTTAGCCGGCAGCTGGACGGAACATTTAGTCTCCGCCGTGGTGTAGGTCCAGGGGGCAGGACGGTTGACAGCCGGTTTTCTGACAATCCTGGTGACATCCAGGTCGCTAGAATCAGAGGTACGGCCGATAATGCGGCTGCCGTCGGTTGTAACCTGGCGGCCGGCGATGAAAGTGGTACAGGCCTGAGTGGTGGTAAATCCGGTCAAGGTAAGAGTTAAAAGTACCAGGGCGCTCAGTAAAGCTTTGCCGGTGCGGGAACTAAGTCCAGGGTGGTTTTTCATAACAAATTTACTCCTCTCAAATATAAATGTGAAGCTTTTAGTAAAAACCATATCCTTTAGTTGACGAAGTTGCTCCCATGCGCTAAGCTATGCTTAGAGGAAGGCGCATCGTCAAGTGAGAATAAGGAGGTATTATATCATGAAGCTGAATAAAAAAATCGTCGCGGCCGTACTGTGCGGCATGCTGCTGGGAAACACCATGCCTAGAGCGGATGCCATAGATATCTTAGGCGGTTTAGGTTCCGTTATTAAAACCGGCGGCATCGCCTGGATGGTGGATCATTATGCTAAAGATATCAATACCTTCATTAATAAGTTAACCGATAAATACGGCGTGGGCACTACCTACGCCACCAAAGTGGTACCCATCATTACGGTAGGCAGCAAGAGCTACGTGGGTGCGGCTCAGGTGAGCGGTCCCCAGGAGCTGGTGGATAAATGTCAAGCCGCTTTGTCTTTGGAAGGGGATTTCCTCAACCGCAGCTTTAGGGTTCAGGCGCTCGTTCCCATTGATAGTAAGGACGGTTCCAGTTTTCATCGTGTACAGGGTGTAGGCGTCAGCGCCAAGATAGACGTGGCCATTTAAGGGACGTTTAATCAGAAGGTTGTATAAAAAATAAGGGCGGGCATCATAACCGCCCGCCCGGTAATATGTGGTTGCCTAAACGTCAAGTCAGGTAACAGGATTGTTTTTAACCTATCTGGCCGCTGGCCCTAAGTCTTTCAAACAATTTATTATTAAAATCTTTGGCCGCTATATAGGCCCAAAGGGCGCAGATGGGTGCCATGATAAGCAGAATCAGGCCGAAGGTGAAATAACCGCCGATTATGCAGACGAGAAACATAAAGATGGCTCCGAAGCGGGAGCTGTACAAGAGACCTAAAGGTCCGAAGAAGAAGGCCAAAACTACGGCCAGCCATACGCTTTTAGGAGTCTGGACGATAATAACCTGCGGCTCGCTGCTGGCGGTTTCTTGAACCTGAGGATTAACCGATGTGTTTTCCATCTGGGGCGCCGCGGCCTGAGCGGTTGTCTCCGGGTGGCTGCCAGCATCAGAAGAAACTGCCTGTTCCTGATAGGCAGACTGGTTTTTCTGGTCCTCCGTTTTGGTGAATTGAGAAGCGTTCTCGTTCGTAGTCATAATAACACCCCCTAGTTATGTTCTTACAGGTACGTCGAGAAGATTTGTGGTTTTAGTCACGTTTATTTATCTTTCTACATATAATTATAACACTATTCGTAAAATAACGCTATTTGTAGAGAAACATTTGTTCCGGTGTCACTATAAGAAGGCTGCGTATCAGTAAGTAGGGGAAGTTTATAGGTTAAAATAGGTAAGGAAGGCAGGTCTGTTATGTCCAATCTACATCAAATTTTTCTCTGGTATCTGGCTTTGATTAATCTTGCTGCCATCTTGCTGTATGGATGGGATAAGTTCTGCGCCCTGCATCACCGGTGGCGGGTGCCTGAGGCGGTGCTGCTTTTTATGGCCGCCCTGGGCGGCAGTATCGGTGCCTTGCTGGGCATGAAGCTTTTTCACCATAAGACGCTGCACTGGAAGTTTAAGGCGGGAGTGCCGCTGCTTTTATTGCTGCAGATGGCGGGGCTGGTTTATCTGCATGTGCGTTAGCAGGTCTGGGAGCAATATTTCAAATGATTATATTTGTTAAAAATTTTAAGGAGGCATATCATATGCACAAGTTCAATGTAAAAGAGTCCGCAGCTTTACTGGAGGAGACCGGCCGCTCCTGTACCACCTTTATTGCCGGCCGTCAGGTTACTGCCGACGGCAGCCGTATCTTTGGCCGGACCGATGATTCCCACGGCCTGGTGGCAGCTATCATGGTTCCGGTTTCGGCGGTGCATCGTGCCGCTCCCTGGGTGTTGACGGATGCCAAGACGGGTTTTAAAGGCGAGATGCCGGCGGAGGGCTGCAGCTATCTATCCGTGCCTAAGGCCGATAATAAGCCGGGCACCGGGACCTGGGAGGAAGCGGTGGTCAACGAGTACCATGTCTGCCTCTCGGCCACTGAGTCCATCTACGCCAATGATCAGGCTCTGGCGGCGGACCCTTATCTGGAAAGCGGCATTGACGAGAGCATCCTTCCCGCCGTGGTCATCCCCTACGTGCGCACGGCGCTGGAAGGGGTGGAGCGCCTGGGACGCCTTATTGATCGCTACGGTTCTAAGGAAGGCAACGCGGTGGTCTTTGCGGATGACGCGGAGACCTGGTACATGGAGATTTACACCGGCCATCAGTGGGCGGCCATCCGCTTCCCGGAGGACCGGTACGCCATCATCGCCAACGACGGGATGCTGGATACTATCGACGTGGAGGATAAGGATGGCGTGCGGGTTTCTCAAGACCTGATCCGCCTGGCCCGGGAACATCACTTCCTGCAGGAGGAGGGGGGCCGGATTCACGTGGCCCATACTTACGGCCGCTATCACCGGCATTACAGCCAGCTGCGGGTCTGGGCCGGGCAGAGAATGTTCTCGCCTTCTCAGGCTAAGGCCTATGATGTGGACCGCACTTATGACCTTCTCATGGTGCCTGACCATAAGATTGCCCTGGCCGAGGTCATGGAGCTGTTCCGCTACCGGTACGAGGACCTGGGCTATAACGTCAATCTTCATCCCAATAACCGGGCCATCGGCATCAACCGGACGGTGGAAGCCCATCTGTTCTGGCTGCGGAATCATAAGCCCCAGGTTATGTGGGTGGCCCTGGCTAACCCGGAGATGAGCGTGTTTTTACCCTATTACGGCAATGTGACCAGGCTGCCGGCCGCTTTTTCCCTGGGCGGCGAGTCGTACAACCCGGCCAGCGCCTATTATAAGTTCCGCAGCCTGTCGGCTCTGGCGGTACAGGACCGGGCGGGGTACGGCAAGAAGGTGCGCGATTTCTGGCGGCAGATGGAGCTGGGCCTGATTGAAGGTCTGCCGGCTCTGGATAGTCAGTATCTGGCGGCCGGCCAGTCCAGCGAGGCGGCCAACCTTTTATGCGGGGCGGCGGCGCAGCGGGCCATGGACGCAGCGGATACGCTGTTTAAGGAGACGCTGACCAGCTTCATGCTCGCAACCGTGCAGGACGGGGTGGGCCTGGATGCCACGGCGGTGGCTTCGGCGGATATGTAAGGCAGGTTTTAAGCATCTGTTCCTTTTGTAAGTGCACCTCCAAATGTTATTTTGTCTAATATTTAGGAGGCACTTCATTTAAGGGCAGGTGCTTTTTTGATTTATACCAAGGTGCCTGTTTTGACAGACCCGGTTTTGTGGTATACTTAGCTTAATAGTTAGACCTTTTATATGCAAGGCGGGGTGAAAATGATGAGCGAAGAAAAGAATCCTTTATATGATCTGCTGCTGGATAATTTTAAACAGGCCCAGGTGGAAGACCTGGTGCTGCCAGACAATTTAAAGCTTTTGGCCGGGGCGCTGCCGCTGACGGCCGCCTCTAACGGGCGGTATAATTCTAAAGAGGTGCTGGCCCTGGCGGTTAAGTATCTGCCGCTTTTGGCGGAGGCACCGAAGGACGGCTGGCTGCTCTATTGCTATGACTATGTACAGGGTCAGCTGTTCCCCTGTACCGATAACCTGGATCCCAACGAGAGCTGCGCGCCGGGAGAGGAAGAGGAAAAAATCTATGGCCGGCGGCGGGTACTGGTTTTGACCCTGCTGCGCAGCCTTTATCAGTATGAGAACCGGACCTGCCCCTTTGACCCGACCCGGGATTTGAATCTCCTGACCCGCAAGGAGGTCCTGAACAAAGGCTATATCTCTGAGTATTTGCATATGCGGGACTGGCTGACCTCTCATTATTTTTATGAATTTATGCGCATCGCGGTGGATATTTCGCCCTTTGACACCTTGGGGCATATCGGCGGGGTCCACTATGTGGCACTGTACATGGCCAAGCAGTTGGCGAAGGTCAAGGTGCCCATTGATGTGGCCTTGATCTCTGGTGCGGCCCTGTGCCATGATATCGGCAAGTACGGCTGCAAGAAGAACGAGGGCAAGCGGGTAGCTTATCTCCATTATTATTATACGGGGACCTTCTGCCAGCGGGAAAACTTAAAAACCATCGGCCACATTGCCGCCAATCATTCGGTGTGGGACCTGGAACTGGAAAATTTGTCGGTGGAATCGCTGCTTTTAATTTACGCCGATTTCCGGGTGAAGAGCAGCCGCAATCCCGACGGACGGGAGGTCGTGCATTTTTATACCCTGGCCCAGGCCTTTGATGTTATCCTAAGCAAGCTGGATAACGTAGATGAGGCCAAGAAACAGCGCTACCAGAAGGTTTACGCCAAACTGGCGGATTTTGAGGCCTTTATGAAGGAGCAGGGGGTGCACACCGAGCTGGACGGGCATTTTGCCCCTGAGCCGCCGGAGGCGGTCCTGCCCAGACACCGGGAGAGTGCCCTCTTAGAAGGAGCTTTGGTGGTGGAGCAGCTGAAGTATGCGGCTATCAGCCATAACATCCGTCTCATGAGCATCTTCCGCAACGAGTACGATTTTGCAAAATTAATTGAAGAGGCCCGCAGCGAACGGCTGTGGAAGAACGTCCGCACCTATCTGGGCATCTTCTCCGAGTATTCGACCTATATGACGGAGCATCAGGAGGTCTTGACCTTAAAGTACCTGTATGAGCTCCTGTCCAGCAAGGAAGGCGATATCCGCCTGTCCGCGGCCAGGCTCATGGGGAGCATCGTGGCCAATTTTAACGCTAAATATACCAAGGAACTGCCTCAGGGCGTGGTGCTGCCGCCCAGGGAGCCTAATAATTATTCGATTTTTGCCCAGTACCTGGAGCTGATCATGGCGCCGAACCGGCACTACACGGAGCAGTCGAAGCTGTGGATCGGCTATGGTCTGAGCAATTTTATCACGGCGGTGCTGAAGAACGCCGCATCCTCAGAGCGGCCCCGCTACTTTGAGGTGCTGGAGGCCTATTACCGTCAGATCGGTTACGCTGAGGAGCCGGAGATTATTCTTTTGACGGCCCTGCAGGAGTTAGGACAGTTTTCACCTACTGAGAGTTTCATGGCGGCGGCGGGGAAGTTTATCGACCACGCCCGTCAGTCGGGACGCAAGACCTTGCAGGTGGCGGCCCTGAACGCGGCCCGGCATTTGTTTGAGGATTACGAGGAAAAAACTTATTACCAGGACCTGCTGCAGGTTATGAAGCTGCCCCAGGATCAGGCGGATTTTGCCGGTATCGAAGGCGGCCTCTTTCTGGTGGATTTAAAGATGAGTACCCACTGGGTCATTAAGGCGGCTAACATCGAACTGATGCTGCGCTACCTGGTGGAGGGCGGCGAGTCGGGTACGGCCATGCATCTGGGTATGCATCTCATTAACCTTTTAAAGGTTAATGAGTCGGTGTACGTCAGGCAGAAGGCTGGCGAAGGGCTGCTGAAAATTTCCCGGCAGCTGACCTACGCCCAGCGTAACGAACTGGCGGTGGAGCTGTTCAACGGCCTCAACATCGGCGACCCTCAGATTTCCAAGTATGTGCCGGAGTTTTTGGGGCGGATGATTCTGCGCCTGCCGCCCCAGGAGTTTGACGAGTTCATCTCTACCATCCAGGAACAGGTGCTCAAGGTCAACATCCAGGTAGCGGCCACCATGATTAACACCATGGGCGTAATCCTGGAGAACTTTGAGGATTTCTCCGGCCAGTTCCGGCAGGAGGAAAAGACCCATCACGAGCGCCTGGTGCGCATGCTCTACATCATGATCCGGGCCTACGCCCACTACGATCAGGAGCTGAGCCGCGATGCTTTCTGGGATATCGGCCGCTTTATCTTCCGCAGCAAGGTGATGCCCTTAGAGCAAAAGGACTTTTTGTTCCTGCATAGTTATAAGAAGCTCCTGAGCCTGCTGAAAGAAAATAAGGAAGGACCTCTGGACTTTTACAGCAACGCGGCGGTGCTGAACCATATTTACCGCTACATAGGCTACCACGAGTTCGTCAAGGGCGACTTTGACTTTTTGATCCGGCGGAAGGTCTGCTTCTACCCGGGCACTTTTGACCCCTTCAGCGAAGGGCATAAGGCGGTGGCCAAGAAAATTCGCAACCTGGGGTTTGATGTGTATCTGGCTCTGGACGAGTTCTCCTGGTCCAAGCACACCCAGCCCCGGCTTTTGCGCCGCAAGATTATGAATATGTCTGTGGCCAACGAGGAGAACATTTATCCCTTCCCGGAAGATATTCCCATCAACATCGCTAATCCCCACGACATTAAGCAGCTCAAGGAAATCTTTGCCGCTAAGGACCTCTATCTGGCGGTAGGGATGGACGTGGTGAAGCACGCTTCCGCGTACCGCCTGCCTCAGACGGCGGATTCCATCCATACGGTGAACCACATCGTCTTCGTGCGGGATATTGAGAATCCTCAGACCGCTGAGATTTCGGAGGCGGAGGCGGGCATTAAGGGCCAGGTGATCCATATGGCGCTGGATAAGGATTTTGAGGATATCTCCTCCACCAAGATCCGGGATAACATCGACCTGAACCTGGATATTTCCAAATTGATTGATCCGGCGGCCCAGAGCTTTATTTACGATCATAACCTGTATTTGAGGGAGCCGGCTTACAAGAACGTACTGGAGTCTCTGGAAATCGATATCAGCACCTTTAAATCCCGGGGGGTGGAGAGCCTGTGGCCCTTCAGCGCCCGGCTCACCGCCGCCGGCTACCATACCGGCACCCTGGGCGGTTATATTGAAAAGAAGAATGTGTCGACTATTTATATTGACGATGCCGGTAAGGAGAAGGCCATCATCGCCTACGCCGCCGTACATCCGGTGGGGACCAGGAACCTGCTGAAGGAGTTTAACGATGCCAACATTACGGCCCATATCCGGGCGGCGGCTGACGGCAGCGTGGCTTCTATCGGTTTTCTCTACGCCGACGAGAAGGCGGGCATTGCCAACATCAGCCAGATTGTCCTGACCGAAGTGCTGACGGAGCTCATCGCCCACGATTATGCTTACGCGGTGTACCATCCGGTGGATGAGGCGGGCTACAACGACAGCATCTTAAACGCCTTGAAGCGCCAGGGCTTTGTGAACATTGCGCCAACTGAGGCGGCTCATCCGCTGCTGGCGGTGAATATGAAGTCGCCGGTGGTTATCTTTAGGGACGCGGAGACGGTATTGAAGAATCCTTTCAACAAGGATCTGCGGGTCCAGAAGGCCTTTTCCCGGGCCCATAACCACCTGCTCAGTGCTTTGAACCGGATTTACCCCGGCAAGCTGATTTTAAGCTTTAACACCAGCGCTATCCATAATAAGATCATCCGCAAGATGGCCCGTATCAACGTGGCTACCCCGGAGGACAGCAAGCTGGGCAAGCGGGGGCCGTACATGTGCGTGCCCTTCGGCAAGGCTTTAAGCAATGTATCGGTGCTGAACACGGTGACCAAGGCCCTGCATATCGACAAATATTTCAACCGGGCCATCAAGGGTTTCAGCATGTATCAGTCCCATAACTATGCCTCGGTGGATAACCAGGTCAAGACCATCAAGTCCTTCAACATGCCGGTCATTTTAATCGATGATTTGCTGCACAAGGGGCATCGCATGAAGATGCTGATCCCCTATCTGGAGAAAAACCAGGTCCAGGTGAAGGAGGTGCTGGCGGGCGTCATGACCGGCCAGGCCATGGATTTGATGGCGGAGAAGAAGTTTGCGGTGGAGAGCGCCTACTTTTTGCCCACTTTGGAAGTGTGGATGAACGAGCGTGACTGCTATCCCTTCATCGGCGGCGACGGTATCGACAACGCCCACAATTACAGCGGCTATGACAGCAACCCGGCCATCAACTTCGTGCTGCCTTACGTGAACCCCGCTTTTATCGGTGGTAACGACAGTCAGGCTACTTATCTGTATTCTCTGACCTGTTTGCAGAATGCTTCCTATATTATGAGGACTCTGCAGGAGGTTTATCAGGAGAAGTACGAGAAGCATTTGACCTTGAAGCGGTTGGGGGAGGTCTTCACCTATCCCCGCATCCCGGATATGGATGTAGGCGTCAAGTTCGACGAGAACATGGACCCGGTGCGGTTTATTGAAAATGATATTGAGCGTCTGGTACGTCTCAAATGGGGCGAGATCGGGGACAGAAAATAAGAATGCAGCCGCAGGGAGTGAAAGGAGCATATAGGATGAAAACTTATAAGATTAGCGATTTACCGGCGGCGGCAGGAGTGACTACGCCGGTGGCTCTGACTTTAAATCCGCTGCCCAGGCGCAAGTTGCGGGTGCAGCTTTTAGCCCTGGGGGATGTGGGCCTGACGGTGCTCATCGGCCTCAGGCTCTTGGGGGCCGCTGCTATCGAAAGTATCGGCATCATCGATTTGAATGAGAAGAACGTGGAGCGTCTGCTCCTGGAGATTAACCAGATCCGCTATCCCTTTGGAGGCTGGCCGGAGTCTGATATGCCGGTGTTGCCACCGGTATATGCGGTACCGCCGGATAAGCTCTTTGACTGCGATGTGTTTGTTTTCTGCGCCAGCAAGGGCGTACCGCCGCTGGGGGCCAGGGGCGATGTGCGGATGGCCCAGCTGGAGGCTAATACCGGGCTGGTGGCTCATTTTGCCGAGGCGGCTAAAAAGGTGCATTATCAGGGACTCTACTGCGAGGTGTCAGACCCGGTGGACCCGCTGGCCAAAGTGTTCCTGAAACACTCCGGCGTGGAGCCTACCCAGGTGCAGGGCTACGGCTTAGGCGTCATGAACGCCAGAGCCTGCTACTATGCGGAGCGTGATCCGGAGCTGGCCCATTATCTGACCCAGGGCCGGGCCTTTGGTCCCCACGGGGCGGATCTGGTCATCGCTGACAGTCTGACTAATTATAATGAAGGAAAATCCGAAAAGCTAACTAAACTGACCGTAGAAGCCAACCTGGCGGTGCGGGCGCTGGGCTATAAGCCCTATATCGCCCCGGCCCTGTCTTCGGCTGCCATCTCAATTATTTTGACCTTGCAAGGTAAATGGCATTACGGCTCAGTTTACCTGGGGGACGAGGAGACCGGCGCCTACTTCGGAGTGCGCAACCGCTATACCCCGGAAGGCCTGGAGTATGAGGATGTCACCGTTTGTCCTGAGCTTTTTGAGCGGTTGAAACGGGCCTATACTAATTTGTGTAAGGTGAACTGAAAATTTTGCTCGCAGGTAAGCGTGAGCCTAACCGCAACTGATCAGCCGGAAATAGTTCGTCTCCGAGTTGCGTTTAAGGCTGCCCTGATTAAGTCTGCCAGGGCCAATTTTTAAGAAGGTGTAAGGATGTTAAACGTCATTAAGATAGGGGAAAGGGATAGTCAGGATACGGAGCGCCTGCGGGAAGTGCTGGCGGCGGCTCTGGCCGGGCGGGAATACGCGGTGATTGAGCAGCCGGAGGATTTTGGCTGCTGGTGCAGTGTGCCCCAAGCGAAACGGCGGGGACAGGCCTTTTTGTTTGCTATATCTCTGCCACAGGTGGGGGTTAGTATTCCTTACGCCCGGTGGCTGAACGCCATCATGTCCCATCCGGGCTGTCTGGAGGGATGCGTGGGTGCGGTGGTGGTAGACGGTCATAACGAATTCTTTACTAAAAAACGGGGACGGGAGCTGATTTTCGTGGCCAACGCTGCGGGCTGCAGCTTTCCCGGCAAACCTTTGGTAGAGGCCACCGGTTCCCTGGCTAACTTTAACATCCTGGCCCAGATTCAGGGGCTAAATAATCTGGCCGCTTATAAAAAAAGCGTGGTAGATTTGGTAGATAAGCTTTTAGCTTTTAATCCCCGGCCTCAGTTTTTGGGCGAGAAACCTCATATCTTCGTGGTGCACGCCAGCATCCGGCAAACTTCCAACACGCTTTTGTTGTGGAACCTGGTCCGTCAACACCTGGGAGAGCGGGCCAGCGTGGAGGAAGTGTCCCTGCGCAATGGTGCGGTGGTAGATTGCCGGGGCTGTACTTACGAAACCTGTCTCCACTTTGGCGAAACCGGCGGCTGTTTTTACGGAGGGGTCATGGTGCATGAGGTCTATCCGGCTATTAAACGCAGCGACAGCCTGGTGCTGCTCTGTCCGAATTATAACGATGCGGTCAGCGCCAACCTGACGGCTTTTATCAACCGTTTGACCGCCCTGTTTAGAACTGATTTTACCAGCTTTGCCTCCAAGAAAATCTTCGCCCTGGTGGTATCCGGCTACAGCGGAGGCGACATTGTGGCAGAGCAGATTTTGGATGCGCTGAACTGCAATAAGAACTTTATCCTGCCCGGGCATTTCGCTTTGATCGAGACGGCCAATGCCCCCCAAAGCATCTTGAAATGCCGGGACATTGAAAAAAGCGCCCAGGCTATGGCTGAGCGCTTACTGGCAAGGTAGTTGTCTGCGGGAAGCTGCAATTTGTTAAAAAGTTAAAAATTTGTTAAGACGTTAAAAACTTAGTGGGCGTTAGCCTTGACCTTTGGTCCGGCAGATAAGCTGGGTCATAGTGCCCATGGGGCAGTAAACGCACCAGGAGCGGGGCTTAAAGGCCAGCATGGTTAAGAGACCCAGGATAGTGGAGGTCAGCATGACGCTGTAAAAACCAAAGGCGAACTGAGCTATCCAGGGCTCTACCTGGGCCGTATAGGCCCAATCCCAGGGCAGGCGGATGGTCCAGAGCAGGGTGACTACCTGTTTAAGGCTGGTGGCGCCGGACAGAACCAGATAAGTGGCCTGCAGCATCAGGAAGAACATCAACATAAAAAAAGCTAAAAAACTATAACGAAACCAGCGGCTGCGCAGCCAGCCAGGGATATCCCGAAAACGGGAGAGGCCCAGCCTGGTGCCTAAAAGGTTAAACAGCTGGCCCCGGCCGCAATATTTATTGCAGTAGCTTTTGGTGCCCCAGGTTACTGAGATGAAGAGCGGGACTAAAAAACAAATCAGGCCTAACCAGGCAAAGAGAATATTAACGAAACCCAACGCTAAATAAATGAGGGAAAAAATCCAGAGATAATCATACCAGTGTTTTTTCATAGTTGGCAACCTTTCGATGCTGGTATCAGCTTGATGACAGAAGCTGGACAGATTTTGACACAGCGGCCGCAGCCGACGCAGCGGCAGCTATCTATTCGGGCAAAACTGCCCTGATAAATCTGAATAGCTTCTCTGGGGCAGACCTTGAGGCAGCTGCCGCAAGCGACGCATAAAGCTTCGTCGATAGAAGCCTGGGAGCGGATAAATGTTTTCATAATAACCTCCTGGGTAAATAGGTTAAATTCAAGGTAAATTTCTTATGAGGTGATGAAGGTGCCGTTAGATGAAAAACTTTACGCAGCCTGTTTTCCTTTTTGGCCGGATCTAAGCGGGGAGGAGAAAGAGCTGCTGGGCCGGCATGCCCGCCAGCAAAATTATCAGGCTGGCGAAAATGTACATGGGGGCAGCGGACGCTGTACCGGGGCTATCGCAGTGCAAAAAGGCAGCCTGCGGGTTTATCTTCTTTCCGGGGAAGGCAGGGAAGTAACTTTGTACCGGCTCTACCCGGGGGACATCTGTATGCTGTCGGCTTCCTGCGTTTTATCATCTATTACCTTCAGCGTCTTTATCGACGCAGAAAAGGACAGTCAGTGCTTGATTTTAAGTGGTGAAGCTTTTGCCAGGGTGGCGGAGCGCAATTTGAAGGTCAAAAATTTTGCTCTGGAAACTGCGGTACAGCGCTTTTCTGATGTGATGTGGGTCATGCAGCAGATTCTTTTTATGAGTTTTGACAAACGTTTGGCTATCTTTCTGGAAGAGGAACGGCTTCGGACCGGCTCTAACGTGATTAAGCTTACTCAGGAGCAAATTGCCCGTTACACCGGTTCGGCCCGGGAGGTTGTGTCCCGGATGCTGAAATACTTTGCCGCGGAGCAGATGGTGGAACATTCCCGCCAGGGCGTGAAAATACTCAGTCCTGAAAAATTGCAGGCGTTGATTTCTTGAGCGTAGTTTTATCCTAATAATAGCTAAAATATTTTAAGGCGCTGTTGTTTTTAATTTATTATTGATATGATAGCAAAAAAAGTAAACTTTGGCTGTGACTAAGTCACGGAGGAGTAAATAGGATGCTGGTTCATTAAAAACTGGCCCCAATCAGGCGCTGTTTTAATGAAGCATAGACTTAAATCTAACGCAGGCTAAATATTTTTATACGAGGTTTTGTGATGAAAAATTTTCAACCCGTTAATGAAGCCGCCTACCTGACGGCTCCTAATTTTGAACGCTACCGGCTGATTATGCGGCTGTTTTACCGGGAGTATGAAAAAATGCATTTTCAGCTGGATGCGGAAGGGATGCTGGCCCTGCTGAAAAACTACACCGGTGACCAAAACTATCCTTCCGACCAGCTGAAGGCGGATTTAGAGTCCCTGGTAGCCTGGAAGAACCTGGTCACCATTCAGGAGGTACGGCATGTACATTCCATAGCGGAGTATAAGAACCGGCAGTTCAGATATTCGATGAGCGAGTCCGCCGTGGAGATTGAGCGGCTTACCGTGAAGCTGGAGAATCTGTTTCTGGAAAGCGGCAGTTTGTCGACTAATTTATTTGCCAGACTGAATCAGGCGCTGGAGCAGGTTCCACGCCTCAGCCGGCGTCCTGCTAAGGAGCTGAGCGAGTGGTGGCATAATCTGCAGGATGATTTTAAGCGGCTGAACCAGAACTACCAGGACTATCTGCGGGAGTTTTACTCCGGCAAGGGAGAGAAGCTGCTGAAGTCCTTTGAGTTTATTCAGCATAAGGATTTATTTGTCACTTATCTTACCGCCTTCGTGCAGGAGCTTAAGGATAACGAGAACCTTATTACCGCCAGTTTGTACCAGGTAAGCCCGCTGATTGAAAGCCAGCTGCTGGACCTGGTGGTGCAAAGTGAGCTGGAGATACCCCATGCGGCTTCTGAAAAACAGGAGTACCGGGAGGAGAACCTGCGGGAGAATATTTTTGGCAAGTGGCAGTCCTTTAAAAGCTGGTTCATCCCTGCGGCAGGGCAGTTAAGCGAGTGCGAGCGGGTCATGGAAATTACCAACGAGGTCATTCGCCAGATTATCCAGAACGCTGCCCTCCTGGTGCAGTTTCAGAATGGAGGTCTTAGCCGCAAGAGCGAATATAAAAAGCTCTTGGAGATGTTTTTGACCTGTCAGGATTTAGAAGAGGCTCATAAATTAGCGGCTCATGCCTTTGGCATCCAGCAGGTGCGGCATTACCGGGTGAACGGAGAGCGTGCTACCGACAGTATCAATAGTAGTCCTTACGAAGAAAAGCCGGCCGAGTATTCACTTAAGCCCTGGGTACGGACCTATAAGCCCAGGCTGGATAAGAGCGGGTTCCTGGACCGGAGGGAGGCTAAGCTCAAGCAGAAAGCAGAGCATCTGGCGCAGATGGAAGCCGAAAGACAGTTGATGAAGGGATTTATCAAAGGTAACCGGTTGAATCTGGCCGATTTGCAGGACATATTGCCGGCTGTGGTGTGCGAGACTTTGCTGCGCTGGATTTCGCTGGCCTACACTACTTCTTCCCGCAGCGGCATTACTGAGTACGGTCAGTCCTTTACCTTAACGGATACCGGACGGCGCTGCGTGCTGCAAACGGAAAACGGTCAGCTGGAGCTGCCGGAGTATGTGTTCAATTTTGAGGAGCAACAAGATGCAAGAACTAGGTAAACTTTTAGAAAATTACTGGATAGACCGGGAAGAGGACCGGGAGCTGTTTAATCAGGTCCGCCGGGAGGTTGACGGCTATCGCCGCTTCTGTCAGGAGCAGCTTGGCTGGCGCCTGTTGCAAAATGAATATGTAATCAAGCTGGAGAAGGTTCCGGCCCGGGCTTTAGGCTACATGGGCATCCGGGACTTTACTGATACCCGGGACTATGTGCTGCTCTGCGCTCTGTTAATCTTTTTGGATGACAAGGAAGACCACGAGCAGTTCTTGCTCTCAGAGCTGATTACGGTGCTGGAGGCCCAGCTGAGGAATCTGCTGCCGATTGATTGGACTAATTATTCCCTGCGCCGCTGTTTGATCAGGGTGCTGCAGTTTGCCGAAAAACGGCGGCTGGTTCTGGTGGATGAGGGGAAAAGCGAAGATTTTGACGGCGGCGGGGAACATGAGGTCTTATACGAGAACTCCGGCCTGGCCCGTTATTTTGTAACCAACTTCGGTACGGATATTTTCGGCTTTACCAGCTACCGGGACTTTGAACAACCGGTACTGGAAGGAATTGACACCAACCGGGGCGCCCTGCGGGTGAACCGGGTGTACCGGAGACTGGCAGCAGAACCGGCTTTGTACTGGCAGGAGGCGTCTGATTCGGATGCGGTATATTTGAAGAATCAGAGGGCTTCTATTGCTGCTAACTTAGAGAAGTATCTGGGCGGACAGCTGCAGGTGCAGCGCAACTGCGCTTTCTGGGTCCTGGAAGAGGAAGAAAGTTGCGGAGAGCAGCATCCACCTCATGCCAGGATGATTCTGCCGGATATCGTGCAACTTTTCAGCGGCTATCTTTATGAAGCCGTGAAAAGCGGGAGGCTGACACCGGATGCCTGTGGGCGCGTGGAACTGTCCGGGGAGCAGCTGGAAGAGCTGCTGCAGGGCTGCCGGAATCAGACCGGCACCGGCTGGAGCAGCACTTACCGGGCCATGTCTACACCCCAGGTATTAGAAGAGGTACGGCAGTATCTCTTGGACTGGGAGATGGCGGACGCAGGGCCTGGCGAGGGTCTGGTCCTGCTGCCTGGCGCGGTCAAGGTAAGCGGGAGCTATCCTGCAAGTTTTGAGGCGGAGGTTGCAAGGACATGAGTAAAATAGTTCTGCATCCAGGTAGGTTTAAGATGAGGAACGGCAGACCTGTAATTTTTCTGGCGGAGGTGGAAGCGTGAGCGCGCGTTGGCAGATGAACCGGATGGGGTTCGTTAATTTTTGGCTGTATGATGATGAAGTCTTTAACTTTGAGGAGGGAAGGCTCCTTTTGCGCGGGGCCAATGCCTCCGGCAAATCTATTACCACCCAGAGCATTATTCCCTTCGTCCTGGACGGGGACCGGACCCCCAGCCGCCTGGATTCTTTCGGCTCTAACGCCCGCAAGATGGAGTATTATTTCCTGGGCAATAATGAGCGGGATGAGTCTACCGGCTATATTTATCTGGAGTTTAAACTTCAGGGCACAGATTTGTACCGAACCATTGGCATCGGGCAGAGAGCCCAGCAGGGGAAACCCATGGAGTTTTGGGGCTTCGTGGTTTTAGACGGACGCCGGCTTGGGTTGGATTTGCCGCTTTATAAGAAGGTTGGGGATAAAAAGATACCCCATACCAGGCAAATCCTGAAGAACGCTTTAGGGGAAAAGAACCCTCTGGTTACCAGGCAGAGCGAGTACATGGCTCTGGTGAACAAGTATCTGTTCGGATTCCCCCATCTGGAGCAGTATGAGCAGTTTATCAAACTTCTGGTGATGATTCGGGCACCCAAACTGTCCCGGGGGTTTAAGCCCAGCGATGTGTACCTGGTTTTAAACGCCTCGTTGCCGACCTTAAGCGATGCTGAGCTGCAGGACATGGTGGTGGCCATGGAGAAGATGGATGACATCCAGGCTAAGCTGGAGAGTTTGCAGGTGGCGGCCAAGGATGCTCAGGTTCTGAGAAAAGATTATGATTTGTATTTGAAATGCGTCCTGGCTGAGAAGGGGCGCAGGTACCTGGACTGCCTGGGACAGGAAAAGGAGGCCGGTACCGCCTTTGAGGCGAATGATCGTCAGCTGGTGGAGGGCCGGAAGCAGCTTGATGCCAGGGAGCAATCGGTGGCGTGTCTGACCTCTGACTTAGCCGTGCTGGATAAAAAAATTGCGGTGCTGAATATCGGGAGTCTGAAGGAACTGGCCGATAAGGCCAGACAAAAAGAACAGCTGCAGCAGGAGCTTTTAAAAGTTAAGCAGGAAGCAGAAACTGGTATTAAAGACCAGGAGGATAAGATTAAAAATTACGAAATAGATGAACGGGCCGCCCGGCAGGCTCTGGATGAGCTGGAGGTACATCTGGACCGTTTTTTAACGGAGGTGGACGGTGTCCAGGAAAGACTGCAGACCCCGGGACATACCCGCCTGCAGCAGAAACTGGATGCGCTTTTAGCTTCCCGGCAGGAGGAAGAACGGCAGGCCGGTTTACCGGGGAATGACTTGCTGGCCGGCAGTTTAGCGGCAGAAAACGAGCTGGGCGAGGCCAAGCGTCTTTTGGAAAGGGAAGTACGTGGTTTAAGCAAGGTGCTGGAGCAGGGCCGGTCTATTTTGCAGCAGGAGGAAAACCTGGCTCAGGAAGAAGCCCGTTTGGAAGAGGAAAAGGATAAACTGGAGGCGTCTAGGCTGCAGGCTCAGGACGAATTGGAACGGGCTCAAGGGCTGGAAGACCGGGGCAGAGATGAACTTTTGGAACTATATTATGCTCTGCCGGAGCAGCTTAAGGAGCTGCCGGTGACTCCGGAGCTGGTTAAACAGTTAACCGGGATGATTATGCAGTATAAGACCCCTTCGGATGCGGAACCCTGCCGCCGTCTGCTGGAAGCCTGTCAGATACAGCGCAGTCAGCAGCTGGCGGAGCTCCTGGCGGCACAAAAAATGCAGCTGGATCAGCTTCGTCAGCAAAAGGGTGAACAGGAAGCGGAACTGGAATTTCTGCGGCAGCAGAAGGAACCCCAGCCTAAGCGTCGGGAGTCGGTAGAGGCGGCCCGCCGGTTATTGCAGCAGCATAAGGTTGCCTTTAAACCTTTTTATGAAACAGTAGAATTTTCTGAGGGGCTCAGTCAGGAGCAGCAGTCTTTGCTGGAGGCACAGCTTACGGATGCAGGACTGCTGGATGCTTTGGTGGTGGCCAGGGCGGATTATCCTAAGGCGCTGAATATTCTTAAGGACGGGGCTGATGTTTTATTAAGGCTGCCGGAGGAGGAAGCGGATTTGTTCAGCCCGTTCGCGGCGGCTGAGACGATCCGGCCTGACAAAACTGCTGGCCGGACCGGAGCGGGCTGCGGTCCATCAGAAGATCTATTTAGCTTTGTCCCGGACGGCGGGAAGGGAAGCGGCCTGACCGCGCTGGTCCCCGCAGATTTAGATAAAGGCCTGCGGCAGATGGTGTCCCGTTTCTTAGCATCGGCGGCTACCGTTAAAGATAGTACAGGCAGCCTGGTTTTAGCGCCGGATGGCTATTTTCGTCACGGGCTGCTGGAAGGACACAGTATGCCGCTGGAGGCGGCCAGGTTTTTAGGGCGTCAGGCCAGGCTTAAAGCTCAGGCAGAGCTGATTGCGGCCAAAGAGGCGGAGCTGGCTGGGCTAAAACAGAATGTGGTCAGTGGTGAAGCGGCTTTGGCGGACTTGGAAGACCGGGTTAAAGTCCTGGCACAGGAGTATGCTGGGTTGCCACTTTTTGGCAATCTGGATACGGCACTGGAACTGGTCAAGAATGCGGAGCAAGTCCTGGACGGGCTGGTAAAGCAGCTGCAGGTTGGAGCCTCTAAACTTAATCAAGTAAAAAAAGATCAACGCCAGCTGGAACAAAAAATGCTGGAAGTGACGAAGGGACTGCCTTACTCCCGTCGTCTGGAGGCTTATCAGGAAGCGGCGGATGCGGCGGATGAGTATCTGAATTATTTAGCAGATTTGAACCGCTACACCGATCGGTACGTGCAGGAACAAAGCAAAAGACGCCGGGCGGTGGAGCATATCGCTTTAGGCCGGGAGCGGCAGGACGATGGTTACCAGAAGCTGCGTAAGGCCGAACAGGGGCTTAAGGAATGCAGTGCCGAGCTGGAAGGGCTGAGGGCTCTTTTGGCTAATCCTGAGAATCAGGAAAAAGTTAGAAGATATGAAGAACTGACCAGGGAGGTAGTGGCTAAAAGACAGCAGCAGGAAGAAGATAAGGGCGAAGCTATTCGCCTGAGTACCCGGCTGCAGGAGTGGCAAAAAAATGTGGCCGGACTTAAGGCACGTTTAGAGGAGACCCGGGGCAGGCTGGACGCATCGCGCCGCTACTTCAAGGAAGAGTATGACAGTGCCGTTTTGACCGAGCTCGCGGCAGCGGTGCCAGAACAGGCCACAGCAACAACCATTCCTGTTGCGGAACCATTGAATCAGACCGCGGAAACAGCTACTTTGGAGCAACTGGAGGCACAGCTTACCGGTTTTGCCAAGGCAGCGCAGGAAAGTGTGCCAGAACGGTGGCGGCTAAAGCCGGTAGGAGAAGCTTTAACCCAGTTGGTAAAGTCTTTTAACCAGGGAACCGGCAACCTGGTCAGCTATGGCGTGAGCATGGAGGAAATTTTTGCTGAGGATGCCGCCGGGTACGGTTTTTCGCGGCAACGCCAAAAAATCACCGCCAGCTGGCAGGGGCAGAAGCTGGAGCTGTATGGTTTTTGTGATACGCTGGTGGCCGCAGTGGGTGATTTAAAGCTTTTGATTCAGAAAAAGGATCGGGAACTGTTTGAAAATATCCTGGCGGATACGGTCAGCCGGAAGCTAAGCTACCGGATCGGGGAAAGCCGGAAATGGATACAGGCTATGTCCAGCCTGATGCGGCAGATGAATACCTCCATGGAGCTGACCTTTTCCCTGGACTGGAAGCCTAAGAAGATTGAGGGTCCGGATGAACTTCAGACCGAGGAGCTGGAACGGCTCTTGAACCTGGACCGCAGCCTTTTGAAGCAGCAGGATATCGACCGGGTGGCCCGGCATTTCAGGGCCAAGGTGCACAAGGCCCGGGAGGCGGTGGAAGACCGGGGCGAAACCTTGAACTATATCGATTTGGTACGCAACGCCTTAGACTTCAGGCAGTGGTATGAGTTTAAGATGTATATGCACCGGGCGGACGCCGTAAAGAAAGAACTGACGGATAATGCCTTTAATAAGTTTAGCGGCGGGGAGAAAGCCCTAGCTATCTATGTGCCGCTTCTGGCGGCGGTGAATGCGCAGCTGCAGAAAGCCGACGATGAAAAGCATCCTTGCCTGATTGCGCTGGATGAGGCTTTTGCCGGGGTAGATGATTATAATATCAGCAGCATGTTTGCTCTGGTGCAGCAGCTGGGCTTTGACTATCTGATGAATTCGCAGATCCTGTGGGGCTGTTATGCTACGGTAAAAAGTCTGCGAATTGCGCTTTTGTGGCGCCCGGCTAATTCGGAAGTGGTGTCGGTGGAGAATTATTTATGGAACGGCAGAGAGAAGATACTGGAAAAATGAGATGGCAGGAAACAGACAGTAAAAGGGCGAAACCGCAGGAAGCAGATACGGAAAGCATGAAACCGGAGGAAGCGGATACGGAGCGGCTAAGACTGCCGGAAGCCGGTACGGAAAGAAAGAAATTGCAGGAGGCTGCGACTTACTTTAAGAAGCGGTCCGGCTTTAAAAGATTTTTTCAAGCCTTGCGGGTTAAGTGGCAGCAGTATGGCCGGGGAGCAGGCTGGATTGTGCTGGAGGAAGCAACAGAGGAAGAACGGCAGGCCCTGACCGGCATCCTGGGCCGGCAAATACCAGCCGGGAAGCTGCGGGTTGCTACTAAGGAGTTTGAGGCTGCTTTAGCCGGGACCAGGTTTGCACCTATCAACTTGGACGACTTATTAGCTGCCTATTTTCATCAACCTTTGGTCACTAACACCTGTAGGCGACAGCAAGAAGCTGCGGCAAAAGCCGATTTTTTTGCTAAATTAATCAGGGCTACCGAAGGCCCGGTGGGCCGGTGGCTGGAAGAGGCCGGAGCTCAGAAAAAGTTCGGCCAGGCCCTTTTACTAACCGCTTATAAAAAAGACCCGGAGGAGCTTAAAGCCGTGTGTCTAAATCTGGCTCAGACGGCAAAGTTGCTTTTTACTGGAGCGGAAGTACAGGCGGGAGCCAAAACTGGAATGCAGATGGACGCTGAAACCGGGGCGCAGGCGGAGACTAAAACTATAAAGCGTTTGCGGCTTCCCTTATTAAGCGCCAGGGTCAGCGGCAATCCCCATTATTTTGATTACGCCAACCTGGCGGGCAAACTTTTAGTAGACTTTTTAAGCTGGCATATGGGGCAGATGCAGGTAAAAGCGGCTTTGGCAAAGCAGGCGGCAAGCGTTGGTGTAAAAGCGGCCAAGGGAGATGGGCCGTTAAGCATCTTAGACAGCGCTGACCTTTGCCAGGTACCGGGCAATGCGGAGGAACGTCTGGCCCTATACTATCAGTGCGGTTTGCAGCCGGATGATATTTCTTCCTGCGTAGTCCTGACCGGCATTACTCTATATACCGGAGCAGGCAGGCCCCATCCGGCCTATGAAGCATTTAACCGCCTCAAAGAACCGTATATGGTCAACATGCTGAACCTGGCCGCCATTACGGCGGCAGACTGTGCTTCTAAAAAAGTCTATATTGTAGAAAACCAGACAGTTTTCGCCGCCTTAAGTGCGGATTTAAAAAAAACTGGTACCGCGTTAATCTGTACGGCAGGTCAAGTGCGGACTGCGGCTCTCATCGTGCTGGATTATCTGGCTGCTTCTGGCTGTCGTTTTTATTATAGCGGAGATTTGGATCCGGAAGGTATATTGATTGCGGCTAAATTGAAACAAAGGTATCCTGAGCAGTTGAACTTCTGGCATATGGCCGCGGAGGATTACCAAAAGTCTCTTTCCAGTAAGGCGATATCTAACCCTCGTTTAAGGCAGCTGGATGTTTTAGGAGAAGAATGGTGCCAAGTGGTTCTTTTATTAAAGCAAAACCGTCGGGCCGGATATCAGGAGCAGCTGCTGGAAGAGCTGGAGCAGGATTTGAACCGGGAAGAACAGGCTTAGCAGATTTAGCTTTTTCGTAATATGATGGGGTATTACAGACAGTAAAATTGCCAAGACTTGACAGATTAATCTTCTTGTAATACAATGTATTACAAGAAAGGAGTGAGGCTTATGTCCATTTCATTAAGGCTGAACGAAGAAGATACTTTGCTCTTTAAAAAATACGCTGCTTTAAAAGGCTGGAGCGTTTCTGAATTAGTGCGTCGTTCTGTGCTGGAGAATATTGAGCATGAGTATGATTTGCAGGCCTTTGCTAAGGCTTTTGCAGAGTATAAGGCTCATCCGGTTACCTATTCTTTGGATGAGGTGGAAAAGGAACTTCAACTTAAATGAGCTATCAGGTTGAATTTACACAACGGGCTTTGAAAGAGCTTAAAAAACTGGATAAACACACGGCTGCTTTAATTCTCGGCTGGATAAGAAAAAATCTGGAAGGATGTACGGACCCACGGCAGTTTGGTAAAGGTCTGACCGCTAATCGCAGCGGACAGTGGCGCTACCGGGTGGGAGATTATAGAATTTTGGCTTTTATTCAGGAGGAGCAGATTGTTATCTTAATCTTAACCGTAGGCCACCGAAGAGACATTTATGAACTAAAATAAATAGCTAACTAAAAAGCACAACTCCATAAAAAACACAACTCCCGCCAGGGTCAGCGCCGTGTAAGCGTGCCTTAGCGGGAGTTTTAATGTTAAAAATCAAATGTTACCTGTAAGAAAGCAGCGGTCGTGGCAAAACGACTGATATTGAAACCGACAGATGCCATTACCTGGTCTTTCTTACAGCTCGCTCATAACTGCATGGTACTGCCGCCAGCCGCCGGCCAGGTTATAGCAGTCGTAGCCGTGGCCAATGAGAATCCGGCAGGCAATATAGCTGCGCAGACCGCTCAGGCAGTGTACGTACAAAGGTTTATCCTTGGGCAGACGGTCCAGGTTGGCCCGGAGCGTGCTCAAGGGAATATTGATGAAGCCTTCGATGTGGCCCCGGGCGTATTCCTCCGGCTGACGCACATCTAACAGAGTCACGCTGCCATCTCGGGGCAGGGCGGCCACGTCGTGCCAGAAGAACTGTTTCAGTTTGCCGGAGATGATGTTCTCGGCCACGAAGCCCAGCATGTTAACCGGGTCCTTAGCGCTGCTAAAGGGCGGGGCATAGCATAACTCCAAATGGGCTAAGTCCGTCACCTTAGCTCCCAGGCGCAGGGCGGTGGCTAAAACGTCCAGGCGTTTGTCCACGCCTTCATAGCCGACAATCTGCGCCCCTAAAATCCGCAGGCTCTTCTTCTCCCAGAGCAGCTTAATGCTCATGTTGCGGGAGCCGGGATAGTAACCGGCGTGGGAGGGAGAAGAGGTATAGGTTTTGTCGTAGTCCAGACCGGCCACCTTGGCCGCGGTTTCGTTCAGCCCGGTGGTGGCTACGGTCATCTCAAAAATCTTCAGAACGGCGGAACCCTGGGTTCCTGTATAGGTGCTGTTTAGGCCGCAGATATTATCCGCGGCGATGCGGCCCTGTTTGTTGGCTGGGCCTGCTAACGGGATAAAGGCAGGCTGGCCGGTGACCAGGTTCTGAACTTCGATAGCATCGCCTACGGCGTAAATATCAGGATTACTGGTCTGCAGATATTCATTGACCTGGATAGCACTCTTGGCATTAACCTTAAGGCCGGCGTTTTTCGCTAAAATGCTTTCCGGGCGCACGCCTACCGACATGATTAAAAAGTCGGTGGTCAAGCTGCCCTGCGTTAAGGTCAGGGTGAGCTTCTGGCCATCATCTTCCAGGCTTTGCAGGCCGTTTTTCAGTAAAAGCTTGATACCTTGCTCCTTAACGTATTTATGCACATCTACCGCCAGATCCAGGTCCAGCGGCGCAATCAGGTGATCCGCCAGCTCTACGATGGTAACATCCAGCCCGGCCTGGGCCAGGTTCTCAGCCATCTCGACGCCGATATAACCGCCGCCGACCACCACCGCCGATTTAGGCTGATGGGTGGCCAGGTAGGATTTAACCTTGAAAGTATCGGGAATGTTGCGCAGGGTCATAACCCTGGGACTGGTCATGCCGGGCAGGTTGGGCCGGATGGGTTCTGCTCCGGGAGACAGGATGAGTTTATCGTACGTTTCGGTGTAGGTTTGGCCGCTGGTATGATTGTGAATGGCCACGGTCTTGGCGATGGGATCAATCTTTACCGCTTCGGAGTTGATTCTTACGTCAATGTTGAAACGCCCTTTAAAGCTGGCCGGGGTCTGCAGGGTCAGCTTGGACTCTTCCTTAATGGCCCCGCCGATATAATAGGGCAGGCCGCAGTTAGCAAAAGAAATGTAATTGCCCCGCTCCAGGATGATGATCTCCGCCTGTTCATCCAGCCTTCTAAGTCTGGCTGCCGCTGAGGCGCCACCGGCCACCCCGCCGATAATAATGATTTTCATAAAGATGTTCCTCCTTTTTGGAATCCGAATAGTTGGGTTAATAATATTATACCAGAAGGAGAAGCTTTTGGCTGTGATTAAGTCACAAAAAACTGGGGAGGTGGAATATTGATTTCCTTTTGGTTATTTAAGCTGTAATGGAAGTTAAAAAGTTAGAAATTAAAAAACATACTTAAACAATCTAATTGAGTCTTATCTGGCCAGAATAACTTTCAGAGCCTTTAAGAATTAGCTTGGAAGGAAGTATGATTCGTTTTTGGATAGCTTGTTTATCTTTAGGTGTGTTTAACTGGTGAAGCAGAAGTTTAGCGGCCTGTTCACCCATCTGGCGGACGGAACGTTCAATGTATGAAATATGCAAGCCGAACGGGTCAAAGTTTTTTGTGTCATCAAACCCAATAAGAGCCATGTCTTGTGGGATATTAATTTTATTAGATATTAAGCAAGTCACACAACCTGTAGCCAGAGAGTTGCTACCGGCAAAAATGGCAGTAGGTCTTTCAGGTAAAGCCAGAAGTTTTTCCGTGATATCATAACCGTTCTGAGTGGTATAACGGTCAGCGTGAAAAATGTAATCCTGGTTAACCGTTAAGCCGTTTTTAGTAAATGCTGTACAATAACCCATATACCTTTCTTTATTAGCACGGGAAAATGCCGGACCCAAAATCAAAGCGATTTTCTGGTGTCCGGCTTTAATTAAGCAGTCAGTAGCCTGAATGCCGGCGTTAATATTATCAAAATATACCCCATCAAAACGTGAATAAACCGGTTCGCGGTCAATAAAAACAATAGGGGTGTTTTGTTGAGAACGTTGTAAGAGTTGTGGAATCATAATATCTTCAGATTTTTCTTCATCCAGAGAGGTGGTAATGATAATTCCACGAACCCGTTCTTCTAACATGGTGGTTAAGGCTTCAAATTCGTATTTTCGAGTTTCTTCGGTATCATAGAGCACGATATTGTAATCGTTTTCACGTAGAACAGTACTGATTCCCCTGATAACGCTGCCAAAAAAAGGATTTAAAATATCCGGAATGACTACACCTACAGTTTTAGTTTCTTTACGGGAAAGGCTTCTGGCGATGGCATTAGGCACATAATTGTATTGTATAATATATTTCTTGATTAAATCTCTGGTTTCTGGCTTGACCATGCCCGGGTTATTTATGGCGCGGGAAACAGTAGCGGTAGAGACACCGCATGCTTGCGCTATATCTTCCAGATTAGCACGCATAGAAATCCCCCTATTGTTGTGAACATCATTGTTCTTGCATATTTTATTAAGTGAAAATCGTTTATTTCCTATAATAATACAATATTACGGGAGATTTAGTCAATGGGAATTAAGAAAAATGCAAGCGCTTGCATTTTTCTTAATTCCCATCTTGACATTGGTATAAAAAGTGCTACAATAAAAATGTAAATAGTGAGAAATATAAAAAAATTCACACTAAGCCTATAAGTACGTAATTTATAAGGGATATCAACAAACTGAAGTAAAGAATATTTGTTCTTAACTTGTTCCTGGTTGAACAAATATGTATCACCGCTGATAATGGTAATATTTAACCATAAAATGCAAACGTTTACATTAGCGAAGCTTAATTTTGGTGCTTCGCCACCATAAGAGCGAGATGAATGTGGTTCAACCACAAAAATGGGAGGAATTAAAATGGCATTAGTTAACAAAGCAAACATTTCTGAAGAAGAGGTTAATTTGACTAGAGGTCATATCGAACATCGAGCAACTTGGATGGCTTTAATCTATGAGGAAGTAAAGAAGGCTACTTCTCCTGCCAAGGCTGAAGAAATTTTTAGAGTTGCCATTCATAAATGTGGTAATATCCATGGTTTGAACTTTAAATGTGCCTGCCAGGATCCTGCTAATGTTTGCGATTTCGAAAAAGTATTTTTAAATGATAACGGCAAGAAGAATTTTGAGATGGATGTTAAACATGTTGACCATGATAATTTGCAAATTGAATTTCATTATTGTGCTTTGCTGAATGCTTGGAAAAAGCTGGGCCTTTCTGATGACGAGTGTGCTCTCTTATGTGATATGGCTATGGATGGTGACCGCGGTATTGCGGAAAGCATGGGTATGAAGCTTGACCTAACGGAAACTATTGCTAAAGGAAATCCGGTTTGCAAGCTGCATTTCCATAAATAAAATTTTCTTCATATAGGTAACGATGTCTTGAACTTATACATTTTTAGGATGAAAGGGTGAGAATCATGAGAAAGAGTATCAAGTTAGCTTCAATTGTGTTAGGTTCTCTGATGCTGGTTTCTGCTTTTTCCGGTTGTTCTAATACTAATGATGCTAAAGATAGCAAAGTTCCAACTTATAAGATAGGCGTTTTGGCGCCTATTACCGGTACCAATGCTGAATATGGCAAAGGTTTCCAGGTAGCCTCACAAATGGCGGCAGATGAGATTAACGCCAAGGGAAAGATGAAGATTGTCTTGGATGTTAAGGATTCCAAGGCTGATACCAAGGAAAGTGCTGATCTGGCTCGCCAATTTGGTGATGATAAAAACACCTTGGCTATAGTGGGCGACTTTACCAGCTCCTGTTGTATGGCTAATGCTCCTATCGTTGATGAGGCCGGAATTGTTCAATTATCTCCTACCGCTTCCAGTCCTCAATATGCGGCCATGAGTAAGTATTGTTTCTCTATCATGGGGCGTCAAGATGGTGAAGCACCTTTCTTTTCTACATATTTGTTGAAGAAATATGCCAAAGCTAAAAATATTGCAGTTATTTGGATTAATAGCGATTGGGGCAAGTCGGCTTTTGAAAACTTCTCCAAACAGGCGCAGAAGGATGGTCTGAACATCGTTGCTAACGCCAACTATACTGCTGATGAAGTTGATTACAGTTCGGCCATATCCAAACTGCGGGCTGCTAAACCGGATCACCTGGTAATTATGGATCAAGGTGCGGTACCGGCTATTATTAATCAAATTGTGGCTGCTAACTGGAAAGATGTAAAGATTACTGCTTTGGGACCTGGTACATCTCCTCAAATTTTAAATCTAGCCGGCAAAAATGCTGAAGGTTTGTTACTTTCTACACCGTTTATGATTACCCCTGAAGATAAGAAAGCTTCTAAGTGGGCTGATGAGTTTACCAAGAAGGCTGGTTTTGCTCCTACGGTTCATCCGGCCTGTGCGTATGACTGTATCTATCTTTTAGCGGCGGCTATTGAAAAGAGTGGGGATAAGGTAACCAGAGACAGCGTTCGCGATAATTTGCAAAATCTGGAAAACTTTGTCGGCATTACTGGTCCTATCAAGTTTAATAAAGATGGTGATATTACCAGAAAATATTTGATTGCCGGTATTAAAGACGGTAAATATGTAAAAGAAACTGATTATGACTTTGCTAAATAGTTTGTAAATTGACACTAGTTTAGTCGTTTTCCGCTAATAAAGGGAAAACGACTAATTTTGAAAAGGATATCACTGGAGGAATTACTATGGAATATTATTTCTCCCAGTTAATCAATGGGTTAAGTCAAGGCGCTATTTATGCATTAATGGCCATAGGTTTTACCGTAGTCGTAGGCGTGACTGGTCTGGTAACCTTTGTCCACGGCGAAGTAATTATGTTAGGCGCTTTTGCCGCTTATTATACGTTTAGCGCTGTTGGTAATAACTTGTTTCTGGGAATCGTTGCCAGTTTTGCCTTAGCGTGGGTGGTCGGTGTTTTAATTTATAAAATTTGTTTCCAGAGGTTTCTAAACTGTTCTTCCCATATATCGTTAATTTGTACGATTGGCATGAGCATGTTTTTGAAAAATATGGTCCAAATTGTTTGCGGTCCAAACTACAGGCCTATGCTGAATGTTATAAATAATGATTTTTATGGTTTTGGCGGAGTCGGATTTACCAGGGTGCAGTTAGTGATTATTGCCACGGTGGCCTCGTTAAGTTTGCTGTTATTCCTGGTATTAAACAAGACTAAGTATGGTATTAAACTTCGGGCGGTTTGCCAGGATAAGAAAGCTGCTGCTTTGATGGGGATAGACGTTCAGCGCACGGCAATGGAAGGGCACTGCCTGGGATGCGGTTTAGGCGGGGTAGCGGGCATGCTGATGGCTATTTACTATCAAACCTTAGTAGCTACCATGGGCGGCACTGCCTGCATGAAGGCCTTTGCTGCATCAGTTTTAGGTGGACTGGTAGATATACCTTGCGCTGCGCTGGGTGGATTTTGCCTGGGCGTAGTTGAAAATATGGGTATTACCTTAGCTTCCGCAAGTTTCCGTGATATTTTTGCTTTCGTGTTCTTGGTACTTATGCTGGTTATAAAACCAGAAGGCTTTGCTAAAAAGAAGGGAGTGAAGGTTTGATGAAGATGCCTTGCTTTGAATGCTTAGAAAAACGCAAAACATCGTTGCTCCTTGCTTTGTTAGCAATTTTACTGGTGATACCTTTGTTTGTAGAAAAATCTTATATAATGGGAGTCTTCTGCCGAATTTTCATGTATGCAATTTTGGCAGGTTCTCTTAACGTTATTAACGGTTATAGTAATCAGTTTAACTTGGGCCATGTAGGGTTCTTCTGTGTTGGTGCCTATGTTGAAGCAATTTTATCAACCACTTATCATGTCAATTTTTGGCTGTTATTGCCTTTTGCAGGCATCTGTGCAGCCTTAAGTGCTTTGTTAGTGGTTTTGCCAACTCTCAAATTGCAGGGTATGTATCTATCTATTGTTACGATGGGTTTTTCAGAAATCTTGCGTTTGATTGCTCTTAACTGGAACACGGTGACTGGCGGGCCGGATGGCATTAAAGGAATTGCTTCGCCACTGCTTTTTGGTATTAAAATCTCTAAATCTGGGCAATTTTACTATCTGTTTTTGCTGGTTCTGGTACTGTTTTTATTTTTTACTAACCGGGTTTTAAAATCCAGGTTAGGGCGGGCTTGGATAGCTATTCGGGAAGATCAGTTGGCCGCACGTTCTTTAGGAGTCGAGATTAGTACCTATAAGGCGATTAATTTTATGTATGGTGCTTTTTGGGCTGGATTAGCCGGGGCAATTTACGCTCCATATTTTAGATTTATTTCTTCTGACATGTTTAATCTGGATGAAAGTTTTAACATCTTATCTATGGCAATTATCGGTGGATTAGGAACTCTAGCAGGACCGGTCTTTGGCAGTGCTATAGTCAGTATTTTGTCAGAAGTGCTTCGTCCGGTATCCCAGTATAGAATGCTGGTCTACGCCGCTTTGATTATTGTAGTGATGTGGATTAGGCCGCAGGGTCTCTATGGAGATTCAGCTAGTATCTTAGCCGGTAACAGCATTCATCTTTTTAAAAAGAAAAAGTCAAGCAGGGCTAGGGAGGCGTAGGTTATGGAAGATATTTTACAGTCTAGAGATGCCTGCGTTTACTTTGGTGGTCTGAAAGCCGTAGAAAAAGTCAATATGACAATCAAAAATGGAGATATTTTTGGTATCATTGGGCCTAATGGTGCTGGTAAGACCACGTTTTTTAATGCTTGTTCCGGTGTCCACCCTTTGACAAGCGGACAGATTATCTTTAAAAACGAAGATATTACATCTTTAGTTCCGGAACAGATTGCCAGAAAAGGACTGGCTAGAACCTTTCAGAATATTAAACTATTTAAATTTATGACGGTACTGGAAAATGTTAAAACGGGTTTCCATATAAGAACTAAAAGTAGTTTGGCCTCGGCCATGTTTAAAACAGGTACCTATAAAAATGATGAAGAAATGGTTACAGAGCAGGGAAAAGCTTTGCTGTCTGATATGGGCTTAAGTGCTTATACCGATACTTTGGCCAATAATCTGCCCTATGGTTTACAAAGAAAGGTGGAGATTGCCAGAGCTTTGGCCTTGGAACCTACTATTCTGATGCTGGATGAACCGGCTGCCGGCATGAATCCCAATGAAACCAAAGAGTTAAGCAGCTTTATCCTGGATTTACATGCAAAAGGTTTTACCATTGCCGTTATTGAACACGATATGAAGTTTGTTATGAACACTTGCAACCGGGTATTAGTACTAAATTTTGGCAAGAAGATTTGCGAAGGTACCCCGGATGAGGTAAAAAATAACAAGGATGTTGTCGAAGCCTATTTTGGTAAAGGCTTCGCTGCCAAAGGGGGCTTCGGAAATGGCTGAAAAAATGTTAGAGATTAGCCACCTTTCGGTTAACTATGATGCAATTATTGCTTTAACGGATGAGAATTTAGTCGTAAATCAGGGTGAGATTATTACCTTGATAGGAGGCAATGGCGCCGGCAAGACAACAACTTTGATGAGTGTTTCTAACCTGGTGGAAAAAGAAGAAGGTCAGATTACTTTTAAAGGAATGGATATTACCAACCTGGCGCCTCATAAGATTGTAAGGATGGGAATATGCCATGTTCCTGAAGGTCGGCATGTTTTTCCTTCTCTCTCTATTGATGAAAACTTGACTGCCGGCACCCTAGGTAATCCTAAGATGACCAAAGGAGAGAAGGAAGATGTACGCAGTCAGGTGTATGATTTCTTTCCCCGCTTAAAAGAACGCCGGACTCAAAATGGTGGTTCCCTTAGCGGCGGCGAGCAGCAGATGCTGGCTATAGGCCGGGGCTTGATGATGAACCCGGAGTTAATCATGCTGGATGAGCCATCTCTGGGTCTTGCACCGATTATAGTAGATGAGATTTTTGAGCTGATCCAAAAAATAAAAGATAGTGGCAAAACTATCCTGTTAATAGAACAGAATGCAGCTATGGCTCTACAGCTAGCTGATCGAGGTTACGTGCTGGAAAATGGACGGATTGTAACTACCGGCACGGGTGGAGAACTTTTGGTAGATCCGCAGGTAAAAAAAGCATATTTAGGTATTTGACCTTAATACAGGAGGTAAACATGAAGAAAATCATCAATAAGCCGGAAAATTTTGTAAAAGAATTTATGGAAGGTATTGAGCTCGCTTATGGGCGGCAGATAAAAATTGCGGATGCCGAAAAACGGATTTTGTTACGCAATACACCGGTTAAAGAAGGTAAGGTCGGCATCGTTACTGGGGGAGGCAGCGGTCACCTGCCACTGTTTTTGGGCTATGTAGGCCAAGGGATGCTGGACGGTTGTGCCGTAGGAAATGTTTTTGCCTCACCATCCTCGCAAAAGATGTGTGATATGATAAAAGCTTGCGACCATGGCAGGGGCGTTCTATGCCTGTATGGAAATTATGGCGGAGATTGTATGAATTTTGATATGGCTTGTGAAATGGCGGAGATGGATGATATTGCGACCGCCACGGTTTTGGGAGCGGACGATGTGGCTTCGGCTCCTAAGGAAGCTGCGGCTAAACGGCGCGGCGTGGCCGGCATTGTTTATGCGTATAAGGTAGCTGGTGCGGCGGCTGAAGAAGGCAAAGACCTAAAGGCTGTCACAGAGGTGGCTGAAAAAGCGGTAGCCAATATCCGGTCCATGGGAGTAGCCTTGACCCCTTGTATTGTTCCTAGTGTCGGTAAGCCTACTTTCCACATTAATGATGATGAAATTGAAATCGGTATGGGTATTCACGGTGAACCGGGCATTCAAGTACGTAAGATGATGACGGCGGATGAGGTAGCATCTTTACTGGTTGAAAAAATTTTAAATGATATGCCGATTCCTGCCGGTGACGAGGTTTCGGTTATGATTAACGGTTTAGGGGCTACACCTTTGGAAGAACAGTTAATTGTATTTAGAGCTGTGTATAAATTGCTGACAGCCAAAGGAATTAAAGTTTATATGCCTCATATCGGAGAATTTGCTACTTCGATGGAGATGTCCGGTTTATCTGTAACTATTTTCCACCTGGATCAAGAACTAAAGCACTACTTACAAGCTCCTGCTTCTACCCCGTTTTATACTAATGCCAATAAATAGTTTAGGCAAAACAACATTTTTGTTGCTATTGCTGTTACAAGTACTAGCGGCAGATTGGAGATTACCATGGATGTAAAATCATTAACAGGTGCGTTAAGTTGTATCAATAAAAATATGCAAGACCAAAAAGATTACTTAGTAAGTTTAGATCAAAAATTTGGGGACGGAGATCTGGGAATAAGTATGGCGGCAGGATTCAATGCTGTAGATAACTTCTTGCAAACTTGTGAGGAAAAGGATCTGGGTAAGGTTTGCATGAAATGTGCAGCCGTATTTAATGAAACTTCACCTTCCTCCCTTGGTACCATAATTTCTTTGGGTTTCATGGGTATGGCTAAAGCTTTGAAAGGTAAGGAAGAAGCTACGGTACATGAAACAGCAGCAGCTCTGGAAGCGGGTCTTCAGAAAATAATGGATAAAGCAAAATCCAAACCTGGAGAAAAAACTATTTTAGATGCTGTTTATCCAGCAGTAGAGGCACTAAAATCCGGCAGTAATGATAATAAGTTAGCCGCATTTCAGGCTGCAGCTGAAGCTGCGACCGCTGGAAGCGAAAGTACCAAACAGATGCAAAGCGTGCACGGACGTGCGGCCTATTACGGTGAAAAAAGTATAGGTTGCGTAGACGGCGGTTCTGTGGTTGGTAAGATTATCTTTAATAGTATTTACGAATATTTGCAGACTAAATAAGGTGAAAAAATGGTAGGAAAAAATTGTTATGATGCTTATGTAGCTATCTTAAAAGAAGAATTAGTGCCCGCCTTGGGATGTACTGAACCTATTGCCGTGGCTTACACTGCTGCACAGGCCGTTAAAGCACTTGGCGGTAGGCCTGAGCGGATAGAAGTTTGGTGCAGCGGCAATATCATTAAAAATGTTCATAGCGTGGTTGTGCCCAACACCAATGGTCTAAAGGGCATAGAGGCAGCTGCAATTGCCGGAATGTTAAGCTCGACTCCGGACGCTAAGCTTGAGGTGTTAGAAGGGCTGACTCCTGAAGCAGCAGCTAAAATCCCCGATTATCTGAAGCAGCAGATGTGTACGACCAAACTGGCTACAAAGGTGGATAATCTGTATATTGACGTGCGAGTATTCGCTGGAGATAAAAGTGCTCAAGTGGTAGTACAGAAAGATCATACCAATATTTCCAAGATTGTCGTGAACGGTAAGATCGTTTTTGAGAAAGAACTTTCTGATCAGAAAAGCAACGTTCCTGTTACTGCCTTAGATAAAAGCTGCTTAAGTATTAAGGATATCTTAGAGTTTGCCAATACGGTGCAGTTAAGTGACATTAAAGAAATTATTGGTAAACAGATTAAATATAATACTGCTATTTCGGAAGAAGGTCTCTGGCATCAATACGGTGTAAACGTCGGACAAACTTTGCTGCAGTGTTATGGTTATGGGGTAAACAACCGGGCGGCGGCTATGGCGGCTGCCGGCAGTGATGCCAGGATGAGCGGCTGTCCTTTGCCTGTAGTAATTAATTCCGGAAGCGGTAATCAAGGACTGGCTGTATCTTTACCAGTAGTAGAATACGCTAAGGAACTAAAATCTTCTGAGGAAAAGCTGTACAGGGCCTTGGTAGTTAGTAATTTGACGGCTATTCACATTAAGAATTCTATTGGACGTTTATCTGCATTTTGTGGAGCGGTAACAGCTGCTTGTGGAAGCGGGGCAGCCATCACTTATTTGTGCGGTGGTACCTATGAGGATATTAGCCGTACGGTAACCAATACTTTGGCTAATGTAAGCGGAATCGTGTGTGATGGAGCGAAAGCGTCCTGCGCAGCTAAAATTGCTTCGGCCGTTAATGCGGCTATTTTGGCTCACCACCTTAGCTTTGACTGTAAGGCTTTTGCTAATGGGGATGGATTGGTTAAAGGGGATGTTGAAGCTACGATTAAAAGTATCGGACGTATGGGCCGGGAAGGTATGAAAGAAACAGATCAAGAAATAATTAAGATTATGATTGAAAAGTAGTACTAAAATAATTTTTAAATAATTTACACCTCTAAATCAGGTAAAGCAGATAATAGTCTTTTGGTAAACGGAAAATAGTATTTAACTGTTTGCTCAAATGGATGCTTAGGACTGCTGTTCTGGTTTAGAGGTTTTATTTTGTTTAGACATGATCAGGCACTAAACAATGGGTATATTAACAAAAGCTCTTCTAACGAATTTGATAGCAACGTTGTCTATCTATGGTAGTTAAGCTTTTGAGAATCTGATAAGCCTGTTCTTGTTTGTTTATTCTAAGGTGTAACATTGTTACACCTTAGTCCCAAAATCAGCTTTAAAGGTCATCTTTTTAGAACTTAATTGTCAGAAAATATTACACTTAATGATAGGTTTTGTATAGTACCAGTCTTTCGTGTATGTAAGAATTGAAAAACTATATAAATTTGGTAATCTAAGAGCAACTAAGAGCTATGAACGATGGCATAAGCTCAAAATTGGGGGTTACCATTATGAAAAGAAGTACGAGGATTTTACTTTCGGCAGTAATAGCCAGTTATGTTATTTCTTCCTGGGGGAGTGGGTTAGTTTTGGCGGCTAATCCGGCACCTACTGATACGGATGTAGCAGTCGGTATTAATGCGCAGAATATTCACGATGGTGCTGGTCAACATGGCAGTGTTGCTATAGGAGAAAATGCCAGGACGCATATTGGCGTGGGTAATCAGGAAAGTACTCTGGCCTTAGGTTTGACGGAGGCTAACTATCCTGCAGCTATTGCTATCGGTGAAAATACTATAGCGCGTACGGGCAGCATTCAGATTGGTACCCATAATTATACAGGTAAGATGGGCGGTACGACTGTGACGACGAATACTAATGGCGAAGGCTTTTTAGTGGGCATGACTACTATTGGTACCAATAGCTATAATAAGGCGGCATTTGGTACCGTTACCGGTGCTTATTCTATGATTTCCGGTCTATATACACCCACCAACCCTTTACTAGGATATTTGTATGGTACTCAAAATTTTGGTGCTAATATCGTAGGTTCTTTGAACAGTATCGAATCTGCGGGCTATTATTCAAGTTCTGCCGGAATTGCTAATAGTATCGTGGGTGTGGCCAATAAGATTTCTAACGCTAACGGGGCCTTGATTTTTGGCGCTGGTAATGAAATTAATAACTCTATAGATGACGCTTTTAGTGCAAGTTCCTTTTCCAACCTTGGTTCTGCCCAGGCTTTGCAGGATGCATTGAAGGCGGCTGTTCGCAATTCTAATGGCGGCGGTTCGGTTCTGGCTATCGGCGGCGGCAATAAAGCTGACTACGTACAGGGAACCCAGATTTTGGGCCTCAAAATTGATGTACAGGGAACTCAAAGTAACATTAGCCGGGACAATATCTTTTTTGGTAAGCAGTTAACCGGCAATAATGTGCATGATGTGGAGGTTATAGGCGGTTATAATACTGCTACAAATTCTAACAACGATATTGTTATCGGTGAGAGGTTGAATTTAAACTCCGCGCATAATAATGTTATCTTAGGTATTATGGATACGGCCACTGATCACAATGTCTCAGGCGCAGTCGTAGTTGGTCACAATGCCAAAGCCAGTGAAGCCGGAGGTGTCGCCTTAGGTGAAACCTCCGTAGCAAGTACGAAGTTGGGCTTGAAGGGTTATGATCCCAAAACCGGTACTCTTTCCACCGATACCGGCGCAACCTGGCAATCTACGGCAGCTGCGGTTTCTGTAGGCGATGTTTCTAATAACATTACTCGCCAGATTACCGGCGTGGCCGCTGGTTACAAGGATACCGACGCGGTAAACGTGGCCCAGCTAAAACAGGTGGTGCAGAGTGCGGCGGGAATACAGCCGACGGTTTCGGCCAAAGATAATACTATTACCGTTGAAAAAACCGGTGATGCTGCCACGGGGTATGATTATAAGATCAGCGCCAATCTGACCGGTGTAGCCACGACCGACAGCGCTATCAAATTTGGCGGCGACAGCGGCGACGTGGTTACCACCAAGCTAAATCAGCAGCTAAGCGTCAAAGGCGGGGTTACTGACGCGGCTAAGCTGACCGATAATAACCTGGGCGTGGTGGCAGACGGTACGGGTACCCTTAATGTGAAGCTGGCCAAAGATTTGACCAATCTGGATACCGTTACCGTTAATAAGAGTGTCACCGTAGGCAGTACCATTGTGGGTTCGGACTCAGTAAAAACTAGCACGGTCCAGGCGGATGCAGTTAAAGTCGGTAATACCGTGTCCATCACCCAGACGGGGCTGGACCTGGGCAATACCAAGATCGTTAACTTGCAAGCCGGTACCCAGGATACCGACGGGGTTAATTATGGTCAGTTAAGGAGCCTGGATGCTTCAATCAACAACCGCATCACCAATGTCGACAATAAAGTGGATCAGCTGGACGGCCGGGTCAATAAGGTGGGTGCCGGTGCGGCGGCTTTAGCTTCTCTTCATCCGCTGGATTTTGATCCCGATGATAAATGGAACTTCTCCATAGGCTTTGGCAATTATAAAGATGCCAATTCCCTGGCCCTGGGCGCCTTCTATCGCCCGGATGACAATACCATGTTTGCGGTAGGTACGGCCGTTGGCAACGGCGACGATATGGTCAACGCCAGCATTAACTTTAAGGTTGGCAATTCTAAGCATTCGTTGTCTAGGTCTTCCATGGCCAAAGAAATTATGGCCTTAAAGGACTCTATGATGCAGCTGCAAAAAGAAAATGAAGCTATTAAGGCTAAAAATGCCGTTTTGGAAAACAGGTTAAACCAATTAGCCGGAACAAAAGCTTGATGGTGTAGATAAATAAGCCACCAGAATAACTTTTACCGTTAACCGTTTAAGGTGCCGTAAAAGAGTTCTGGTGGCTTTCATTACGATAGTATAAAGCGTTCCCTCTTGTCGCAAGGCTTAAATTAATCCTCAAAAAATATTTTCAATATATTTTAACGCAATTTCCCACAACGCTTCCCAATATTGACCGGGTCTGATGTAGATATGGGAATCTATTTCGGCCAGCATCTCAGCCTGAAGAATAATTAAGGGCTGACCGCCTTCTGACAGGGTGGTCTGTTCCCAGATTTGCAGGGTGTTTTTATTCAGAATCAGCGCCAAATCTTCATAAGGCAGCTGATTCTTGGCCTGGCGGCGGCTAAGCGTAAGGCCGTCCTGGTCAAAGGTAAGCTGGGAAAAAGGATTATCCCTTAAAGTAAAACTCAGGGGAAACTCCGAGTTCTCATACTCCGCCAGGTAGATGCAGTAGCGCTGATGGGCCAGACCGTAGCTGCTGGTCGTATCCGTAAACTTACTAATCCTGCTGATGGTAGTTTCCAGTAGCCCCATGTTCTTAAAAGCTAAATTTAAGGTATCACCAACCCTGTATTCTTCCAGAAATAATCTGTCCTGAGGGTTGTTATGTTTGTGGCAGAGCGGATAGGAGTCAAAAATCAGTTCGTTAGAGGTATACAAAACATATTGCTTCAAGACAGGGACTTCCTGCAGTTCGAGACTGTAGCGCCTGAGATTCGCTTCCAGTCGCAGCTTTTTCTTCTTCCGGCGGCGGATAAGCACCAGGATGATGAGAAGAAGCAAAAAAAGCAGGACTCCTACGATAAACATCAGCTCCATTCCCAAATTTAGACTGCTGATTTCTATATCCATGTTAGTAGACCTTTCTTTCGGACAGGTTAAACCTAATCCTACAGGTTAATTATAATAGAAAATTTTAAAATAAAGCATTTTATTCCAGTTAAAAAAGAAAAGTTAACAAAACTTAAGCTGGGACTGTAAAGTTTTAAAAAGATTTTTTATCTTTAAAGCTGATTTTAACTGATATAAGTTCATTATTTCCTCATAATTGTAAAGATTGTTTACAGTTTATAACAATCGTAGCAGAAAAAAGAAGCTGTTTTTGTATAAATTAAGTTTCAAGTTTACACTTTACTATAATTTTTGTTAAGTTATCTTTTCTTGGTGGCCGAGGTGTTACTTTATATTGTTATTTTCGTTATAATGACTATAAACTAACGCGGCCAGACAGCTGTGAACGCTTACGGGAAGGATACGGTTCTGCGGGCTTGGGACGATGCGTGTTAAAAGGAGATCAACTATGAAAAAAATTTTGTTGCTTTGTTTAGTGGCTTGGCAAATCTGCCTGAGTGCGGCCGCCCTGACCCTGGATCAGGCTAAGACCAGTTTTCAGACTCAGGTAACCAAGGAGATGGAACCGGTTTTGGCTTCTTATAGCGCTAAGACTGGTGACAACTGGAATATTTACCAAGTAAAAATTAAAAAAGATGGTGACAAAAACGTGACGGCTATTGCCGCGGCCCGGGCTAGTTATTTGACCCCGGTTTATAAGACCGATACTGCCAAATTAGACCGTGGTCTGTGGCAGGGACTGGCTGAGGTTGTTAAAAATGCTCCACCGGCCGGTGAACGGTGGTTCAAGGTAATTAGCGCTAAGCCGCAAGCTGCGACCACCGTTTATCAAAATGCTAATCAAGGTTCCACCTATACCGGTCTTTTGGAAGTAACCCGTACCAATAAGTTTTATGAGCTGGGTCGCTTGAAAGCCAAAAATACCCAGAGCCCTCTTGTCAAAATGATTAAAGACCATTACAAGCTTTACTATGATTATAATCAGGGCCGATGGGTTCCCTTTAAAAGGGAAGCACAGGTGAAGCTGGAAGGTCAGGCTTGGGAGAAGGTGGAGCGGCCGGGGGCTTTGCAAACATATTTTACTTACCGGAACTATTACCTTACTGAACTGGCGCTGTAAGATAAGTATCATGTTATAAAACTGGAAGTTTGAACAGGTCACTGCTGATAACTGGTTGAACTACGAGAAAGTAAAGGTGAGCATCGGTTGGAGTTTTTTAATGAGTTGTAGAAAATCCATTCCGTGTTATAATGTACTCAAACTCAATATACTCCTTAAGAAAGGCGTGATAGCGTGAAAAAGCTTTTACTTGGCTTAGTGGTAGGAACATGCCTGACCGTGGGCTGGGGCAGCAGCCTGGCCGCCGCCGCACCGGCGGACCGTCCGTCGCTGAAGAATCAGGTGGCACGGCAGGAGGTCCAGGCTAATCAGGAAGTGGCTGCTACCTATGACGACGGTCAAACGGTGGAGCAAGACACCCTTAATGTTCAGCAGCTGGAAAGGCTGAAAAAGATTAAGGCTACGCTGGAGACGGATCTGCAGCAGACGCTGGAGAATGAGAAAAAGTTTCAGATGACTCTATTCTTAGGTATGGTCAACTACCGGCTCAATCTTTACGACGAAGCGGGGAAATGTTTTGATAAGGCTGTGGCTCTTAAACCAGAGTCTGTTCTGGCGCGAATCGAAAAGATTATGATCCTCAGCAAACAAACTCCCAGTTCGGCGGAACAGGCAAAGATAATCCTGCCGGAGCTGGATCAGATTATCCAATATCATCCGGACGGACTGCTTTATTATTTCTGGCGGATTGAAGAAAACCAGAAGATAAAGGCCTATGAACCCATTATTAAGGATTTTACCACTTTGCTGACCCTGGCTGATAAACCGGAATTGCAAGCCAGCCTCTATAACGGGCGCGGTTTAAACTATTGTCAGGTTAAAAATTACCAGGCGGCCGAAGCTGATTTTAAACAGGCCATGGCATTGACGAAGGTTTCAAGTAACCTCAATGATTATAAAAACAACCTGGCCATGACTTATAAATATTTAGGTAAATACGAGCAGGCTCTGGAAGAGATTAACGAAGCCTTAAAAGCTGAACCTGACCAGGCTAACGCCCTGGATACCAAGGGCGACATCCTGGTCTGCCTGGGTCGTTATGCCGAAGCGGTGCCTTTTTTTGATAAGGCTATCAGCCAGCGGCCGGAAGAGGGCGAGATTTACTACAACCGGGCCCGGGCCTATGAAGGACTGAAGAAGACGGAGTTGGCCCTGGCGGATTATCAAAAGGCTATCGAGCTGGAGGGCGAACATCAAAAAGAAGCCGCAGCTAAGGTGGAAGAGCTGAAACAGAAAAAGGCTGAGGTAAAAGCAGATGAACCCAAGCAAAAGGAACCTTCGGTAAAGGCGGATGGCCTGAAAACGCACGAGGAAACGGCTAAGGCCGAGTTGAAGCAGAAAGAGACTGCGGCCAAGACGGAAGAAACGAAGTCGAAATAGGTAGTTTTAAGTTAATACTATTTTTTAGCAGACGCTCTAAAATCGGTTTAGAGCGTCTGCTTTTTTGTCGTGCGCCCGGCATGGGCGATATCTTGGCGGTGCAAGTCCGCTACGCGCTCGGTAGCAGGAAGCGTTAGCCGAAGGCAAGGGTGTCCACCGCGAGGCGGAATCTGAAGGAAGCCGGATGCCAGGGCGAAGAGTCCTGGCGGGCAAAGTTTTGGACCGACGTACAGAAACCTCATATAAGGCCGGACAGGGACGGACAACTCTGCGTTACAAGAAGAAGTCCAATGCTACCCGAATCCCACACGGTAAATGAGGCGGTCACATGAAACGAAGGATATCGTTCTTACCCGGGGAGGTCTCACGGACGCTGGTAGGTATAATCCGAAAGCGGAGTAAAGCTTGTCGTGAGAAGTCAGCCGAGGCCATAGTACCTGCCGGGCAGGGAAGGGCTGAACAAACGAAAGTCTTGAGTAGAGACAGGAAGGAGGCCGAAGCAATGAAAGCAGAATACCAGAAGGGCTGCCTGCAAAGAGATGGCGTGGAACGCAAAGGGTATGCAGGAGC
>Ga0268357_100388_pt1 | contig 58746 bp, 47 predicted proteins | sample BioMet10_FD_192466 | JGI IMG/M metagenome (GOLD analysis project Ga0268357, IMG submission 192466) | Sewage microbial communities from Oakland, California, United States - Biofuel 10 (Illumina Assembly) | ecosystem: Engineered > Wastewater > Sewage > Unclassified | place: USA: California... | reverse complement strand
TGTTGCAATAATCACATATTGTCTAGTAGCTATTGTCCAACATGATATGCAATTGGATCGTTCAACCTATGAGGTTTTGCAGATTCTCAGTATCTCATTGACAGACAAAACACACTTACGTGACCTGCTCGATAAGACTAATTTCAATGATGTCAAAGAACAACCTGGTCCCCTTATTCCGGGATTGTTTATTTAATTTTTAACTCGTCCCGATTTTAACGGGACACTAGTGCTTATTTAAAAGAATTACATTCGGCCAACTATTCTTCAAGAGATAATCGCAACTTTGATTTTATCTGGAAATTAAACAATTACAGAGAAATTGCTGATATTCTTTTTGAATATTTTTCAATCGATAAAAATCAACATCAATTCGGGTGGAACTTCTTTAAGGAGTTTTTTGGAGGAAATAATACAGACATCCAAAAAACATATTTACTTGACAAGCTAAAAGCACATAGTGACAATGAGAAAGTTATCGATATGATATTTAATGCTATAGTGAATCGTCTGAGCAATCATATTTACGAATTTGTAGATTGCTTATTATCCCTAACCTCAGATATTGAAATATTCAATAACTTAAGTTTTTTTCCGGATTCACGTTCCTGGTGTGGAAGTGAAATTCCTATCTTTCAAGGAGAATTAGATACGCTTCTTAAAATAAAGGAGATCATTCAAGCAAAAAGGCCCAAGTTAGATTATTTGGAACATATTGAATCTATTGATAAGCAGATTCGAGATCAAGAAAACAATATTAAACGGGTTAGAAAACAAGAGTTCGCAAGAGATGAATAAGCGCCATGAAGAATTTCCTGAATATATCACACCAAATGTGCCCCGGACTTCCTCCCCCGCTCTTCAAAAGCGTTCTGAATCTTTGAGCGCTGTACAGCTGATCCGGTACAAAATCCATACTCCAACACTGATCTATATGATCTACTTGTGTATCATTTTCTCGGTGTTGTTTTGCTATGCCCATATGCAGGTTCTGAGATTCGTTAGCAACCACCTCGTGGGCTGCATCTGCCGAAACAGATGACTGCCGGCGGGTGAGTCAGGCTACGCGTTTCAAGTACTCGGAGATATCGTGGAGGTAGATTAACAACTCCTGAACTTTCCGGTAATCGCCAAAGGTATCGGATTCGTTTGCATCAGCAACCTCGCTTTTATCAACAACCGCCTCGGAATCAGAAACATTGTTTGCATCAGCGACCATCCCTGCATCAACAACTGTATCGGTACCAGCGGCCTCGTTTCCATCGGCGGTGAGTGTACCGGTACCAGCGGCTGCGTTGGCGGGATTATCCGTCAGATGGGTGACGGCGGCCATAAGCTCGGTACTGACAAGCGGTTCGAGATAGGTGTAGAGAAGCATCATCGTGATACGGCTGCGACGCGCGGCCTCAGTCATGAAAACGTTGCTGAAGAAGTCGTAGATGCGATACAGCTCATCGCCGAACTTGCTGACGAGACCTTCGGCATCAAACATCCATTCGGGCTTCTTCTCGCCGACTCTGTCCGGGCTTGCCATGTCGCCTGCCCTGCCGACACTCGATGATTCTCCGCCGCCCCTGCCTGCCGATACCGGTTCTTCCGTACCACTCGTATCTTCCGTAGCAGGAAGTCCTTCGCCAACGGCATTCCCCTTCACCGTGCCGGCCTCATCCTGTTCCCCCTGCTCCTTCAGCAAAGAATCGAGCACGCCGACCGCCGATACCGGTTCTTCCGTACCGCCCGTATCTTTCGTAGCAGGAAGTCCTTCGCCGACGGCATTTCCCTTCACCGTGCCGGCCTCATCCTGTTCCCCCTGCTCCTTCAGCAAAGAATCGAGCACGCCGACCGCCGATACCGGTTCTTCCGTACCGCCCGTATCTTCCGTAGCAGGAAGTCCTTCGCCGGCGGCATCCCCCTTCACCGTGCCGGCCTCATCCTGTTCCCCCTGCTCCTTCAGCAAAGAATCGAGCACGCCGACCGCCGGCTTATCGAAGCGCGTACGCCCGGAGTCTTCCAGCTCTCTGCGGACCGCAGCCACCAACAGCTCGTTGAGACTTTCGCGCACGACGCATTGTGTGTCGGGCCACAGGATGAAGGCGGTGATCAGCAGCTGTTCGATATAGCGTCGTTCGCGGTCAAGAGACCGTGTACGGACCTCATTGGCGAAAACGGAGCATCCCAGGCGGCGGAACATCTCATCGGGATCCTTCATTCCGTCCGTCGGTTTATTCTCAGTCCCGCCAACATCCGAAGCCACCCCGTTGGCGCCCTTCGCCGTCTCCGTGTCCGGCATGCGGCAGTCGCGAACAGGATGGGCCTTCGACATGATATCGCGCACCTCGATACCGGCGGCATGAAGGCGCGGCATGAGGCTTGCCGTGACCGTGCGTCCGGCCTCGTCGGTATCGAGCATCATAAAGACGCGGTCCACCACACGACGCAGCGTCTCGATATGGTCGTCGGTGAGACTCGTGCCGCATATCGCCACCGTGTTCGCAAAGCCTGCGGCATGCATCGCCAGGCAGTCTTTGTAGCCTTCAACGAGATAGACCTCGCTTGTAACGATCATCCGCTGCTTTGCCTGATGGAAACCGTAAAGAATACGTCCCTTGCAATAAAGCGTACTGTTGGGACTGTTGATATATTTCGGTTCGCGCCGGCTGCCGTCGTCGTGAGCCATGCTGCGTGCCGCGAAAGCCACCAGCCGACCGTCGTGACTGACAATGGGGAACACCAGCCGTCCGCGTGTAAACGCATAGCAAGACTGTATTCCCTGCTCCGGCGCCAGTCCGACCCCGAAGCGCGCATATGCGTCGGCAAGGGCATCATCTTCAGGCTTGTATGGCCGAAGCATACGGGCGAAATCCTCATTGAGCGCCACCGTAGGCTGGAACGTTGCCTGTTCGACAGAAGCCTGCCGGGGCGTATCGGAGGCGCGCAGAGGTTCGCCGGCGGATGTACGCTGCGGGGGAACGGCCCTCGGCGCCGATGGCGACTGCCGGTGTCGTTCGCCGATAGAAGTCGGGATGCCGCAGATCGAAGCGACGATGCGCGCCGCTTCATGGAAACCGCAACGTTCGAACTGCTGTACGAAATCGAAGATGTCGCCTCCGGAGCCGCAGCTGAAACAGTGGAACAGCCCCTTTTCGGCGTTCACCGTGAGCGACGGATGATGATCGTCATGGAACGGACAAAGCCCCACCAGGTTCCGCCCTTGGCGACGCAGGGTCACATAACGACCTACAACGCTAACGATATCCGCACGACGGCGTATGGTTTCGATATCAAAATCATTATTCATACTGTTCGAATATGGCTTGTTATTTTTCTGTATGTTACTATTTTTCATGATGTTGTATTAAAAATTGTTGAACTGGGTTTATTGATAAAACGGGTGAAAGACTCGTTGCGGAACGTCTCCGCACAGCCGGTAGAGCCGTTTCTGTTTTTGAGCAGCCAGAGAGACATCTTCTTATATCCGGAAAAGGCTCTGCCGCCTTCATCGATCTCGTCCGCCGATTTCTGCAGAATGATCACACAGTCGGCCACCTGCTCGATAGAACCCGAGTCGCGCAGATCGCTCAGAATAGGCACGCCGCCGCCCCTTCTTGCCAGCTCGCGGTTGAGCTGCGAAACGACCAGCACGGCGCAGTTCAGTTCCGAGGCGAGCATCTTCAGCGTCCGCATGTTTTGTGAAATGACATTCTCCAGCGTCTCGCCCTTCACCGGCTTGCGCGACAGCAGCTGCAGGTAATCGACCACCACCAGGTCGCACGCATTACGCCGCTGCAGCATATGCGCCTGTGCACGCACCGACTCGACGGTGAGCGAAGCGTCGTAAACGAAAAAATACCTCCTTCCCTTCACCTTGTCTGCATAGTTACTCATCTTCTCCAGATCGCATTCCTCCAGCCCGCCGATACGCAGTTTTTCCGGAGCGATACCCGCCTCGCCAATGAAGAAGCGGTTCATCGTCTGCTCGGGAGTCATCTCGAGACTGAAATGGAGCACGCTCCACCCCGTTCGTGCCACCGACCGGGCGATATGCATAGCCACAGAGGTCTTTCCGGTACCCGTCATCCCTCCCAGCACGGTCAGTTCGCCCCGGTGAAGGCCGCCCATCATCCCGTCGAGGTCGCTGATTCCACTCATCACCCTGAACGTCTCGTCCTTATCGTGTATGCGGCGTGCATGCCGTTCGACAACATCCTGCGCCACCTCTCCGATCGAACGCAGCGCCACCAGCTTGTTCTCCAGACTGTCAATCTCCTTCAAAAACTCGGCGCCGGGAGCGCGTCCCTGTATACTGGTCTCATCACAATGCATGACAAGCTTGCGCAACTGATAGCGTTCGCATATCACGTCGACATAATCCATGAGATTGTAGTCCAGCGTGTGATGCCGCATCTCGGGCAACAGGAAACTGAGCCCTCCCAGCTCCGAATACAGTTTGGGGTCGAGCTTCCGCATCTCATTGACAACCATCGGCATATCCGGCCGCTTGCCCTGCTCGAAAAGCAAGCTTGCCGACCGGTAAACAAAACCCAGATACGGATCGCCGAACATCTCCGGCAAAAGCTTGCCATACACCATGGCGATGGCATCGCGGTTCACAAACAGACAACCCAACAAAGCGATCTCTATTTCATCAAAATTCCTCATAATACTCTCTGTTTATGCATGATGAATAATCCAAAAGATCTTGACGCGACCGCCCTTCGCGCGCTATCCTGAGCGACTCCAGTTCCTCGGGCGTATACGGGTGACGGCCGGACGCTTCCGGCGCAGAAGGACAGCTGTTGCCGGCGGCGCGAACAAACGGCTTATAACCGCATACGCGAAAGAGCGTATAACGCCCTATACGATCGCTCTCAATCAGTTCCTCCAAAAGGAGGACACGAACACATCTCCTGACGGTCTTAACCGGCAGGCTCGCTATTCGGGAAATCTGATCGTATGTCGTAATCCATTCGCCCTTCTTTTCTATCCCACACAAAGTGCTAGAGGTAGACCATTCGTAGTTGCATTTGCAAAACATCACAAAATGTATGAATCCAATATTCCGTTCTGTAGGCGAAGGATTCAACTGACGATCGACTATCTTTCGAGGCAAGCAGATATAAGCTTTCCCGAAATATTTTAAAGCTTTGTTTTCCAAGTGTTTATTCATTTTAATTATTTTAACGGGCACGAACTTGTCCAAGATTACTTATTGATATTCAATCAATTGCAAAGGTTTGGGGCACGAACTTGTCCATGATATTAATATTAAAACAAAAAATATTTATAATATAAAGAGATTAAAAATAGAGAAAGTGCCATCACCAAACCAAGTTTAATCTCTTAAACGGCAAGGATGAAATCCGAAGATTTCGATCCTGCCGGAAGGGTACAGCAATCCTTCCGGGGTCTGAATACAGGCTCCTGTATAAATACTATCCGATTGCTGCTGAACATGATCCGTCACGGCTTTTCCTTTTGCAGGACGGCAGTGTCTCCGCAGAGACCACCGCCTGTACACCGTGCAGACCGACTGACAATACCATAGTGTGGGGCTTCTTCGCCAAGATGCCCGTATGCCTTGCTGCCGACGCTACGGCAGCACACATGCCCTCTCTTCATCATCACCGCCGACGTGCGCCGGTGTCTTGTGCCCGACTTCTGCCACCCGGCTGCCTTCCGCAGCTATGCATCGCCGCGATAGGTGGCAACAGTCCCGCACGGGAACACCCGTCATCGTATATCAACCATGGAGGGCAACCCTCCGGTCAGGAACAGAACAACAGCCGGCGATCAACGGCCGTTGCAGTCCAACCCCAAAGGGCAGCCGCCTGTCTGTGCTTGCGCCGGCACAGACCGACAACCTCAATATATACCCACAAAAAACTATTATGTATTAAAAAAAAAGCATAGCATTCCCACTCTGAAAAGTACACACTTTTAGTTCTCAAAAGTATATACTTTTAATACACGAAAGTATATACTTTCACCACTCAAGAGTATATACTTTTGCTTCGGAAAGTATATACTTCTTTACCGGGAATAAATCTATTTATTGGAAAATTGAAAAAGACAGGATTAAGAATCCGAACAGCCTCAGGGCCTGCCCAGGTAATGAAAAATAGTCTTCACCTCCTGTGGCGTAAGGACCCTGCGCTGTTCATCCCATCCATTGTGAATGAGCGACTCATGCAGGATCTCGTGTTTCAGCACCCAGAGTTTTAACCTCCGGACTGCCGACTTCGGTTTTAAACGAGGAGCATAAAGCAGCGCCAATTCTTTCCAGCTTAAAGCTTTGGATAAGGATGTATTATTCATGGTATTAAAAAAAACAATTAATCATATCGCAAATATATAAATTGTTTTTATTACACACAAATATTTCACAAAAAAAATCGTCGAATACTTAAATAAAAAAAATCATTTTGTTATAATGTCACTATATTCCATGTAATTCCATACAAAATGTAGTGAAAAAAAACTTTATACTATCTTTATGTACCCGATTCGTCCATATCTCCTAAATATAAAAGATGTTAAAATTAAGATCGATCAACAGATTTTGCATCCATACCTCCGAAGATTTTAAGGATTCACGAAAATACCCTTACATTAATAACAGTGCATACCATCTACACCGGATTACAAGTATCTCTGGAAGACCCGGACATGAGATTCTTTGCCACAGACGATCCAGAGGTTTTCTGACCGCCTATTCTGACCGAACAATTATTAATGAAGTGCAACGGGTGCCGACACTCTTCCAACGTTTTCATTACTATAGATAAATTTCATCAGGTATTTTCGCCGGATAGAAAAAGTACGCTTCGGATGGCAAACGGAACAATTTTTAAGCCTAACGACTTGTACCCGCTTCCGGGCGAAACTTTCCGGCTGTACCATACATCTGCATCCACCGATCAACAAAAGACAGATATATACTTTCAAGATAGTTTCAGGTAGTAGGTGCAGCTTACTTTCTCGTTCAATAACAACAGCAGCGAGGAAGAATAAGTCTTTTTTAATGAATTTGTTAATAAGCACCCGGATATATTGCCGGGTGTTTGTTTTATAGCTATCTTTGTAAGATAAGACCAATAAAGCTTAAGTAGTTATGCTTAATTTTATATGGTAAATTATAGAAAGGCAAAAGTAAATTTTCATGTTCTGTTTGTTTAAATACAATAAATGTATAAATATGAAAACATATCATCTAAAACAATTATACCTTAACATCTTTAGTTCGCATTCTAAGGCTAAAGCTATTAACTCATTAAAGTCTATTACTAGTATAGTAGAGATTCGAGACGTTATAGATTGTGTCAAGGAGATTTATGCCACAATTCCTAAAGATATTGAAGGTGTATTTTATCCAAAAACTTTAGATGAACTATGTAAGAAGCCGTCCACCTTTTTTCGCCCAAAGTCCATTATTGAAGAGATTAATTGGATTCTTTCTTATATGAGGGGACAATGGCCAAATATTTCATGGTTTGCTGAAAAAAAAATTCAGTTTGAAAATTGTTTTCTTCTAGGTCAATACAATAAATGCCATATTATCATTGAAGAGATAAAGGATAGATTAGGAATCTCTTTATGGTATTATGAGGCAAAATCTCTTTTATATGAATATGAAGGAAAGGCTCAGGAAGGATTGAATTTTATTTCGGAAACCCTCCTGTCATGCAAAGATAATAATAACTATATCTTGTCTGTATTGTATAACCTTTATGAACGTTGCCAGAAAAAATTATCTCCTTATAAATTTGATGAAGATCTAAATGCATTATATAAACGTAATAGGACTGATTTACATGAGGATTATTATAAATATATACTATTTAGATTAAACTATTATAACCATTACAGTAACACAGATCTTTCGTTACCCATAATGTTTGAATCATTATCAGCGTTGGTTGATCGTTATTTGATATTAGTATCAGTTATTAAAAGTTCATTGATAAAAGGCCCTTACAATAAAGAAATTATAGCAAAAGGTTATTATTTGTATAATAAAACAAAGGATAAAAACCTTAATTCAATAATAGCTTTAACGGGAAAAAGCATAGAAGGCTATTACAATCAACGCTATGTTAATATGCTGGATTGTTATTATTCTGGAGAGTATGCAAAATGCCGTGATTATGCAAAGGAAATCATGACAGAAAATCCCGCATGTAGTTTTGATTCTTTAATATTTTATACTCGTTCTCTTATATATCTCAAACAAGGATATAAAACTCCATACAAACAGAATACAAATGCTCCCATCAATGTGGTATGTGAAGGAATCTACAATGTACTTACTTACAAGAAAGCAGAAGAAAATCTTTATGCATTATATCAGTTCAATAAGAATACTTATTCTTTCATAATTGCGTCTGGACTTGATGCGTTTTATAAAATAGAATCAAATGAGCATGTTGACAATCGTTTGAAACTAATGAGCATAATGTGTTATGATCCTATATTTTCAAAAATGTTCGATGATGTTGATGATGCAATAACATACATAGAAAGATATAAACTACACGATGTCAATTCTGTAGCTTGCGATGTATGGCAAAAACGTATCAAGAACGAGCTAGTAGATAACTTATCGTTACCATTGTATATAGCTGAACCTATTAATGCCGAACATTACTATAAAGAAGGACGTTTTTCAGATGCATTTATTCATGCAGAAACTCTTTATAATAGCGCAAAAGAGTATGTACCAATAAGACAAACTGCTGTTGCAAAAATGATCGATTGCCTCTTTAAAGACAATAAAATTCAAAAGGCTATAAATCTGTATGTTGATTATTACATAAAAGACGTGGCATCTGTAGCTAAGGTTGATACATTATCTATAATACAAATGCTACAAGATAACCTTTACGAAGGGGTAAGAAGAAACATTGATTTATTAATATTTGTTGCACTTACTTGTAAGGACTCAGTAGATAAGAGTTTTATATTATTAGAGTTCTGTGAACTTAATAATATAAGTAGACCATCAGAATTGACAGAGGTGATAGATGTTGAATCTGTTGGAAAAGGAAAAATTGAACTCTTATTCTCCCTTTTAAATAATGACGAGATACTAAAACACTATTCAATTATTGATAGTTTTAAGGAAAGACTTTCAGAAAGAAAAAAACTCTTACAATATAACATATCCTTAAATTCACAAAAGAAGGAAACATACCAAGCACAATTAAAGAAAGTGGATGATGCTTTACTCGTTTATAATCTCTCAAGAAATATGGACGAAAATAAGATATATGCTAACGAGGATGCTATCATCAATTATAAGCTTACAGAAATAGATGGTCTATTTAGTAGATACAAGTTATTGGTAGATACCGTAATATCTCAAAGAAAGAACATCTATGTTGTTAACTTTAGTGGTTCTTCTTTTTTTGATAATCAGAAAGGATACGAAGAAGAAAACCATACGCAGATTTCTATCAACAGCAATGGTTTGTATGAAGTGTTTAATAGTCTTTTTTGTGAAATTAAAGAACAGTTTTTAAATAGCGACTACGGGCTTGTTGCCTATTTAAGTACACGTGTTCGTCATGGAGAGTTAGAAAGTATGTTAAGGCCAGAAATGGGACAAAGAAATCTGATACTTCAAGTTAAGGATGAAAAATACCAAAACGATGTATATTGGACAACTACTTATAATTTGAATTATTCTGAACATCAAATAATCAATAATGCATTGAAACAGTTTTCTGAGAAATTTGATAATGCTGTTACATATTTGATTAAGCAAAAACTTCAAATATACGATAAAAAAGAAAAGCCTTATGGATTATTTGTATATGATGCCACAGCAGAAGAGTGCGCTTTTAAAGCTATGGAGTTTGGCTTGTCTCTCAAAGTTGAAGGAGGCGATAAAAATTATTTCTGTCAACAGATGTTCAAATGGCTATGGGAAAAAACAGAACAAAGTTTGAAGGATATTAGAAATTACATTGACAACGAATTCATGAATATTATCCTTTCATCTATTTCGTCTTTTGAAAGCGTAATAAAAGACTTTATGCCAGATGGTTATGCGCGTACAGAAATGCTTTCTCAAATACGTTCAGCCACAGAAGCTATTCGACTAAAGATACAAAAAGTATCTAAATGGTTCAATGTGTCTCAACCGAAACTTGAAGACGTTGATTTTAAAACGATTTCTTATCTAGTTTATAAGACAATCAGGCTTTCAAGTATAAATTGTGAAACAAATGATCAATTATCTATCAAAGGCGAATCTTTTATGATAAAATCCAATTATGTCATGCATTACGCAGATATTATGAGAAATATTTTTTATAATATGTTTAAGCATAGTGTCGATGCTATAGATGGGAAGCGTCACTTTACATTAAATGTAGAAATTGGCTCAGACGAAGTTAGATACGAATTCATTAATGATACTTCAGAAGATCCAGACAAATTAAATATGATATTTGAGGAAAAGCTTAATAATACATCTTCTGCAATAGGAGAAGGCGGTAGTGGTATTGCTAAAATTAATAAGATATTGAAACAAGACCTTGCCTGTAAAGAGAATACAATTTCAATGAAAGCTATTGAAGGAAAGTGTTTAACAACGGTCATTATTCATTTAAGTAATTTCAAAGTTATATGAAAAGAATATTGATAATAGAAGATAATGCAACAAAACTCCAACATATTAAGGATTTTTGTATCAACAATATTGAACAATGCAATCTAACTGATAGGCAATCTTATAATACGGCTCAACAGGAAGTTATCTTTCATGGTGGTGAATACGATATTATTTTATTGGATGTCAGTATGAATACATATGATGCAAAGAAAGATGATAATGGGGAACAAGAGCCGTTAGCAGGTGCAAACATATTAAGATTTATGAAGCTTCGTCGCATAAAAACTCCGGTTATTGTCGTAACTATGTATGAAAGTTTCGTGGATGGAGTACGTATAAATGCATTGGATGAACGTTTCAAATCTCAATATGGAGATACTTACAAAGGATTCGTTTATTACAATCTAAAAAATGAGAATTGGAAAGAAGAATTATTAACAAAATTAAATAGAATATTGCGATGATTAAAATCTTAATAATGGATGATAATACAGAGAAAACTACTCGTATTAAATCTGTACTTTCAGGTATGTGCATGGTCAATGCCGACAATATCGAAGTTGCTTGTTCCTTAAATTCTGGCAGACAGAAGTTATCAAAGAATTTTTATGATTTACTTCTTTTGGATCTTGTTCTCCCTATAGAAGACAACGATCCTATTGAGCCAGGAAAAAGCGAAGACTTTATTAATGAGTTGTATCGTATAGGCCGCTTTAAAAAGCCAATATATGTAATTGGGTTGTCTCAATATGAAGACAAAGTCGCTGAAAATACTGCAAAATACGAAAACAAATTATGGAAACTTATCCATTATGATTTGCAAAAGGATGATTGGGAGCAGATTCTCCAAAACGCAGTAGAAGCAATACTATCGACAAAAGAACAACTATTGGCAAGCCTCCAAAATAAGAATAAATATGATGTTGGTGTCGTATGTGCACTATCAGAAGAGTTCGAGCAGATGAAGATAGCCTCAGGATTAGAATGGAAAAAAGTAACTGTTGAAGGAATTTCTAACGATTTCTTTGCAGCCGATCTTCGTACTGGACTTGGTCATACTTTGAGAATTATTGCAGGACGTAATAATATGCCAGGAATGCAAGCTGCTTCTGTTATGGCCTCATGCATGTTCTGCTTGTTTAGTATAGAATCACTATTCATGACAGGTATATGTGCTGGATTTAAAAAAGACGAAGATGACTCGATTGATTTCGGTGATATATTCATAGCTGAATCAGAATACGATTATGGTAGCGGAAAGCTATGTGAGCCTAAAGATGGCGTATTCTTTAAGAAAAATCCTAAAATGTTAGAATGCGATTTTGACTTGAAAGGCAAGATGAATACTTTCATCGAAGAGAACCATCCTGAAAGTCAAATTTTGCGCGAACTTGACATCAAGAATCTTAACCTGATGAACAAGATTCCAACTATACACTTCAAACCTGGTGCATGTGGATCGTATGTTGTAGCTGACATAGGATTCATGAAGGATTTATTAGAAGAGAACCATAAACTCCGTGGCTTAGACATGGAAGGTTATGGTTTGTATATGACGGCTCATATCTTGAATAAGAAGTGCATGATGATCAAGAGCTTATCTGATTTTGCTGACAATAGCAAAGGAGATAAATATCATAAGATGTGCTCATATTCAAGTGCATGTTTCTTGTTTAAATTTTTGAAATATACGTATTAGCCTATTTTTTCTTAAGATGGAATAATTTGTGGTTTTATCTCAAATGTAGTCCTTTATAATAATTACTAATTTTGTTCTACAAAAGAATTTCAAGATGAATATAAAATTATATATAGTCATTGCTGTCCACTTAATAAAAGCTGATTGATAGCTGGTTATAATTTTGCTCTTTGACATCGCTGGCATCTATATTGGTAAATAGCTCATTCATAGGAGTTTTATCTAAAAGTGCTGAAAACGGAGCATGCTGTTACAGTTTTGATGAATTTATTACTTTGAAGGAATGAATCAAATTCTTCAAGTATATGGCTACACAACCAAAGAAAATGAATATCATCAAACAAGTCCTAACAGGACAAAAAAATGGAATCTCAGTCAACAGATTTTGCATCCATACCTCCGAAGATTTTAAGGATTCACGAAAATACCCTTACCTCTAATAACAGTGCATACCATCTACACGGGATTATAAGGTTCTCTGGAAGACCCGGACATGAGATTCTTTGCCACAGACGATCCAGAGGTTTTCTGACCGCCTATTCTGACAGAACAATTATTAATGAAGTGCAACGGGTGCCGACACTCTTCTCCTACATTCAAACGCATACCGATAAAGAGAACCGCGAAAGAATGTATCTGCTCGCAGGGTCTCACAATTACTTTTCAATTAGTATCTACAGTGTATTGTTCGTAGAGTTGCTTGAAGTAAGCTAAATTCCAATATACCATAATAGTTGTTTTTAGCCACAAAGGTACACGGGAAGATTCTATATTTATAGACGGAGTTTACTGAGGGCTTACAAATATCTGATCAAAAAGTGAATAAACTCATGACAGACTCCAAAAGATTTGCAAATTTATTTTTTAATCGTAAATTTGCAAGAAACAAGATTCAGATGATAGAAAGAGCACTAAAAACCAAATTGTTGGAACTGACAAAGAAGTACCCGATCATAACCGTTACAGGTCCAAGACAATCGGGAAAATCGACTTTGCTCAGGCACTCCTTCCCCGACTACAAGTACGTATCCCTGGAAGACCCGGACATGAGACTCTTTGCCACAGATGATCCAAGAGGTTTTCTGGCCACCTATTCTGACCAAACAATTATTGATGAAGTGCAACGGGTACCGGCACTCTTCTCCTACATTCAAACGCACACCGATAAAGAGAACCGCGAAGGGATGTATCTGCTCGCAGGGTCTCACAATTTCCTCCTGATGGAAAATATCGACCAGTCACTGGCAGGCAGAACAGCCATTTTAAAGCTATTGCCTTTTTCTCATCATGAAATGGAAGAAGGTGGAATACGGCCTAAGACCGTTGATGAAGAAATATTCAATGGCGCCTATCCCCGGTTATATGACAAAGATATTGCACCGACCGACTACTATCCGTTCTACATTCAGACCTATGTGGAACGGGATTTAAGGTTGATGAAAAACATCGGCGATTTAAGCAAATTTATAAAATTCATTAAGCTCTGTGCCGGAAGAATCGGGCAACTGCTTAACATCTCGTCGCTGGCCAATGAATGCGGTGTAGCCGTTTCGACAGCATCGGTATGGCTTTCGGTCTTAGAGGCGAGTTACGTTTGCTATCTGCTTAAACCCGACTATAACAACTATGCTAAGCGATTGGTGAAATCGCCTAAACTCTACTTCTACGATACGGGATTGGCATGCTCTCTGCTAGATATTAAAAGCGCAGATCAAATAGCGACTCATTTTCTTCGCGGCGGTCTTTTCGAGAATCTTGTGATTAACGAATTTGTCAAGGAAGCCTATAATAAAGGAATGAATCCGGACATAACCTTTTGGAGAGACAGCACAGGCAATGAGGTAGATCTTCTGCTATACGTAGACGGGAAACCCCATGCCTACGAAATAAAATCAGGAGCGACTTATTCTCCGGATTTCTTCAAAGGAATCTCCAAATGGGCAAAACTATCGGATGCCACACCCGAGCAATGCTTTGCCATATATAACGGAGATAAAAGCATTAAAACTTCAACAGGAGAAGTACTTACATGGTAAAAGATCAAGATACAAATAACGTGCAAGCCATCAAATAAAGTAAACAAATTAAGTCATTTAAAGAAAAAGTCCTAACAGGACACAAAAATGGAATCTCGGTCAGAGATTTGGCATCCATACCTCCGAAGATTTTAAGGATTTACGAAAATACCCTTACCTCTAATAACAGTGTATACCATCTACGCCGGATGACAAAGTACTCCTTCCCTGAAATGGTAAGAGATCAAGATTCAAATCGTAAATTATTACATTAACCAAAATATTCAAAACGTTCATAAACATGAAAATACTAAAAAACTATTTCTCCGCGTGAAAAATTCACGTGAAGTTGTTTAAATATGGAAATAATACCCTATATTTGCATATTAGAGATTTATTAAGCATTGACAAATTATGATTTATAGAGTTATTTTGAGCAATTACAAGTCATTTGCAGATGAAGTACAATTTGACATGTTTCCCAATTTGAAACGGGAAAACTTTGGCAACCATGTGTATCAGAATGGCCCTATTCCCGTACTAAAACAATGTGCTATATATGGTGCCAACGGTGCAGGGAAATCTAATTTTGTACATGCATTAACCTTTTTACAAAATTGGATTACTGACAATAATGCAAATCATAATGCCGAATGGTTACACAATTGGTATCTTAAAAACCGATTCCGTCTTCCTGCATTAGATGAGTCAATCCCTGTAAGTATTTTCGTGGAATTTTCCATCAGGCAGAACGTTTTCATGTATAATGTAGAAATTGATGGAGATGGTGTAAAGAATGAGGTTCTCCTTAAATCAGGAATGGGAAAAGGAGAAAATGTCTCAATTTTAGAGAGGAATCGAAAAGATGTTCAGTTCAAAGCGACACTGATAGGGGAAGATGTTCGGCAAATATTCGTGCGCCAAATAGAATCGAACCCTGCAGCCAGTATTCTTGGCATTAATGGCCTTTTACATATTGTCGAAGACAAAAATATAGATGATGCATATTTATGGTTTAGGAGTACGTTAAATATCATCCAAATAAACCACCAAATACCATGGTTGATCTCTAAATTAAAAGAACAACCTAAGTTAATGGAATTCATTAATTCGATTTTCAAAGAGATCGATTTAGGCATTCAAAACATGACTATTCATAACGAGTTATTTGATAATTGGATTGAACGAGCAGAAAAAGAAGATAAAGATTTACTAAATCGCATCTTAGAAAATACGAAAGTAAGCGCTATTAGTTCATCCTTGTCTAAGATGAGAGAAGGAATTCCGGAACTTGATATTTCAGAAGAGAACGGAAAGCGTATGGTACATGAATTTATCTTCACCCAATTAGGACAAAATGGGTATACCGGCAATATGGAAATCGAAGCACAGTCTACAGGAACAGTAAAACTACTCACATTGATCCCTGCCATATACGATGCGATTCATAACGACAGTACTGTGATTATTGACGAAATAGATAATGGCATTCATCCGATGCTAATAAAGAAATTAGTCGGATTCTTTGGAAAAAGCCATTCATCAGGGCAATTAATCTATACCACCCACGAGACAGCACTACTGAATCAACAGGAGTTGCTGCGTCCAGATGAAGTATGGTTAACTGAAAAATATCAAGGGGCAACTAAAATGTACTCGCTTAATGAGTTTAAAATTCATAAAACTCTCTCTTTGGAAAATGGCTATCTGGAGGGACGTTTTGGTGCTATACCTTTTATAGGAACACTATAATTAGCTTCTTTCAACATGGATCTAAAACACTTGAAATATGAAAAAACCGAAGGTAATGCGGAGTTAAAGAAAAGCCAAACAACGTCGCATAAAATAGCACATAAGAAGACCTTAACCGCCTCTTTATCTGTAAAATCGCCTATTGGATATGAAAAGGAAGAACCAACACTTGAAACAAATATTATTTTTGTTTTATCGGGTGGGACAAAAAGGGAAAAAGACTATTGGGGTTTGCTTAACGGAGATAGGCTTGTACGCCGACTAAAAGTGGCATTCTCTTCAAAGAAAGGACAGGGACTTAATCCTCCCCAAATGTTATCATTAGCGAAAGAGTATTTACGTAATAATAAATTTGAAACTGAGGATCAGACATTCTCTATTACCAGTGATGACATCATTTATTTATTATCTGATGTAGATGAATTTGAATCTGCTTTGAAAAAAGCATTAAAAGATACAGAAGAAGTTAAGCAATTACGCTGGATAATAAGTAACCCGGCATTTGAGATTTGGCTCTTTTATCATTATTTCGATAACCCAAAAGAAAAACTGAAGGAATGTATTGGAAAAGGTGTGGACAAAAGAAGTCAATGGCTAAAAACCCGGCTCAATGAATTGCACGAAGGTGGCGTACGTCCTAATGAGTCGTTCAAGCTTATAGAAAAAGCCATTGAAAACAGTAAAAAGAACTATAGCGAGAAAAACGGCATACCGGAGTTGTTTGCAACACAAATGCATGTTCTTGCACAGATAATTGTAGATATGTTGGGAGATGAATTAAATAAAATGATTAACCGTCGAGCAACCCAGGCGAAAGCTTTCAAAGAAAAGAATCTGGCACCAATTCTTTCTGAAAGTAAAATATCTGATCAAAAAGTGAATGAATTCATTACAGACTTAATACAATATGCAAACCAGAATCCTATATGTCTACCTAAAATGGATTGTTCATATAAAGATTCCTTGACGATAGTAGATTCAAAACAATTTATTAAAAGTTATAAAATTAATAAAAACTATTTTTCGGAAAATACCAATGAAGTAACAAGAAACTTGGCTGAATTATTCATGGATGGAATCAAACAGAATATAGAACATTACTACTATATTCAACTTTTATTGCATACGCCAATAGAGACCAGAACTATTGACTTTAGTGAAATAAAAGAAGCAATGAATAAACTTGGATTAAATGGTTCATACGACATTCTTTCTGGAGTACTGCTTGATACATTTGATGATCTTTATGGAGGTGAAATCTCATTCTTAAAAAAAGCAAATGGCTATATTTACGGTGATGTAAACATTATAACATTAAATACAGGGGAACGTTCTCTATATATCATGCGTAAAGAATACTTACCACGAGTAGAACAGAAAGTTTCAGAAAAAAATAATTCAAATTATCAAGAAATAGATGCACAAAATCACATATATAGTAATGTTAATAATATGCAGGAATTACCTGACGGATTTGGTTTGTCGGTAATGCATTCTGTTAATTTCTACTTACCTCAAAATGCAAACTTTAGATATATTAAATTAAATATCATTGATTATTCCAAGGACAAGAGCGAATTATCAAAACTTAACCAAGGGGATACGATAAGATTACAATATACAGAAGGAGATTTTGTCAGAATCCGTAAAAAATATTGTAATATGCACAAATCTACATTTCGTAATAACATTATTTTCAAGATAGAAAAAATAAACAAAGAAGGCACACTCAAACTTTGTTATATGGAAGGAGATATTCCATTTAATCATATAGAGCCAGTACCCATTGACAAGAATGCAGATTCTCAAGTCTATTATGATCCCATAATAGCCGGATCTATATTCATACCCGGAGAGGCTAAACCCATACGCTATTATAAAGATTATTCATACTACCTTGACGCATTTAGAAATAATCCTTTTGAAGACGGGAAAACTTTATACGACAAATACATCCTCAAAGGATTTCGTTATGTGCATGAAGTCCAGCACTGGCTTAATGAAGAATTTGGTTGGGATAATTTAAAAATCAAAAATCGAAAATAAAAGACTTGTTTTTGCATACAATATATAACTTGAAAAACATGGATAGAAAGGATTTCTTTAAAAAGGCTTGTTTCACAGGGATTTGTTTTTGTGGATGTAGTACTATTTCAAGCTTTGCCAATGATGGTGCGTCTCAAAATCCGGATAAGAATAAACAACTTTCTCAGGATTGGTTATCTAATTTGCTTTCGAACTTGAATAGTGATGTGGAAGAAGATGTCTTAAGAGATATTATCAAGAAGTCGTCTATAATCCATTACAATAATCTGAATATGGATGCCTTACTTTCAGATTACATTGGAGATCTGGATAAGTTTAATAAGTATCTTGAAAGCGCCTGGGGATGGAAGATTGATTATAATAAGACGACAAAAGTATTAATTGCAGACGAAAACAAAGATCATTGTGTTTGTCCGATCCTGGAACATAAAAAAGGATTGAACACACGTGCTATCTGTTATTGTTCGGAAGGATTTGCAGAGAAAATGTTTTCAGTAGTCACGGGAGTGCCCGTCAAAGCTCAAGTTATTGCCTCTATTAGAAAAGGAGATAAGACTTGTAAATATAAGATTGAAATACCCTAATGGAATTTCACGAACGCATAACAAAGGTTTCTTCGTTGGCGTTTTTAAGAACGATTGCCTATGGCGCAGATTCATTTGTAATTGCGTCTCCGGTGAATATGAAATGATCCTCTTTTACAAAAAAGGGAACGTCATACCGATTGATTCTTTTATGTCTTTATCCACACCGGACTTGTCGGCATAAGAATTCCAGTTGTGCACCGTATCGTTAATCTGGTCAATGATTTCTTCCGCCTTTTTATTGCGGATGGAACGTCCTATCACGATCAGATCTTCTCGCGTAATGTTTTCACGTTTCCCGTTAATGCTTAATGCGTGGCGGCTTACCCATTCGCTTCCGGGACGATAAGCGTGACAGAGGTCGTATGCCGGAGCCAATCTCCACGCGTAGCCCTGCTTGAGAATAAATGAGAAGTTCTTGCTATGGTCATCACAGTTGCGGGCTATCACATTGAACACCATACGGCGGAACATCTGTTCGGCTTCGGCATATGTCAGCTTCAACTCTCGCATGGTCTGAAACAGTTGTTCATAACTGTAACTGTTTACCCGGTTATAATCAAAATGTTTCAAGGCACAAAAAGTCTGTGTGTGATGTTTTGTATCGCTCCCTTCTCTGTCGAAGCGCCGGGTCATAAAATGGGCGCGTCCGTTCTCTTCCAGTAACCGGCAGGGCATCATTTCTATTCCGCAATCCAAAGCCATCAGGTAGTACGCGTATTCAACGCGTCCGTAGCCATGGGTCGATCCCAATTGCACTTCACTCACCCCGTCAAGTTTAAGCAACCAGTGTTCAAAACCTTCGGGAGCGCGCGTTTGCCCGGAACGGACTTCTCCTGTTTTTTCGTTGTAGGCAATCACCGCTTTGGGGCGTGCGCCTCCGGCCGATGTTCCGATTTTCAGTATATCGCGTATGGCCTTTTCTTCATCGGATTTTAAATTGGCGACAAAAGCTTCTTTTCTCGAAAGCATCTTGCCGGCAATTTCCACCAAGTTATCGACCTCCACCGAAAAGGTATTCACATTTTGTTTTAAGATGGCCGGCTCAATTTCCAATGCACCCATTCCCCGTTTGCCTATGAAACAGAGCATTTCCACCGGGTTCATACTGTTTTCGGGCCGTCCTTGCTGCGCCAGCCACAGATTGATCAATTCATTGCCGTAGCGGTCGGGAAGCATGTCGGCGAGCAATCCGGGCAACCCTTTAAAAGTATCGAAAGAAGAACCGGTCTCTTTGCGTAATTCGGGAAAGGAGTAAATCTGTTGTTCTCGAGACAACGGCATCTTTAAGGGAGACAGTTCCCATCCCAGCCTTTTAAAATCAGGATCGTACTCAAAAGAAGCCCATCCGGATTTCTCATCCCAGGCAACGGCTCCCACCATTTTGCCCCATATGTTTACGATAGCTGTATTCATCATTCTCTGCTTTTACCAGTCAGTATTTTCATTGTCTGCTTTGTCTGTTTTCTTTCTTTTGGGGAAAGCAATCCGTTGTCTTTTTCCCCTCTCAGCTTGAGCCAGGGCTAACGGACTTTGCTGACGGGAAACCACAAACATATCCATGATATGTAATTGATCCAACACCCGCAATACCCGGATAAGCGTTGCGAGCGTTACGGCGTCGCCTCTTTCCAGCAGACTGAGGGTGGAACGGCTTATTCCTGCATCTTCAGCAAGCATCGTCTGGGTTTTGTTTTGCTCCATACGGTGATGTTTCACAAATTCTCCGATTTGTCTGAGAATGCGGTCATCACTCATCGCATTCCAATCGTTGCGTGACAGATCATTCATAACGAAAGTATTATATATAATGAATAAGAAACCATACAAAGATATTACTTTTCAATCAACAAGTGTAGTTTTGCATGAAAAATAATTCATTAAATACATAAAATACAATTAACGAATGATATATCATTCATAAATAACCTATTTTCGCCTAGTGCAAGTATCCATATATAGACATGCTTGCACCCTGCACTAACTTTAACGCTCGTAAATTTTACCACTGTAAAAAAGCGAACGAAACAAGAATAATATGACAAATTACGGCACTCTTTACGCCCTACCACACAAGGAGAATGGAAAAGTAGAGGATTTAGAATGTAAATCGTCTCAATATTGGCAATAAAAAGTACCGTTTGCCGACAGCAGAACGGTACTTTTTACTCATTTTACGAAGTCAATCAAATCGCTATTACTTCGATTCAGCTATGACATAGTAGCATTCTCCATGAGAATCATCACCCTTACGGTGAAGAAGTGCCGTATGCGTAGTGCTATTTTCATAAGTTTCTACAATATCCGCATCTCCGGGAAGCGTCTTAAAGTCAGCCGCATTTTGTGATGTTTTTTCGCCCAAATGCTTCTTCAATAACCATCTTAACCCGGCTTCTTGCTCTTTGAGACATTCTGCATCTGTAAGTTCAGAGGAACGTGCCACCTCTATTCTGACAAAACAGGTCTCGTTGGTCCTTTGAGTATTAGTTAATAAAAACTCATAACGTGTATCAAGAATGCTATATATAAGATTGGCCTTCGGATTGGCAATTGTCACATTTCCATTCTTCCAATCCACCCCAAGGAAATCACGCTCACGCATTATTTGATTTATTGAAACCTCATATTTTACTTCGTTATCCTTATAACCTTTAAGATAAATTGGAAAATCATTTTTCTCAAAGAAATAAGAACTCCATTGGGCGGTGAATTCTTCGCTCGCGCCATTCTTATCCGTAGTGCTTTGATAAACACGATAAGTATCAGGCAAAATGGGTGATGACATTACAATAGAATCATAGTATTGCAAGAACTCAGGTCTGCCGGGGAAGATAAATTCATTCTGATGATTGAGTATTCGGAATGTCAGGAAATCAAAAGGTGCCGCTAGAGGTGTGTCAAAGCTCATAAAAGGGGTAAGCTGCACCATCTTTAACTTGAATTTCACTTCTTCAGGCAGTTCGTCCGGCTTTGGAGTAACAGATGGCGTGTCACTTATAACTTCAAGGAGCGTGTAAGTAGTGTTTAAGGCATCAGCTGGCGGATTGGCGAGCATCGTTTTACGTACTGCCAGTTCGTATGCATGTCCGTGCACATAATCGAAGCCCTTGATGCTACCCATGGCAAGTCGCTGCCATTCGGTGCTGTGCTTTTCCTTAACTTGCAGATACTCTATTGCCGAAGCGACACTGCCAGCGGTTTCCCAGACTGTTGTTTCGGATACATACAAGGTTATATCAGTATAGGTGTCATTAAGAGAGGTATCTTTATTACAAGCCACCCAAATGATACTTATGACTGCCAATAAAGCCGTTTTTAGATATTTGTTCGTCACAGTTTATTTATTAAAAGTCTTTGAAATCTGTTCGCCAACACGTTTAAGAGCCCCTTTCATATCAGAAACCGGACTGATTCCGAGCGTAGTGTAAGCCCCTTGACAGGACGCTAAAGGACGGTCAGTGTTGAAATTGATGAAGTTGACTGTTACTACGGTTTCTTCTGGTCTTATAACGACACCGAATTTGGCAAGCAATAAAGAAGATTGTTCCTCCTGCGTCAAATCGTCAATACGATACTGATTTATCATAGTTAACCCTGATTGTTCTACTGCATCATATAATTGTATCTGATATTGCACAAGCTCAGGAGGCATTCTGTATGTATCATTATCAATTACTGCGACATATTTGTATTTTGTCAAATTAGCACCCTGTGAAACCACAGATTTGGAAACCGTACAACTTGCCAAAACCATTGACAAAAATATACAAAGTATAAAGATAGATTTTTTCATTATTTACTATTTGCAAGTTAATAAGCCATTAAAACAATTACAAAAATAGCAATAATCTTCAGATTTTGATTCAACTATCACTGTTTTTTAACTTATAACTCACAACCTTGATGCTTCTAAAGATTTGCCTCTTTAATTTTCGGGTATGACAACTACTATAGTTTATCTCAAATAGCACCCATTAATCTTAAATAATACAAAAACACCCAACTTTACATTCTTGGGTGTAAAATCGGGTGTTTATTGCGGAGAGACAGGGATTCGAACCCCGGGAACCTTGCAGTTCAACGGTTTTCAAGACCGCCGCAATCGACCACTCTGCCATCTCTCCTAGTCTCTTTTACAATTGCTCTTGTTTCAATTGCGGTGCAAAGGTAAGTAAATTTTGACAACCTCCAAATGTTTGTATAATTTTTTTCCGTTCGTTCTCATTTTTTTTAGAAACCGTTTTGAATGTTGTTGCAGACTGCCGGGAGTATCCTTGTTGTCGGAAATATCCCCGGCATTAAATAGGCACGATTCCGGAATAGGTATTTATCTATCAGTCATCACTATTTTTTATCAAGATGTATAGAGGAAGATTTTGTTTTTGTTGTTATATTTGTCTCCATAAATAATAGTAATAACACTTTATAAAAAGTCACATGAAAAAATTGAAAAGTTTGTTGATCATGGCCATTGCGCTTGTTTTGGTAAGTTGCTCGATGTCGGCCAAGTCAGAGAAAAAAGATACCGGTGATACGAAGTCTCAAGACGAAGTGATCGCATTAAACAAGGCGGAATTCCTATCTAAGGTTTTTAATTACGAGAAGAGCAAGAAGTGGGCATATACGGGAGACAAACCTTGCGTTATCGACTTCTATGCCGATTGGTGCGGTCCCTGCCGTCAGGTAGCTCCGATCATGAAAGAGCTGGCCGGCGAGTATAAGGGAAAAGTAATATTTTATAAGATAAATGTGGACAACGAGAAAGAGCTTGCAGCAACCTTTGGTGTACAGAGCATCCCGATGATTCTTTTCATACCGAAAAACGGTACTCCGCAGGCGTCGCTTGGTGCCATGCCTAAAGAGCAGATTGTCGAGAAGATTACCGGTCTCCTGCTGAAGAAATAACATCAAGACTGATAGAGACATTTTATTATGTCTCTATGGATAATAAAAAGGAAGAGGATTTCTCTTGGAGAAACCCTCTTCCTTTTTTATTCCTTGCACAATATTTATTGAGCGTCGTTAGCCGGAGCTTCTGCAGCGGGAGCAGCTTCAGTAGGAGCAGCTTCAACAGGAGCCTCAGCGGCTTTTGCAGCAGCAGCAGCTTCTGCCTGTTTTGCAGCTTCAGCAGCAGCCTTTTCAGCTTTCTTCTTTGCTACGATTTCAGCCTTAGCCTTGTTCTCAGCCTCTTCAGCAGCCAAACGTGCTTTTGCTGCAGCTTTTACTGCTTCACGGCCACTTTCTTTAATAGCCTGCAGTGAAGCATTCTTGCTTGCTTTCCATGCCTCGAATTTTTCTTCAGCCTTAGCCTCGTCGAACGCGCCCTTCTTCACACCTTCCAATAAATGCTTTTTCAAGCATACACCTTCGCGTGAGAGAAGATTACGAGTTGTGTCCGTAGGTTGTGCACCTGTCTGTAACCAATACAAAGCTCTTTCGAAGTTCAAATCTACTGTAGCAGGATTAGTGTTCGGATTATAAGAACCTATCCTTTCAATAAATTTTCCATCACGTGGAGCCCTGCTGTCTGCGATTACGATCTGATAATAGGCATAGCCTTTACGACCGAATCTTTGCAATCTGATTTTTGTTGCCATTTTTGAAATGTTTGAATTTTAATAATAAGCTATTTGTATTAGCGGCTGCAAAGATACAGTTTTCTTCTTCCTCTGCAAATTTTTTGAAAGAAAAACTGATAAGTTGTTTTTATACGACGACCGATGATATGACAAACGGTAATAGTCTTCATCAAAAAAAAATACATATCAGACTAAAAAAAAATAAATGTAAATATTAAGCAGAAGCCTTATGGCAAACGGTTTTTAACATTTAGAATGCAAATAAATATAATGACATTAAAAAAAATAACTCAAAAAAAGATTGTATTTTTTACAACTATGTTTATATTTGCATCGGAAACATTATTACCATGAGTGTAAAAGTCTATGAACGTTAAAAAGTATTCATGGAAATCACGTGTTAACTGAAAGAAGAAGAATTAAAATTTAACATATTGTTTAACTAATAAAATTATTATTGCCTATGCACATAGTATCATGAAATTCAATGTATTGTGGGATGCAATCGTATCCCTAGAGTTCACTATTAATTTAATCTTATATTCATTTAAATAAAAGAAGAGTATGGAAGAATCTCCATTAACACATTCAAAACGACGTGGCGTAGTGAGCAGCTTGTTCAAGACAATGCTGACCATGCTGCTTTTCGTGCTTTGCACAGCCACCGCCTTTGCTCAACAGAAGACCATCAAGGGTACCGTTGTTGATGCAACAGGCCAGCCGATCATCGGCGCAAACGTATCTGTTAAAGGTACAACCATCGGTATTATCACCGACATTGACGGTAAGTACACCCTGCAGGTACCAAACAACTCAACCCTTGCAATCTCCTACATCGGTTACGTATCGCAGAACATTGCCATTGGCAATCAGACAACGATCAATGTAACCCTCAAGGAAGACACACAAAACTTGGAAGAAGTCGTAGTAGTAGGTTACGGTACGCAGAAGAAAGTAACCGTTACCGGTGCTGTAGCCAGCGTGAGCGGCGAGCAGTTGAAGGCTTCACCAACAACCAACCTTTCCAACGGTATGGTAGGTCGTATGCCTGGTGTCATCGGTTTCCAACGTTCAGATGAACCTGGTGGCGGTGCAACAACGATCCGTATTCGTGGTGTAAACTCTCTGGGTAGTAAGGACCCGTTGATCGTAGTCGATGGTGTACCTGACCGTTCAGGAGGTATGAACCGTATCGATCCTAACGATATCGAGAGCATGTCCGTATTGAAGGATGCAGCAGCAGCCATCTACGGTTCACGTGCTGCCAACGGTGTAATCCTGATCACCACCAAACGTGGTAAGGAAGGTAAAGCAACCGTTCAGTTCACAGGCAGTTATGGTTTCTCAGCTCCTACACAGCTTCCTAAGATGTGTAACGCTTACGAATATGCAACCATGATGAACGAAATCTCAGCCGATGGTAATGCTTATTCAGCAGATGATCTGCAGAAGTTCCAGGATGGCAGTGATCCTTGGGGTCACCCGAACACAGACTGGTACAAGGCTGTCATCAAAGATGCATCTCCGATGTATCGTGGCGACTTGAGCATCAGCGGTGGTACTGACAAAGTTAAATATTACGTTAACTTCGGGGCTAACGGTGAGGATGGTATTTACAAACATTCAGCCAACCGTTTCGACCAGTACAGCGTACGCAGCAACTTGGACTTCAAGTTGAGCAAGTATGTAAACCTGACATGGGGACAGACCTCACGTTATGAATATACAAAGTACCCTGCTAAGAGCGCCAGCTCTATCTTCTCGGCATTGCGTCGTAGCAAACCGACTCTGCCGGCATACTGGCCATCAGGCGAAGTTGGTCCTGATATCGAATATGGTGATAACCCTGCAGCTACATCAACCGATGCAGCCGGCTTCGACCATCAGAAGAACTACTACGTACAGAACAACGTAACCTTGAACGTCGATATTCCTTGGGTTAAAGGTTTGAAGTTCACGGGCACAGCTTCTTACGATAAACATTTCTACAATCGTAAATATTTCCAGAAACCGGTTACTCTTTATTCATGGGATGGTGTAACCAACAGTGCTGAAGGCTTGACTCCTTATCAGGCATGGATCGCCGATCCACGTTTGACCCGTACAGACAATGACTATACCGATTGGATGGCCAATGCCGTATTGAGCTATGACCGCACATTCGGTGACCATACATTCGGTATCACAGCCGGTATCGAAGGTCAGAGCAAGGAAATGGATTATGTACAAGCTTATCGTCGTTACTTTCCATCAGACGTATTGACAGAACTTGATGCAGGTGGTGTAACAGGTATGACCAACAACGGTAACTCCTACAAGGAAACCCGTCGTAACTACTTCGGTCGTGTATCCTACAACTATAAGGAACGTTATTTGTTTGAGTTCGTTTGGCGTGAGGATGGTTCCTATCGTTTCCCGAAAGACAACCGTTACGGATTCTTCCCGGGTATCATGGCTGCATGGCGTGTATCTGAAGAGGGATGGTGGAAAGAAAAAGTACACTTCATGGATTATTTGAAACTGCGTGGATCTGTATCCGATACCGGTAATGATATCCTGACAGATAACGACGGTACAGTCGACCAGAGTATCCAGTATCTGAATACCTTCGGTTTCCAAGGTACAGGTGTTATCTTTGGTGGTTCAGAAAACTCACAGATTTATCCTACACGTACACCGAACACCAACATCACTTGGGAACGCGGTAGAACGTATGACTTGGGTGCTGAAATGAAATTCTTGAATAACCGCTTGAGTATTGAAGGCGACTATTTCTATCACAAACGTACAAAGATGTTGATCAGCCGTAACGCATCACTGCCGGAAACAGCAGGTATCACTCTTCCTCGTGAAAACTTGGGTAAGATGAGAAACGAAGGTTTCGATGCATTGATAAGCTGGAGTGACAAAGCCGGTGACCTCGGTTACGACCTGTCACTGAACATGTCATACGCACGCAACAAGATTTTGTTCTGGGATGAAACTCCTGGTATTCCTGAATATCAGAAAGCAACCGGTAACCCTCTGCCAACATCAGCTACCTATAATGAACTGCAAGGTGGTGGTGGTCTGTACTACAAGGCTGACGGTGTATTCAACACACAGGCTGAGATCGACGGATATCCACATTGGGCAGGTGCAACACTTGGTGATGTCAAATTTGTCGATGTAAATAATGATGGCAAGATCGATGCCGATGACCGTATCCGTTCAAAGAAGAACCAGACACCGCGTATGGTACTTGGTTTCAATGTAGGCTTGAACTACAAGGGATTCGATTTGACCGCATTGTTCCAGGCAGCATTCGGTGCCGAGACATACGTACAGACATGGTCAGGTACGGTAGGTAACTTCCTGAAAGAGTACTACGATCAGCGCTGGACAAAAGATAATCCAACATCAGAACATCCACGTACATACGAACGTGAAAACATGTATTGGATTAATCATGTCAACACGATGTTCCTCCGTAACAGTGACTATCTGCGTCTGAAGAATCTGGAAATCGGTTATACCCTTCCTATCAATTTGAAGCCTTACGGCATTCAGAAACTGCGTTTCTTCGCTAATGGTCAAAACCTCTTTACGATTGATGGTCTTCCTGGTGACCCTGAAAACACGGCATCCAGCTTCGACTACTATCCACAAAGACAGTATTATAACTTCGGTTTTTCAGCAACCTTCTAAAAACAAAATGGTATGAAAACAAAAATCAAATATATTTTAATGACAGCCGCAGTGGGCAGTTTGATGGGCTTCGGCTCCTGCTCCTCCGACTTTATGGATCTGACACCTACTACGCAGTTCACGCAGGAACAGGTGTTCCAGGATGCCGGACTGACACAAATGTTGGTCAACAACATCTACGATTATGCAGTTGACGGCGCACGTGAGCATACCACCACCGGTCTGACCGATGATGCTTACTTTACGCACAACTACGGACAGATTGCCGTCAATCAGGCTACTGTTACCGAAAGTGATTTACAGTGGTATAGCAATAGCAACTGCCCATTCCAATGGACAAATGCCTATAAAGGCATCTATTATTGCAACCTTGTTTTGAATAACATCGATAAGGTCCCTGCAAAAGCAGGTTATGATTTGGCAAAAATGAAAGGTGAAGCTGCATTCCTTCGTGCTTTTCTGTATACGGATTTGGTACGTGGTTTCGGTGGTGTACCTATTATTGAACAGGTTTATACCTTGAATGATCAGGAAGCCATGATGGTTCCGCGTAGCGACGTGGGTGCTTGTCTTGATTTCATCATCAAGGATTGTGAAACAGCTTTTGCATCACTTCCAAATGAAGCTGCTGCCGGACGTGTCACCAAATGGGCTGCCAAAGCGCTCGAAGCACGTATCTATCTGCAGATTGCCAGTCCGCTCTATGCTGACCGCACAGTCAACACCCTGGCTGTCAACCAGTACAATGGCGATCGTAAGGCGCTCTATCAGAAAGCGCTTGATGCTGCCAAGGCTGTTATGAACAGTGGTAACTTCTCACTGCTCGACTGTCGTGCTGCTACAGTTGCAGCCGTAGCTGACAAGTATCATGATATCGCTATCACGAACAACAGCGAAACCATTTGGGCAAAACAGTTCGACTTGACACGTGTCACCCAGAACGTTGGTTTGCAGCATGGTCCTAACGGCTACCACAACTGGTCCGGTACGACTCCTACAAACGACTTCGTCATGTCATTCGAAATGGCTGACGGTTCTCTGACTACAACCATGACAAAGGTTGGTGAGCACATGGACAGCAACCCATATCTCGGACGTGAACCACGTTTCTATGCAGACCTCGGTTTCGATGGTTCTGTTTGGGGACGTCAGCGTGCTGCCGATGGTTATGCACTCGACCCTACACCACTTGGAAACCTTCAGACCGGTACATATGAATTATCTTCTGGTGGTAAATCAGTATCTGTAACGCTTCCTGACGGGACAACAAAATCATTCAATGGTACTTATGGTTGTGATACCCGTAAAGGCCCGATCGAGGACTGGAACGGTTCATTCACCGCTTACTACGAGAAGAAACTCATCAACACCACAATTGATGCAGCTAACAATAATCAGGTTTGTCCGTATGCTTACTTCCGCTTGAGCGACATGTATCTGATTGCTGCTGAAGCTGATGTTGAACTGGGTAATTTGGATGAAGCTGCCACCTATCTGGATGCACTCCGTACCCGTATCAGCATGCCTGACACAAAGACTTCTTTGGCCAAACGTGGACAGTCATTCACTCAGGCTGACATGCGCGAGTTCGTACGTCACGAACGTCGTTCGGAATTGGCTTACGAAGATTCTCGTTACTATGATGTTCGTCGTTGGATGATCGCTCCGACAACAAACAACAAGGAACTCTGCGGTATGTTGGTTTATGCAACACTGAAATCAGGCAAGACCGCTGCTGCTCCTTATGTTCACAACGAAAGCACTTGGGATTATCACTACTATGTACAGAGCTTGTCATTCCGTGAAGGTCGTAAGTGGGACAACAAGATGTATTTTGCACCAATCAGCCGTGACGAAAGAAATCGTAACACACAATTGGTACAGAATCCTGGAATGGAATAATCATTATTCTTGAATAATTTAGAGACAGAGCTTAATGGCTCTGTCTTTTTTATTTTCAGCTTTCATGTAGCGTAAACCATTATCCAATGAACCTTAATGGCAAGCAGAATCGAAGGCTTACAGAAAAGAATCGGATCTTCAAAAAAACAACGTGTTTATATTGTATATCAAAAAGATAGTATAAAATAGAGATGATATAATAAAAAATCATATATTTGTAACTGAGATAAAAGGTTAATTATAAATTATAGTATTATGAAAAGAATGATATGTTTAATTCTAGTCAGTTTGATTTTAGGACCGGTCATTTCTTTTGGCCAGGAAAAACAAGATCGTTATTTCTTCAAAGATTTTCAACCTATGACGGTTTACTACAAGGATGGCAGAACATTCGTTGTTGCCGGCAACTATGATTTGATGGACGGCTCGTTTGTTTTTATCGATAAACAGGATAACAACCGACTGAAATGGTTTGGCGAACAGGATCAGATCGGCTGTGTAAGAACAGCTACCCGGACTTTTCAAGCTACGCGCTTCGGGCTTACAGAGATCCTACGGCCTGATCCGGAACTTCTCGTTGTATATAAGCCGAAAATATTTGAGGGAAAGAAAGACATTGGTTATGGCGTTAAAGTGAGCGCCGGGGCAGTACGTACTTATAATAGTGTGCTCGATTATGGTAAAGGAGGAACATCCGTCCACCCACTTGATACGTCCGAACAGGAATGGGTCGGAAGCATGGATAAAGTGTATAAAATCAAGATACGGGGAATAGAAAAGAGATTCGAAACAATAAAACATTTTCAGAAGCTTTATCCTAAACAAAAGGACCAGATAAATAAGTATTTGGCCGAACACCCGGTCAATTTTAAAGAAACAAAGCAAGTGGCCGGACTTTTTATTTATGCAGATTCCATTGCAAAATCACAAAATCAAGAAACTCTATACCATCAAGGTAAAAGGTAAGGAGAAACTTGCCGTGAGCACTTTCTACCGGTGCTTTTTCCGAGAGAAAAAAGGAAGAGGATACCTGAGCACGGCATCCTCTTTCCAAATATACTTTTACTATAATACTACATGCTCTGAAGAATCTGCATAAACTTATTTAAATGAGTTTGATTATAAGTCTGAATCAAGGTAAATACGGGAACAAAAATGATCATGCTAAACAACAAGTATTTTCCTGATTCTGCATATTTATGTTCCTTATAAATGCAAAAAATAGCCCATATAATATTACCGGTTATAATGAGATGTGTTATGTGAGCAAATAAGTTAACTCCATTCCAGGGCATAATAAATAGCCCCATGGTGCCATAATAATACATTGGCAGTAAAGCAATCGACAACCATATAGAATCTTTCTTTACCAGTGAAACGACAAAGCTTATCAGGTAAATAATGATCGCCAATGAACATGCATTAAAAGCAAGCCATTGCCCGATGCTTAGCCTTAAAACCACTAAAAAGAAATAGCTGCTATTTAGTAAGGCTATTAGCATTAAAATAGCCAAAAATATTCCAATAATCTGATTTTTATTTTTTGAATTCATAAATTGATTTATAATTGTAAATACAACATTCCCCGGCGAATTTATTCGCCTATTTTATTTATTTAGAAAGTACAAATAAAACCTGTTCGGGAAAAGTCATCCCAAACAAAAGAAACATCAATCTGTGGTTCAACGGAGATTGACTATGCTGTAATTACAAATTTAAGAATTGTGTTCAAAATGCAGCTATTTAATTGATTATACATGTAAATAATACGTGTGCAAAGATAAGCAAAATTAGTAAACACAAACCGAATTTAGATTTTTCTTTGTTTTGTATGATCTCCGCCCTAATAAATCCTTGTCTATCGACTAATTTACCGGAAATAGTTTGCAGATCTCTAAAAATTTTACGAATATTGCAGATAAGTTATGCATATATTGTTTCGCAATTAATAGTTTAAACGCTTAAATATTATTAATTATCAGCAATATACATGGCTTATCGCTTATCAAATATTAATTTTTTTTTATTCTGCCAACGAGTTATATATACAATGAAATTATTCAAAATTAATCGTCCTGACACAACTATTGTCGAGGCGTTGCAAGATAAAATAGACAACTTGACCAAACCCAAGGGTTCACTGGGGATGCTAGAAAAAATAGCTTTACAAATCGGACTCATTCAACAGACACTACAACCGGCGCTGCATCATCCTGTCAATGTGATTTATGCTTCCGACCATGGTATTGCCGATGAAGGCGTCAGCCAATCACCTAAAGAGGTGACGCGTCAGGTGGTCTACAATTTTATGAACGGCGGCGCAGGCATCTGCTTCCTGTCGCGACAGCATGGATTCGAGCTGAAGATCGTAGATGGTGGGGTTGATTTCGATTTTCCGCCTACTCCGCAAATCATAAACCGCAAGATACGCAAGGGTACGCGCAATTTTCTTCATGAAGCGGCCATGACAACAGAAGAGATGAATCTGGCCATTAATTATGGAGCCGACATTGTGACCGACTGCTACAATGAAGGATGCAATGTGATAAGCTTCGGCGAAATGGGGGTTGGAAACACAGCGGCGTCAAGCATGTGGATGACTTGTCTGACCCGTATTCCACTCTTTGACTGCGTAGGTGCAGGCAGCGGACTGAATTCGGAAGGTGTAAAGCACAAGTGTAAAGTATTGGAACAGGCGCTTGAGAACTACCAGGGCAATGGAACCGCCGAAGATATCATCCGCTACTTTGGCGGTTACGAGATGGTGATGGCTGTAGGCGGAATGCTCAGGGCGGCCGAGCTTAAAATGATTATTCTGGTGGATGGGTTCATCATGACGAACTGTGTCCTGGCCGCTTCGAAGTTATATCCCGAAATGCTTCCCTACTGCCTCTTCGGGCACTGTGGCGATGAAGCCGGCCATAAACGGATACTCGACTACCTGCAGGCAACACCTCTGCTCAGTCTCGGTCTGCGACTGGGTGAAGGAACCGGTGCTGTATGCGCTTACCCAATCGTTGATTCTGCCGTACGAATGATTAATGAGATGGACAGCTTCAAGAAGGCTTCTATCACCAAATATTTTTAATACATACATATGCTCCGTATCCTCGCTGCACTCATATTTTTTACACGTCTGCCATTCTGGAAAGTGACTCATGTACCATCCGAATATTTCAAAAATATCGTTTGTTACTGGCCTGTCGTCGGATGGCTTACAGCCGGACTGACCGTTGCTGTGCTTTATCTGAGTTCTCTGATACTGCCTGCAAATATGGCCGTAATACTTGCAATAGCCACCCGTTTGCTAATCACAGGCTGTCTGCATGAAGACGGGCTTGCCGACTTTTTTGACGGCTTTGGTGGGGGCAATAGCCGGGAGCGTGTGCTGGCAATCATGAAAGATTCGCATATCGGAAGCTATGGTGTGATTGGTCTGATCCTTTACTTCGGTCTGCTCTATTCATTTCTTCAGAGCCTGCCCACGGCAATTGCCGGTTGTGCCATACTGGCCGGAGATCCTTTTTCAAAGGGCGTATCAGGAATGATTATTAACCGCCTGCCCTACGCACGCAAAGAAGAGGAAGCCAAGAACAAGACCGTATACAGCCGGATGACAACAGTCGAATTCACCGTCTGCCTGGTGGCCGCTCTGATTCCCTTGCTATGGCTGCCCAAGCTCATCTACTTTCTGGCTTGCATACTTCCTGTAATCACTTTCATTTTCCTGATAACACTGATGAAAAAGAAAATCGGAGGATATACAGGTGACTGCTGCGGTGCCACATTTCTGCTCTGCGAATTAAGCTTTTATCTCGGTTTTGCCATTATATACACACAAATCTCATAATAATGAATATCTATTTAGTCAGACACACAACCGTTGACGTTCCTGCAGGTTATGCCTATGGATTCACCGATGTGCCGCTTCGTTCAACATTCGAAGCGGAAGCCGAACAGGTCAGGCAGCAGCTGCAAGGCTTGGATTTTGATAAAGTATGGACCAGCCCGCTCAGCCGGTGTGTCCGCCTGGCCAACTACTGTGGTTATCAGGATGCAGCAAGAGATCCCCGCTTAAGAGAAGTAAATATGGGCGAGTGGGAAATGAAACCCTGGGATGCCGTAACAGCCGATCCGCAGTCGGAAGCATGGTTTGCCGATTGGGTGAATACGCCTACCCCCAGAGGCGAATCGCTGATGGATCAGTACTGCAGGGTCAGCGATTTTCTGAATGAAATACAAAATCAAACGGACTTAAATAATGTATGTCTTTTTGCACATGGAGGAGTACTTACCTGCGCACGAATATACGCGGGGATGTATGAATTGAAAGAGGCCTTCAAGAACTTACCTGCATACGGCGAAGTTATACGAATCACCCTCTGATGACTACGTTATGTTTCCGAGGTTAAAGTTACATAAATGGTATAGCTGGTGATTTTTGCAAAGAATTTATTCTAAGAGAAATCTATCTATCGATCCAGTCTTTCAGAGAAGAGGTCTTTTCCTTACTTATAATAACTTCCACTTCCGGATATCCCTTTAATTTAACAATCAGTTTTCCTCCAAAGTAATTTCCTACAAATAGGATACTTTCCATATTGATAATAAACTGACGATTAGCTCTAAAAAACTTATCCGGATTGAGTTGCTTTTCCAATTCATCCATACTGAAGATGACCGTTTCTTCTGTTCCATTATTTAGGTATAAGTGTGTAGTTTTGTTTTTTGTATGAATATGGTTTACGTCATTTGTGTTGATGGTCTTATAACCATCACGATAAGGCAATAGAAATCGTTCGCGAAAGCGATAGTTTGAATGACTTAACGCATCAAACAGTTGTTGAAGTTTCTCGTTTTGAACGCATTTGCCACGCAAGTTCAGTCTGTCAATGGTATCTGCCAGTTCATCCGCATCGATTGGTTTGAGCAGATAATCAAAACTATTGAATTTGAAAGCACGTATGGCATATTCATCGTAAGCCGTAGTGAAAATAATGGGTACTGATACAGAAGCGCTCTTAAGAGCTTCAAAACTCAAGCCATCCGACAACCGAATATCGGCCAATATTAAATCCGGATCAGGCATGGTGAGTAAATAGGTCTTTGTTGCAGCGATGCTGGCGAGCGGTCCGTTAATCTGAAACGACGGATCAATATCGTGAAGCAATCGGATCAGACGATTTGCATTACGCTCTTCATCTTCTAATAGTAGTATATTCATAAGTCTATTTTTTCAAGATGGGTAATTTGACAAGAAATACATTTTCTTGCCGTTGAATGATGATTGTTCTATCACCTAATAATAAATAACGTTCGGCCAGATTTTTTAATCCAATTTGCATCGATGTTGAAAAATCGGCATCAGACAGCAGTGGAACTATTAAATTGCGAACCTCAATATAAGAATCGACCAGAAGAATGTTTATACAGAGCGGTTGATCAGGTGTGTGACTATTATGCTTGATGGCATTTTCAACGAGCAACTGTAATGAGACCGGTGGAATATATCCATCGTACGATTGGATGTTTTCATCCAAATGTATCACTACGGTTTTACCATATCGCATACGTATCAGATAGAGATAAGAATCCAGGAATCGGACTTCATCAAAAATGCGAACCACATCCCTTTCCATATTTTGTATAACGTATCGATAGACTTTGGACAAGCGGGACAAAAATTGACTGGCTGCTTGGCTATCTTCCTCAATTAAGTCTGAAAGTATACTGAAGTTGTTGAACATGAAATGTGAATCAATCTGAGCTTTCAGCGCATTTAGTTGTGCCTGTAAAGCTACTTCATGCTCTTTTATGTAACTTATTTCCATTTCCTTTTTCTTTTCTTTCGCCTGGAGATACGCCTGAAGATAGAACGAGCTTGAATAGATACAGGAAATAAATGTGGCTACCATGCTATATGTATAAACCCCTTGCAGCGTATTCGTGGATTCACCGATGATGTAATCATAGAGTGTTTTCATGAGATAAGCCATGCCATTGTTCATCAAAAACAGGATACAAGCATAAAGTACTAATAACTTATATGATTGCAAACGTTCAGGAGTAAATCTGAAAATAGCATAGCTGTAGAACATCGAAAACAATGTGAACAGTGTACAAAGAGTATAGTCAATAATAAAATCTTCCCATCCGATTTCTCCTATCTGCAAATTTTTATCTATAAGCGACCATAGCAGAGTGTATAAGGCATAACTGATGAGCGAAAGCCATAGACAATTGCGCCAGTGTAGTAATCTTATTGTTTCTTCCATACATGCAAAAATATCATTTATTCTGTAAAGTAAGGGATTAGATTAAAATTAATCAATTCAACATATGCTAAAACGTCAAAAATGACATTCGAAGCAGATATTATGCTCCTCCAAGTTTTGAGTCAGCATAAATACGTTTCGGAATAGAATTATGCCGTTTCGGGTTTATTGTGTTTTGTTCGGTTTCAAGAGGACAATACTTTTGTCTCTTGAAATAGTAGAACCTGATTAAATGGATTACTCAAAGCGCTTGAAGAAAGCATAATATGTTGAACAAAGTGATTATTTTAACAAATTAAATATATGAATTATAAACAATATTTTAATACTTTAGTTGTTGTCGTTTTTATTGGGGCGTTATCAGGACTAACGGCTTGTAAGAATAATGTGCAACCTGAGGATTCACGTGTTTTCCCCACGATGACCATTACCTCCTCTTCGGCTGAGATTATAGAATCCTATACAGCCTCTATCCGTGGTCGACAAGATGTGGAAATCTATCCTCAGGTTTCAGGTAAAATAGTACGTCTGTGTGTTGTTGAGGGGGAGAGGGTTAAGCATGGGCAGCCTCTTTTTATTATTGATCAAGTTCCTTATCTGGCGGCCTTACGTACGGCAACGGCAAATGTGCATGCCGCTTTGGCACAACTTTCCACCGCCAGACTGGAACATGAAAGCAAGCAGGAATTGTATAACGCAAAGGTTGTTTCGGAATATGAACTTATCACCTCCTCCAATGCTTTGGCTGTAGCTCAAGCAGCATTGGAGCAAGTTCGTGCAGAAGAAATGAATGCGCGTAATAACCTTTCATATACGGTGGTGAAGAGTCCGGCCGACGGAACTGTAGGCACGCTTCCTTTCAGATGTGGTGCCTTGGTGGGTCCTTCGATGTCTCAGCCTCTGACCACTATATCGGATAATCAGGAAATGTATGTTTACTTTTCTATGACTGAGAATCAATTACGTGGGCTTGTACAGCAATACGGGTCTCCTGATGAAGCAATTGCTAAAATGCCTCCCGTTAGACTGGAACTGAGCGATGGGAGTTCTTACGAATCCGAAGGACGAATAAAAAGTATCAGTGGAATTGTAGATCCACAGACGGGGACCGTATCTGTATGCAGTGTATTCCCTAATAAAAGAAAATGGCTTTGGAGTGGTGGAATTGGTAATATTGTCATATCTCTTCATAAGTCGCATGCTATAGTCGTTCCCTTGGGAGTTGTGGGTGAACTCCAAGATAAACTCTATGCTTTCAAGGTAGTCGACGGTAAGGCCGTAAGGGTATTTATCTCTATCACAAAATTGTCAGACGGCAAGTCATGCATAGTACATAGTGGTTTGCGTAGCGGAGATACGGTGGTAACTGAAGGAGGCGGACTCTTGAAAAATGGCATGCCGATAAAGACTAAGACAAACTTATCCGAGCAGAAGTAATAATCATTCCAAACATAATGAATATATGAATTTGAAATACTTTATAGATCGTCCCGTTCTTTCTATTGTTATATCCGTAGGCATCGTCTTTCTAGGGCTTTTGGCTCTTTTTACACTCCCCGTAGAGCAATATCCGGATATTGCGCCACCTACTGTTTCTGTGTACGCAATGTACCCCGGAGCCAATGCTGAAACTGTCCAAAAAGCGGTCGTAACACCATTGGAAGAATCAATTAATGGCGTGGAGAATATGACCTATATGACTTCAACCTCTTCCAACAGCGGCGATGCCAGTATCACGGTCTATTTTAAGAGTGGCACGAATGCGGATATGGCTGCTGTTAATGTGCAGAATCGCGTCTCTTCAGCACTAAGTTCTTTGCCAAGTGAAGTAACTCAGGGTGGCATAACTACCGAGAAACAGCAGAATGCCGAATTGAAAACCTTTGCGTTATACTCCCCTACAGATAAATACGATCGTCAATTTTTAAATAATTATATGAAGCTAAATGTGGAACCTCGCATCAAGCGTATCAGCGGTGTGGGAAAGATGACGCTTTATGGCTCAAACTACAGTATGCGTATATGGCTGAACCCTTCAAAAATGGCTCAATATAAGATAAATCCCAGCGATGTGGCGGTCGTATTGGCCAAGCAGAATGTCGAGGCGGCAACCGGTTCGTTTGGCGATAATCATGATAATGTATATCAATACACGATGAAGTATCGGGGGCGTTTGTCTTCTGCAGAGGAGTTTGGCAATTTGGTTCTGCGTTCTTTACCTGGCGGTGAAGTGCTTCGCCTGAAAGAAGTGGCCCGGATAGAACTGGGAGATGAAGCCTATAATTATAGCACACAGGTCAACGGTCATGAAGCGGCTATGGCCATGATTAATCAGTCTGCGGGTTCCAATGCAGCCAAAACAATCAATGAGATAGATGAGGTCCTGGCTGAAATTGACAAGGAGATGCCTGAAGAATTGAAGTTCGTCACTCTTAATGACACGAACCGTTTCCTTTATGCTTCTATCCATGAAGTGGTAAAGACGCTGATAGAGGCGATCCTGCTTGTTATTCTGGTCGTTTACATATTCTTGCAAGACATACGTTCCACTCTCATTCCATCCATCTCTATCATTGTGTCCATCATCGGTACTTTTGCAGCCATGTCGGTCATGGGCTTTTCCATAAATTTGCTTACCCTTTTTGCCTTAGTACTTGCCATAGGAACAGTTGTCGATGATGCTATTGTGGTGGTCGAGGCTGTGCAGGTAAAATTTGAGACCGGCTATCATTCGTCTTATTTAGCCACGAATGATGCTATGCGAGGAGTATCATCGGCAATTCTTACCTCCACCTTTATTTTTATGGCGGTATTCATTCCTGTATCTTTTATGGGAGGTACATCGGGAGCCTTTTATACCCAGTTCGGTTTGACAATGGCTGTGGCTGTTGGTATTTCAGCTATCAATGCGTTTACGTTATCTCCAGCGCTGTGCGCGCTCTTGCTGCGGCCTTATCTGACTGAAGACGGACAAACAAAAGCTAATTTTGCAGCCCGTTTCCGTAAAGCCTTTAATACCGTGTTTGAAACGATGAGTCAACGTTATGTACGAGGGGTTTTGTTTTTTATCCGGCATCGTAAGGTCGTATGGTGTACTTTAAGTATGTCCGCTCTGTTGTTGGCTCTTCTTATAAGGTCCACAAAAACAGGACTGATACCCGATGAAGATAGTGGAAATGTGATGGTAAGCCTGAATGCAAAACCCGGCAGTTCTTCCTTCAACACGAAAAAAATAATGGAACGATTGAATAAGGAAATCGTTAAAATACCGGGAATAGAATATTCTTCCGGAGTCTCCGGTTTCTCATTCGATGGTTCCGGTCCATCGATGGGGATGTACTTTATCTCACTCAATGATTGGAGTAAACGGAAGCAGGCATCTCTGTCGATAGATACTGTGATGGAGCGTATAAATGGGTTGTCTGCTGATATTCCCGACGCACAAATCAATGTGATGTCTTCGCCTATGATTTCCGGATTCGGCATGAGTAACGGTTTTGAACTTTACTTGCAGGATAAGGCGGCAGGGGATATTCAAGCATTCAAGAAAGTATCAAGTGACTTTGTAAAATCACTATCTCATCGAAAGGAGATAGGACAGGTCTACTCGGCTTTCCGGACGGATTACCCTCAATATTGGGTAGATATAGATGCTGCTCAATGTGAAGCGGCTGGCGTATCAACTAATGAGGTTCTGCAGAACCTGTCGGATTATTATAGTGGTTCATACGTGTCGAACTTCAATCGTTTCTCCAAGCTTTATCGTGTTATCATGCAAGCAGATCCTTCTTATTGTGTAACAGAAGAATCTTTAAATCATATATATGTGAGAGCAGGTCGTGATATGGCTCCGCTCAGCCGTTTTGTAAAACTCACAAAGACATACGGACCGTCAGAGCTATCACGTTTCAACCTGTTCAATTCTATTAGTATAACCGGTATGGCCGCTAATGGTTACAGCACCGGAGATGCGTTGCGGGCAATAGAAGAAACGGCAAAAATAGTATTGCCACAAAACTATGGTTATGAATATGGGGGTATCACTCGTGAAGAAAGTAAAACAAAAAGTAATGTGTTGATTATATTTGGTATTTGCTTACTTCTTATGTATCTGATATTGTGCGGTCTATACGGAAGTTTCTTCATCCCGTTTGCTATACTTCTTTCGGTACCATGTGGTTTGATGGGTAGTTTTTTGTTTACATACCTCATGGGTATGGAAAATAATATCTATATGCAGACTGGACTGATTATGTTAATAGGGTTGTTATCGAAGACCGCCATCCTTCTTACAGAATATGCATCAGCATTAAGACAAAAAGGTTATTCACTGACGATGGCTGCTTATTGTGCTGCAAAAGTCAGATTACGGCCTATCTTGATGACAGTTCTTACTATGGTTTTTGGTTTATTGCCTATGATGGTCGCTCATGGAGTAGGTGCTAACGGCAACCGTTCTTTAGCTTCCGGAGCTATTGGTGGTATTTTGATCGGAACATTAGCTCTTCTATTTATGGTTCCTTCTCTTTTCATCTGCTTTAAATATCTGGAGGAAAAAATTATGCCAAAGAATTCATATAGAGTAGATTAAAAAAGAATAAGAGATTCTTTAAAGGTGTAAGTCTGATTAATTAGAAACAATATGAAACAATTGATAATAATATTTCTACTAGCGATTGCCATTCAAGGTTGCACCATATGCAAACCATACTCTCGCCCCAATATTACAACAGATAGTCTTTTCGGGAATGTGCAAAATCAAGAAAACAAAACGCTGGCAACATTACCCTGGCAGGAATTTTTCACCGATACTTATCTGCGAGGCTTGATTGAAAAGGGATTAGAAAAAAATACAGATTTCAATATTGCTCGTATGAAGGTTGAGGCAGCTGAAGCCGTACTTATGAATGCTCGCCTTTCATACCTGCCATCGGCAACGCTTACAGCTGAAGGTACTGTTACCGATTTTGGTCATTCTTCGACAAAAAGTTACAATATAGCAACAGCGGCAAGTTGGGAGATCGATGCCTTTGGAAAGAGACTAAATACTAAAAGAGGGGCAAAAGCAGCATTGGAAGGAAGTAGAGCCTATGAGCGAGCAGTAAAAGTACGACTGATAGCGGCTATTGCTAACAGTTATTATACACTATTGATGCTTGACAGACAGCTTACTATAAGTAAACAAACGGTTGAAAGTTGGGAGGATATGGAAAAGACTTTTACTATTTTAAAAAAGGCAGGAAAGTCAAATGAAATTGCAGTTCTTCAAGCTAAATCAAGTCGTATGGCGCTTCAAGCAAACATGTTATCTCTTCAGAAAAATAGGAAGGAAACAGAGAATAGTCTTTCTTCACTACTTGCAACAACTCCTCAATCAATAGAACGCGGTAATTTAGAGAAACAGACCTTCCCTGAAAAGCTTTCCATAGGTTTCCCCATTCAACTTCTTTCATACCGCCCTGATGTTCAACAGGCAGAGTATGAGTTAGCTCAGGCTTTTTATGCGACAAATGTAACTCGATTGGCATTTTATCCTGATATTACCCTCTCCGGAATAACAGGGTGGACAAATAATGGCGGAGGTAATATTGTTAATCCGGGTAGCTGGTTATTAAATTCAATGGGTGCCCTGACGCAACCATTGTTTAATAGGGGGACAAATCGGGCAAATTTGAAAGTAGCTCAAACCAGACAGAAAGAGGCTGCGCTTTTGTTCCAGCAGTCACTGCTGAATGCCGGAAAAGAGGTAAATGATGCTTTAGCCCAAGTTCAGACTGCGAAAAAACGCAGACTGTTGAATAAAGAACAAATAAATTCATTACAAGAAGCAGTATCTAAAACAAAATACCTAATGCGCTATTCTTCAATAAACTATTTAGATGTTTTGACAGCACGTCAGAACCTCTTGAATGCAGAACAAACAGAAATACAAGATTGCTTTGATGAAATACAAGGAATGATTAATTTGTATCATGCATTAGGAGGTGGCTCATAAATAACGCTAGTTCGATGAAGTATAAATTACGGAATATTACTCCACTGCGTGCATGCCGTCTTAGTTAATATGCGTTCGTGATTTCACCCTTTCCTATTTCAAATCCTTTTTCAAGTAAATCATATCAACCAACTGAACCCCCTCTTCAAACATGAGATGATCATAATTATCCGTGAAAAAGAATCCATATAATCAGCAGGCAGATAATTTATGATCAGGCTGTTTGCTGGTGCTTCTTTCATTTTACTATTCATTGAATTTATCAATAACCATATTTTGTAACCAATACGATACCATATAGTACAATTTGCAAAAGTAATCACTTTGATTATATTTACAACCCGTTGGTGAAATTACTGCATAATAAATAACTGATCTATGGGATTTGTTTATTGTTTCATCGAACCCTTTTGTGCTTATTACAGATTAAATTTCTGTATATGTGAAGACTTATTTTTGCAAATCTCCTCATATGCTTGTCGTTCCATATATGTGGAACGATCGACTCATATAATATGGAACGGTCGAACCATATTATATGGAACGGTCGACTCACATATGTGGTTCAGTAAATAAGTGAGTATAAACAGAAAGATTTTTCCGGACTCATACAAAAATTCTTCCGCAGAAAATATAAAATATATTCTGAATAAAATTGGAAAATAGTAGTTTGGAAAGCAACTTTTTCAAGAATGAATACGATTTCAATCCGTACGGAAGTTAGTTGAATTCAATTCCGTCAACCGATAAATCCAATATCTCCGTTGGAGATTTAAAATAACAATTAGCCTGAACAGCATCAGAATGGCATCCCCATAAAGCCAATCCAAAATCGACACCGGCATTTTTAGCACATTGCATATCATAAATCGTATCGCCGATATATATCACTTCATCCGGATTCGCTCCTGTTTGCTTTAAGTACGCCAGCATGGGTGCAGCGGTTGGCTTTGGAGTAACGCTGTCTTCAAAGCAGATAACAGTTCCAAAATACTTTTCTAAAGCAAATGGTGAGAAGTCGGCTTTATACTCCTTATGGGTTTTGGACGAAATAATACCCAATTCAAATCCACTGGATCGCAGGTCTGATAATACTCGCTCGATGCCATCAAAGACTGCAATTGTATAGGCAAACTCGCTCATATACTTATTCCACGTAGCATTGGCCTCTTTAATATCCGGTATTCCCAGTTTTTGTAAAGTAATTTCACCGGGGATACCCAAAGCAAATCTTAATTCGTCTATCGCTACTACCCTATTCTGATACTCTTTTAAAGTAGCTTGAAGAGATTTCAATACTGCTTTTTCAGTATCAATCAATGTTCCATCAATGTCAAAAACAATATGTTTGTATTTCATGTTATTCCCTTTTGAATGTATGCCGATTATCTTCTTATAAATAAGACTATATTTTGCGGATCATTTCAAACTGTTTCCCTTTGATTTCAATATTATTCGCCTTCATAAAACCTGTAATTGAATCGCACCGGATATCTGTATTGAGGATCTTGAGAACAACGTTTTTGTTCAAGCGCAACATCTCCTCCAACAACATAGACGCAATACCTTTTCGTCTATGCCGCTTGTCTACAGCAATCTGTGTCATATCTCCCGATATAGGTTCAAAAACACAATAACCCACAAGCTGTTCATCAATAAATGCACCTGAACAAATGAAATCATCAGCGGTACGCTGTATCGATTCAAGGTTATTTTGCCAGGAAGGATAGAAGTCCTCAAAAGCCGATAGAAGATTCAATTGTCCGATATTTATTGGCTTGACAGAATATGACAGATCTATTCTTTTTGCAGGATTATTGATTTCCTCGTTTTTCTGCAGCGAATAATAGAACTCACGAGTTACTTCAAATCCAATATTTCTATAAACAGAAACAGCTTTGGTATTATGCTGTAACACTTCTAAAAGATACTGCTTTATACCAGCTTTCTCTAGATATGGAATAGAATATTCAAACACCTGAGTTGCTAAACCTAGCCCTCTGTATTCCTTCAGTGTTCCTGTTCCTGTATCGTATGCCGTACTGACTCCATTGAAACTACCAATCCCGTTAAGGGTAAAAGCAACGATCTTATCCCCCTCAAATGCGGCAAAAGACAATTCCGGATTAAACCCCCGCCTTTTAAGCATGGTTTGAAGTTGTGTTTTATTGAATTGTATCTCATAATCAGCAAAGGCTTGATTGAATGCGTTGAATATGGTATCAAAATCTATACGGCTTAATGATCGTAGTTCCATTTTTGTTGCTTATATTGTTTATCCTTTAAATAATTAGTTAATTTTCCGAAATTCATTTATAATCTGTAAATAAAAACTAAAAGAAGTTGTCCGCTTTAGATAGAATCCACCTATTCATTCGACTATCAATAATATGTATGCATCAACAACTTTATAATGAAGTACGAAAAAATTCAAAATAGCTTCCAAAACGACTTGTGACAAAGATAATAAATTCTAGCGTACAATGCATCCGTAAAAAGCAATATTCATTAAATTGGTAAGAGAAGAAGTAATTCATATAAGCTTATAAGTAATTTATGTTGCTATATTTGCAAATAGAAATTTAATTTTATAACGATAGAGGATATGAAAACAAGAAAATTAGGGCAAGGCCTTGAAGTTTCTGAAATAGGCCTGGGCTGTATGGGCATGAGCTTCAGTTATGGTGAAGCTAAGGATGTTAAATTAATGACTGAGCTGATACACAAAGCTGTTGATCTGGGCATTACTTTTTTTGATACCGCCGAAATGTATGGCCCTTACATCAACGAAGAACTGGTGGGTCCTGCATTAAAGCCTTTCAGAAATAAAGTGGTGATTGCCACAAAATTCGGCTTCGACATTCAAGATGGTGAATCCGTTGGTCTGAACAGCAGGCCTGAGCATATTCGCGAAGTAGCAGAAGCTTCTTTAAAACGGCTTCAGGTTGATGCTATTGACTTGTTTTACCAACACCGTGTTGACCCTCAAGTGCCTATCGAAGATGTTGCCGGAACAATAAAAGATTTGATTAAGGAAGGAAAAGTAAAGCATTTCGGTCTATCGGAAGCCGGTGTGGATATTATCCGTCGCGCCCACGCAGAACAACCTGTTACTGCACTCCAAAGCGAATATTCCCTTTTTTGGCGAGAACCTGAAGAACAAATTCTACCGGTATTGGAAGAACTGGGAATTGGTTTTGTTACTTTCAGTCCTCTTGGAAGAGGATTCCTTACCGGAAAAATTGATACAACCACTACATTTAGTCAAAACGATTTCAGGACTACCTTGCCGAGATTTTCTAAGGAAAATATAAAAAGCAATATGGCACTGGTCGATTTAATCAAACAGTTTGCCCGGGAGAGAAATTGCGAACCATCACAGATTGCACTAGCGTGGATTTTGGCCCAGAAGGCATGGATTGTTCCTATCCCGGGAACCACCAAAGTAAACCGCCTGGAAGAAAACGTGGGTGCTGCCAGTGTATCATTGTCACAAGACGATTTGCGGAAAATAGATGAGGCTATAACTAAAGTAAAAATTGCAGGAGAAAGATATTCGCCTGCCAATCAAAAAATGATCAATAGATAAACAAATTGATTATTAGCATATTGTGGATTATACTGATCATTCCCGGATTTCCATTAATAAGTACAACTATGCAAGTGTAGCGTAAGATTCTTATTGCTTATCTTTCATGAAGTGACGATACTCTATTTTTATTTCCATATTTTCAGTATAATCCATATTATCAGTGCAACCCATATCAGAATAATTGCAACAGCAGACCAGATACCGATTATTTTATTTGTTATCATTTCATTTTGTGCCCTGAGCCTGCATTCCTGCATAACCTCTGATGGAATCATCTTCATGGAAAGTGTAATCAATAACGGCACGATAATAAGATCGTCCAAGTATCCCAATACGGGGATAAAGTCAGGGATCAGGTCGATAGGGCTTAGAGCATAACTTACCGTCAAGGCAATCAACAACTTTGTAACGAACGGCGTTCGTTTATCTTTCATCGCAAAATAAACCGCCGTTAATTCCACTTCCAGCGACTTCGCTTTTTGTTTTAGCTTATCTGTCCATCTCATCAGCCTCTGTTTTGTCATACGCTTTCCAAAGATAGCATTAAATTTCATCTTGAACGCCGCGTTTGTGATAAAACCATCCGGTTTCAGCCATCCGTATACCTAAACTCAAAACCCGGGAGTGTGAAATTTTTCATACAGCCAAGGAAGAGATTGATGATTGCCCAGTTTTCATAATAAGGCTATTCTTAACAGCTCATTTACGGTTCTCCAATTTCTTGTCGTTGCTTTCACTTTTAGGAAATTCTCCAGAAAGTTGTTATTGAGTTTTGTTCTTCCGTAGCCATTGGGGCAATAAAAGTAAACTGCTTTTTCGAAAAATACAATTTCTTCGTTTGCTGATTTTCTACACTCAATACTCTGCTTGTCAATGCTGTTTGGTGTATCAAACAAAAAAGTAATGTATAACATAGCCTCTTTGCTCTTCTCAAATGGACAATTTTCCACAATACTTTTCAGAGTGTCAGCACTTAATACAAGAGCAGGAACATCAATTCCAAAATTCTCCTCTATGCTAAATGATATTCGATGTTCTAGTCTTTTTGAATCAATTTCGTTGGCTTGAAATACCACATTACCGCTTTGAAGGTATGTTTGAACGCTATTTAGATTCAATTCAACAAACATCTTCGTCAAAGCCTCCATCGTAATTCGTCTTTGTCCGCTTACGTTTATACCCCGCAGTAGTGCTATGTATTTCATTTGTTATTCATTTCAAATTTCACAAAACAGTTGCTTGATTATTACTGTAATAGCGATAAGAGCATTAAATCTGTATTGATTAATTACAAGAGTTAAAACCAATATCGCGATGTTCCTGAGGATAAAAATATAGAAATATATTGTATGGCAAATGTTCTCTGCAAAGAATTTATATTGGAACAGAAAATAATGCAGCATATAAGTTAATGCAAATTAAATAATACTAAATATATACTTTAGTAAAGCAACAATATGAAATTTATATATATTTGTCGGACAAATAAGATTAATCATAATTGTCATTTAATATAAATATCATGGATACACTTAAATTACATAGTCAGACAACTACGCTTGTTGATCAAGTAGAAGACAAGCTTCTCAACTATCTGAAAGAACAAGATCTGCGTGCAGGAGATCCTATCCCTAACGAATTAGAATTATCTACAGCTCTTGGTGTTGCCCGCAGTGTTCTTCGCGAAGCATTAAGCCGACTCAAAATGATGGGAATGATCGAAACCCGTACGCGTCGTGGGATGATATTAACAGAGCCAACCATTCTAGGGGGAATGAAGCGTGTTATAGATCCACGTATCTTAGGAGAAAATGCCCTCTTTGACATTTTAGGTTTTCGAATCGCTTTAGAAATAGGGATTTGTAGCGACATTTTTAGAAACATCACCCAGAAAGATATTGATGACCTGGAAGAAATCGTAAAAATGGAAATTGTATTTGAAAATAATGAGTATGCCCCGGTCAGTGAATTTTCATTCCATACCAAATTATATAAAATAACAGGAAATAAGACTATCTCTGAATTTCAAGATATTATTCATCCGGTAATGATTTTTGTAAAAGACAAATTTAAAGATCTTTTGGAGCCTATCAATATTGAAATGGGGAAAAAAGGACAAATAGTCACTCATGCAGATCTTCTACATTACCTAAAAAATAAAGATGAAGCTGGTTATCGAAAAGCTATTGAACAACACTTCGAGGTATATAGAAAATTTCTAGCCAATAGAACAAAGAATCAAACTAATAAGTAATCTACTTCAGTATGGCACTAAAAATAAAAATAATCCTTCTATCTAGTATTTTTAATCTTTTCGGTTTAGCCGTATCAGGAGCTGAAAAGTTTTCTTCTAATTCAAAAATGGAAAAAATAGAATGGGATAATTCATTAAAACTTCCATCTTTAGACGGGATGGCGAATATCGGGGTTGCAGGTGCATTTTCCGGATTCATAGGTAATAATTTAGTTATTGGGGGAGGATCTAATTTCCCGGACAATATGCCATGGCGGGGAGGTCAAAAGACTTGGTGGAGCACTTTATATTATATTGATGTAACTAAGTCGGATGCGAAATGGAACATTATTCAGAAAGGATTGCCCAAATCTTTGGCATATGGTTGTTCGATCGAGTTATCGACAGGTCTTTTATGTATCGGAGGCTGCGACTCTGCACGATGCTACAAGGATGTTTTTCAAATAAAGTTTATCAATGGAAAGATAAAGATTGATACCGAATGGCCGGCTTTACCTATTCCATTAGCGAATGCAACAGCTTCTTTGTCAGGTAATAAGGTTTATATTGCCGGAGGACAAACAAGCATGGATAAGCAAGAGGCTACTAAATCATTTTTTGTTTTAGATCTGTCGAATTGTAAAAAAGGATGGAAGGAATTACCCTCATGGCCGGGAGAAGCGCGTGGATATGCTGCTAGTGCATCACAAAGTGATGGTTTTGATCAGTGTTTCTATCTTTTTAGCGGACGTGATTATAAGGCTAACGGGTATATCAATGTACTCACCGACGGGTATGCATATAACCCACGTTTGAATTCCTGGAAGAAATTAAAACCGCAGTTCCCGATTATGGCAGGCACTGCAATAGCATTAGGTGCGAATCATATTCTTCTTTTGGGAGGTGTGCCTCAAATTCTTCCGGGTTCAGATAATCATCCGGGATTCAGTCATTCGGTACGATTATTTCACACGATAACACAAAGTTTGATTGTAAAAGAGACTATTCCCTATCCAATTGCAGTTACGACCTCTCTTGCACACAAGGGAAATAGCTTTTACATAAGTAGCGGAGAAGTAAAGCCCGGGATACGTACGCCAAACCTTCTTAAAGGAACGATCGTTCCATTCAAAAAAAGACTTGGCTTAGTTAATATTATCGTTATTATTATATATTTTGTCGCTTTAGCATGGATTGGCTTCTATTTCTCCAAAAGACAAAAAAATACGGACGATTACTTTAAAGGCGGAGGACGTATTCCATGGTGGGCTGTCGGATTAAGTATTTTCGGAACGAACCTGAGTGCCATTACATTCATGTCAATTCCAGCAAAGGCTTACGCCACCGACTGGAGTTATATCATGCTTAATATAGGAATAGTTATGGTAGTTCCTCTTGTCTTATATTTGTTCATTCCTTTTTATCGCCGACTAAATGTTACAACCGCTTATGAATATCTTGAGCAACGATTTAATGCATTAGTTCGCCTAATTTGCAGTGTGGCATTCATTTTATATCAAATTGGCAGGATGGGAATAGTACTCTATTTGCCGGCAATAGCTTTAAATGTAGTTACAGGGTTTGATATATCACTTTGTATCGGACTGATGGGGGTACTAAGCCTGATTTACACAATGATGGGAGGGATTGAAGCTGTGGTTTGGACTGATGCCCTACAGGTTGTCGTTTTATTAAGCGGAGCTCTACTAGTTGTCGTAATTGCTATGTTTAGCATTCCTGATGGCTTCCCTGGCATTATCAAAGAAGCAATTGCAGATAACAAATTTAATTTGGGCAGCTTGAATTTTGACTTGAAACAGTCAACATTGTGGACTGTCCTTATTGCCTCTTGTTTTACTAATATCACAACTTATGGAACCGATCAGGCAATGGTGCAACGATATATGACCACAGCTACAGAAAAACAAGCCTGCAAAAGTGTATGGACAAATGCTCTTTTATGCATACCGGCTACGCTTCTGTTTTTTCTTGTAGGAACTGTCTTGTATGTATATTACAAACATTTTCCGGAGGATTTAAGTTTGACTATTACTGATGGCGATGCTATTTTGCCCTGGTACATTTATTCTCAACTGCCGCAAGGTGTGGTCGGGCTCCTTATTTCAGGCATATTTGCTGCGGCCATGTCAACACTCAGCAGTAGCATGAACTCAGCTGCAACCGCTTATGTGGTTGATATTCATAGTAAAATCACAAAAGATAAGACATCCAAGAGTTTGGGTACGGCTAAAATTGCAACACTCGTTTTAGGGATTGCAGGTATTGCCTTTGCCTATATGATGACAACATGGGATATAAAATCATTATGGGATGAGTTTAACAAGATACTAGGCATTGTCTTAGGGAGTCTTGGCGGATTATTCTTATTAGGAATGGTTACGCGTAAAGCCAATGCAATCGGAGCTTTATGTGGTATCATAGGAAGCATATTTATTCAACTATTTGTTATCCAGCATCAATCCGTACATCTTTTGCTGTACACAACAACCGGATTCGTATCCTGTTTTTTCATTGGATATATAGTTAGTTGGATTATTCCCATTCAGCAGAAAGACATTGATTACTTAACAATTTACAAAATATTCTCTAAGAAATAGAACATGAAAAATTATCAACGTTTAAAAGGATTGGTCGCGGCATCATTTACGCCGATGGATGCTTGTGGAAAGGTTAATCTTTCTGCTATCGACAAATATGTTGAGCTAATAGCCCAATCTGACGTAACAGGCGTATTTGTTTGTGGAACCACCGGAGAGAGTCTCTCTCTGACCACCGATGAGCGCAAACGCATTTTGGAAAAGTGGATTACATTGGCCAACGGCCGGTTCAAAGTTATCGCCCATGTTGGAAGCAATTCTATATTCGAAGCGATGGAATTAGCCCGTCATGCAGCTGAAAATGGAGCTGATGCGATTGCCGCCATGGCCCCTTGTTTTTTTAAACCGGAGAGTGTAAAAGACCTCATTGACTATTTTGTACCGATAGCCAAAAGTGCAGAAGAGTTGCCATTTTATTACTACAATATGCCTTCTATGACCGGAGTTTCTCTGCCTGTTGTTACTTTTTTGGAAGAAGGCAAAAAAGTAATACCCAACTTAGTCGGGACAAAATATACACATAATAATCTGATGGAGATGGGCGAATGTATAGCATTGAACAACGGTGAATTCGAAGTTCTTCACGGATATGATGAAATCTTGATTTCCGGGTTGGCCTTTGGAGCAACAGCAGGCGTAGGAAGCACATACAATTATATACCCGAAGTTTATCATGGCATTTTCAAGGCGATGGAAGAAGGGGATATACAAAAAGCCAGAGGATTACAGATGAAATCAATTGAAGTGGTAAAAATAGTCATTAAATATGGAGGAGGCGTTCGAGGAGGAAAAGCAATCATGAACTTAATGGGAATAGAATGTGGTCCATGCAGATTACCTATTTCACCAGTGAGTCAGGAAGAGTATAAGAGGCTGAAAAAGGATCTTGTGGAAATCGGTTTTTTACCGAAATAAAATAAAAAGCACGGAGGAACAGAACTTTGGTCGGCGCTTATTCCTCCATACTATTAGTATAATAACAATTAATACCAGTACAAAAATGGACAAAATTAATCATTCATGTTTATTGTTGCTCTCTTTTTTATTATCTTTTATTTCAATTTCTGCCCAGAATATGAATATATCAGGGGTTGTTAAAGATAATGAGGGGCTTACAATTCCGGGCGTTTCCGTGTCTGTAAAAGGTACAACAACAGGTACAATTACCGACTTAGATGGAAAATACAATATCAAAACATCGAAGGGGAGTATTCTTGTTTTTTCTTTTGTGGGTTATAAAACGAAAGAAGTTACTATCGCCAATGAATCTATTTTGAATATTACACTCAATGTTTCTAGCATTGGTTTGGATGAAGTTGTCGTAGTCGGTTATGGAACGCAATCAAGACGGACAATAACATCTGCTATCACTAAGGTGAGCGGAGATGTTTTGAAAAATGTTCCGGTCAACACGCTTGGTGAAGGACTCAAAGGAAAAATAGCCGGCGCCAGACTGTATTCTGACAATAATACACCTGGATCTGACGCTATAATCCGTATCCGTGGAGGCTCTTCTATCAACAAAAGCAATGATCCTCTAATCTTAGTTGATGGCATCGAACGGTCATTTTCAGGCATTAACCCAAATGATATTGAATCTATAGAAGTTTTAAAAGATGCCTCTTCTACAGCCATATATGGATCAAGAGCATCCAACGGTGTTGTTCTGATTACAACGAAGAAAGGTTCGGAAAACCAATCTCCTCAAATTACTTTTGAAGCAAACGTTGCATTACAACAGGCTGAGACTCTATATGATTTTATGAATGCAGAAGATTATCTTAATACCGTTCGTCCTGCTGTTGCAGTAGGACCAAATGCTAAATACAACCGGATGGATGGTTATTCCGCTAGTTCGGGGAACACTGAATCATCAATATACTCAACACGCTATTTGAAAGATGGCGAGAGTGTTCCGGCAGGATATAAGTCAATAAAAGATCCTCTGGATTCAAGTAAGACTTTAATTTTCCAAGATAATAATTTCCAAAATGAAATATATAAAAACGCATTATGGCAAAATTATTATGTCGGAGTTAATGGAGGAAATGAAACAATTAAATACAATGCCAGTGTAGGATATACAGATGATGGAGGTGTTGCCATAGCAACAAATTACTCACGCCTGAATTTACGGAATAACATGGATATAAAAGTGAATAGCAAACTGTCTTTTGTTATGGGGTTCGATTATTCTAAAACTAATTCTTCTGAATATCCAAATCAAATGAACATCATTTCAAGAGGCTTGGCTACTCCTCCTACACAGAAGAAGTATAATGCGGATGGAACACCTACAAAAGGTTATAATGCAACTTCTCCCAACCCTCTCTGGTATAAATATTATAATGATCAAAGTAAAGAAGAAAAGCGCCTATCGGCATTTGGCAAATTAACGTATCGCATTATCGATGGATTAAAGGCAGATGTTCAAATGTCAACATATAATGATCATTATAGAAGCGATAGTTTTGAAAAAGCAAATGAATTTAGCGGTTTGCGTACAACCACTGCTGCTTTTTATGAATTAAACCGTAATAAACTCGAAGCTTATGGAACTTATAATAAAACCATCTCTGATCACTCATTCTCTATAATGGCAGGTTATTCATATCAAAAAGATAAGAGCCAATCAATGTCTGCTACTGTAACGGGTGCAAGTTCTGATAAAGTACCGACTTTGAGCGCAGGACCTACTAAAAAATCAGCAGATAGTGATTTTACAGATGATGTCACAATCGGTTATTTTGGACGATTATCGTACGACTTTCAAAAGAAGTATCTTTTTAGTGCGACTTTTAGAGAAGACGCCTCTTCGCGATTCGCATCAGGAAATCAATGGGGCTTCTTCCCCGGTGCCTCTGTCGGCTGGGTTATGTCTGATGAAGAATTCATGAAAAATATATCTACAATCAATAATCTTAAATGGCGTGTCAGCTATGGTCAGACGGGTAATAATTCCATCGGACTGTATGATGCATATGGAAAATACTCTACAGACGCAAAATATGATGGAAATGCAGGTATTATCCCATCGACCATGCCTAATTCGGAACTGACGTGGGAAATATCCACTCAGTTGGATGCAGGATTCGAACTCTCCATGCTGAATAATAGATTGAGTATGAATGCCGATTACTTTGATAAAAGAACAGATCATTTATTGTTTAGTAAAGAAATGCCTAATACATCAGGTTTTAGTAGTGTCCAAACGAACATAGGGAAAGTTAAGTTCTATGGTTTTGATATCGAAATAAACTCAACTAATATCTCCACTAAGAATTTTGTATGGACTTCCAAATTTACATGGAGTTTCGTGAAAAATAAAGTATTAAAATTACCGGATAATGGACGAGACAAGAATCGGATCGGAGGTATTACTCTGGCTGATGGTACGGCCTATGGAGGAATAGCTGAAGGCGAACCCCTTTACAGATATTATGGCTATGTTGTTGATCATATCCTTGAAACGCAAGATCAGGTAAATAATGCGATGTACGATAATTCTGCCAAAGGATATCGCAATTCTGATGGCAAAAAGATAGCCGGACGTAAGGAAATAGGAGATTATGAATGGAAAAACCGCGACGGCAGTCTGACTAAAGATGGAAAAGCTTACATCGACAGCCAAGATCAATTCTTATTAGGTTACACCGTCCCTCATTCAACAGGAGGATTGAATAATAATTTTACATACAAGAAATTTACATTAAATATTTTCCTTGATTGGGCATTAGGACATTCAATAAATAATAATTCGGAAATGCGTTATTTCATGAATACTTTTGCCAACAACTACACATTGATTAATGACGTCAAGAAATGTTGGAAACAAGCTGGAGATAATACTAAATATGCCCGGTTTACAGCCAATGATCCGGACGATGGTAATGCAAATTTCAGCCGGACTTCTAACATATTCAATTATAAAGGAGATTATCTCTGTGTTAGAGAAATTAGTTTGGAATATGATTTGCCACATAATAAATTGGCACGATTAGGGGTCCAAAATGTGGCTGTTACGTTGGCTGGTAATAACCTGTACTATTTTACAGCAGTTAAGGGCGTATCTCCCGAAATTGGAGCTTCTACAACTTATAGTAGCAGTTACTATAATTATCCTCCTATTCGTAAGTATTCCATTGGAATAAAGATGACATTTTAATCAGTTTAAGCATTTTAAAATATCAATATTATGAAAATGAAAAAGATATTATTCATATTATTAATAGGGAGCTTGTTTAGTTCCTGTCATGGAGATCTGGATATTGTTCAAAAAAGTGCAGTATCGGCCAACTCTATGTGGCAAAATGAAGGCGATGCAACCTCTGCCATGTATGGCATGTTCAGTGTTTTTAGATCAGCATTTAATACAGGTTATATTTATTGGGGAGAATACAGGACAGGTCTTTGGGGTGATGGATTGACCGGACAAACATCGCGCGATCAAGTGTATCAGAATCAGATACCGACAGATCATGCATATGCTGATTGGACCTCTTTGTATACGACGATAAACAATGCCAACTTAATACTGAAATACACTCCCAATATAACGTTCAATAGTGAAACTACAAAGAACAAAGTTTTGGCAAACGCTTATTACGTAAGAGCATTCTGTTATTATTGGATCGGACGTATCTGGGGAGATGCTCCCATATTATTAGACGGATTCGAATCTGATAAACAGGAAGGTTTATACCCTACGCGGCAATCGGCGGATGAGGTGTTCAAACAAGTGGGTAGCGACATTGACAATGCGTTAGCTCTAATGCCGGCATCTGTAGCCGATAAGAATTTAGCTTCTCAAGGGTCCATCAATATGCTGAAAGCAGACTATAATCTATGGATGTACAAAGTTAGGAAGGCTGGAGAATCGGCTTTGAGTAACGCGAACACGGCTGTTCAGGCTGTGCTGAATAACTCCAATTACGCTTTAGAAGATGATTACGGTAATATCTTTTACAATGAGTTAGGCAACGAAATCATATTTGCATGGAGTTATATCCAAGATGAATACACAGGCGGATATCCGTCCGACTACCTGGTTCCATCGCAATATGTTTCTTCAACGGCTATTGAGAATCCTGTAAAAGTAGGAAGTCATCAGCAATGGTGTTTTTATACAGAAGCATATAAAGCTTTACTCTCTGAAAACAAAGATGATCAAAGGACAAAAGTTAGTTTTGAAACTTATTTTGATAGTCCTAAAAATGCAACATTTCAATGGATTAACAAGTTTGCCGGAACCTGGACAAACGGAACCCGTATCTTTGATTCCGATGTGATTGTATACCGTTATGCGGATGCGATATTGTTTGATGCTGAAATCAAGATGGCTCAAAATAATATGACAGAGGCTGTTGCTTCTTTAAATAAAATAGCGGAGCGAGCTTATGGCAAAAAAGATTATTATTCATCATCCATGTCGGCGAACGAGGTGAATGACACTATTGTAAAAGAAAGAATGAAAGAATTTGCAGCCGAAGGTAAACTGTGGTGGGATTATATCCGTTTAGGAGTTGTATTCAAGAAGGCTCCTTATCTGGTTGGTCGCGATAATGAATTAAATGTTTTATTATGGCCTGTATCACAAACGTCTATCAATAAAAATCCTAATATTACGCAGACTCCCGGATATGATGAATAAATGCATCATATTCGATATGAATTAAGATTTGGATAATAAACAAAATGCCGGCAGGCGTAATATTCTGCCGGTATTTTCAAAAAAATAGTATCTTGCACCGATCATTAGTTAATATGTTTTAGTTTACTATTTTAAATCAATAAAGAAATATGAGAAAAATAATAACAGCCGGTTTGTTTTTGCTGATTGGGTTTGTCTTGCAAGCCCAAGGGAGTACAATAGTTGACGTTTTTCAAAAAGGGGAAGAAGGATATGCCTGTTTTCGCATTCCAGCTATTGTTCAGAGTAAATCCGGAGCGTTACTTGCTTTTGCAGAAGCGCGTAAGAACAATTGTTCCGATACGGGCAATATCGATTTAGTATTAAAGCGTTCCGAAGACGGAGGTAAAAATTGGAGTCCGATCATTACCGTATGGGGCGATCAGGATAATGTTTGTGGAAACCCTGTTCCAATTATCGATCAGACTACAGGGAAAGTGATTTTAGTAACCTGCTGGAACCCCGGAGAATGCAGTGAGAAACAAATAATGGATAAAATGCATAGTGAATGTAGTCGCAGGATATATGTCTTCTTTTCTGATGACGAAGGAAAAAGCTGGTCTGCCCCCAAAGAGATCACGTCAGCCGTTAAATTATCGGATTGGGGATGGTATGCTACCGGTCCATGTCACGGGATTCAAATACAAAATAAAAGGCACAAAGGGAGATTAGTCGTTCCCGCTAACTGTAGTATTCTAGAGACCAAAGAACGTCATTCACATTTAATATATTCTGATGATTTGGGAAATACATGGAAATTAGGAGGCACAGTAAAGAAATCCGGAGGCAATGAAAGCAGCGTCGTTGAGTTAAAAGACGGAGATCTCATGCTCAACATGCGTAATTATAATAGAAACGAAAGCAAAACCCGCTCCTATGCCATCAGCAAAGATGGAGGAGAGACATTATCGGAAATGGAATACATACCGGAATTGATTGAGCCTGTATGTCAGGGAAGTACATTGAATTACCTAAATAAAGGCAAGATTAGCCATAAGATCCTGTTTTCTAATCCTGCATCAATTGATAAAAGAGAGAAAATGACAATCAAACTGAGCAAAGACAACGGTAAAACCTGGCCTTATGCCAAACTTATCTACTCCGGTCCAAGTGCCTATTCAGACTTAGTAAATTTAAGAAAAGGAAATATCGGTCTGCTATTCGAATACGGCGAAAATAACCCTTACGAAAGGATAGGCTTTATTGCCATACAAAAGAATAAAATTAAATTCTCAGAGTAAGAAAAAGGGTGTGTTCAGACTTTTTGACACACCCCCCTATTTTATCACGATCAATATTACTTTACATAATCAGCCTTATTCAAGAAATCATAACTCTGCTGGCAGCTTGCAAGAGGATCATTATTCGTATACTCTTCGATTTCTACATACCAGTCCTTTATATTATTGGCATACATCTGGTCAAAGATTGGTTTGAAATTCATCTTTCCACTGGCACCTATTTCCTTCTCGTCCTTAATATGGAGAGCCTTAAACTGACCAGCATATTTCTTCATATAATCAACAACATTGGCACCGCCAAACTGACACCAGTATACATCAAGCTCAAAGAACACGTGATTTTTACTGACATTATCAAGCATGTAATCATAAATAACCTGATTACCAATTTTCTTAAATTCATAATCGTGATTATGATATCCAAAAGCAATGCTGGCAGCAGCTGTCTTCAAACCTACTGAACTAAAATAGTCACACCATTGCTTAACGTCATCAAGTGTTGTTGTTTTCTCATCATAGTCCATCATTGGTTGAACCATATATTTTACACCCAACTGATTATGCGCTTCTATAGCCTTATCCCACCAAGCCATTACTTCAGACTGCTCTTTTTTATCTTTAGACATAGCTTTTGACAGATGAGAACTTGTCATCTTTAACCCATTATCATCAAGCATTTTTTTCAAGTCAGCAGGAGCCAGTCCATAGAATTTACCATCATCATAACTAGCTGCCTCAAGATTTTTATAGCCAATCTTAGCAACGGCCTCTAGTACTTTCTGTATACCTTCATCCTTCACCATATCGCGTAATGAATAAAGCTGCAGACCTATACGTTTAGTCGCTGCAGCTGCACCTGCCGCTGCATCAGCAACCGACTTTGACTTTCCGGCACAAGAAGTTAATAACTGCGGAACAACTACTCCGCCTGCAAGCATCAAAGAAGCTTGTTTCAAAAAATTACGTCTGTTTTGCATGATATAATTATTTATGTATGTTTATGGATTTAAAATATTTGTGACAAATGTAGACAAAAAAATCGATTTAACATAAATAATGCTGTTAAAGATATAAATAGAAACACTACCTTATAATAGCAGAAAAAGGAGTTGAAGCGGAGGGAGTCACTTGTTGCTGTTGCCATAAAAAACAAAGGGAGCGATCATCAGATCGTTCCCTCTTGTCTCTGTCTTAAAGACGGCGGCTATCTACTCTTCCACTGTT
>Ga0268357_100383_pt1 | contig 59326 bp, 52 predicted proteins | sample BioMet10_FD_192466 | JGI IMG/M metagenome (GOLD analysis project Ga0268357, IMG submission 192466) | Sewage microbial communities from Oakland, California, United States - Biofuel 10 (Illumina Assembly) | ecosystem: Engineered > Wastewater > Sewage > Unclassified | place: USA: California... | reverse complement strand
TGAGCATATGGTACTTCTCCTGTTCTAATTTTTTGGTAGCACAAAAATGATAACAGGTACCATATGCTTTTTCAATTGTTTTCTGAGTTTAAACGATTTTTTTCTTCACACAAACTGATGAAGAGCCTAATAAAATGGAATTAATGACCTGTGACCGTCGTTTTAAGACGAAGGAAATTCTTCTCACTTTATCCTAAAATGAAAGGAGTATTTGCGGTATGTTTAAAAACCCCACTTCGAAATCCCGTTCCCGCCGAGGGTTCACTCTCATAGAGCTGGTCGTGGTCATCGCTATCTTAGGTATCTTAGCCGGTATCGCCATCCCCAGATTCATGGATTCTCAGGCCAGCGCCAAGGGAGCTAAGATCGTGGCCGATTTGCGCACCATCGACAGCGCCGCCACCATGTACTATGCCCAAAAGGGTAAATACCCTGATGCCATAAGCAGCAGCAACAACGCCAACTCTACGGACGACTTTATCGGCAACTACATGGCCGCCTGGCCTAAACCAGACACCGGTACCTTTATTGTAGCTCTGCTTAAGGGCGGTACCAAGACTTACGAGGGGATTACGGACACGGATTATACCCTGACGGCGGATGGACGGGCTAATTATAACGGACACCCGGTTGAGTGGTATCTGAAGGGCTCGGATTCGGATTCGCTGACCTTGTTTGCCAGCACTAGGGAAGCGGCATGGAAAACAGGTAAAGCAGATATAAATATTAAAATGACAAAACTTGCAGGTGGTGTCGATAAAATAATGGTGGAATCTTCTGTTTTGGCGGATGCTTTTGGTAATACTCAGCTATATAGTGGTTCAAATTTGCGGTGGTTTACTCATGATAGTGAACCTGCATATTATTTTGCTAATGATACTAATAGTGGAGATCATGGCAATTGGCAAGGATATTTAGTTGTTTATGATGGAAAGCTTTACGCGTCTACTAGTATTACTCGTGACAAGGCCGATCGTCGTAGTACGCAAAATATAAATGCAACAACTTTAAATAGTTCAAATTGGAAATTAGTCGGCGATTTCTCTTTCTAATTCCCCTAAAATTGCATTTCTTTATCCTTACCGGCGTGGGCCCAAACCGTCGCCGGTATTTTTTTGCCACAGGAGCCATTTTGATCTATAAGCTTGGGTCCCGTTAGCTTCTTATTTAACCAAATTGGCGATTTTCCTCGCGCCCCTTCCGCTAATGCTTCGCAACTGGCGGGTTATTTTGTCTTTCCCGCGTCCTAGCTTAACTCCCCGACTCCCGCTTCTCTTTTTCTTGCGCTTCCTTCCGCAATTTTCCCCTCCCACGTTGTAAAAACAACCGCACTTTCTTCTCATCCGTAGTATCATAGACTCAGAAAGGAAGTGGCCCTTATGAATAGCCAAGTTTATATCAAGAACGTCGCTCACGAAACCGTCCTGCCTCTGGCTCAGCAAATTAGCGCCCAGCCGGGACAGATTGTCAGCAAGACTTTAGCCCAGAATAAAGCCGTCAGCATCACCCTGTTTGCTTTCGCTAAAGGCGAAGAAATCAGCACCCACGACTCCGAGGGAGATGCCATGGTGCAGGTGGTGGAAGGCACCGGTCGTTTTACCATCGCCGGGAAAGAGTATCTGGTCAAGGCTGGAGAGATGATCGTCATGCCGGCCAAGAAACCCCACGCCGTTTTTGCCGTGGAGAATTTTAAGATGCTGTTGACCGTAGTTTTCCCTCTGCCAGCGTAAGCGAAGTTTAAAACATTTTCTTGTTAAAGTTGACACCATTTATTTATAATCGAGTAGGAGCCTACCCATTAATTGAGCAGGCAACCTCTCACACCACCGTGCGTACCGCTTAAGCCCACGGCGGTTCAAACATTTAAGTGCTTTACACACAAGAGCTCGTATTGGGTCGGAAGTCATAATATCCGGCCTTTGCGAGCTTTTCGTTTGTTATAGAACATGTTAGTATCTGGCTTCCGGCTATCCGCCGGTAACCTAGTCTTGTGTTTCCCCATTGCGTATGGTAATTTCTCCGGTTCTTTATCCTGAAAGATACTTTTAAGATAGACTTAGTATAACCTAAATCGTAAGTGGTGTACATTGTCGCTAATTTTGGCGCTTACTTTTTACATTACCTACCGAGTAATATTTTACACTAAGAAAAAAACTACCCTCCCAAACATCCGCAGGTTCCGAACGAACCAATTGGGACATCTTGACGAGTAGTTTTTTTACTTTACCTATGTGGAAAATATCATGCTGATAGTTTAAACGCGCCATTGACTATTTTATGAAGGATTTATGTTATTAACTTTTAATGGGTACTCAAATAATCTTCTTTAATAGTTCTATTGCATTTTCGTCGTTAGGATCATTAGTTCCCAATTCGCCTCGGAAAGTTCGTGCAAGTCGTGCAAGAATAGCCTTTTTTAGCAGATTGATTTTACCAATAGCAATTCCAGTTGAGTCTTTAATTGTTTTTCAATAGGAAATAATTAACCAAGTATACATACGATTTCCTTTTGTTCTTCGGCAGAAAAAATTTCAACAATCAACCCTGATAATTTCTTTTGATTAATTTTGAGTAATAAAGAACAAGATACTGAAGATAGAACCTGCTCTAAAAATCTTTCTGAAAGCATGTAATAACATAAGAGCTAAAACCACTATGTCACGGAAAATGCCCTCGTTTGGAATGAGTTTATCAATATCCATCAGAGAACTAAAACGTGGGGCGCATGTTCTCCAGCCAGCTCTTGGTATGAGTTTATCAATATCCATCAGAGAACTAAAACTTTACGTTCGTCTGGCCGTTGGATTGATATGTATGAGTTTATCAATATCCATCAGAGAACTAAAACAGTAATTGACATTATTGTGCCGGAAGTTAGTATGAGTTTATCAATATCCATCAGAGAACTAAAACCGGCCCTAAGATGAATACCCAAAGTATTATGTATGAGTTTATCAATATCCATCAGAGAACTAAAACGCTTAAATAGCGATATTCGCGGTTCTTAAGTATGAGTTTATCAATATCCATCAGAGAACTAAAACAAGCCTCAGCGACGCCACTAACGACTTTGGTATGAGTTTATCAATATCCATCAGAGAACTAAAACGGGAATCGCGTCCAGGTAATTGACGTGAAGTATGAGTTTATCAATATCCATCAGAGAACTAAAACGAGTATAGATTCGCTGAATATCCGAATAAGGTATGAGTTTATCAATATCCATCAGAGAACTAAAACTAGCCACATCTACATATCTCATTTGACCTTGTATGAGTTTATCAATATCCATCAGAGAACTAAAACGGTGGAGCGGCCGGGCAGCATAACGATGCAGTATGAGTTTATCAATATCCATCAGAGAACTAAAACATACAAAAAAGAAATATCTACTACAGATAGTATGAGTTTATCAATATCCATCAGAGAACTAAAACAAAGCCTCCCGTGATATCCTTCTGGATAAGGTATGAGTTTATCAATATCCATCAGAGAACTAAAACGCCGTGTACGACTGGGGCGATGATACCAGCGTATGAGTTTATCAATATCCATCAGAGAACTAAAACCATGGTACATGGGGCGAGCATCGTTCGGACGTATGAGTTTATCAATATCCATCAGAGAACTAAAACCAGAAGTTACACCATAACTACTCATACCCAGTATGAGTTTATCAATATCCATCAGAGAACTAAAACATATTCCACGCCTTCCATAATCTTTCGGTCGTATGAGTTTATCAATATCCATCAGAGAACTAAAACCACTCATTGGTGGAGAATTGAGTCACGGTAGTATGAGTTTATCAATATCCATCAGAGAACTAAAACCGAGATAGATAAAAAGACCGAAGAAAGCGCGTATGAGTTTATCAATATCCATCAGAGAACTAAAACGCAGTAGGTACCCGCAGCAGTATCGGCCTTGTATGAGTTTATCAATATCCATCAGAGAACTAAAACCCCCAGGGTAGCAACAGCATCATTGTTAAGTATGAGTTTATCAATATCCATCAGAGAACTAAAACCATGATTCATATTCTATATCTTTTTTCCAGGTATGAGTTTATCAATATCCATCAGAGAACTAAAACCTTAAAAATATTTTAACAAATATTGCTTTATAAATCAATAATATCTTTTGGAATGAGCAAATCCTCATCCTGGCTTCTCTCGCCTAGCATAATAATCATTTTTTCATACTGTTTTTCTGTTATGGCAAGAACTCTAACCGAACCAATCGGAGGTAGTATATGTTTTACCAAAAGAATGTACTTGTCCATATCGTCGTGATTTCGTGTGACCCTAAAATATACTGAGTATTGAAGCATAGAAAAGCCTAATTTTATTAGGCTTTTCCTAAAGCCTGTATAATTTTTCTTGTCTTCCTTTGTTTTTGTAGGTAAATCAAACAAAACTAATATTCTCATAAAGTTATTATACATAGTTATCAATAAGGATAGGAATTTTAAAGTATTCACTATCTTGCTTATCTATTGAGGTCGTAAGACTTGAAACATAAAAATCTAATGCATTATGCATTTTCATTATCTTGCCATTAAATTGTACTTCTGAATTTACTAGGTCTACCAAAGAAATTTTTAAATCATGTGTCAAGGTTTCAACAACATCTTCCTTGTGCCGGTCCACCCAGTAGTCAACTAAAGGTCTTAACGGTTCTATCAAATCATCTGCCAAATTAAATGGATTGAATTCACCAATATGATGTAGTCCTAATGCACAATTATACCCATAGGCTACTAATGATCGACTTATGGCTGAACGCAAAATAGAATAACCATAATTGAGACATGCGTTAATACCATTATCATTTGTTCGTAAAAAATTTGTACCAAAAAGTGTACGGAAATATAACTTTGCCCCAATTGCTTCTCTATTGCCCGGATCACCAGGCAACACTTCTGAAGCTAACTCTTCTAAACGAATGATTTTCTGCTGATTTGCCTTAATAAAACTTAAAACACTACGTTGGTTATTCAATTTGTATTTTACGATTCGCAACCATAACATATCTTTAAATTCTGGTAACAATGCAGTCTGTTTTCGCAAAACCGTTAATGGTCGATAGTATTGGTTTAGCGGCAACATCACACCGCACGGCAAATGCTTATCATCACAAATTACCGTATGTACACCATATTGTGCTAATAAGGTCAAAGCAGCTTGTGATATGCGGCTCAGTTTATTATCGAGAACTATTGAATAAAGGTCTCCAACCGGAACCCTCATTGATGAGCCATCCGGTAAAGTTATAATAAGCCAATTATCAACAATACTTATTGTTTCCCCACGAGTAATGGTAACGGTACGGAACATTTTACCTCACCACCAATTTTTCCCAAAATGTCAACTACAAATTTTTTTACATCATCGGTTTGATTTATAGTAATAATATCAGTTTGTTGACGATTATTTTTTGTAAAATACAATTGTTTTCTACCAATTGTTTTAATAGATTTGTAATAACCTTCAAATTTTTGCATTCCACTTACTACGTCAAAAATTCTTACATAGTCGTTTGCAAATAAATAGGTAACATGTTGCTGATAATCATCAGGGTAAGAAATTCTTAAATGCAATTTTTTATTCTTCTTTACCAAATCAACATATCTGATACCACGTATATTTACCTTTCCCTTTTTTGTTTTGTAAACTTCTATGCAATAATATTTGTTGGCGTTTATTGCAGTATAATTATTTTCAGAGATAACTTTTTTAAATACGTTTTCTACTTTTGTACCAACCATGCTAACCCGCCTAACTAGCCTGCCAGATGGCAAAACAAATGTATCCAGATTTTTCTTTTTTAAATAAGCATCTATATTTTTGTATTTCTTGCCATATTCGTCTATCTGCTTATTTAGAATATCATCCAAGGCAGATTTAAGCTCTGTGTCATTTGAGTTTATTTTATTTATGCTTCCGGAGTCCAAGTCCCTTATGCTTTTAGTAGTAACCTTAACTAGACTACCACCTACTTCCTTTATTCTAATCGGGTTGTCATCTGTTAGAGCGCCCTTATATTTATGATCTTGTTTGTAAGATACTAACGGACGAGTAATTGTTTTAGCAAAACTTGTATCAGCGCTGTAAAAACTATTAACATTGGCCTTAAAGACTATATCTTCAATCTCTTCACTTGGTAAGCGGATGTCTATCTCATCCCTTAAATTTTTGACAAATGACGGAACCCGGTCTTTGTGTTCCAATAGGTTTTTCGTATAGTTCTCAGAAAAACCATAGTACTTCTTCATTTTGCGAACACAAGCATTCAAATACTCCGTGTATTCGGTATCCACAACCTTGTTGTGCGCCTTAAATATTCTAATTAACCGTAAATTATCCGTAGCAATTTCCACATAAGCCGGAGTCAGGTTGGCAATGACTACAGCATCCGCTGCGTGATGAAGGGCTGAAGTTTCTCTATCTTTAACCTCTGCACCCCAAGTTTTTTTGTTAAGCCATACTCTACGCATTCTGGACGTTATGGAGCCCTTTATACTATAAACATTTTTCCCTTTGGTATTAGCAAACTCTAAATTATTTTGCAGATAATTAGAAATATATTTTGACAGGTATCTTGTATCATTTAAATTACGTGACTTCCATTCATCCAAAAGCGCGCCATCGTAAAGATTTGGCTGAATCAGATACTTGTATTTACGGGAACTAATTTTCTTCTTTCTAAACAGTTCGCTGACAGTTTTTAAGAATTCCTTTCCTTGTTCTTCTGTTAAGAATTGCAAAGGTGTCTGTTGGCGTTTCTTCTGGTTACAGGCAGCACAAACCAGCGCCTTATTTTCAAGACTATCATCAAGAATAAGTGACTGTGGAATTATATGGTCAACCTCATAGTCCTTAGTAAGTAATCTTTCTAGTTTAATTGGGCTTCCGCAATATAAGCAGTGTTCGTTTTGCAGTTGATAGAGTTTATAGCGTTCTATCATTGCACCTTTAACGTCTGCCTCGCTATTTATCCCTCCCAAGCGAAGTTCTGCAATTTTTTTTATGATTTTTTCTTTTGTTTTTCTATTGTCGTTTTGACGTTTTTCAATTTCTCTGCGTTCAATCAAACTTCTCCCCAAATCATTTGCCACTTCAATATTTATATAATCAGGAGAGCCATATTTTCTAACCAGCGCATTGATAACTTTCCTTGTTTCATTAACGGCTTTGAATACTACGGTATTTTTCACCAAGTCCTCATCTTCGGTCAAGGTAAATGGCGGCAGTACCTTGCTTAGATGTTTTTCTGCCCGACTCTCTAATTCATTCATACGACGTGCCTGAAAGTTGCCGTAAGTTTCTCCGTTCTCAAAAGCATGAATAGCTTCAATCATATATTTATAAGAAACACTGGCCGAGCCTCCAAACTTTTTACGCTTTGCTGCTTCCTGCAATTTATCGTTCCAACCGGAAACTTTCATGGCTTTATTTCTGCGATGCGGAGTTATGTTTGATGATAAAAGGACACAAAGCTTATGAAGCTTTGAAGGTTTATCTAAATCTAACTGATCTTCATTAATCAGTTCCGCCCATGAATACCCCGCATCAGACAACATATTTTTTAATATTTTAATTGTTTTAACTGTATCCGGTATGGTTTCATTTAATTTGCTTGATTTAATAATTTCAATTTCGAATTTATTTAATATTTTTTTAACATCTGCTTCATTTATGCAGCCATTTAAAAGCGCGGTTTGCAGTATCTCCTTTGCTGCTTTCGGAGGCAGGTATATTTCTCCAGTTTCTTTGTTAACATATGAAAACTGTGACAGCGAATTTACTAAGCTATATAAATCGCTGATAACGGTTGACCTGAAACCCCTTTGCTGATCCTTATAATACATACATTGACCCATACTGTCTAAAAAGCCTTTAAACTTTCTTTTTGCATCATCCGGGTCTCCAGGTCCTTCTTCAAAATCTCTTTGAGCAAAAACGATTTCATTTACTAAAAATTCTATATTAGCATTGGTTAATTGTTTTTGATAATATTGTTGTTGATGCCGTAAAATATTAGTTAACTCTTCTTTTAGATATTTACGCTTAAGCAAGATATATCGCCCATTATTTTTCCTATTCCTATAATCAGGAAAAGGCATATGAGCTTTAAACACATCGTCTTTTAATATCATTTCTGCGACACTTTTATATCCTTTAGAAGAATAAATTTGCTCGAAAGTAGCTAATCCTTCCTGAATTTTTCCTGCATCCTCTGTATCAGAAGAATCTTCTTCATAAAACTCGTTATACCCACGATGATTACAGATATGTATAACACAATTTAAAATATCCAGTTTTGATAACTTCTCAGTTAACCCCTTTAGTCTTATTGCATAAATATTTTGGTTACCATTCTTTTCAGTTGCAAGTTGGAGTTCTTGTGCGCTAAGCAGCCCAATTTTAACAAGATAGCTTTTTGCCCTAATTTTACGATAATGCCTCCGCCTTATTAGGCGTTTTACACCTCTATAACCACGCCTGGTTTGATTGAGATTTTTGCTTGTTTGAGGATCTTCTCCAGATGAAAATAAATGAACGCCGACATCCTCAATACGTACATCGTCATTATTGGTGTATGACAACACCGCCCATCCCGTTGAACCAATGCCAATGTCAAAACCAAAGCGATATTTGCGCGTCATTTTCTATTTCCTCCTATTTGACATATTTATATAACAATGTTAAAATGATAATGAACTTAGAAGTATTGTTGTGTAGGTTTATCAATATCCATCAGAGGCCACTTTATTGTAAACTTTATAAGTTTATCAATATCCATCAATAGTTCTAAGATAAGGCTTTATGCCATGGGGTACGGCGGTAACCCGAATAATTCCGCCATCTTTGTATATGAAACAACCAATTTAAAGATTGGTTGTTTTTTTATGTTATACATAACCTAATTATACACTTAATATCGGACAACTATTAGCATCTTTATTATAACATTTTGCACTGTTATTATTTTTGCTAACCTTTTTTGTCCGCACCTCCCATTTGCTCTGCGGCATTGTCCACAAGCAACCATTTTTGGCCCTTTGCTTTGTCCATGAGAAGTCGTATATAATGCCAGCATAACTACTAACTGGCATTGAGGTGAAAATAAAAACATGTGCTATACGCTTTTCAATTATTTTCTGGGCTTAAATGAATTTTTTCTTCACACAAACTGATAAAAATACAATCTTTAAGAACAAAGATGCTTCAAAGGCCCTCTGTACCTGGATATCAACCCCACCAAAATCATAACGAAACATCTTCTATTTCTATTAGCATAGCAAAAAACTCAAAATTTACAAATTGCAAAAGTACATATGCAAGTACCTTTTCAATTTAATTTATTATACCATAGTTTCTGGACACCGGCCCATTATCCTATTTTTCGCAAAAAATAGCCCCTGCAGACCAGGCGATTGTGGTTGCCTAACCAACAGGGGGCTTTTGACATATGCTCAACCAATCGATGGTCCTGCTTTCTGATTTTCTGGTTGTTTTTTTGTATTTTACTTGTATATCGTTGTGGCATGGACTATAATTATTAAGGCAAAATACACTATATTTATAACCATATCAACCCTCAGCGCCTTATAATCCTTAGCGATCATGCTGGAATACTAAACCATATACCAGTTATCTTATTTTGTGGCGAGCCTGATAATAATCAGATTTTGGGTTCATATAAGTCAACCAAATATAGGAGAAACGTAAGAAACTGGAGAGAAATACAAATGCAAAATGTATCGCAGGATGTATTAAAAGACGAAATCATCAACGGAGTATGGAATGGTGTTTTTACAATCAATCCCAAGGGACGCATCAGTTATGTGAATCCAGCATTAGAAAACATCTTGGCTAGAAAAAAAGCAGATTTATTAGGGAAGACAATTGCGGAATGCTTCGTTACCAATGGAGAAAATGATGAATTTGTCGACCTGATTTTTGAGTGCATATTTAATAACGGTGAGGTCAAAGAAGGCATAACTCCCTATACTACTGACAACAAGGTCAAAAAATTGGCGGTCAGGTCAAGTGTCTTGATGAAGAATGGTGAAAAATTAGGCTTAATTGTCATTGTTTATGATATTACGGAACTTCTCATGCTGCAGGATGAGCTTAAAACTATGGAAATGATTACTAAAATGAACCACCAGCTCAAGTTGCGCAATGAATTGATTTCTAATATCTTTGGCAGATATCTGTCTGATACCATTGTCAAGCAGATCTTAGACAAGCCGGATGGATTGAGTTTCCAAGGCAGTCGGCGCAATTTAACCATCCTCATGAGTGACTTACGAGGTTTTACTGCTTTGAGTGAAATCATGTCGCCAGAGAATCTTACCACTATGCTGAACCATTATCTCAAGGAAATGACCGATATTATTCAGAAGTATCAAGGAACCATTATCGAATTTATAGGTGATGGGATTATGGCTATTTTCGGGGCCCCAATTTTTGATGCACAGCATGCCGAACATGCTGTTGAAGTGGCGCTTGAGATGCAGAATAAAATGAAGGATGTCAATTCCTGGAATCTAAAGCGCGGGTTTCGAAAATTGGAGATGGGAATTGGAATTAATACAGGTGATGTTATTATTGGCAATATAGGTTCTGAAAAATATGCCAAATATGGAATTATCGGTAGGTCTGTAAATTTGGCCGGCAGAATAGAAAGCTATACCCTTGGCGGGCAGATTTTAATTCCTATGGCGACACGGGAGCAGATTGACGCCGAAGTTTTGCATGACACAGAAGAATATGTAGAACCGAAAGGTGTTAAACAATCGCTAAAGCTGATTTCGGTCACAGGGATTAAGGGAGAGCATCAGATCTTTTTGGAGAAGAAAGAAAAAATGCCCAGGACAATTCTTAAAAATCCTGTTCCTATAATGATTAAGACCATTAGCAATAAGCATGTTTCGGATACAGCTTTTGCAGGATTTTTTAAAGAAATTTCCCCGGAGGAGGCACTGATTCAGACCGCTGCGCCTTTGGAAATTTATGATAACGTAGTTCTAGCGGTAGGCAGCGGCCTCTATGCAAAGATTATCGAAGTGAAGGATGGTATATACCAAATTCATTTTACTAGTTTTCCTGATGGTTTCGAGGAATGGCTGAAAGCAATAATCCAGCAAGAAAACTAGGTGCGCTATCGATGAAATCATATGAACTTACCGAGGATAATTTATGCAAGGGGATTTTACGATTTGCCATTCCGCTTGTTCTGAGCAATTTTGTGCAGCAGCTCTATAATACTGTCGATGCGGTTATTTTGGGTAATTTTGTTGGCGATATGGCGTTGGGAGCTGTAGGGATAACCAATTATGCCATTATTTTTACCCTTGTTATCTTTGTCGGTATGGCGACAGGCGGGAGCGCACTTGTGGCCCAGGCTTTTGGTGCAAGGGATAATGTCAGATTGGATAAAATCATCATTGCATTAACGAAAATGACTTTTCTAATGGGCATTGTCGTAAGTTTACTGGGTATTTTTTTGAGTGATTGGGTCTTGCAGTTGATGAATACGCCGGAAAGTATGTATGCCATGGCGAAGATTTACCTGGTGATTATTTTTGCCGGGACCACAGGGAATGCACTATATAATGTATTTGCTGCTGTTTTGAGAGGACTGGGAGATTCGCGGTCTCCCTTGTTTATTTTAATTTTAGCAACTCTGCTTAACCTGGTATTAGACCTTCTGTTTGTCTGCTGGTTCAACCTGGGGACTGCCGGAGCGGCGATAGCGACGATTATGGCCCAGGCGGTCAGTGCCGCGCTTTGCTATGTGAGAATTGGTCGTCTACACATAATTAATAAGGCAGCATCTATATCCAGGGAAGAAAAAGACTGGCAGATTGAACGCGAGGTGTTTAGACAAGGGGTTCCCGTAGCTGTAGCCAATGCGGTGTTTTCCTTATCCGGAATTTTGATTACCAAGCTTGCCGGTGTTATGGGAGATCAGGTGGTGGTTGCATTTTCTGTGGCCAACCGGCTGGACGGCTTTGCAACCTTGCCCTTAATTACCATGGGCATAGTAACGACGGTAGCGGTGGGACAGAATTTTGGTGCCAAACTCTATGACCGGGTACGGGATTCAGAAAAGTACTGTTTGTTGATTGCGACCATCTGCAGTATTTCTGTAGGACTGCTTCTTGTGTTTACTGCAGATACTACTATAAGATTTTTTACCAAAAGCAATGTTGTTTTAGAAATGGCGAAGGTTATGTTAATGCTTTTTGCGCTGGGTTATCCTTTTTTAGCTATCCAACAGGTTTTTTTCGGCGCCTTTAGGAGCCTGAATGATGTTATGGCCCCGATGGTGATTAGTATTGTGACGATGCTGGGCGTTCGTATCCCGGTGGCTTATTTAATTGCTCTGCAAACCGGAGCAGGCCATCTGGCCCAGGGGAATCCCGGCTCTTTATGTATAAGTGTTGCCATCGCAGAGCTGATTGGCGCAGCGGCGGTACTTCGTTATCAGTGGCACAAGCGAAAAAGTGTATTTGATTGAGGCTGAGATGAAAAATGAATAAAAACGCCGAGAGTACTACCCATATTACAATTATTGCAACTTCAGATCTGCATGGTAATCTTATTGGTTATAGGTATGAGGATGGAATTGAAACTCAGGATGGCTTGGCGAAAATTCAAGCTTATGTGCAAAAAGTCAGGCAAGAGAATCCCAACATAATTCTTATTGATGGCGGCGATTTTTTGCAAGGGAATCCTATTTGCGCAGCTTATACTCCTAAAAAAAATGCCCGGCATCCGGTGATTGCCTTAATGAATTTTATGCACTATGATGTTGCAACCTTAGGAAATCATGATTTTAATTATGGAATGGCGGCACAGCAAAGAGCGTTAAATCAGGCAAAGTTTAAAATTGTTTGCGCTAACATCCTGGATGAGAATGATGCTTGTCTATATACCAGCCAGGGTTATACGATCGTTGAACGGTCGGGAATTAAAGTGGCCGTTATTGGAGTCTGTACACCAATGGTTCAAGAATGGGACCAGGATAAAGACGGGGTTGCTCAGCTCAAGTTTCTTCCAGCCTGGGAGGGCGTCCAACGTGCGCTTGACAGGATAAAAGAAAAAGTTGACGTTATTTTCGTCACGGCACATATGGGCATTTATCCGCAATATGATATCAAGGGCGGTAATGACAGTGGAAAACGAATTATTGATGAATGCCCGATGATTAATCTGCTGCAGGTAGCGCATTTGCATATTACGGTTGATGACCAGTATAAAGGTATTCCCGTGGCCGGAGTAAAAAATAACGGGCAGGAATTGATAAGATATGATATCCTTCTTGACGCAGAAAAAAAGATTATCTCCACGGCAGCTCAGATTGTCAGTGTTGAGGACGAATACCCAGATGAGGAGGTTATAGCCGCATCCTTTATTAAAGAGGCCCATGAGACAGCCAAGGCTATGTATGCACTTCCTGATGAGACGGATAAAGGAGAGCTGTTAGGTTTTGTGAAAGAAGATTTTCAACCGCAAGATGCAGCTTATGAAACAAGAATCGCTGAAACTCCGATAACTGCTTTTTTAAATCAGGTACAGATAGAGGCTGCAGGAGCTGATGTCTCAGCGGTTTCTTTTCCTAAACCGTGGCTGCAAATAAAGGCCGGTCCCTTTTATGAAAAAGATCTCTCTGATCTTTGCTGTTATGATAATTCCATCTACTTATTGGAGGTATCAGGGAAACAATTGCTGGAATATATGGAATGGAATTCTGCCTGCTATGTGACAATGAAACAAGGAGACACCAAGGTTGCATTTGATAAAAATTACCCTGAATTTATGCAGGATTATTTTTTAGGTGTAGAATATGAGATTGATATAACTGCGCCCCCGGGTAACCGAGTAAAGCATGCGTATTTCAAAGGAGCGCCGCTTAGTGAATGCAACAGGATAAAACTTGCGGTCAGTAATTTTCGTTATTCAACGGTATTGCTTCCTAATAAGATCATAGAGAATGTTCCATTATGGATATCTGACAAATATTTAAAAGAATATGTAAGAAATTATGTGAAGGAGCATACCCCTCTTTCCCCGCATTTAAACCATAATTGGCGGATACTGAGATAACCGGTACCTGCGCCGTAGTAAACGCAGGTAGAGCTGTTGCCCGAGCGAAACTTTTCGCTGGCAACAGCTTTTTTATTAAAAAATGGTTGACAAGCAGCTAAATCTGTGGGATAATCCTATTATCATATAGATTTAGTAGTAATTAAAGCTATTGAAAGGAGAATTAAATCATGAATAATAAGTATGAATTCTTGGTTATGACAACGATGATGCTGACCTGGTACATGTGCTGCATGTGTATGTGCCGGTTTTGCCGTACCTATTTTTCTGAGGCGTTCCCCTTAAGGTTCTGCGTAAAGACTAGCTAGTGGTCTAGTCTGACAGCTATTGGCTTTTAACCGGGAGGCTCCAGGGGAGTTGCCCGGTATTTTTATTTTTGGAGGCTGGGTCATGGACAGGCAAAATAAGTTTTGGAGAAGATTTCATTTCAGGAATGATCGAATGCGGCGATGTTGTTAAACAAAAGTGCTAAGGACCGCAACTCAATTATATCCGACCGTACAGGTCGCACGTGATAAAAAAGGAGAGATGTTCATTATGAGTAATTATAAATTTGAAACTTTGCAGCTTCACGTAGGTCAAGAGCAAGCCGACAGCGCCACTGATTCCAGGGCCGTACCTATTTATGCCACTACGTCCTATGTTTTCCATAATTCCGAGCACGCCGCCGCCCGTTTCGGTCTGAGAGATGCAGGCAATATTTACGGCCGGCTGACCAATACCACCCAGGATATTTTTGAAAAACGGATTGCCGCCTTGGAAGGAGGCGTAGCCGCCCTGGCCGTCGCCTCCGGTGCCGCCGCCATTACCTATACGATTCAGGCTCTGGCCCAACAGGGAGACCATGTCGTCGCCCAGAAGACCGTCTACGGCGGAACCTTTAACCTGTTGGGCCATACCCTGGCCCAGTTCGGCGTAACCACCACTTTCGTCAATGCCCATGATTTGGCCGAAGTGGAAGGGGCTATCAAGCCTAATACCAAGGTGGTCTATTTAGAAACCCTGGGCAATCCCAACAGCGACATCCCGGATATTGATGCTATTGCGGCGCTGGCCCATAAACACGGCATCCCGGTCGTAGTAGATAATACCTTCGGCACCCCTTATCTTATCCGCCCCATTGAGCACGGCGCCGACATCGTGGTCCATTCGGCCACCAAATTCATCGGCGGCCACGGCACGACCTTAGGCGGCGTGATCGTGGACTCCGGTAAGTTTGACTGGAAGGCCGGCGGCAGGTACGCGCCTATCGCCTCTCCTAATCCCAGCTATCATGGCATCTCCTTCGTAGATGCGGCGGGCCCGGCTGCCTTCGTGACTTACGTCAGGGCCATCTTGTTAAGAGATGAGGGAGCCACTATTTCTCCTTTCGCCGCCTTTCTTTTACTGCAGGGTACCGAAACCCTTTCCCTGAGAGTAGAGCGCCATGTAGAGAACACCAGGAAGGTTATCGAGTATTTGGTTAAGAACCCCAAAGTGGCCCGGGTAAATCATCCGTCCCTGCCGGACCACCCCGATCACCAGCTCTATCAGAGATATTTCCCCAACGGCGGCGCCAGTATCTTTACCTTTGAGATCAAAGGCGGCCAGGAAGCGGCCTACCGGTTCATCGACCATCTGGAGATTTTCTCCTTGCTGGCCAACGTAGCCGACGTTAAGTCCCTGGTTATTCATCCGGCCACCACCACCCATTCCCAGTTGTCGGCTGAGGAACTGGCCGATCAGGGCATCACCCCGTCCACTATCCGCCTTTCCATCGGTACGGAGCATATCGACGACATCATTGCCGATTTAGAAAAGGGCTTTGCCGCAGTTTAAGCCCAGATTGACCAAAAGCTAAGAATTTTTCTGACCCTCCTAAATAAAACATCCTGCCTTTTACCAATATTGGTAAGGTGCAGGATGTTTTTGCAGGGTTATGAGTTTTATATTTATATGATATATTTTTCAATGAACTCAGTTGGAGTCATGATTAAAAGATTTTGTAATTTCAAAGACTGAAAGTCCTTATCTCCAGTTATCAGAATATCTACTTTGCCAAGCAAAGCCGTATAAACAACTGGATAGTCCATTTCATCACGAATAGCAAATATTGCATCATAGCATTCATTCGTTTATTCGGAAACAAAAACAGTGATACTAAAATATTGGTATCCAGCATTATCCGCATACTATTTCTCCCGCTTATGCCGGCGATAATTTTTTATCAGTTCTACAACCTCTCCCTCATCATTAATACCTAATTTTTTCTAAATCACATACTCCACCTGCCGGTTGATCCGGCTCAAGAACTTCCGGGTCCGCTCTTCCCTGGCCGAGGTAAAAATTTCCCGGGGCGTGCCTTTTTCCACCACCACGCCCTTATCCATAAAGTAGACCTGAGTGCCCACATCCTGAGCAAAACTCATCTCATGGGTCACCACGATCATGGTGGTTCCCTCCCGGGCCAACTTGCGCATCACGTTCAGGACCTCGCCGATCAGTTCCGGGTCCAAGGCCGAGGTAGGCTCGTCAAACAAGATTACCTCCGGATTAACCGCCATGGCCCGGGCGATGCCAACCCGCTGCTGCTGACCGCCGGAGAGCTGGCCGGGATAATAAGCATATCTGTCCGAGAGCCCCACCTTATCCAGAGCCTGCCGTCCCAGACGTTCCGCCTCCTCCCGGGGCACCCCTCGCCCTACGGTCAGCCCCAGGGTCACGTTCTCCAGGGCCGTCTTGTTGGCGAACAGGTTATAGTTCTGAAACACAAAGGCCGTCTGCTTACGGACCTGTGCAATTTCTTTGGCGGAGGCCCGGTTCAGGTCAAAGACGCGGCCGTCAAATTCCAGGGACCCGCCGTCCGCCTGTTCCAAAAAATTCAGGCAGCGCAGAAAGGTGGTCTTCCCGGAACCGCTGGGCCCCAGGATCACGATCACGTCCCCCTTATGGACCTCCATATTCACATCTTTTAAAACTTCCACGCCGCCAAACTGTTTGCGGACGTTCTTTATCTGCATCAGCATAAGCTGCCTCCTTTATTCACACCCGGGCCGCCCGGAAGGCCGAGGCCCGTTTCTCCAGCCAGCCGTATAAAAATTGCACCAAAGTGCACAAAATAATATAAACCACAAACACATCCAGATAGGACTCAATATAATTATAACCAAAGGAAGCGGCAATCTTACCGATGGCCAGCACATCCTTGACGGTCATGAGAAAGGCCAGGGACGTTCCCTTGATTAAGTTTACCGTAATATTGCAGATGCTGGGCAAGGCCACCACCAGCGCCTGAGGAATGATGACGTGGAGAAAGGTCTCCAGCCGGCTTAAACCCACAGACAGGCCCGCCTCCAGCTGTCCCTGAGGAATGCTAAGCAGGGCCGAGCGGAACACTTCGGCTAACAGGGCGATGGTATTTAAGGTGAAAATCACCACCGCGTACCAGAAAGGATTAATCTGGTCAAACACATTAAAGCTGCTGCCCGCCGCCTTCAGCAGCGTATTTAACAGGCTGGGCAGCAAACTGTATAAGAGCAGTATTTGCAGGACGATAGGCGTACCTCTGACAAAGGAAACATAAAAGCGGACCAGCCCCCGCCCCACGGGCGAGCCTTGCAGCCGCAGCACCGCCAGGTAAAAGGCCACGGGAGCGGCCAAAAATAGGGCCAAGGCGGTCAGCTCCAGCGTGGTGCTTACGCCGGCCAGGATTTTAAAAAACGTGGCATACATAAATTCTAAGTCTAGTTCCATTCCCGCTCACCCCCTTGAGCCAGCTTCCGCTCCGGCTTTGGGCGCAGCGATACCGATAGCCTCAGCCGGGCTGCCAACGTCTGCTTCCTCCCGGTTTTACCTCCGGCAGGAGCCCTAAGCCCGGATTTTAAGCCACCGCCCTTATCCAGCTTTTGTTCCAGCCTGGCAAACAGCTGCTCCAGGGCCAGGTTCAACAGCCAGTAGACCAGCATGCCGGCCAGATAAATCTCCAGGGCATAGGCCCCGTAATTCTGGGCGATAATTAAATTGCCCTTGCCTAAAAAGTCAATCAGGCCGATGGTATAAGCCAGGGCCCCTTCCTTTAAAAGGTTGATGACCGAGTTGCCAAAATTAGGCAGCGCCACCAGAGCCGCCTGAGGCAGCACCACCTGCAGCACCGCCTCTAGCGGCGAAAGCCCGATGCTGACCGCCGCTTCATATTGACCGCGCGGCACCGCCTGGTAAGCGGCCCGAAACACTTCGGAGATATAAGCGCCAAACAATAAGGAAAAGGTTAAAATGGCAAAAACGGACCGGTCCCAGTCGTCAATCTGCTCATCCAGAAGACCTTCCACCAGCCGGGGCAGGCCGTAAAACACGATAAATAGCAGCACGATGGAGGGCGTGCAGCGCAGAACGTAAGTATAAGCCCCGGCGGCCAGCTTAAAAATCTTTATCCGGCTGAGCCGGGCCCAGGCTAAAAGCACCCCTAAAGCCGAGCCCAGTCCGATGCTGCTGAAGCCCACCCAGAGCGTCACCCCCAGGTAGGGTAAAAGCTCCGGCAGCACCTGCAGGATAAAAGCCGGGTCAAACGGTCGTAAATTCATGAGCACTTCCCCTCCTTAATTTAAAACAAGTATTTCTGACCGGCTTCTGGGCCAGCCTTGCCTCAACGGTCATGACCGGCCCTTAATTACCATTCCGGCAGCACGGCCGGTACTTAACTTCACTTCCCTACATATTTAGACAAGCTCTCGCCAAAATATTTCTGCTCCAGCTCCGCAATCCTGCCTTCCGCCCGCAGGGCCTCGATGGCCTTATCATAGTCGGCGGCGAACTGCTGCTCCTTTTTATTGAAGAGCGGCCAGGTGGGGATACCCTTATAGCGCACATAGGCTAACTTATCGTTAAACTGATGATATTTGCCCTTCTCGCTGGCCACGTTGTTCTTGTAACTCAGCTCCACATCAAAATAGCCGTCGTAGCGCCCTTCCAGCACCCAGGTATAAGCATCGGCGATATTGAAGGCTTCCGAAGGAATCAGCTTGACCGGTTTATCCGGGTGAGCCTTGTTGTATTCCTCCACCACCGCGTACTGGGCGTTCTGGGGAGCAATGGGCGCTAATTTACCGCTAAAGGCGGCAAAGTCCTCCATGCTCTTAATCTTATCCGCCGTATCCTTGCGGATAGTCAGACCGATGACGCTGGCCCCGATATAGTTCTTCGGGAAAATATATTTCTTTTCCCGGGCCGGGGTCTTCCAGACCCCTTTGACGCCCACGGTATACTTGCCGGATTCCACCCCGATGAGCAGGTCGTCATCAGAGGTCGGCACAAACTTAAACTCATACTGAGGCAGCTTCTTGGCCACCTCTTTTAAGACTGCCACCTCGAAACCGTCCGATTCGCCTTTATCATTGACAAAATCATAGGGCACATAGTAGTTGGTATGGGCCACCGTGATAACCTTTTTAGCACCGCCTGCCGCCGCAGCCGCCTTTTTAGCTCCAGCGTTTTTACCACAACCGGCCAGAGACAACAGGGTCACCCCTACCAGAAAACCTAAAAATATTTCTTTGCCTAATTTTGCTAAGCGCATTAGAATCATCCTTTCTTAAAGCAACTATTCAGTTTCTCAAGCTGCTTCTCAGTTCTTAAAATAATTTCATGGTTTCCAAAACAGCCTATTTATTCTAAAATAACTTCTCAGTTACTAAAGCAACCTCTCTGTTCTAACGCCACTTCTCCGTCAGTTCATTTTGCTGCGTCCCGCACCCAGTCAAAACGCCGGCGGTCAATATCCGGCGGCACGGTGCAGTCAGCGCCCAGGATAACTCCCGTCCGTCCGGCCTGAGCCAGGATACGTTTGGTCTCCTGCTCCACTTCTTCCCGGGTTCCGCTATAGAGCACGTCTTTAGCTGTATTGCCGAACCCGCCGATTACCGCCCGGCCTTTAAAAATCTTCTGCCCCTCTTCCAGGGGAATGCCTTCCACCGCCACGGCCCAGTTGACCGCCTTAACCTGGTAGTCCCGGTACCAGCTCAAATCGTTCCGATGACCTTCGTAGCCGCAGATGTGCAGGATATTATAAGGGCTGGCCTGATTAGCCGCCGCCAGAATAACTTTTTCCCCGGGGGCGATGACCGCCTCGTAGTCAGCCTTACTCAAGCCCTGAATATTTTGCAGGCTCAGGTAGATGCCGGTGACCCCGCCTTCCTTAATGAGCCGCGCCGCCAGCCGGGCTAAATCGCCGGAGATAAGATCCAGGGCCTTTTTTACGGCCGCCCGGTCTTCTTTAATTAAGGCGGCCAGGCTGGCGTCCCCCTGAGGCAGGCTCCACTTCAAGGTAGTGGCGGCTACGAACAGATTATAAAACAAGGCCAGCCGGTCACCATATTTCCCGCTCAGCTCCTTAGCATAAGCAATCTGCCTGGTAAACCAGGGGTCATCCTGCGCCAGGGGCTTAAGTCCTGCCAAGTCGGCGGTAGTTTTAATCTGCGCCAGCCGGGCTTTCTGATACGAAAAGAAACCATCGGTCATAATCTTCACGTAATCCGGCTTACTGGTCTCGATATATTCTTCTTCCCCGGCCAGCACCTTCGCCGTTAACCGAGGATCAGCAAAAGCGTCGGCTGCCACTACTTCGTCCACCGGCAAAAAATGAAACCAGAACCCTACCGGTACTCTCTCCACCGGTTTTTGCTCAAAAGCGGCTAAAACTAATTCCTTTTTACTTTGTTCTTGGACTTGCGTTCTATTTTGGGTCATCTTCGCCATCTCCTACTAAAATATATTTATTTATAACATAGGTTTTGCCGATTTATATCATAGTAATTTATATGATATAAAGGTACAAAAAAACCACCCTCCCCTGTGACAGAGACGGTGGCCCGTGGTTCCACTCTGCTTGCAGCCTGCGCACAGCTGCCCTCATTCCGGTAACGGCGGTGTCCGGGTTGACCTACTATGATTTCAGCCAGCCTGCTCCCAAAGGCATTCCAACGCAGCTGTTCACCAGCGGGCTCTCAGCCGCTGACCCGCTTTTTCTGGAGGCTGCTTTCTGCGTTGTACTTGTTTTGGTCCTTGCATTTCCTATGTTGGAACAAATACTACACCTTTACTATTAATTTGTCAAGTAGTTTTAGTAAATAATTTTATTGTATTCCTATATGTTTATAGTATTTTAGACAATATTGCAAGCATACTTTAAACTTTTACCCCTCACAGTAAGGAACTTATTTCACCGCGGCCGGCTTAGTCTCCGGCCTCTTGGCGTAAAAGTGGGGTGCGTCCCCCCAGCGTCCCAGACCCACCTCATCGCCCACTGAAGCGATGCGGCCCTTCAAACAGTCCCGGCACTGTTCCGCCCGGTCGCCTACGCAGGGCTTATTATCATAGAGCAGGTACTGAGGCCTATACTGAGGCAGCGTCACAATGGGCATCAAAATATTCGCGCCCGCCTTCAGCCCCAGCTCCCGGCCCAAAGGATGCAAAGCCTGCAATGCCGTAGTAGCGGCAATGTTCACGTCCTTTAAGTACAGCCGGGTCACGGCGATCATCTTCAGTCCCAGCTCCAGCCGCTTCTTCCTGGCCGCCGCATCATCCAGCCCCGCTGCCAGCACTTCCCGCCCCAGCGGCGTGCTATGATGGACCACGTAGGGCCCCATGCCGATCATATCTATATCCTGCCGGCGGTAGAACAAAATATCTTCCGCCAGGTCCGCCAAAGTCTGCCCCGGCAGGCCGATCATCACCCCGGTGCCCACCTGATAGCCCAGCTGGCGCAAATCATCCAGGCAGCGCTTACGCACCGACCATTCGTGCTGCCCATCCTGAGGGTGCAGTTTCTGATACAGCTGAGGATTGCTGCTCTCAATTCGCAGCAGATAACGGTGGGCTCCCGCCGCAAACCAGCGCCGGTACGTGTCCCGGGTCTGTTCCCCCACGCACAGGGTAATCCCCAGCTGCCCCTGACTTAAATCTTTAATCTCTTTAAGCAGACGCTCCACATAATCAATAAACTCCGCGTCCTGCCGCTCCCCGGACTGCAGCACCAGAGAACCGTACCGGTTAGCGTAAACCCAGCGGGCCAGGTCTAAGATATCCTCCTCCCGGGTATCAAAACGCTCCACTTCTTCGTTGTCCCGGCGGATGCCGCAATAGCGGCAGTTCTTAATACAGCGGTTGGAAAACTCAATCAGCCCCCGGTAGTAATCAGTATTGCCTACGTAGCGCAGCTTTACTTGGTACGCCGCCTCATACAGGGCCTGCAAATCCTCCGGTTCGGTCAGGCCGAGCAGCCTGATTAAATCTTCCTTGTCTAGCTCCGACTTATGTAAAAGGTTAGTTAAATCCATGTTCTGCTCCTTTGGTTAATTTAGCGGCTCCCGCCGGATATCCTTATTATACTCCCAAACTTTTATTCCTACAATGTTAATCAGATAAATTTTAATTTTATCGGTTTTTTATTTCATACTTGACAGATATGTTTAGAGTTGTTATGATAGTTTTTAACCTTAAGGAGGTCTTACCATGCAATTTTCTACCCTTTGTATCCACGGCGGCTACCGTCCCGACTGGACCGGCAGCGTGACCGCGCCCCTTTATACCTCGGCTACCTACGCCCACCCCGGCGTAGGCCGCAGCACCGGCTACGATTACGCCCGGGTCCAGAATCCCACCCGTGAGCAGCTGGAAAAAGTCATCGGCGCCCTGGAAGGCGGTCAGGAGGCCCTGGCCTTTTCTTCGGGCATGGCGGCTATCGCCTGTTTAATGGAACTGTTTAAGCCCGGCGACCATCTGGTTTTTTCGGCCGACCTGTACGGCGGCACCATCCGTCTGTTCAATAGCTTGTCCCAAAAGAACGGCCTCACCTTCACGGCAGTGGACGACCCCACCCCGGAGAACATTGCCCGGGCCCTGCAGCCTAACACCAGAGCGCTTTATCTGGAAACGCCCTCCAACCCCATGATGCAGGTGCTGGACCTGGCGGCCATCAGCGCCCTGGCCCGCCGGCACCATCTGCTGACCCTGGTAGATAATACCTTCCTGACCCCTTACTTTCAGAAGCCGCTGCCGGCAGGAGCGGATATCGTCATCCACAGCGGCACCAAATACCTGGGCGGCCATAACGACGTGCTGGCCGGCTTCCTCATCCCGGCCACACCGGAGCTGGAGGAGAAGCTGCGCTTTATTTACAAGACCACCGGCTCCTGCCTGTCCCCCTTTGACAGCTGGCTGATCCTGCGGGGGCTCAAAACCCTGCCCCTCCGGATGGAGCGCCACGCCGCCTCGGCCCTGACCATCGCCCGCTGGCTGGAAAAGAAGCCCCAGGTGCGGAAGGTTTTCTACCCCGGCCTTGAGTCCAGCCCCGGCTACGCCCTGTCCCAAAAACAGACCACCGGTTTTGGCGGCATGCTCTCCTTCGAGGTGGATACGGAGGCCCGGGCCAAGGCCCTGCTGGAGAAGGTTAAGCTGATCTGCTTCGCCGAGAGCCTGGGCGGTACCGAAACCATGATCACCTACCCGCTGCTGCAGACCCACGCCGACGTACCTAAAGAGGAATGCCTAAAGAAAGGCATCAACGAGAGGCTCCTGCGCCTGTCCGTCGGACTGGAGGACGTGGAAGACATCCTGGCCGATTTGCAGCAGGCCCTGGCCTGATCCCCTTATTTTTAGCAGAGCCTTCCCTTACCCCACCAAAGACAAAAAAGACCCTGAGACTTACCGAAAAGGTAAATTTCAGGGTCTTGTGTCTAAGTTTTCTATTTTTCCCTAAGCATCCGGTACCAGCTTAACCCGGCCCGGCTTAACAGCTGCCACCGTGGGATACGGCCTGCCCGCCTTTATCCTGGAGACTTATTTTACTTCTTCTTAAAGAAATCCGTAAAATCAAAGGTGGCAAAATAATCCTCCGGCGTCTCCGCCCGGCGGATCAATTTCACACTGCCATCCTCCTTTAGGAGCAGCTCCGCGCTGCGCAGCTTGCCGTTGTAGTTATAACCCATGGAGAAGCCGTGGGCCCCGGCGTCATGAATAAATAAATAGTCGCCCTGATCAATCTTAGGCAGCTTCCGGTCAATGGCGAACTTGTCGCTGTTCTCGCACAGGCCGCCCACCACATCGTACTTGTGGTCCAGGGAAGCCTTCTCCTTACCCAGCACCGTGATATGATGATAGGCCCCGTACATGCTGGGGCGCATCAGATTGGCCGCGCAGGCGTCCAGCCCGATATATTCCTTATAAATATGTTTCTCATGAATGGCTTTGGCGATCAGGGCCCCGTTAGGCGCCAGCATATAGCGGCCCATCTCGGTAAAGATGCTCACATCTCCCATCCCGGCCGGTACCAGTACTTCTTCAAAGGCCTTTTTAACGCCCTGGCCGATCACCATAATGTCGTTATCAGGCTGTTCCGGCTTGTAAGCGATGCCCACGCCGCCCGACAGATTGATGAACTCGATATGGGCCCCGGTTTCCTGATGCAGCTCCACCGCCATCTTAAATAAAATGCGGGCCAGCTCCGGATAATACTGGTTCGTAACCGTATTAGAAGCCAGAAAGGCATGAATGCCGAAATGTTTAACGCCCTTCTGGAGCAGAATCTTATAGGCCTGGGTCATCTGGGACCGGGTCAGGCCGTACTTGGCATCGCCGGGGTTGTCCATGATATTATTAGCGATAGCAAAATGCCCGCCGGGATTAAAACGGCAGCAGATGGTATCAGGAATCTCGGCTACCTTCTCCAGGAAATCAATATGGGTGATATCGTCCAGGTTGATGATAACTCCCAGCTTCTTAGCCAGCTGCATATCCTCCACCGGAGTTTCGTTAGAGCTGAACATGATCTCATGGCCCTTAAAACCGGAGGCGTCGCTCATCATGAGCTCGGTCAGAGAAGAGCAGTCGGTGCCGCAGCCTTCCTCCCGCAAAATCTGCAGCAGGAAAGGATTGGGTGTAGCCTTGACGGCAAAATATTCCTTAAAGCCCTTATTCCAGCTAAAGGCTTTATTTACCCGGCGCGCCGTTTCCCGGATACCCTTCTCGTCGTACAGGTAAAACGGGGTAGGATAAGTGGCGGCAATCTTCTCAACTTGTTCTTTAGTCACAAACGGAATCTTTTTACTCATCTCTGACACTGCTCCTTTATATCTGTAGTATAAACCAGACGGTTCGCTCCGGCCTTAAGGCCCAAAAGCAGATCCGCCGTGCTTATAAGATTAACCTGGCAGCCTGAGCGCCGCTATAATCCCCTCACCTGAGACGCTAAACTCCCACATTAATACTTTATATATAAAGGACTATATTACAAATTGTAGGGTTTGTCAATAAAATACCTGCTTTTGCCCGGTAAAAGTGACATTTTTTAGCTGTCAGTTGTCTTTAAGGCCAATTTATGTTAAAATTAAAAATGTATAAGTTCAGTTAATTAAATCATCTTAATGACAAGAAAGTAGAGGATAAGTATATGTTAAAGATTAAATTGATAGGTATCGGCGCCGCCGGCAATAAAGCCGCCATCACCGCCCTTAAAGAAGGAGTTATTGCCGAAGACGAACTGTTGCTCATCAACAGCAACCTGGGCGACATCCCGGCAGATTATCGTAAGTTTGGAGCCGTTTTATCCGAAAAGGTCAGCGGCACCGGCAAGGAGCGTTCTATCGCCCGCCGTCTGGCCATTGATTACCTGGATTCTTCAGAAGTGGTCACTTCCGACAACGTAGTGGACAGCTTCGTAGAAAACGCCGACCTGGTCTGCGTGGTCAACTCTACCGAAGGCGGTACCGGCTCCGGAGCCAGCTCGGTCTTTTACAAGTACCTGCTGAACGTCTGCAACAAAAACGTGATGGGCTTCGTCTTCACCGGTTTTGAAGAAGACAGCCGCGGCTTAAAGAACACCTTAAGCTTCTTTAACGACGTGGATCACGAAATCGCCATCCAGGTCATCAGCAATAAAAAGTTCCTGCCTCTGTTAGGCAAGAATAAGCTTAAGGCGGAGCGGCTGGCCAACGAAGAGTTCGTGACCCGGCTGCGCATCATCTCCGGCCGGAGCATGCAGGAAAGCACTCAGAACATCGATAAGACCGATTTATTAAAGCTGGTCACCACCCCCGGCTTCATGCAGGTGGAACATATGGTTTTAAATCCCGAGCCTGCTTCCACGGAGCAGTTTAACGAGCTGATGGACGATATGTTAAAATCCAGCAAGTCGCTGGCTACCACCTCCACCTGCAAACGCATCGGCGTGATCGTCGCCGTCAGCGACCAGTTAAAGGAAATCGTAGATTACAGCTTCGACAGCCTGATTGCTCAGTACGGTACCCCCTACGAGCTCTTCACCCATGTACAGGATGCCACCGAGTTCGGCAACGAACTATTCGTAATCTCCGCCGGCCTGGATATGCCTCTGGAAGAAATCAAGGCCGTTTACGACCGGTTTGAGACCAAGACCCAGAAGGTAGCCCGGGGCGACAACGGCTTTGCCGAGGCCCTGCGCTCCATGGTGGAAGACAGCGCGGATGCGTCCTTCGACCTGCGCCGTAAGGAAGAGGCTACCCAGGAAGAGATGCTGGAGAAGAAGAGAAAATTCTCCGAGCAGTTCTCCAATTAAGAAGTTCCGCCGCTGAAAAAAACGGAGCTTTACCCGGCGTACAGCTGCTTAGTTTAAGGCGGCCGAACCAGCTTGGTACCGGAACTAAATTTTACAGTCAGGGACAGCTTGTCCCTGGCTGTTTTACTATCAGGAGTGGTGAATGTGATGGGAAAAACCGCCAGACTGCTGGTCTTCATCTTAATAACTATAGCTTTGGCCGGCTGCGGTGCCAAGGTCGACCTGCCGGCGGCCCGGGTGGCTCCGGCCAGCTCCAAGGCCCAGGTGGCCGTCTATCTGGACAGTACGGTTTCCATGCGGGGCTTCGTCAACTACCCTACCGATACGGAATACGCCCTGGCCCTCAAGGCGGTCGAGCAGGCGCTCAACATCGCCTGGCAGGACAGTGAGCTGCAGTTCTACCGTTTCGGCGACAAACTGCGCCCGCTGACCCGGGACGAATTTTTGCAGGCTTCCACCCCCCTCTTTTATAAAGATGACGTGACCAAGCTGCAAGATCTGATTGAAGGGTTGAACCCGGATCAGGTCAGCATCCTGGTCACCGATCTCTTTCAGACCGACCAGGACCTGCAGGCGGTCATCACCACCATCAACAACCGCTTTTTCAAAAAAGACAGGGTGGCGGCCCTATTAGGGATGACCAGCCGCTTCAACGGCGATGTCTATGACATCGGCGCCGCAGGCCGGCGTTTTCGTTATCAGGCCAGTGACAACCCCGAGAGCTTCCGTCCCTTCTTCTTTTTAATCCTGGGTCCCCAGGAAGAGGTTCTGCGTTTTACCAGTTCTTACCAAAAAATTCTACCGGAGGGGATGACCAGCCGGCTTTTAGTCTACAGCGATACCTGGGCCGCCCAGGGGCGCCTCGTTCCTTCCCGGGGGCTTCTGCCGCCGGGGCAGCGCACCTATGCCGCCACCTCTTCCCTGCTGCCGGAGGGGGCGCCTTACCCTCAGTTTTTACTGAAAGGCCACCCCGGCCTGCTGCTACTTGATTATGAGATTACCCTGCCCTACGCCATGCAGGTGGCTAAGCCCGAACTTAGCGCCGGGCAGCTGCAGATCTGGAAGGACGGCAAGTTTGCCGCCTCCTCCGCCCCTGTGCTCACAAAGCTGGAGGTGCTCCACACGGTGAGCCGGGAGCAAAGCCTGAACTGTCAGGTTGCCCTGCACCTGGATCCGTCCAAGCTGCCGGAACACGGCATCTACCGGCTGCAGGCCGCTTTAAACCCGGAGCTGGGTAATTACCGGAACATCCAGAAGGTCTTTACCGACTGGAACATGGATGTAAGCGGCATCTCCGGCTGGAACGATGCCAACTTCCCCGGCAACACCACTTTTAACTTGAACAAATTTACCGACGGGCTGGCAGAGGTAGCTTACGCTACTTTTAAACCCAGCTTCAGCGAAAGCTGGATCTATTTTAAATACTAAGGGGAGAAAAGCTGTGTTCAGAGAATATTATCTAAAAACCGTCCGGCAGCGCCTGGCTGTTTTGGCTGGGCCGGCGCTTATCACCTTTTTGCTGGGTTACTTCTTCTTAAGCGCGCAAACGGTGCCCGCCGGCGGCCTGACCATCGAGAACTGGCTGCAGCACTATTACCTTTGCGGCCTGGGTTCGCTGCTTTGGGGCCTTTTAGGTGCCGGGGTCTGGTTTTACCGGGGATTATCCTACGATGCCCTGACCGGTCCGAAGTTAGCGCCGCTTTATTACGGGCTGCTCTTTTTGACCCTGGCCGGTGCCGCCCTCATCGCCTTCACCCTGCTGCCCTCCGCTTATGAATTCAGCCTGCCGGCCCAGCTGTGGCTGCTCTTAGCCGCCCCGCTCTGCTATTACCTGGACAGCGTCTTTGCCGGAGCCTACCCGGTTCAGTTCTTTCCGCCTTATGCCCGGCTTTTATATGAAAGATTTTACCAGCGGCTGGCGCCGGAGAAACTGGAGCAGGATATCCGCTTCCAAAAAAAGTTTTTTACCGACCGGCTGTGTCTTTTGCCTCTCAGTAAGGAAAACGCCGGTCTCATCAACTGTCCGGCCCTGCCCAAGATCACCTGGCAGGAGCAGGTCTGCCAGCCCTTCTACCCCGTAGAAGCACGGATCCTAGCTTTTCTGGACCCCGCCGAACTGGCCGACCGGGTGCAGATAGAACCGGCAGCCGCCGCAGACGGCCCTGCCTTGCGGGTACGATTGACCCTGCCCGGCCAGGATAAACGCCTGGCTCCCCTTTACCTGGAGAAGGTTTATCCGTCCCCAGCGGTCCTGGTGCTGGCCAAGCCCCCTATCCTGGTGGTCTGGCCCAATTTTGAACTTACGGGACTGACCCGCTGGAGCCGGTATTATACTTATTATGATGACAACGAAGGCTCAGACCTGTACCTGCGGCCCCTGCCCGACTGGGACCTGCCGGACACCCTGCGCCGGATCGAGACCACCGAGGTCAGCCAGAAGGAAATCCACTGCGGACCCTCCTTCCCCCGGGCCTTTTTATGCCAGGACCCGGACGGCACCGAGTCCTACGGCCTGCTCTTAACGGCTTCCCCGGAAGTAATCAAGGTTACGAACAAGTTAAACGCCGTGGTCAGCGTGGACTTCGGCACCACCAATACTACGATTTGTTACGCCCTGGAAGAGGCCGTACCCGGTCCCCTGATCCTGCAAAACCGCCTCCAGTCCTTTTTTGCCGGCAATAAGTACCAGACCTGCCTGGCCAAATACTTTCTGCCCCGGGAGGAAGCCGTGGGCTGTGCCTGGATCATGAGCGCCTTCCACAGTTATAACGATGTGCCGGTGACGAGAGACAAGCTCTTCCAAAAGGGCAACATCTTCTACGTCAACGGCTTTAACGCCCTCGCCGATTTGACCAATGTTACCACGGATTTAAAATGGGACCTGGGACACCGGGAGCTGACGCGCGGCTTTTTAGAGCAGCTGTGCACCCAGTGCCTGGCCGAACTGGCCGCCGCCGGGGCCACCAGTATCGACTGGCGTTTCTCCTACCCCAAGTCCTTTACGGTTAATGAAAAGCAAAGCTATGATGAGATCAGGACCCAGGTCCTGACCAGCCTGGCTCAAAATACCGGCAGAAAGGAGCAGCCTCAGACGCAGATTACCTGCCGGATGGACGAGCGCTACCTGGTACCTGAGAGTCTGGCCATCGCGGCCTACTACGACCGGGATTACGGCGCCGACCGCTCCAACGGCATCGTCTGCCTGGACATCGGCGGCGGCTCCACCGACCTGGCCTTCTGGTACGGCGAGCGTCCGGACATCACCTGGCAGACCTCCTTAAGGCTGGCCGGCCGGCAAATCTTCCGGGATGTGCTTTTTGCCCGGGGCAACGTCAAACTTTTACAGGAGCTTAACATCAGCGCCAGCTTTAATCACCAGCTGGGCGAATTAATCCGCCTCTCCGGCGGCAGCCAAAGCTCCGACAGCGTTCAGGCTAAGAACGCCTTCGGGCTCAAGCTGGACACCTTCTTAAAATATCACGAGGAAGAAATCAAGGACGCCTGGGCCGACGGCTGCGCCCGCAGCCCCGGCCTGGCCAAGCTGCGGCAGATTATCCTGCTGGCCTTAAGCGGCCTCTTGTATTACGCCGGCATGGTCTTCGGCCAGCAGTACAAGGAAGGCACCTTTAATCATCTGGTCCGCTTCCATGCGGTCTATATCGGCGGCAACGGCTCCAAGCTGCTGGATCTGGCCGCCGGGGGCCACTATAACGACAGCTGCCCCGAGTACAAGATCCTGGCCCAGCTGTTCAGGGACGGCATCCGCTGCAACCTGGGCGATAAAGCCTTTGAGACGTTGATGCACCAGCTGAACTTTAAGGTCATTACCATCAACAAGTCCCGGCAGCCCAAACAGGAGGTGGCCTATGGCCTGCTCTACGAAGAAACCGCCGCCATCAAGGCGCTGATGGAGGAAAACGGCAAGGGTGAGGTCAACAGCTCCGCCGTAGCCGGAGAAGTTTTCCTGGAAGACGACCTGCCCCGCAAGGACGGCATCCTGACCCGGCAGAACCTGAAGCACCGGCTGACCGTGGAACCCCATCTGCCCATCTTCAAGACCTTCCTGAAGGACTTAAACGCCCAGACCGGTCACTTTTTAAACTATAAGCTTAACCTTTACTCCGATGAGTTTTTATTTTTAATCAGGGAAGCCGTTAACAAGACCCTGGCCGACAAACGCCTCCAGACCGACAACGACCTGGCGGTGGAACCCATCTTCGCCCTGTCCCTAAACCGGGCCGTAGCTCTCCTGGCCGATCAGCTGCCGGAAGCCAAACCCATGGCGGCGGCGGTACCGGTGAAGAAATAGGTCTTAAAACAATTTTTTAGCGAAAAAGTCCCGGCAGTCCGAAGTGGTTTCACCCACCTGACTACCGGGACTTTTATGTAACTTTTTTACTTCGCCGCCGCGCCGGGCTTAGGAATCTCTACCGGCGTTACACCGAACTCGGTTAAAAGCGGTTTATCTTCGGACTTGGTAAAGACAAAGACGAAGCGGGCCAATTTAACCTGCCCCTTCTCAGGGATAAAACCGGCCAGGTACGTCAACCGGTCGGCCTGATCGAATTTTTCGACCGCCACCAGTTTAATTTCCTTCATCGTACCAAAATTGGCCGCCACCTTCTGCCGCATCTGTTTCAGACTGTCGGCCGTGACCTTATCTTGCAGTTTCTTCGTCAAAGCGGTCATCACGCTATTATAATAATTACCGTCAGTCGTCAGCGCTGTAACCACCTTCTCCGCCGCTTTCTCCTGGGCTCCCAGGACCACGCCGTCAGGCGTCGCTGCCAAAGCAGCTCCATGCAGTGCCACCAGCATCACCAGCAGTAAATATAAAAATAGTTTTTTCATGAATGTACCACCTTGCTACCTTCCCCGTTTATAAATATGCCTGTATCTTTAGCTTGCTGCGTCTTTTACTTGCCAGCTTCCTTAGCCGGAGCCGGAGGAACGATCAAAGCCTGGAAATTAACCAGTAAGGGTTTTTCTTCCTTATTAAAGAAGAAGACCAGGTTAACTACCTTTTCCTTGCTGAACTCAGCCCGGTAAACCAGACGGTCGATGTTATCAAACTTAGCAACTTCGATCAGACGATAAGTCTTCATGGAGCCCAGCTTGTCAGCCATATCCTTCTTCAACTTACCATAATTCTCATCGGTCAGATTCTTCTTAAACTCCGGAGTTAAAGCGGTGCTGAAAGAAGCCAGGGTACCTTCGCTGGTGGTCAGAGCGCTGACCATCTTTTCCGTGGTCTTTTCCTGAGCACTCAGAATGGCACCATTGTTAGCGGCCAGAGCCGTCGTAGCAAAGGCCAGGGCTAAAACCATCGTTACCAGGACTATTAATTTTTTCATGTTTTTTCCTCCTTCAATTCAGGTTTACGGAGGAGCTTTAGGTCAGTTCAAAAGCTGCCCGTGATTATCCTCTCTAAAACCATTATATTCTTTATTATACACCATTTTTAGGGATTAGTCATTATTTTTACTGCCAAATTATAAATTCTCCCTAAGTCCCGTCCCAGTTTTCTCTCCCGACTAAAAAGCATTTTTCCCTGGCTAAGCGGTCCTGCCTGTTTACAGATACTGTAAAATCTCGTTAGCATGGGGCAAAATAATATCCGGCTTCACCGGGCTCTTTTTAATATCTTCCAGCGTCCCCTCCCCGGTCAGGACCATGATGGACAAGATGCCGTTCTGAACTCCGAAGGGGATATCCGTGGTCAGCCGGTCCCCCACCATGGCAATTTCTTCCTTAGCGAACCCGGTCCGTTCCATCACCGTATCTACCATATAATGGTAGGGTTTGCCGCAGATAACCTCCGGGTCCTTACCGGTAGCAGTCTTGATGCAGGACAGAAAGGCCCCCGCATCGGGGATAAATTCCCCGCCCTCGATAGGACAGCGCACGTCCGGATGGGTGGCGATAAGAGGCACCCCTCTGTCGATCAGCCGGCAGGCGATGGTCAAGGTCTCGTAGGTCAGAGTCTGATCAAACCCCACCACCACGAAATCCACCGGCTCCTCCAACCGGGTAGTCAAGGTAAAGCCCCCCGCCAGGATGGTCCTTTTCAGCTCCGGGGTCCCCAGGACGAAAAGCCGGGCCCCGGGTTTTCGCTTCTGCATATAGGCCACAAAGGCGTCGGAGGAGATCAGCACGTTCTCCAAAGTACATTTAACTCCCAGCCCGTTCATCTTTTTAACATAATGGGCGTGGTCCTTGGAAGAATTGTTGGTCACCAGGTAGTAGCGGCGCCCCGCCGCCGTCAGCTGATCAAAAAAGCCCTCCATCCCCGGAATCAGTTCATTGCCCAGGTTGATGGTCCCGTCCATGTCGAACAAAAAGCATTTAATCTTATGAATGCGGTTCAAAAAAATCACGCTCCGTCGCTCAAAATATCGGCCTGAAAAATACGGCCCCACAACAACACTACCATTTAAGAACATTTATTTCCCAAAGTACTTACCGCCTCCGGCAAGTACTTATATCATACCATATTTTACCCCAGAAGTACAAAACCCCCAGCTCACAGTTTCTCTACTTTACAAAAATTAACCGGCATCCTATAATGAAAGGAGATTGACGAAGCAGGGAAACCCGGAAGCCTAAGCGGGTTGAAAATTTTTACAATCAAGCAGACAGGCCTTTCAAGTATTCATTTAAATTATTCATTTAGGCATTCATTTAAGGAGGGAAACTTATGCGGGAAACAACGGCAGCAGATTTTGCGGAACTGATTAAGGACGGCGGCCAGACGGTACTGGTGGACTTTTATGCGCCCTGGTGCGGCTACTGCAAGCGCCTGGCACCTTTGCTGCAGTCCATGGAGAAAAATTACGAGGGTAAGGCGGTTTTTGCCAAGGTCAATATTGATGAAAATCCCAAGCTGGAAGAACAGTTTGAGATCATGACCCTGCCCACCCTGCTTTTGTTTAAAAACGGTCAGCCCGGCGAAAAACTGGTCGCGCCGGATTCCAAGACCAAGATCGTTGAGTGGCTCAAGGCCCAGGGAGTGGAATAAATCATGACAGCTAAAATTTACGACGTCATCATCGTGGGCGGCGGCCCCGGCGGCTATACCGCAGCCCTGTACTGCGCCCGGGCGGGACTGAGCACGGTAGTGCTGGAGAAGTTCTCCCCTGGCGGGCAGATGGCTACCACCGACACGGTGGATAACTACCCCGGCTTTGAAAAGGGCATCGAAGGTTTCGACCTGGGCGCCCGGATGCAGGCCAGTGCAGAGCGCTACGGCGTGACCACCGAGTTTGCCGAGGTCACCAGCGTCGAAGTAAACGGTACCGTAAAGACCGTGCATACCCCGGACGGAGATTTTCAGGGCCAGGCGCTCATCCTGGCCTTAGGCGCGGCCCCCCGGGAAATGGGACTGCCGGAGGAACGTAATTTGTGGGGCCGGGGCATAGCCTACTGCGCCACCTGCGACGGGATGCTTTATAAGGGCAAGGACGTGGTCGTAGTCGGCGGCGGCAACACTGCCGTGGAAGACGCCATGTTCCTGGCCAAGATTTGCCGCCAGGTGACCCTGCTCTGCCGCGGAGCCCAGCTGAGCGCCCAGAAGATTTACCTGGAGGCCCTGCCCAAATATCCCAACCTGACCGTCCGGTATAACGCCGGGGTCCAAAAGATACTGGCGGAGAAAAAGGTCACCGGCGTCCTGGTCCACGACAAAAAAACGGGCACCGATGAAACCCTGTCCTGCAGCGGCGTCTTTGTGGCCATCGGCCGAGTGCCCACCACCGATATGTTTAAAGACCTCCTGACCTTAGATAAATCCGGCTACATCATCGCCGACGAAACCACCCGGACCAACGTACCCGGCGTCTTCGCCGTAGGCGACATCCGCACCAAGCCTTTGCGGCAGATCATCACCGCGGCGGCGGACGGGGCCCTGGCTTCCAAATTTGCCGAGGAATATCTGGCCACGGTGAAATAACTTTTGTGGAGAAATAAAAAAGGATGGTTCCTGGCACCAAGCCGGGAATCATCCTTTTATTTTTTTAACTCAAAAGCAAACTATCGTTATCCATGGCTTCGCCGCTGGCCTTTTCGAACATCTCCAGCAGGTCCTTCACGGTCAGGGTCTTCTTCTGGTCCCCTTCCACATCCACCACGATATGGCCGTTGTCCATCATGATCAGCCGGTTGCCGAAACGCAGGGCATCCTTCATATTGTGAGTGATCATAAGGGTGGTCAGGTTATCCCGGCTGACGATGCGCTGGGTAATATCCAGCACCTTGGCCGCCGTCTTGGGGTCCAGGGCCGCCGTATGCTCGTCCAGCAGCAAAAGCTTAGGCTTCTTCAAGGTAGCCATGAGCAGGGTCAGGGCCTGGCGCTGGCCGCCGGATAAAAGTCCGACCCGGGCCGTAAGCCGGTCTTCCAGACCCAGGTCCAGCTCCTTCAAAAGCTCCGCGAAGCGCTCCTCATCCTCCGAGCGCAGGCTCCAGCTTAAGCCCGGGGTTTTGCCCCGGCGGGCCGCGATAGCCAGGTTCTCTTCAATCATCATGCCCGCCGCCGTCCCCATCATGGGGTCCTGGAACACCCGGCCGATATACTTGGCCCGTTTATGCTCCGGCATCTTGGTCACGTTCAAGCTGTCAATGACGATCATCCCTTTATCCACCTGCAGCGCTCCGGAAATGGAGTTCAGCAGGGTGGACTTACCGGCGCCGTTGCCGCCGATGACCGTGGCAAAGTCTCCCGGTTTTAAGTGCAGGTTCAGGCCCGACAAGGCCACCTTCTCATTAACGGTACCCGGGAAGAAGGTCTTACTGATATTTTCTACGCGCAGCATCTCAGGCCACCTTCCTTCCCTTAAACTTATTCTGGATCAAAGGCAAAGACAAAGCGATCGCCACCAAAATGGCGGTAAAAAGTTTCAAATCATTAGGCGGCATGCCCATCTGCAGCACCACCGCGATAACGATGCGGTACACGACGGAACCCAGGATAACGCTGATCAGGCTGTTCTTAAAACTGCGGGTGCCAAAGATGACCTCGCCGATAATAACGCTGGCCAGGCCGATAACGATGGTGCCCACGCCCATGCCCACGTCGGCAAAGCCATTGCTCTGAGCTACCAGGGCGCCGGCAATCCCGGTCAGGGCGTTGCTGATCAACAGTCCCAGCACGATGGTCACGTCGGTGTTGACGCCCTGGGCCCGGATCATATGCTGATTGAAGCCGGTGGCCCGGATGGCGCAGCCGATCTCCGTGCCAAAGAACCAGTAGATAGCCGCGCCGATAACGATGGCGCTGACCAGCCCCACCAGAAAGACGGCCAGGGAATTACTGAGCCCCATAGATTTTTTCATCAGGCTGAACACCGTATCCGAACCCAGCAGGGACAAGTTAGCCTTACCCATGACCCTCAGGTTCACCGAATAAAGTCCGATCATGGTCAAAATACCGGCCAAAAGACCGGGAATCTTCAGCTTGGTATGGAGCAGCCCCGTGACCACCCCGGCCAGCATCCCGGCAATCATGGCCATGAAAAAGGCCACCAGCAGGGATTCACCCTTGGCGATAAAAGTCGCCGCCACGGCCGCGCCTAGAGGGAACGATCCCTCTACGGTCATATCGGCAAAGTCCAGCACTCTAAAAGTTATATATACGCCCAGCGACAACACGGCCCATAAAAGCCCCTGCGCCACGGTGGGCAAAAGTAAATCTATCATCCGCTACATCCTTCCTTTTAACTGTCAAAAGACGGATCCCGCACCGCGAGATCCGTCTCTGATGGCACTTTAGCTGATATTACTTCACGTACTGCTGCATATCGGCGGGAACGGTGATACCCAAAGCTTCCACCGCATTCTTATTAATCAGCGTCTCGAACTTATCCTGAGACTTGATGGCCATATCTTCCGGTTTAGCCTTCCCGGCTAAGATATCGCCGGCCATCTCGCCGGTGGTTACGCCCAGCTTGTAATAATCCACCGCCAGGGTGGCAAAGCCGCCCGCCTTAAGCATATTAGCCTCGCCGCAGATAACCGGGATCTTCGCCTCATTAGTGATGGCGATCAAAGTCGGCATGGCGCTGGCCAAAACATTATCGGTGGGAACGTAAACGGCATCAGCCTTGCCCACCAGGTTCTGAGCCGCCTGCTGAATATCATTAACCGTGCTGACGGTAGTTTCTAAGGTCTTCAGGCCCTTTTCCTTGGCATAGTTCTTCACCATGGTAGCCTGGAGCTGAGAGTTAACCTCGCTGGAGCAATAAATCAGGCCGATGGTCTTGGTGCTAGGCACCAGCTTCAGCATCAGGTCCACCTGCTCCTTGACCGGGTTCATATCGGTGGTACCGGTAACGTTAGTCCCTGGCTTATCCTTGGACTTAACCAGCTTAGCCGCCTCATAATCCGTAATAGCCGTGCCCACGATGGGAATATCCTTAGTGGCGTTAGCCATGGTCTGCGCCGCCGGAGTGGCGATGGCGCAAATTAAATCTACCTTATTCGAAACAAAACGCTGGGCGATGTTCTGCAGATTAGACTGATCCGCCTGAGCATTCTGCTTATCTAACTTAATATTCTGTCCATCCTTAAAGCCCTTCTTGGCCAAGCCGTCCACAAAGCCCTTATTTGCCGCATCCAAGGCCGGATGCTCTACCAGTTGGACGATACCTACATTAAAAACCTTCTTGGGGTCCGGCTTCTTATCCGCCGGTTTGGAGGAGCCGCAGCCCGCCAAAAGTCCCAGGGCCAGCGTCAAAGCCAGACCTGCTGCCGCTAATTTCTTCTTTGGTAAAAACATAATAACCATCCTTCCATCCTACAAATTTTTATACACGAGGGTCAGTTAATAATTGATATTGTAACATTTTCCCCCTTGCAGGTCAATAGAAAACGACCTCTGTATATGAAAACTACATCTAATACCTGGCCAATACCTCTACGCAAAAAACGACAGGCTTCTTTCCGAAACCTGTCGTCTTAAACTTGTCTTAAGCTTATCCCAAAACCTCCCGGGCCTGACGCTCGGTCAGGATAATATGGGTGAAGATGCCGGTCCGCAAAGCGCCCAGGATGCAATCCCGGCTGGCCACCAGCCCCACTCCGTACACCTTACGGCTATGGCGCAGATCCGCCAGAGAGGCACGAATGGCAAAATCGTTCTCCCCGCTGAGGATATCCCCGTTCACGTTGTAAAAATACGAGAGGAAGCTCCCCACCGCTCTTTGGGTGCGCAGCACGCTGCCAAAACGCATCTCCGTGGCCTCATCAGGAACGCTGGGATAATTTTGCAAGGCCAAAAGGCTGATATCCAGGTTCTGCCACTTCCCGCTCAGCTGCCGAAAAACCGCCTGCTGTTCCAGCTGCTGCTTCTCCTCCAGACTGGTCACAAAAGCATCCACCTTGAGGGTAAAAGGCTGCCTGCCCAAAGCCGCCGCCAGCTGCAAAGTTAATTCATTAATCCGGTAGCCCCGGTTAGGGATAGCAATCTCCCCGATGAGGGGATAAACCTCTCCTTCCAGCTTCTTGAGATGCTCCAGCTCCAGCTTATCCACCAGCTCCCCGATCAGATAACCCCAGCCGATGCCGATCTGGCGCTCGTACTGGGTTTCCATGCCCCAATACTCCGCCGCATCGGCCACCATGGCATGCACATCCTCCCGGTCGGGGATAATGGCCCCGCCGATGAGCTTATAGTTGCGGCAGAGCTGCTGCAGCAACAGATGATAATCCTTATTCATCAGGCTGTCGTTGATAGAAATGTGCACGATGCCCAGTTTCTTGGCCTTGGTCAGCATCTTGCTGATCTGGGGCCGGGACAGCTGCATCTTCCCGGCAATCTCCTGCTGGGTCAGATCCTGTTCATAGTACAGCTTGGCCACCTTGACCAGGTCAAAATTTTCCTTTGTGTATAGCAGCATGCTACCACCAGCCCTTATGGGAAAAGTCCCGGGAATTAAAACCGTCTGCCCTTAGACATGCTCCAGGCTCACGCTGAAACAAAGCCGCACCCTTCTTACCACATCTTAACCTTCTATTTAACCTCCATCAGTTCAAAGAGAAAACCATCATGCATGATAAAAGCGATGCGGGTATGCTCATCCGCCATCCAGGGCTGTACGATTACTTTATTTTCCTTCAGCAGCTGGTCCAGGTTGTCTACCTTATAGGCCACATGGCCCATGGTCTGCAGTTCCTCAGGCATGGGAGTATCTTTTTCAAAGCGCAGGTACTCCGCCATCCAGTCGTTGGTCTCCGGGGCGGCGATAAAACATTTAATCCCTGCCACATAAACTTCGCCGGGCATAGGTTTGGTCACGGGAATACCTACATGCACAAACTGTTTCATCGTAATTCCTCCTTTAAACTTACAGCTTCTCATAAGCCGCATAAGCCTTCTCCGGGGTCAGACCTTCATGGACCACCATCCGGATAGCCTGCAGCATCGCCTTAGGTTTTTCGGCCTGCAGCACGTTGCGTCCCATGTCTACGCCGGCCGCACCCTCATTGATAGCCCGGTAGGCCATCTTCAAGGCATCCAGCTCCGGAATCTTCTTGCCGCCGGCAATGACGATGGGCACCGGACAGCCGGCCGTTACCTGCTCAAAGTTCTCACAATAATAGGTCTTGATAAAATGGGCGCCCAGCTCTGCTAACAAACGGCTGGCCAAACCAAAATACCTGGTGGTGCGTTCCATTTCCTTGCCTACGGCGGTTACGCCCAAAATAGGCATCCCGAAGCGTTCTCCTGCATCCACCGCCCGGCTCAGGTTCTCCAGGGAACCCAGTTCCCCGTCCGCGCCCACGAAGCACTGAATGGCCATGGCCGAAGCATTAAGCCTGAGAGCGTCCTCAATGTCCACGCCCAGCACCCCGTGGCTCAAATCATCCTTCAAAACGCTGGTATCCGTGGTGCTGCGCAGACAGATGGCCTTATGATGATTAGGCGGGATACAGGTTCTCAGCGCTCCCCGGGTGGCCATCAGGCAGTCCGCGTACTCCATCAGCTGCGGGATAACCAAATCCAGCCGCTCCAGCCCGGCCGTTGGTCCCATGATATAACCATGGTCAAAAGCCAGCATCACCGTATGCCCGTCATCGCCAAAAATATGACTTAACCGGCTCTTCATGCCCCACTCCGCATGGCCCAGACCCTTAACAGGAAAAGTCTGGGGCGGCGGGGCGATACCGATACCGTAATCTTTATGCACCGCATGCGTATCTTTCTCCACCATATTCAGGACTCCTTTCCCAGCCACCACCGGCTGCGGCGGCCTCTGGCCTCAGGCCGGAAACTTCCCGGCGCTAAGCCCGCTTTGTCCTCTGGCGCGGCCCGCCGCTAACCGGCAGATAAATAATTTACTGCACCGTCATATACGGAGTCCGGCAGGGAGCCTTCCACAAACGGATCAGCTCATCGTCCATCCGGGCCACGAACATCTGGAAGCCCGCCGTCTCCTGTACCGTCAGGGTCTCGCCTACCCGGTTGGCCACGATCTCGATGCCCTTTTCCTTTAAATAGCTATAGCATTTACGATAAATAATCAGCTGTTCCATCAAAGTAGTAGCGCCGGAACCGTTGATGATGACCATGACCTTCTCGCCGGCCTTCAGGCTCAGATCCTTAACCAGAGCTTCCATCATGACGGCAGCCGTCTCGTCCGCCGTCTTCATATCGGTCAGGCCGCCGCCGCCTTCGCCGTGCTGGCCCATGCCGATCTCCATCTTGCCGTCCTCGATATGAGAAATCTCCATGCCCGTAGCCGGATGGGTCGCGCCCTTGGAAGCCACGGCGATGGTAGCCATGTTATCGGCAAAGCGCTGAGCAATAGCCGCTACTTCGTCCAGAGACTTGCCTTCCGCTGCAGCGGCGCCGGCAATCTTATACAGAGGAATACACCCTACCAGACCCCGGCGGTCGTCGGAGTTGCTGCGGGGCGCATTGGCGATATCTTCCTGGGTTACCACCTTCTTAACCTTGATGCCGGTCTTAGCGATCTGCTTCATGGTCAGGTTGCCGGTAAGCATATCCCCGGCGTGGTTTAAAACTACGTACAGTACGCCTTTGCCCTTATCAGCCAGTTTAATAGCCTCTACGCAGGGAGCCGGCCCCGGGGCCGCAAAAATATTGCCGGCCACAGAGATATCGATCATGCCTTCGCCTACGAAGCCGCTGATAGCCGGTTCATGACCGGTGCCGCCCAGAGTCACGATGGTTACCCGGTCAGCATCCTTCAATTTCTTATTGACCACCAGGTTGCCGTCTACCAGTTCCAGGATATCCTGATTGGACAAAGCCAGACCTTCCAATAGTTCCTTGGTTAAATCCTCGGGCTTGTTGATAAACTTTTTCATCGTGTTTTCCTCCTTTAAATAATAATCTTAATGAGCCGCTTTCGCCAGCCAAACCGCTAAGGTCAGCTTAACGAACCGTTCTTCCTGAACTGTTAATGAGCCGCTTTTGCTAAACTGCTGAGCAGCACTGACAAGCTGACCGCCCCCGGGTCCTTGCTTCCCTTGGAAGCCTCGCCAAAGTTTCTGGCCCGGCCGAACCGGGCGGCGAAATTGACCGTCTGGTCGGCGCCTTTAACCGCGGCCTGGGCCGCCGCCTCCATAATCGCCGTGGTATCGTCCCCGGCGGACAGCGCGGCCTCAATGGCCGGATACAAAGCATCTACCAGGGTCTTGTCCCCGACCTTGGCCTTAGAGATATCCTTAAAATCACTGGCGCACTGCTTAAACATAGCCTTCAGCTCCGGACCGTCAATCTGCTTCCTGCCCTCCGGCGCTCCGCCGGCCAGACCGCACAGGATCGTCCCCCAGAGCGGTCCGGCGCTGCCGCCGTTGCTGTTCATGCAAATCATCCCCAGGTCATCCAGGAAACTTTTCACATCCTGAGGCTGATGGTCCTTTATATACGCCTGCATAGCCTCAGCCATCCGGGCGATAGTCACTCCGTGATCCCCGTCCCCGATCTTGCTGTCCAATTCGCAAAAATATTTACTTTGGTTGACCAGCTCCTGATCCGCCTCGGTAAACATCTTCTGCCACTGCGCTAAGGTAAGCATCGTAAAACCTCCTTTCCTCTGGTTCTTCATTTTCAATATAACATTTTGCGGAACCTTTGTAAATAATTTTTCAGATAATTCGTTTAATTTAACTTAATTTGTAGCTAAACGGCACATTTGTTACGTATACTGTATACTATTTTAAGTTAAGGTCCTTCCATAAAGACAAAACAGTACGCTATCAGTTTCTAGACCAATAGCGTACTCTTAAATAAGGTACTATTTAATTAGGTTTTATGAGCCGGTCCCTTTAAATAACCGGTGCTTATACTTAACCGCGCAATCCTGATACGCCTTCAACCCCGGCAACAAAATCAAGCTCAGTTCGGCCTGTTCCAGCTTCACCCTAATACGCGTTCAGCCAGGTAGTAACGATGGCCTGCCGTTCCCGGGCCATCCAGCCCAGATCGTTATTAGGCAGCTGCTGCTCCTCCCGGGGTTTGGGCTCCTGCTCCCTGGACCTGACCAGATACTGCTTATAAGGGTCCAGACTGGCCAGCAGATCCGTGCCGGCCGGCGACAGGAGATAATCAATAAAGGCCTGGGCCTCCCTCTGGTCAGGGCCGCTTCTTAACACCGCCACTCCCTGCAGCAGATCGGCGTTGCCGTTTTTAACCTCTTCGGCCTGCAACGTAGGATTTTCTTCCTGCAGAGCCAGGGCATAACTTAAAGGCAGTACCGTGACCGCTTTTTTGCCTTCATAAACCAGCCGGGCCGCTTCCGCCGCCTCGCTGACATACTGGGGAGCCTGAGTCCGCAGCCGACCGGCATAACTCAGGGCCGTATCCTGCCCCCGCAACTGCCAGAGCGAAGTGATCATGGCGAAGGTGGCGCCTCCGTTATCCGGCCGCTCCAGGATAATTTCCTTATGCAGCACCGGCGCCAGCAGGTCCTCCCAGGCAGTCGGCATCACCAGTTCCAGCTGCCCGAGCCTTTCCCGGTTGCCCAGGAAAGCCAGCCGGTCGGTAAAGAGCGGGGTCCACCGCCCCTGCCGGTCTGTCTGCTGCCAGGGCAGCCGCCAGTTTTCTTCTGCCTGGTAGTTAGCCAGCAGGCTGCGCTGCACCGCCAGAAAATACTCTTCCGGAGTGCCGCCCAGCCAGAGATCCGACCGGGCACCGGCCAAACGTTCCAGCCTCTGAGGCAGCTGCTCCGGCGGCAGGGCTTACACCTGCACCTGAATGCCGGTGCGGTTGGCAAAATCCTGAACCAGGGCCAGGGTCAGGGTTTCCCCCAGGCTGGAGGCCACTACCAGCTGGCCGGTCGGCTCCCTCTGGACCTGAGCCTGGCCCAAAAGGCCGTTTACAGAGCAGCCGTTGCAAAACACTGCAGCGGCTACGATTAATATTAAATTAAATTTTACAAACCATTTTTTTAGCATCAGGTAATAATGTAATTATTCTTCTCGTTGCCGAACATCATGACCTTGTCAAAGTCCAGATGCACCGTCTCACCATCCGACCAGGTACCGTACTGAATACCCTTGATGATGACCCGGACGATATGCTCCTCCACCTGTACCCGGTAATCCACCGAGTCGCCCAGATAGAAGCGGTGCTTCATGATACCGGTAATCTTGCCCTCGGTCTTGGACATCTTAATGTTTTCCGGACGAACGGCCAAAGTAGCTTCGCCGTCGGGAATATGGGCCACGTTGTCAAAACCGTGCTTGGTACCCTTCAGGAAGATCTGGTCCCCCTTAGCCTCAGCCGGCAGGAAGTTAACCAGACCGATAAAGTCGGCCACCATCTTGTTCACCGGTTTGGTGTAAACATTATAAGGCTTATCAATCTGCTGCACGATACCGCCGTTCATAACCACGATCCGGTCACTCATGGTCATGGCCTCGGCCTGATCATGGGTTACATAGATAACGGTGATGCCCAGCTTCTTCTGCAGGGTCGAAATTTCAAAACGCATGCTCTCCCGGAGCTTGGCGTCCAGGTTGGACAAGGGCTCATCCAGGAGCAGCAGGCTGGGGCGGGCTACCAGGGCCCGGGCCAGGGCCACACGCTGCTGCTGGCCGCCGGAGAGCTGACTGGGATAACGCTCGCCGTACTCGTCCAGATGCACCATGGCTAAAACCTCGCTCACCCGTTTATTGCGCTCGTCCTTGGGTACGTTCTTAATCTTCAAAGGATAAGCCACGTTCTCGGCCACCGTCATATGGGGCCAAACGGCGTAAGACTGAAAGACCATGCCGATATCCCGCTTCTCCGGAGGAACGAAAATATTCTTGGTAGAATCGCTGACCACCTTTTCTCCAATAGAGATAACCCCTTCCGTAGCCCGTTCAAATCCAGCCACCATCCTGAGGGTCGTGGTCTTGCCGCAGCCGGAGGGACCCAGGATGGAGACGAACTCTCCATCGGCCACGGTCATATTAAAATCCCCTACGGCGGTAACGGCGCCGAACCGCTTGTAAATATGTTCCAGTTTAACTTGTGACACTATCTTCCACCCCTTTTTAAATCGCTGCCCTTAGGTACCAGGCCTCCGGGCTTAAGCGTAGGATTAAGTTTTTTAAATCGCTACATTGCCCTTCGAAGCCTTGCTTAACAGCAGATTGCCTACCAGAACGATTACCAGGATGATAACCGACAGAACGGAGGCATTCTGAGTATCCGCGTAAGTCTGCAGCTCGTACAGCAGCACGCCGATGGTCTTGGTATCTGCGCCATAGAGCAGATTGGACATGGTCAGTTCGTAGAAGCTTGGCATGAAGATCAAGAACCAGCCGGCTACGATAGAAGGAGCAATTAACGGCATGATGATATCTTTACAGCATCTCAGCCAGCTGGCGCCGGAGTTCAAGGCCGCCTCTTCCAGGCTGATATGCACCTGGCTTAAGGATGCCGCGATGGTCCGGACGCTCATGGTCATGTACTTAACCAGATAGCTGACGATGAGGATCCACATGGTGGAGTAAATATTAAGCCCGTAGTTGCCGGAGAAGGTAATAATCAGCGCCAGCGCGATAACGATACTGGGAGTGGAGCCGCCCAGCATGACCAAAAGGTCTGGCAGCTTCCGTCCGGTAACATTGGTCTTAACCGACAGATAGGCCACAAACAAAGACAGGAGCGTACCGATGCAGGCCGTGATAAAGGCGTAGCCCAGGGACCGCCAGATACTCTCCAGATACTGCTCGCTGGTGATAACCGGGATCCAGGCATCGATGCCGAAGTTGGTCAGCTCCAGTCCTTTAGACATGCTGACCATGAAGGAGGTCAAGATGATGGAGCCTAAGGGCAGGATAACGGCGATAAAGGAATACCCGCCGACGATGGCCGTAGCCAAACCTTTCCATTTGCCCAGCTCAACCATATTAGGTCTGGTGCTCTTGCCGCTGATAGTGGTATAATCCTTGCGGCCCAGCACCCAGCTCATGAAGAACAAGAGGCCGTTGGCGATGACCATCAGGGAAACGGCCAGGGCCGTAGCGTCTCTGATGCCCTTTTCGTCGCCCATATACACGAAGGTAACGATACGGGTGGTCAACACCTCAATATTGCCCGGCATACCGACGATGGCAGGAATACCGAAAGCAGAGCCCGCGCCGATAAATACCAGCAGCCCGCCGGCCAGGATACTGGGAGCCATCAGAGGCAAAGTCACGTCCCACAAGGTCCGGAGAGGCGAAGCCCCGGCAATGCGGGCGGCTTCCTCCAGAGTGGGGTCCATCTTCTCCATGGCCCGGGAAATAGTAATAAAAGCGAAAGGCGAATAAAACAAGGTCAAGACCCAGGTCATACCGCCTAAGGTGTAAATGTCAAAGGGAGCAGCGGTCAGGCCGAACATGGCCTTGAACAGGTTATTCAGATAACCGACGCTGGGATTAAGCAGCTGGGTCCAGGCGATCGCGCCTACATAAGGCGGAATCATATAGCTGGCCACCAGAATGGTACGAAACTTTTTCCTGAACGGCAAATCCGTACGGCCGATCAGCCAGGCCAGCGGGAAAGTAATAATAACGCTGATCACCATAACCAGCAGGGATACCCGCACCGTGTTGGTCAGGGCCCGCCAGTTTACATCCTTGCTATAAACCTGCCGGTAGTTGCTAAAATCAATGGCCCCGTTAGTTACGAAGCTGTCATAAATCAAAACCAGCATAGGGAAAACGATAAAATAGAGTAAGACAAGTACGGATAGCGCAATGACGATGAACTTGCTGTCCATACGCGGTAGTCGAAATGATTTCACCTTAGCTTCCTTTCTCCGGTTTGAGGCCCGGCAACAGCCTTTTTTTACCAGCTGTTTTAGAAACGGGAAAATCAGGGACCGCCAGGCAGCCCCTGATAACCCTTAATAATTAACTTGACACCGGATTACTTATCCATAACCCGCACGCGGAACTGTTCCTTAATGTCCGCTTCCTGATCGGCCAGTTTATTCCAGTCAATCTTAATGGCGTTAGGCAGAAGCTCCTTCAGCTGACGGGCACCCGTAGGCGGTTTCATGTCGCCGCGCACAGACTGCATCCAGCCGGCGGTAACGGCCGCCTGGCCTTCCTTAGTCAGCCACCAGTCTACCAGAGCCTTAGCGCCTTCCGGATTCTTCGTACTCTTGAAGATACCGATAGGCGAATTGATGATGATGCAGCCTTCCTTAGGATAGCAAACCTGCAGCGGCTCGTGCTTAGTCTCCTGCAGCTTTAAGATATTCTCTTCCAGGATCATGGCCGCCATATATTCGCCGGTCAAAAGCTTGTTCTGAATGGCGCTGTTGCCTTCCTCGACCCTGAGGCCGTTAGCCTGCAGCTTGTCGAAGTACTCCCAGCCCAATTTATCCGCCAGGGCGCCTACAGCTACGTAAGCGGTACCGGAGAGCATGGGGTTAGGCATAGCAATGCGTCCCTTATACTTAGGATTGGTCAAATCAGCCCAGCTGGTGGGGATATCTTCCTTCTTGATCTTGTCAGGATTGTAGGCAATGATCATGTTGTTAATCCGCACCGGGGACCAGGCGCCTTCCTTGTCGCTCTCGGCAATGACGTCCTTCAGGTTCGGAGATTTGTAATCTAACAGCAGACCCTGTTTCTTCAGGTAGATATAATAGGAAGGATCCGCTACCATCAAAACATCGGCGCCAACCTTGTTAGCCTTGATTTCGCCGGCAATCTTGGTCTTAACCTTTTCCGTGCCGCCCTGGAACCAGGTAACTTTCAGTTCGGGGAAGGCTTTGGACACATTAGGTTTGCACAGCTTATCCAGAATATCCGGATAAATGGAAGTATAAACCATGACGTTACCGGTAGGACCCTTCTTGGCATCCTTGGCTGCGGGCGCCGCCGGTTTCTTGTCGCCGCCACCGCAACCGGCTAATAAAGCCGTCGACAAAGCCAAAACTACCGCACCTGCAGTGAGCCACCTCTTGCTAAGCATAAATTACTTCATCTCCTTATCCTTAATATCGTCCTTACCATCAACCCTGCCTGCGCCGGCAGGGATACTCAGTAAATGTTAGCCGCGGTCTCAGCTAAATAACACCTTGGTAAAAGGTCTTAGTCAAATACCCTGATAAAACCTACTCCCTGCCCGGCCCCAAACGCCGGGCAGGTAAGCGGGTAAATTACTTATCCATAACCTTGGTTCTGAAAGCTTCCTTAATCTCAGCTTCGTTGGTAGCCAGCTTCTCCCAGTCAACCTTAACCTGAGTCGGAAGCAGGGTGGTCAGTTTCGGAGCGCCGGTAGGAGGCTCAACATCGCCGCGGACGGAGTGCATCCAGCCCTTAACAACCGCCTGCTGACCTTCCTTAGACAGCCACCAGTCAACCAGGGCCTTAGCGCCGTCAGGATTCTTGGTAACTTTGAAAATGGCAATCGGCGAAGGAACGCAGATGATGCCGTCGGAAGGATAAACAACCTTCAAAGGCTCATGTTTCTCGTTAGCCAGCTTCAGGATATTCTCTTCCAAAATGATGGCCGCCAGATACTCGCCGGTCAGCAGTTTGTTCTGAATAGCGCTGTTGCCTTCTTCAACCTTCAGACCGTTAGCTTTTAACTTATCAAAGAACTCCCAGCCGTATTTATCAGCCAGAGCGCCAGCCGCTACATAAGCCGTACCGGACAACATAGGACTAGGCATGGCGATTTTACCCTTAAAGCGGGGTTCCAGCAAATCTTTCCAGCTCTTAGGAGCTTCTTCGGGTTTCAGCTTGGTAGTATTATAAGCGATGATCATGTTGCTGATACGTACCGCCGTCCAGGAACCCTTGGCATCCTTATCCGCCACTACGTCCTTCTGGTTGGGAGAAACATAATCCAGCAGCAGTCCTTGTTTCTTCAGGGCCAGATAATAAGAAGGATCGGCTACCATTAAAACGTCCGCGCCAATCTTGTTGGCCTTAACTTCGCCGGCAATCTTGGTCTTAACTTTTTCCGTACCGCCCTGGAACCAGGTTACCTTCAGTCCCGGGAACGCCTTGGCTACGTTAGGTTTGCACATCTTATCGATGATATCCGGATAGATGGAGGTATAAACCATGACATCGCCCTTAGGACCCTTGGCATCCTTAGCCGCCGGAGCAGCCGCCTTCTTGTCCCCGCCGCCGCAGCCTGCCAGCAGCATCGTTGCTACCGTCAAGGCAGCCGCTGCTGCACATAACCATTTTGCTTTTTTCATACTACTCAGCTCCTTTTTATAATTAATAATAAAAATTAATCAGTATACACTAAGACCCTAGGCTCATAACATACTATAAATTTCGTTAAAATTCTGTAAAATCCTGCTTGCAGAAAGGCTGTATTCAAATAAATATTTGTTACAAAGCAAATTACCCCGGGAAATAGGCTATACTAAATCAAATTACTTCCTCTAACCAGCCCGAAGCAAATATGATATAATTAAAATGTTTCCAGTTTAAAACTATGAAAAGTTAAATAATTTCGGTTTAAAACTGTTAAAAATTTTTCTACCAGGAGCAAGCTTATGTTGAACTTTATTAAAGAACAGGAAAATATCTGGGACTATCTGCGCCGCACGAAAAAGCCCCTCGTTTTATACGGAATGGGCAACGGGGCCGACAAGATTATCGCCCGGCTGCATATTATGGGCCAAAAGCCCGCCGGCATCTTCGCCAGCGATGAATTTGTCCGGGGTCAGCTTTTTCACGGCCTGACGGTCAAAACCTACGCCGCTCTTAAGGCCGAGCTGGGAGATTTTATCACCCTGATTGCTTTTGCCAGCTCCCGACCGGAGGTCCTGGCCCGCTTTGACGCCCTGGCCGCCGCCGGAGAGACCTATGCCCCCCACGTGCCTATCTTCCCGGGAGAGGAAACCGTTTCCCTGCCCTGGCTTACCCGGCACGAAGAGGAGCTGCAGGAGGTCTATGACCGCCTGGCCGATGACCATTCCCGCCAGGTTTTTGCCGCTGCCCTTAACTACAAACTCAGCGGCAAGATCAGCTACCTGCAAAAAGTGACCACGGACCGCCGGGCAGACCTGCAAAGCCTGTTCCATTTCGGTCCGGAGGAGGTCTACCTGGACCTGGGGGCCTATAACGGCGACACGATAGACGAATTTTTAAGCTTGCTGGCAGAAAATAAGCCCGGGGCAGCCGGCAGTGGCGCCCCGCCGGAAGCAGAAAATTTGACTTCCCACCCAGCGCCGCTGACCACTTATGCCGTTTACAGGCCGGGCACCCCTCCTCCCGCTTATAAGCATATTATGGCGGTGGAACCGGATCCCCGCAACTTTAAAAAATTAACGGAGCATCTGACGCAACTGGGCTGCCAGGAAGTAACCTGCCTGAACCAGGGCGTCTGGAGCGGTCAGGGCCAATTAGATTTTACCGGCAGCAGCGGCCGCCAGGCCTCACTCATTTACGACCGGGGGCCTGCTGCGCTAAAACCTTTGACCTCAAGCACCAGCCCGGCCGGATCCTCAGGCAGTTTTTCAGCTGCAGATGCGGCCAGACCTCCCGCCCTCCAGCCACCAGTCAAAAAAATCACGGTCCCCGTGGCTTCCCTGGATGAACTGGCCGGCCCCTGGCAGACCACCTGCATCAAGCTGGACGTAGAAGGAGCGGAGCTGGCCGCCTTAAGCGGCGGGGTGCGGCAGCTGACCGGGGCGGCCGGTCAGTGCCCCAAGCTGCTGGTAGCTGCTTATCACCACGATGAAGACCTTTTCACCCTGCCCTTAAAAATCTGGCAGCTGCAGCCGGAGTATAAGATTTATCTGCGCAAGCACCCCTACGTTCCGGCCTGGGAGCTGAACTTCTTTGCTCTCTAAGGGCAGCCTGCCGGTTCGGCGCCCCGGCACTTTGTGGGTAGCTCTTGCTTAGGCCGGCCCTTCGTGTTAAAATTATCCATGAACAACCGTACATATTTGCAAATTTGGGTCTTTTATCCGCTACTTTTTAGTGGTTTAGCTTTTTCCTTCTATTATATATAGTAGTTCCTTTATCCGGTCATCTGTTAAAAAAGATCTACCCGGCCCCAGCGGCCCGGTAAGGAGGCATTTATGGCTCTTTTAGAATCAGGCGAGAACTATCTGGAAACTATCCTGATGCTCAAGCAGCAAAAAGGCAGCGTCCGCTCCATCGACGTGGCTAACGAGCTGGGCTTCAGCAAAGCCAGCATCAGCCGCGCCATGAGTATTTTAAAACAAAATAATTATATCGTCATCGACGGCAGCGGCCAAATCCAGTTGACCGCCATGGGACAGCAGAAGGCGGCGGACGTCCTGGACCGGCATAAGACTATTACCCGCTTTTTGGCGGAAAAGCTGGGCGTGGCCCCGGATATTGCCGAAAAAGATGCCTGCCGGATTGAGCATATCATTAGTCCCGAAACCTTTGCCGGCATCAAAAAAGCTTTGCAGGAAGAACAAAAAGGACGGTAATGAGAGAAGATGTATATCTGCGATTGTCATTGCGATACAATCAGCGAGGTTTATAAACAACAGGTCAGCCTGTACGAGAACAAGCTGCAGCTGGATTTAAAACGTATCCAGGCCAACGGCGGGGGTTTACAGTTTTGCGGCATGTTCGTGCCTACGGCAGAATACCGTTACAAGAACGGCATCCGCTACACCTTGTGTCTGGTGGACAAATATCTGTCCGAACTGCGCCGGCTCAAACAGCAAGGCGTGGATATCTTTCAGGTTTTGCACCGGGAGGACCTGGACCAGGTCTTAAATCATTCCCTGTCCACCCTGCTCACCATCGAGGAAGGCGGCGCCATCGACGGCAGCCTGGAAGTTTTGCGCATGTACTACGAGCTGGGGGTCCGGGTCATGACCCTGGTCTGGAGCAACCGCAACGACATTGCCGACGGGGTGAACGAAGAATGTACCCGGGGCGGCCTGACCCGCTTTGGCCGCCAGGTAGTGGCTGAGATGAACCGGCTGGGCATGGCTGTGGATGTTTCCCATATCTCCAAATATGGGTTCTGGCAGGTGCTGGGCGTCAGCCAAAAACCGGTCATCGCCACCCATTCCAACGCCTTTGCCTTATGCAGCCATCCCCGCAACCTGGACGATGAGCAGATTAAGGCGTTAAACGACAGCGACGGCTTCATCGGCCTGACTTTTGCCCCGCAATTTTTGGAACAGGACTGGCAGAAGGCCTGTCAAGAAAGCGTGTACCGGCATTTTGCCCATATGCTGGATGTGATGGGCAACGACGACCATGTAGGTTTCGGCAGTGATTTTGACGGCATCGCCCATACGCCTGCCGGCATCGACGGGGTGCAGGATTTTAAGCCGCTCATCGAGTCCTTGACTCTAAAACTGGGCGAGAAAACGATGCAGAAACTGACCCATGTAAACTGCCTGAACTATTTAAAGCGCGTCTTATAAAACTAAGCTTAAAGGCGCCATGGTCTAAACAAAAGTCTGGCACAGCTTAGTCTGCGAGACCTTATATCAAACTAAAAAACTCAAGGCCGAGTAACCTTTTTAAAGGCTCGGCCTTGAGTTTTTATTATGATTTCTATTTCCCTAAATACCTGGAACGTTAGAAGATACCCGCTAAATCTACTTCAATCCACCCTCAAACATAAAAAACCAGGTACTAAAGAAGATACGGTTCTTCAGTACCTGGTTCAAGGAGTGTCCAAAGAGGTAAAAGGAAGTGAAACTCAGGGGTAAATAAATTAAGTATTTACTTAAATATTTGTCAAACAAGTTTATTGGTTAAGCAAGTGGAGCCACCCTTAATCATCAACGTATTCTACGCCGATCTGGGCCAAAGTCTTATCCACGAACGGACGGGGGAAACCCTTGCCGGTCTTAATCCCCTCCAGCTGGCCTTCCTCTTTTTTATGTACGGCTGCGGCCTGCTTAGCCAGTTCTTCAGCTTCTTCCGGTTTGATGACGATGACGCTGTCGCCGTCCCCTACCAGGATATCGCCCGGATTAATGACGATATTGCCGATAGCTACCGGGAAGTTAATCTCGCCGGGACCATTCTTATAAGGACCGTTAGGCGTTACACCCCGGGCATAAACCGGGAAGTCCGTGAAAGAGGACAGTTCGTCGTGATCTCTGATACAGCCGTCCACGATGAAACCGGCGATACCGCGGCTCTTAGCATAGGTAGACATGATTTCCCCGCATAAGGAGCGGCTCATGCTTCCGCGGCAGGCGATAACCAGGATGTCCCCGGGCTGAGCTAAATCCAGGGCCTTATGGAACATTAAATTATCACCGGCCGGGCACAGCACGGTAAAGGCAGTGCCCAGAAGCGGCGTGTGGTTGACCGGTCTGATGCCGGCGTCTAAAGCGGCCAAACGTCCCATGCAATCATCAATATTTGCTACGGGGATGCCCTTAAAAGCCTCTATTAACTTACGGTCCGGACGCTTAAAGTTCTTTCTGATTCTGCAGCCAACTGGCATGTTAATTCCTTCTTTCATATATTCATATAATTAATATTTACTTACCGGCTTGAAGCTTAGCCACTGCTTTTTTAATGCGTTCCAGGCCCTCGACGATGCGCTCGTAGCTGCAGGCGTAGGAGATACGGATATAACCTTCGCCCAGAGGGCCAAAGGCTGAACCGGCCACCGTAGCCACCTTGGCTTCTTCCAGGAAGTAGTTGGCAATCTCGGCGGAAGTCTTGCCCAGAGATTTAATATTCATGAAGATATAGAAGGCGCCTTCCGGTTTCTTGCAGCTGAGCCCGTCGATGGCGTTAATGGCCTTTACCGCATAATCGCGGCGGCGCTGGTATTCCTGCACCATCTTCTGAACCTCAGGCTCGCCTTTTTCCAGGGCGGTAACCCCCGCATCCTGCACAAAAGAAGAAGCACAGGTATTCATGTACATATGGGCCCGCACCATGGCCTTGATAAGTTCCACCGGCGCAGCCACATAGCCCAGACGCCAGCCGGTCATGGAATAGCATTTGGAGAACCCGTTTAAGGTGATGGTACGTTCTTTCATACCGGGCAGGGAAGCGATGCTGACATGCTTGGTTTCCCCGTAGATCAATTTTTCATAAATCTCATCGGAGATTACGATCAGGTCATGCTGCTTGGCAATCTTAGCCAGCGCCTCCAGCGTCTTCTGACTCTGTACGCCGCCGGTGGGGTTAGCCGGGGAATTGATGACCATCATCTTGGTCTTAGGGGTGATCAGGCCTTCAACCTCCTGTAAGTCCAGCTGGTAATCGTTTTCTTCCTTTAAAGAATAGCTGACCGGTACCGCCCCGAAGAAATGCGGCACATGAATGTAGTTCAGCCAAACGGGATTAGGCACCAGGACCTCGTCCCCGGGATTTAGGAACGCGCCCATGGCGATATAGGTACCTTCGGTAACGCCGATGGTAACCAGAATTTCTTCCGGTTTGTAGTCGATGTGGTTCTCCCGGTTCAGCTTGGCAGCAACGGCCTGGCGCAGTTCCGGGGTACCATAATTCGAAGTATAAAAGACCCGGCCCTTTTGCAGGCTGGCATAAGCCGCATCCTTAATGACCTGCGGCGTATCAAAATCCGGACGGCCTATTTCCATATGGATAACGTCTTCACCGGCTTTTTGCATCTTATTAGCTTTTTCCATCATAACACGAATACCGGAGAAAGGCAGGGCTTCCATCCTTGCAGCAGCTTCAAACATGATAATCTCTCCTTCCAGCTTCTACCCGGCCAGCCTTCAACCGGGCCGTACCGGTAAGTATCTTTAGCTTTACTCGTATTATAACTGGCCGGTCTTTATTTGTAAAATGAATATATTCTATCTTATATATTTAGATATTAAATATATACTGGTATTTTATGCCCCGGCATAAAACTGCCCGGGCACGATTTCCAGCTTCTGGCGGCTGATATATTCCTCCAGTCGTTCCTCAAAATACCGGATAGACTTATTGATAATCGGATTGGGGTCTTTATGGGTGACCTTATAGCAGATACGGTCGGGCGGCTGCACGACCAGCTCGCTGACATAAAAGGGCCGCTGCTTACAAAACTCCAGGGCCACCGAGGCGGGCACGATCATCCAGTACCGGTCCTTCGTCCACATCCTCAGGGCCAGGGCAATGGTATCCACCGTCATCCGGGGCCGGGGCATCCTGGGCACCCACTGATCGTGCCAAATCTGATAGCTATCGTTCCAGCTGAGGAAGATTTCCTGCTCAGGATCCAGCTCCCGGGGATGAACCAAAAGTTTATGAACCGCCGGCTGCTCCGACTGAATCAGGTACAGCTTTTCCCGGAAGATTTCTTCCGTTAAAACGTTCTTATAATGAAGGTTATGATAGACGAAGGCCATATCGATCTCGTGGTTCTCCAGCAGGTTATACAGCTCCGAGGAATGATGGGTTTGAATATCCAGGTCCAGGGCCGCCCCCTCCTCCATCAGCTCGTTATAAAAAGGCGCCAGGAAAGCCACATTCAGGCTGTCGGTGACCCCCAGGCACACATACATACTTTCCTGCACTTCCTTCAGGGCCTTGGTTTCCTTCATCAGGGAGATCCAGCGCTGAGCGATAGGCACGAAGGCCTCCCCCTTATCGGTCAGAAGGATGCCCTTATGGCCTTTTTTGCGGATAATGAGAGGAACCCCCAGACTTTCTTCCAGCAGGTTCAGCCGGTGGCTGATGGTGGGCTGGGATAAAAATAACAGGTCCGCCGCCTTGGTAATGCTCTTGGTAGCCACAATGGTTAAAAAGATTTCAACATCCTGGTAGTTCATGAGGAACCTCCTTGCTAACTTTAAGGTAACTTTCCGTAGAAACAGGCAAATTTTTGCCTGCACGCTGGTTTTCTTATCCTAACCGTAGAAAGATGCTTTAACTTTGCTTTTATATATTTAATTTCTAAATATTATATAGCAAAATCATTTATTTTACAAATAAATCAAAATAGACTTATAATTAATACAAAAGAAAATGATAAAAGGAAAAATCAAGAGCAAAAATTTTTCCTAAACTTACGACAAAAGTTTACTTGTTTTAAAACATAGTCCGGCAACTGCTTTACGCCGGGGTTACAGCCAGAAAAGGAGACCTGCATATGGCACAGGCAAAGATTCGTTTGGCAGGAGACCAGGCCTTACTGGTCGAGTTTGAACCGGAAATCAGCATCGCGGTCAATATGAAGGTACGTTCCCTGCAATACGCCCTGGAACAGCTTAAGCTGCCCGGCGTGACGGAGCTGGTACCCACCTACCGCTCTCTGCTCATCCATTATGATTCTTCTATCCTAGCCTACCGGGAGCTGACCCAAAACATCGAGTCCCAGCTGGCAAACCTGGGTGCCGTCAGCCTGCCCAAGGCCATAGTCACCGAGATACCCGTGCTTTATGAAGGCGAGTACGCCCCGGACCTGGAAGAAATCGCCCGGATTGAGCACAAGACGGTGCCGGAGATTATCCGCATCCACAGTCAAAGCTATTATTTCGTTTACATGCTGGGCTTCGCCCCGGGCCATCCTTACACCGCCCGGTTTGAGAATTCCTTTTCTTTCAAGCGCCGCCCCACTCCCCGGGTCTCCATTCCCGGCGGCAGTATCGTGGTGCAGCTGGCCTTAAGCGACATCATCCCCTTCGAGCAGCCCTGCGGCTGGAACATCATCGGCACCACGCCGGTTTTAGCCTGCGATTACCGCAAGTCTCAGCCCTTTTTACTTAAGGCAGGGCAGTGGATCCGCTACGTTCCCATCGACCGGGCTCAATACAACGACATCAGCCGGCAGGTGGAGCTGGGTACTTACCAGTGCAAGACCTACGAGAAGGAGGACTGACCATGATAATTGTAGAGAAAAGCGGAGCCTTAACTACGATTCAGGATGCCGGGCGCTTCGGTTTCGAACGTTTCGGTGTGTCTCCCTCCGGCCCCATGGATAACCGTTCCTTTACCCTGGCCAATCTGCTGGTGGGCAACCCCAGACAGGCGGCCGCTTTGGAAATGACCATCATCGGCCCGGCCCTGCGCTTTACCGAGCCTGCGGTCATCGCTTTTACCGGAGCCAATATGGCTCCTGCTTTAGACGGCAAGCCTCTGCCCCTGTACACGGCAGTAGCCGTGCCCGCCGGCAGCATGCTGAGGACCGGGTTTGCCCCGGATGGCTGCCGGAGTTACCTTGCTGTGGCGGGAGGGTTCGACGTGCCTGAAGTTATGGGCAGCCGGGCTACTTCTATTCAAAATAAAATAGGCGGTCTCAAGGGCCGCAAACTGCAAAACGGTGATGAGCTGAAGACAAGGACGCCTTCGCTCCCGCTGGAGAAGCTAGCCGGAAAGACTCTGCCGCAGGAGCACTTCTGGCAGGAGCGTCCAGCCGTCCTGCGGGTCCTCCTGGGACCTCAGGAAGATGAATTTACGCAAGGAGGCGTCGCAACGTTTTTAAACAGCATCTATCAGGTAGGCAGTGACTCCAACCGTATGGGTTACCGCCTCCAGGGCCAGGTCATCGAGCACCGGGGAGACGGCAACATCATCTCCGACGGCATCGTCACCGGGTCCGTCCAGGTTCCCACCGCGGGCCTGCCCATCGTCATGCTGGCTGAGCGCCAGACCGTAGGCGGCTATCCTAAGATTGCCACGGTCATTTCCGTGGATTTGCCTAAAATCGGTCAGTGCCGCCCGGGCGACCAGGTCCGGTTCCAAAAAGTGGAACTGGAAGAAGCCCAAAAACTTTACCAGGCTTATCAAAACGAGCTGAACCAATTGGAGAAGAAACTGCAGCAGCCGGCCCCCGGTCCGGCTACCTGCCCCGCTGCTTCCGTACACTCTTACAGCATACGGGTGGGAGAAACCTTGTATCAGGTTACCGTGCAAGAACGTAAATAAAAAGGAGGATTTCTCATGTATCAGGTAGATTTAAACAGTGATATGGGCGAAAGCTTCGGCGCCTACAAAATCGGTAATGACGAAGGCATCATCCAGTACGTCACCTCGGCTAACATCGCCTGCGGCTGGCATGCCGGCGACCCCATGGTCATGGATAAGGTAGTCAGAATGGCTAAAGAGCGGGGCGTAGCTGTAGGTGCGCATCCCGGCTATCCCGACCTGATGGGTTTCGGCCGCCGGAAGATGGTACTGTCCCCTGCCGAAATCAAGAACTATATGAAGTATCAGATTGGCGCTCTCTGGGCCTTTGCCCACAGCTATGGCCTCAAGTTGCAGCATGTGGCTCCCCATGGCGCCTTAGGCAACCTGTGCCAGTACGATGAAGCGGTTTCCCGGGCCATTTGCGAAGCGGTCAAGGAAATTGACCCGTCCCTGCGCATCTTCTACTGCGCCGGCGCTATTTTAGGCAAGGTAGCCGAGGATATGGGTCTGGCCACCGCCGCCGAAATTTTTGCCGACCGGGCTTATATGGACGACCTGTCCCTGGTACCCCGTAAACAGGAAGGCTCCATGATCACCGATGAGAACATCGCCATCAAGCGCTGCGTCCGGATGATCAAGGAAGGCAAGGTTACCGCCCGTTCCGGCAAAGAGCTGGATATTAAAGGCGACACCCTCTGCGTACACGGAGACGGTGCTAAGGTCCTGGCCTTCGTGGAGAAAATCCGCGCCGCCTTTAAAGAAGAAGGCATCGAGATTCGTAATTTCCAGACGCTGTAAAATATAAAATAGAATAGATAAGGAGAAATTCCTATGGCAGAGAAAAAGAAAAACACCTTTATCCGCAAGATGATGGCCGCATTAATCGGCGGCTTAGTTCTGGGTCTAGCCTGTCTGTTCCTGCGGGAACATCTTTTAGCCACCGGCCAGGAAGCGGTCTGGGGCACCATTAATAATCTTTTGTTCGCTGATATTACCAAAAAAGAAGGGCTCCATGCCCTCGGTCTCTTCTACATTATCGGTCAGTTATTCATGAACGGCCTGCAGATGGCCATCGTTCCTTTGATCCTTACCTCTCTGGCCCTGGCCATGTGCTCCATCTCCGATGCGGATAAGTTAGGCCGTATCGCCGGACGCACTCTGGGCACCTTCTTCCTGTTTTACGCTTTCGGCTGCACCCTGGCCGGTTCTCTGGCCTACTGGGTACGGTCCATGGGCTGGTTTGATGTCACCCTGCCTACCAAAGCTGCTGCCGCGGTCAACAAGGTGGACCCTTACAACCCGCTGACCACCATCATCAACTTCGTGCCCAGCAACTTCGGTGCCGTGGCCTCGGTTAACACCCGGGTGCTGGCCATCGTCTTTGTGGCCATCGTCGTAGGCTTCTGCATGAACAAGTTAGGCCCCAAGGCTGAGCCGCTGAAGAAAGTTATCGAAAGCCTGAACGAAGTAATCCAGATGTTCTTAAACTTTTTAATTAACCGCATCGGCCCTGTAGCTATCTTCTGTATGATTACCCGGACCTTTGCCGCTTACGGCGTCGAATATTTAAAACCCGCCGTTACCTACATGGTCGTCACCATCATCGCCCTGCTGGTTTATCTGGTTATCGCTTATCCGGTAGGCATCTTCTTAAGCACCGGTTTGAACCCGGCCAAGTTCGTCCAGAAGATGTTGAAGGTAGCCGTCTTCGGTTTCTCCACCAACTCCTCCGCCGCCACGCTGCCCATTAACACCCGCACCTGCGAAGACGAATTAGGCTGCGACCACGACATTACCAGTTTCGTCCTGCCTATGGGCATGACCATCAACATGAACGGTACCTCCATGATGCACATGGTAGCCGTTACCTTTATCGCTACCGCCTCCGGCATCAATCTGGACTTCTCCACCATGGTAGTCATGGGGCTCTTGTCCATCTGCGCCGCCGCTGGTACTCCGGCCATCCCTGTTGCCGGTACGACCATGATCTTTACGGTTATGGCCGGCTTAGGCTTCACCAACGAGATGTGCCTCTTAGGTTACGCTTTAATCGTAGCCATCAACCGTCCGGTAGAAATGACCCTTTTGATGCTGAACGTCGGCGGCGATGCTGCTACCAACGTCATCGTCTGCGCCAAGGAAGGGCGGCTGGACAAGGAAGTTTACAACAGTTAATTTTTTAGGCTGCACAGGCTGACTAAGCCTAGATATAAATAAATTAGTCACGTAGTAAACAGGACCAAGACTAACTTTACAGACCAGAAAACTCCCACCCTGAAACGAGCCCCCAAGTTTAATGTCTACACGCCAATTTTAGGCTTGATATTTTCCTATTTTGGCCTTTTTTCGCCCCCATTTTACCTAAATTTCACTTTGAGACGAACATATC